>Ga0102593_1001064_pt1 | contig 30877 bp, 30 predicted proteins | sample AraplaCol_mMS_r2_2_FD_76862 | JGI IMG/M metagenome (GOLD analysis project Ga0102593, IMG submission 76862) | Arabidopsis root microbial communities from North Carolina, USA - plate scrape MF_Col_mMS_r2 (SPADES assembly) (version 2) | ecosystem: Host-associated > Plants > Roots > Endosphere...
CCCGATTCGCCCTCGGCCAACGGCCCGTCGTTCGGCCCGACGACCTGCACGCCGCGCTCGCGCAGCGTCGCGATGTTCGCCTGCGTCGCCGGATGCAGCCACATGCGGTGGTTCATCGCCGGCGCGACGGTGATCGGCGCAGTCGTCGCCAGGCACAGCGTGGCGACGAGGTCGTCGGCGAATCCGTGCGCGAGCTTGGCCAGCGTGTTCGCCGTCGCCGGCGCGACCACGATGCGGTCTGCCCAGCGCGCCAGTTCGATGTGGCCCATCGCGGCTTCGGCGGCGGCGTCCCACAAGCTGGTGCGTACCGGCCGACCCGACAGCGCCTGGAAGGTCGTGGTGCCGACGAATTGCTGCGCGTTCTGGGTCATCGCCACGGTGACCTCGCAGCCGGCATCGCGCAGGCGGCGCACCAGTTCGGCCGACTTGTACGCGGCGATGCCGCCGCATACGCACAGCAGGATCTTGGTTCCGCGCAGGGAGCGGGGCTCGACCATCTGGAAAATACCTACCGCCGATTCGGTGTTTAGCTTACCCGAACGACCTGCCCAGCCCGCCTGCGCACGCCGCGCCGGCACGGTGGAATAGGCACAGGCGGGCGGCCGTCACACGAGCGCGGTGGTGCGGGCTCGGCGTGCGGCGGCATCGGCGGTGCCCAGTGGTGCATCGCGTCGCAACGGCGACCGCCCGCCCCCTTCCCCATGCCCGGACTGCCCCATGCACATCCACGAATGGCCGCCCGACGAACGCCCACGCGAGCGCCTGCTCGCACACGGCGCGAAGGCGCTCTCCGACGCGCAGCTGCTGGCGATCTTCCTGGGCTCCGGCGTGCCCGGCCGGGACGCGGTGAGCACGGCGCGCGACCTGCTCCACGCGCAAGGTTCACTGCGCGTGCTGCTGGAAAAGCCTGCCAGCGCGCTGGCAAAGCTGCCCGGCCTCGGTCCCGCGCGTGCCTGCCGGCTGGCGGCCTCGCTCGAACTGGGCCATCGCTTCCTCGGTTCGGAACTCGAACGCGGCGCGCTGCTGAGCGATCCGAGCGCCGCCGGCCAGTACTTCGCGCAGCGATTGCGAGGCCGGCCGCACGAGGTCTTCGCCGTGCTGTTTCTGGATACGCGGCACCGCGCGATCGCCTTCGAGGAACTCTTCCAGGGCACCATCGACGGCGCCCAGGTCCATCCACGCGAGGTCGTGCGGCGCGCGCTGGCGCTCAACGCCGCCGCCGCGATCTGCGGGCACAACCATCCCAGCGGCAATGCCGAACCCAGCGGATCCGACCGCGTGATCACCGCACGCCTGAAAGAGGCGCTGGCGCTGGTCGACGTGCGCCTGCTCGACCATATCGTCGTCGGCGATGGGACGCCGGTCTCGCTGTCGGCGCGGGGCTGGCTGTGAAGACCGCCGTCCTGCGCCGGCTCCGCACGCCCGCTCGCGTACAATGCGCGGTTCCGCAGCACCCCGCAGAATCCCGTGAAATCCAACCTCCGCGCCCTGGTGGCGCAGGCGATCGACGCCCTCCGCGCCGCCGGCACCCTGCCGGCCGACCTTGTCACGCCCGAGTTCGTCATCGAGCGTCCCAAGAACGCCGGCCAGGGCGATTTCTCCACCAACGCCGCCATGCTGCTGGCCAAGCCCGCGCGTTCGAATCCGCGCGCCATGGCGCAGGCGCTGGTCGACGCGTTGCCCGCCACGTCCGACCTGGCGAAGGTCGAGATCGCCGGCCCGGGCTTCATCAATTTCCATGTCGACGAAGGCGCGTGGCGCCAGCAGATCGGCGCGGTGTTGAAGCAGGGCGCCGCCTATGGCCGCAACGAAAGCGGCAAGGGCCATCGCGCGGGCGTGGAATATGTGTCGGCCAATCCGACCGGTCCGCTGCATGTCGGCCACGGCCGCGCGGCGGTGATCGGCGACTGCATCGCGCGCGTGCTCGATGCCAACGGCTGGAGCGTGGCGCGCGAGTTCTACTACAACGACGCCGGCGCGCAGATCAACAACCTCGCCATCTCGGTGCAGGCGCGCGCGCAGGGCCGCGGGCCGGAACATCCGGACTGGCCGGAAGACGGCTATCGCGGCGACTACATCAAGGACGTCGCGGCCGCCTACCTGCGCGGCGACAGCGTCGAGGTGGAAGGCCACGTGGTCACCGGCGCGAAGGACGCGAACGATCTCGACGCGATCCGCCAATTCGCCGTCGCCTACCTGCGTCGCGAACAGAACCTGGACCTGGAAGCCTACGGCGTGTCGTTCGACACCTACTTCCTGGAGTCCTCGCTCTACACCGACGGCAAGGTCGAGGAGACGGTGCGCGAACTCGTCGCGCACGGTCACACGTACGAGGAAGGCGGCGCGCTGTGGCTGCGCACCACCGACTTCGGCGACGACAAGGACCGCGTGATGCGCAAGTCCGACGGCACGTACACCTACTTCCTGCCGGACGTTGCCTACCACCTCAGCAAGTGGCAGCGCGGTTACGAGCGCGCGATCACCGAACTGGGCGCCGACCACCACGGCTCGCTCGCCCGCGTGAAGGCCGGCCTGCAGGCGCTGGACTGCGGCATTCCGCAAGGCTGGCCGGAGTACGTGCTGCACCAGATGGTCACCGTCATGCGCGGCGGCGAGGAAGTGAAGCTGTCCAAGCGCGCCGGCAGTTACCTCACGCTGCGCGACCTCATCGACGAAGTCGGCCGCGATGCGACGCGCTGGTTCCTGATCGCGCGCAAGCCCGATTCGCAACTGACCTTCGACATCGACTTCGCGCGCAGCCAGTCGCTCGACAACCCCGTGTACTACGTGCAGGTGTCGCACGCCCGCATGCACGGCCTGATGCGCCAGCTGAAGGAGCGCGGACTGTCGTACGACGCGGCCAACGGACTGGCCCAGCCGTTGGACCTGGACGATGTCGCCGCGCGCGAGCTGATCGCCACGCTGTTGCGCTATGCCGACGTGGTCGAGACGGCCGGCCGCGACCTGGAACCGCACCAGATCGCCGCGTACCTGCTCGAACTGGCGCAGACGTTCCAGACGTACTACAACGACCACCAGTTCCTGGTCGATGACGCCAACACCCGCGACGCGCGTCTCGTGCTCGCGATGGCGACGCGGCAGGTGCTGGCCAACGGTCTCGAATTGCTGGGCGTCAGCGCCCCCGAGGTGATGTAAGTGGCGGCGAAGCGAGGCAAGTCCCAGGCACGACGCAATTCCGGTGGCGACAGCGGCCTGCCCGGCTGGGCATGGATGGTGCTGGGCGTCCTGCTGGCGGTGGTGGCGATCCTGGTCGCGCCGAAGTACTTCAAGTCCAGCGGCGACGGTTTCTTCCGCCCGCAGCCCAATCCCGACGCGCAGCCGGCCACGGTGAGCGGCGCCGACGAGGAGGCGATCGCGGAGGAATCCACGCCCGCCCCGTCCAAGGCCAAGCGCGACAAGGACGCCGCCCCGGCGAAGAAGGACACCGACTACGACTTCTACACCCTGCTTCCGGGGCGTGAAGTGCCGATGTCGGATGCCGAACTCGCCGCGAGCGAGAAGGCCGAAGCCAGGCGCGCCGCCGAACGCGAGAAGCAGGCGAGCCCATCGGCCGACGACGCCGAAGCGCCCGCCAAGCCCGCGTCCAGCGCGCAGACGGCGGCTCCGCTCCCACGCCCGGTGGACGCCGACACGGTGCCGTCGCGCACGCCGGCGCAGGGCACGCCCAGCCCGACCGCCACGGCTTCGACCGAGCCGTCGAATGCCGCTTCGAACAAGCCGGCCGCCGGCACGACGACGGCCACGCCAGCCGCCAGCGCACCGGCCGACGACAACACGCGCTACCTGCTGCAGGCCGGCGCGTTCCAGGCGTCGGGCCAGGCGGAAGAGATGAAGGCGCGCATCGCGATGCTCGGCCTCAGCGCGCGCGTCGAATCGGCCAACATCAACGGCAACACCGTGTATCGCGTGCGCATGGGGCCGTACGGCACCGCCAGCGATCTGGCCGACGCCAAGCGCAAGCTCGCCGGCGGCGGGTTGCAGGGCATGGCGATCAAGGTGAAGTGATCCGCGACGCGGTTTCGCCTTCGCAGGATGGGTTTCGCTCTCGAAACCCATCGTAGACGCGGGCGCCTTCGACGAAGGCAATGATGGGTTTCACAATGCGAAACCCATCCTGTGGACTACCCGGTCGGACTTCGCGCCGCGGGCGGGCGTAGACCTTTCGCGCCCCGATACGGAGCCGCGACCGTGGTCACCGCGGACGCCCCCTTCCCCCGCTAGACTGCCGCGATCCCGCAACGGGATCCTTGGGGAAACGGATGGACAAGCGTATTGCGTCGGGCTGCATCGCCTCGATCGTCGGGCTGATGCTGTTCGCCTTCGTCGGCTACATGCTCGGCGCGAAACTGCAGCAGGTCGTGGCGACGCCCATGGGCGAGCTGCCGCTGTTCGACCTGACGGGCACGTTCGTATCGATGGCCGTGGGCGGCGCGATCGCCGGCCGGCGTTTCGCGTGGTTCGCGATCGCGCTGGTCGTGCTGATCTGGATTCCGATCGTCTTCACGCTGGTGGCGATGCACCCGGAGGTGACGCTCGCACGCGTGCTGCGGTTCAACCGCCTGGCGATCGGCGGCAATCTGGTGCTGGCGCCGTTGGGCGCGTTGCTGGGTGCGCGGATCGCGGAGCGCCTGCGCGCACGACGCGCAGTGGCGTAAGACAACCTTTCGTAGCCCGGGTAAGCGAGAACGCACCCGGGACACCGTCACGCTTACCCGGGTGCACTCCGCTTACCCGGGCTACAAGACGTTCGGCGAATCAGCCGCCGCGCTTCAGCGTGATCAGCGCCGAGGTATCCGACTCGCCCTGACCGCGTTCGATCAGCTCGGCGTAATCGGCCAGCGCCTGTTCGACGGTGCTCATGCGAACGCCGGTGTCGCGCGCGATCGCCGCGACGATGCGCAGGTCCTTGAGCATGTGCGCACACTTGAAGCCCGGGTTGAACTCGTCGCGCAGCATCGTCGCGCCGCGCTTGTCGAGGAACCAGTTGCTGGCGGCGCCGGCCATCAGCGTCGGCAGCAGTTTTTCCGGATCCAGGCCGAGCTTCTCGCCCAGCGCGAGGCCTTCGCACACGGCTTCGTTGATGCCCGCGACCAGCACCTGGTTCACGGCCTTGGTCGCCTGTCCGGCACCGGTCGCGCCCATGTGCGAAATGCGCGCGGCGTAGCTTTCGATCACCGGCGTCGCGGTTTCCAGCACATCGGCTTCGCCGCCGACCATCACCGACAGCTTGCCGTTGCGCGCGCCTTCGACGCCACCGGAAACCGGGGCATCGAGGAACCCGATGTTGTGCGCGCCCAGCATCGCGGCGCAGCGTCGCGCGGTGTCCACCGCGACGGTGGAATGGTCGATCACGATCGCGCCGGGCTTGAGCACTTCCGCCAGCGCGGTGACGTTTTCCAGCACGTCGGCATCCAGCGACACGCACAGCACGACGACGTCGCAATCGGCGAAGTTCGCCGCCGAACGCGCGGCGCGGACGCTCAGCTCCGCGGCCAGTGCGTCGGCCTTGGCCTGGGTACGGTTGCCCACCGCGGTGAGCATGCCCTTGGCGTGCACGTAGCGGGCCATCGGGGCGCCCATCGCACCGAGACCAATGAAGCCAACTTTCATCTGCTTGTTCCGTTGATTGATAAAGAAGAACGCCGCCCGTTCAGGGCGAGGCGTTCCATTCGTGCACGGTGACGACCGAAGCACCGGTGGTGTGGACCGGGTCGGCGAAGGCGATGGCCTCCGCCTCGGCCAGATTACCGGCCCGGACCAGGTACGCACCGCCACTCCTGTCGGCAAACGGGCCAGCCAGTTCCAGCCGGCCGTCTTCACGCAGCGCGTCCAGATGCGCGTAGTGCGGGGCGATCACCGCCTGGTCGAACGTCGCCGTGCGCCGGGTGAGGATCAGGTAGCGCTTCGGCTCATTCATCGATGCGCCGCTCATGCCAGCGGCACGTCGTCGAGGTAGGTGTAACCGGTCAGGCCGGTTTCCAGCGCGGCATCCAGGCGCGCCGCCTCGTCGGCCGGCAAGCCGGCCGCGGCGACCTTCTCGCGGTAGGCCGCGCGCAGGTCGTCGAGGCGGTAACCGACGTAATCGAGCATCACGTCGGTGGTGTCGCCGCGACGCTGCTGCGTCAGCCTATAGCCCTTGCCCTGCGTGTCACCGTCGCCTTCGATGCGCACTTCCACCGCGTCGGTGTCGCCGAACAGGTTGTGGATGTCGCCCAGGATTTCCTGATACGCGCCCACCAGGAAGAACCCGATGCGGTACGTCTCGCCCGGACGCGTCGCGTGCAGCGGCAGCGAAGTGTCCAGACCCTCGTTCTCGACGTAGGTCTTCACCGTGCCGTCGGAATCGCAGGTCATGTCGGCCAGCACGCCACGGCGCGTGGGTTCCTCGTCCAGGCGCTCAATCGGCAGGATCGGGAACACCTGGTCGATCGCCCACACGTCCGGGATCGACTCGAACACGCTGAAATTGACGAAATACTTGTCGACGAGGCGATCGTTGAGTTCGTCCAGCAGCTCGCGATGGCTCTTCTCGTCGTAGCTCAGGCGCCGGCGCACGTCATGCGCGATGGCGTAGAACAGGTCGTCGATGCGCGCGCGATGCACCAGGTCCAGCTGGCCCAGCGCGTACAGCTGCAGGCCTTCGCTGTGGTGGTGCTGCGCTTCGTGGAACAGCTCCACCGGCGGGCGCTGTTCCAGTTCGCTGTAAACCTCGCGCAGATGGCGGATCACCATCGGCTCGTCGTCGTGCACGTCGGGGATGCGGCCTTCCGGCGCTTCCTCGACTTCGGCGACGTTGGCCACCAGCACGGCGTGGTGGGCGGTCATCGCGCGGCCGCATTCGGTGACGATGCGCGGCGGCACCAGCCCATGTTCGGCGCACGCATCCGACAGCGGCTGCACGATCGAATTGGCGTACTGCTGCACGCCGTAGTTGATCGAGCAGTAACCGCGCGAACGCGTGCCTTCGTAGTCGATGCCCAGGCCGCCGCCGACGTCCATGTAGCGCACGTTCGCGCCCAGGCGCGAAAGCTCGACGAAATAGCGTGTGGCTTCGCGCATGCCGTTGGCGATGTCGCGCACGTTGGAAATCTGCGAGCCCATGTGGAAATGGAGCAGTTGCAGCGTGTCGGTCATGCCCGAGTCGCGCAGCTTCTTCCACAGGTCCAGCACCTGGCGCGGCGAAAGACCGAACTTGGCCTTGTCGCCGCCGCTGTTCTGCCACTTGCCCGCGCCGAGCGAGGCCAGGCGCATGCGCACGCCCAGGCCCGGCTTCACGCCGAGCGCGGCGGCTTCTTCCATCACCAGCGCCAGTTCGGACGGCTTCTCGATGACGATGAAGGTTTCCATCCCGAGCTTGCGGCCGATCAGCGCCAGGCGGATGTATTCGCGATCCTTGTAGCCGTTGCAGACGATCAGTCCGCCCGGGCGCGAGAGCGCGAGCACGGCCATCAGCTCCGGCTTGCTGCCCGCTTCCAGGCCGAAGCCTTCGCCGCGATGCGAGGCCAGCGTGCCGGCGACGCCGCGATGCTGGTTCACCTTGATCGGATACACGGCGGTGTAACCGCCGGCATAGCCCCAGTCGGCCTGCGCCTGCGCGAAGGCGGCCTGCAGCTTGCCCAGGCGGTCGCCGAGGATGTCCGGGAAGCGCACCAGCAGCGGCAGCTTGGCGCCGTTGGCCTTGGCGGCATCGACGACCTGCGGCAGCGAGATGGCCGGGCCCTTCTCGCCGCGCGGGCGCACGACGACCTGCCCGTTCGCGCCCGCGTCGAAATAGCCTTCCGACCAGTGCGGGATCGAGTAGGTCTTGCGGGCCTGATCTAGCGACCAGTCGGACATCGGCGCGGTTCCGGGGGAGGCGGGGGGACGCGCATTCTACAGTGCGGGGGCGAACGGCCCCGTTCCGGCGAGCGCGGATCGCCGAATCCGGCCCGTAACACGCTCTCCGCTACAATGCCGCCCCTTTTCCCGCTGCCCGGCCCGTCGACGACGCGCTCCCGGGCGGCCCTTCCCCTGGGACGCGCGCATGAGCACCAACACCTCCTGGCATTACGAGAACTTCGACCCGACCGGCTCGGCCATCGGCTACCGCATCACGAAGAAGCTGGACGAGGTGCAGTCGCCGTTCCAGAAGATCGAGATCTTCGAGAGCACCGACTGGGGCAACCTGATGCTCATCGACGGCGCGATGATGCTGACCACGAAGGACAACTTCTTCTATCACGAGATGATGTCGCACCCGGCGCTGTTCACCCACGCCGACCCATCGAGCGTGGTGATCATCGGCGGCGGCGACTGCGGCACGCTGCGCGAGGTGCTCAAGCACAAGGGCGTGCAGCGCGCGGTGCAGTGCGATATCGACGAGCAGGTCACGCGCATGGCCGAGAAGTGGTTCCCGGAACTGTGCGACGCCAACGACGACCCGCGCGCGACGCTGATGTTCGACGACGGCATCGCCTACATGAAGAACTGCGAGCCGAACTCGCTGGACGTGGTGATCGTGGATTCCACCGACCCGGTCGGCCCGGCCGAGGGCCTGTTCAACAAGGCCTTCTTCGAAAGCTGCTTCCGCGCGCTGAAGGACGACGGCATCCTCGTCCAGCAGTCCGAATCGCCGCTGATGCTGCTTTCGCTCATCAAGGAAATGCGTGCCGAGATGGGCAAGGCCGGCTTCACCACGTTCCAGACGCTGCCCTTCCCGCAGCCGTGCTACCCGACCGGCTGGTGGAGCTGCACGCTGGCGCGCAAGGGCCAGGGCTTCGACTTCCGCGTCGCCGATTCGCGCGCGAAGGACTTCGACACCAAGTACTACACGGCCGACGCGCACCAGGGTGCGGCGGTGCTGCCGCCGTTCGTGGCGGCGGAACTGGGGTGAGTCGGGCCGCTTACGCGGCACTGCCGCGTGGCGCGGCGAACGCCCGGCCAGGAAGGCCAGGCTGGGCGATCCGGAGCTGTGAGCGTTGCGCCATGGATGGCTGAGGTGGACTTCGAACAAGCAAGAGTGGACTCGCAGGCCTGACAAGCCCCGGGTGCGCTTCGCTTACCCGGGCTACGACTCACCATTCCCGATGCCTGAAAGCCCCGCTCCGGCGGGGTTTTTTCGTTCTGCCGCACGCGATGTGCGGAATGTGTCGCCATCGCGAAACACTGAATGCCGTGATGTCCCATCGGACAATCCGATCCGCGACGTTAATATTTCAATAACTGAACCGTCCGGTTCAGATGAACCGCCGCGCCGCCCTCCCCCGAGCACGACGCGCGTCGCCGGATCCCCCAATGAACGCCTCCGCCCTGCCGCGCGACCCACGGTCGCTGCCGCCCGATGTTCGCCTGCTCAAACGCGGCGAACGTTTCCTCGAACCCGACGTCTACGTCCTCGACATGGACGGACGCCCCGCCGTGGTCAAGGACTACGGCCGCTATCGCCGCACGCCGATGTCGCCGCTGGCGCGCTTGCTCGTACGCCGCGAAGCGCGCGTGCTCGGCCTGCTGCGCGGCTGGCGCCACGCGCCGGCGCTGCTGGGCACGATCGGCGGCCTCGCGCTGGGGATCGAATTCATTCCCGGCGAAACCCTGAGCGAAGTGGCGATCGACGCCGGCTCGCACGTCTTCCAGCAGCTGCGCGGCGCGGTCGCCTCGCTGCATGCGGCCGGTATCACCCACAACGACCTGCATCCGGCCAACGTGCTGGTGGCGGGTTCCACGCCGGTGCTGATCGACTTCGCCTCCGCCATGCGCACGCCGCGTTGGCTGCGCGGGTTCCCGCTGGCGCGCGAACTGCGTCGCAGCGACCTGGCCAACGTCGCGAAGATGCGCCAGCGCATGACCGGCGAGGCGCCGAGCGCACGCGAAGCGGCGTTGCTCGCGTCGCCGCGCTGGGTCGATGCGATCCGGCTGGGCTGGAAGCGCGTCTACCGGCGCCTCAAGGGCGCCTGAGTCAGGCGGCGGCTTCGGCGGTGCGCAGTCGCGCCGCGTCGCGACGGCGTTCGCGCAGTCGCAGGAACGGGCGCTCGACCGCGTAATGCAGCGCCGCGCCGGCGGCGAGCGTCGCAAGCGCGAAAACCGCGAACCTGGCGAAGCCGTGTTCCCACAGCGCATCGCCCCAGTGGCGATCCACCGCGGCGAACACCAGCTTGTGGCTCAAATAGAGGCTGTAGGAGATCGTCGCGATCCATGCCGCGCCCGGCAGCGCGCGGCGGCCGATGAGGCTGTTCGGGCTCGCACCGGCAATCACCATGCTGGCGATCGCCCACGACAGCACCGGCCAGCCGATCGCATTGCCGATCAATCCGGTGCGCTGCTGGAACAGCCAGAACGCCAGCGCCATGCCGATCAAACCCAGCGCGAGGAACGCGTTGCCGCGCGCCAGCATCCGTTCCCAGGTCGCGGGCCGGAACGCGGCGATCACCGCGAGCACGACGCCCGCGAGCAATCCGTCGAGGCGGCACCACGTCGGGTAGTACAGGTCTTCGACGAACCACGGCCGCTGCGGCTGCGTGGCGTCGTCGTGCAGCCACGTTCCGGTGCGTATCGCGATGCCGGCAACGATGACGAACACGCACAGACCGGCGAATTTCGCCACCGACGGCCGCTTCGTCATGAACACCGCAAGCGCCGGGAACAGCAGGTAGAAGTGCTCTTCCACGCACAGCGACCACGCGTGCGAGAACGCCTGCTGCGTGCCGTAATCGACGAACAGGTTGAAGGTGAACGTGCCGAACAGCCACCACGGCGCCAGGCCTTCGGCTTCGCGCCATTGCGGGAAGGCGAGGTAGATCGCCAGCACGACGACGAACGCCGGCAGGATCCGCCACGCGCGCCGTGCGTAGAAATCTCCGAACGACAGTCGTTCGCCACGCGCCAGCGGCGCCAGCACCTGGCGGCCAATCAGGAAGCCGCTGAGGACGAAGAAGATGTCCACGCCCATCCAGCCGTAGCGCTCGAGCCACCTGAAGTCCGGGCCGAGTCCGCCGACGAGGAAGGAATGGAACAGCATCACCCACACCACGGCGATGGCGCGCAGCAGGTCGAGTCCGGGAAGGCGGGGCATGAAGTCCGTTTCGTTGTGTGGCACGGAGGCGATGGGTTTCGCCGGAGCGACACCCATCCTACGAATCGCAATGCGGGTGCGGAAAACTCAGAGGGCGTCGCCGTCCATCTCGCCGGTGCGGATGCGCACGGCGCGTTCCAGGTCCCACACGAAGATCTTGCCGTCGCCGATCTTGCCGGTGCCGGCGGCCTTCATGATCGCCTCCACCACCGCGTCGACCTGCTCGTCGGTCACCGCGACCTCCAGCTTGATCTTCGGCAGGAAATCGACGACGTACTCGGCGCCGCGGTAGAGCTCGGTGTGACCCTTCTGGCGACCGAAGCCTTTGACCTCGGTCGCGGTGATGCCCGCCACGCCGGCCTCGGCGAGCGCCTCGCGCACGTCGTCGAGCTTGAACGGCTTGATCACCGCCATGACCATTTTCATTGCTTCGTTCTCCTGCGATCGCCTTCGATCGTGGCGGGAGAATAACCAAGACCGCGCCGCGCCGGGTGGCCTCTGGGTTAGAGTGACGCCACTTTCAGACTTCCCCCACATTCCGCCGTGGCCCGTGCCTACGGCGTCCTCACGGCCGACCCCGCAATCTCGTCGGAACGCCCGAGGACCTACCTCACCATGATCGACCTGAATCCCATCGACGACCTTGCCCGCCGCCTGAGCACCCTGGTCCCCCCGAGCGTTCGCGAGGGCCGCGAGGAGTTGCAGCAGAACTTCAAGTCCGTGCTCCAGTCCGGTCTGGCCAAGCTCGATCTGGTCACGCGTGAGGAATTCGAGGTCCAGCGCGAAGTGCTGCTGCGCACGCGCGAGAAGCTGGAAGCGTTGCAGCAGACCGTGGCCGAGCTCGAGTCGCAGCTAGCGCAGTCCGATCCGCTGCCGCCGCCGCGCCACTAAACACTCCACCCCATGAAGCTGGCACTCGTGCACAGCCGTGCGCGATCGGGCGTCCGTGCGCCCGCGGTACGCGTCGAGGTGCATGTGGCGGGCGGATTGCCGGCCATGTCGATCGTCGGTTTGCCCGAAGCGGCGGTGCGCGAAGCGAAGGATCGTGTCCGGGCGGCGATCCTCTGCGCGCAGTTCGAATTCCCCGCCGGCCGCATCACCGTCAACCTCGCGCCGGCCGACCTGCCCAAGGACGGCGGTCGCTTCGACCTGCCCATCGCGCTGGGCATCCTCGCGGCGACCGGACAGATCCCGTTGCAGGCGCTGGGCGATGCCGAATTCCTCGGCGAACTCGCCCTCACCGGCGAACTGCGTCCGGTCGATGGCGTGCTTCCTGCTGCGCTGGCTGCCGGCGAAGCGGGGCGGCGCCTGATCGTGCCGGCCGGCAATGGTGCCGAAGCCGCGCTCGCAAGCCGCGTCGAGGTGCGTCCCGCGCGTACGCTGCTGGAAGTCTGCGCGCACCTCACCGGTCGCAAGCCCCTGCCGTTCGCCGAGGCGCCGTCGCTGGAACGCGCCACGGGGCCGGACCTCGCCGACGTTCGCGGACAGGCGCAGGCGCGACGTGCGCTGGAGATCGCGGCGGCGGGCGGGCATCACCTGCTGCTGATCGGGCCACCCGGCTGCGGCAAGACGCTGCTGGCTTCCCGGCTGTCCGGCCTGTTGCCCGAAGCGACCGAGAGCGAGGCGCTGGAAGCGGCGGCCATCGCGTCGGTGAGCGGACGCGGGCTCGACCCCGCACGCTGGCGCGAGCGTCCGTTCCGTTCGCCGCACCACACGGCGAGCGCGGTCGCGCTGGTCGGCGGCGGTGCGCAACCTCGCCCAGGCGAGATTTCGCTGGCGCACCAGGGCGTGCTGTTCCTCGACGAGTTACCCGAATGGGATCGCCGCGCACTCGAAGTGCTGCGCGAACCGCTGGAGTCGGGCGTCATCACCGTGGCGCGCGCGGCGCGTAGCGCGGAGTTTCCGGCGCGGTTCCAGCTGGTCGCGGCGATGAACCCCTGCCCCTGCGGCTGGGCGGGCGATCCGTCGGGCCGCTGCCGCTGCAGTGCCGACGCGGTCCGGCGTTATCGCGGTCGCGTGTCGGGGCCGCTGCTGGATCGCATCGACCTGCACGTCGAAGTGGCGCGACTTCCACCGGCCGCGTTGCGTCCGGACGCGCCGGCCGGCGAATCCACCGCGATCGTGCGCGCCCGCGTCGTTGAAGCCCGCGCGCGGCAGTTCGCACGCGCGGGGAAGACGAACGCCGTACTCGACCAGCCCGAAACCGCGGCGTCCTGCCGGCTCGGCGAAGCCGACCAGCTGCTGCTCGAGCGCGCGGTCGATGCGCTGCAACTGTCGGCGCGTTCGATGCACCGCATCCTGCGCGTGGCGCGGACCATCGCCGACCTCGACGGGGCCGATGCCATCGGCACCGCGCACCTCACCGAAGCGATCTCGCTACGTCGTGCCACGCGCGGCCTTGAAACCGCGGCGGCATAGAGCAACGGGCTGCGTTAGCGGCTTCGTTTCCCGGGTGCGCTGCGCTTACCCGGGCTACGTGGGCGCACCCGCTGCGCCTCCTTCGCTCACCCGGCCGGGGCGGAATAAATCAACGAAGCCGACGTAGCCCGGGTAAGCGAAGCGCACCGCGCCTCCGGGTGGTTCCGCCGCGACAGCGATGAGCGCGCCGCAGCGCGTCGCACCGCTGAAGCGCGGGTTCCTTGTGACCCGCCACCTATGACGCCGAGGCAGCCCTCACCCGCAACGATCGCCACACACCTTCGGCCGATCCAGGAAGTCCCGCGCACCCTCGCGCGCCTCGCGCATCTCGGCCTCGGTGCCGCAGCGCGTGACCTTCCGTGTGGTGCCGGACTGGTATTCACGCCAGCACACCTGCTTGTCGTCGTGGCCGGCGCGTGTGTTCTTCACTTCGGCGTTGATGCGCTCCAGCGCGTTCTCAAGCCGCACCTTCTCGTCCATCGACAGTTGGTCGAGCGAGGTCTTGCCCTGCGTGACGGTGAACACCTCGGCCTGCGACTTGCGGATCACGCTGACCTGGCGCGTCGTGAGGCCGTTGTCCTTGCCCGCATCCAGGTCGCGCTTGAGGGCCTGCTGCTGGGTCAGGATGACATCGAGCTTTTCCGGAGCGGGCGCGTCCTGCGCGATGGCGGCGAACGGCAACGCAAGCATCAGGATCAGCGTCGCGGTGCGATAGTTACGCAATGACGGCTTCATGGTCATCTCCCCTTGTCGATGACGATTCCAGGCGCGGGAGGCGCCCCGCGCCTACGGTCTGAACCCCATCCGCGTGTTGCCGCCGCAATCGGTCATCGCGTCGCGCTGGCCGCAGATGGTGGGTTCGGCTTTCCATTGCTCCGAATCGCGACGCACCTGCTCCAGCTCGGCGAGCGTGGCGCAGCGCGTCACCTTCATCGTCGTGCCGAGCTTGTGCTCGCGCCAGCATTTCTGCCGGTTCTTTTCGTTGTCGGCGAGGATCGCCTTGACCTGTTCGAGCGCGTTGAACAGTTCGACCTGCTCATCGGGCCGAAGCTCGCTGACCGAGGTCTTGCCATCCAGCAAGCGGAACACCTGGTCCTGCGCCGAATGCATGCGGTCCAGCGTGTCGGCGCCGAACCGCGCATACGCGCCGGTCGAATGTTCCGACTCGGCGCGGATCTCACGTTGCTGTTGCAGGATCATCGCCACCTTGTCGGCGTTGGCATGCGCCACGCCGGCAAGGGACAACACGCTGATCACCATCCATGTCGCGATCGGCTTCATGTTGCGCTCCGTGTGCAACAGCCCGTGGGATATTCCTGCTTACAAGCTCTTGCAATCGCCGCAGCTGCCGCGCGAATCCATCATGTTGCGTGCGGCTTCGCGCTCTTCGCGCCACTGCGATGCGGTCTTGCAGACGCGCTCCTTGCGGGTGCTGCCCAGCACCGCGCGGCGTTCGCACACCATGCGGTCCTCGCCCTCGTTGTTCACGACGGCTTCGATCCATTCCAGCGTGTTGAAGACTTCGGTCTTCTGCTGGTCGCTCAGGTCTTCGGTGGAATGCTTGCCATCGATGGTCTGCAGCATGTGCGCCTGCTTGCTCAGCAGCTCGCTGCGCTGCTGGTTCGACAGGTCCTTGTAACGACCCGTGCGCGCTTCCACGCCGTCGCGGATCTGCGTTTGCTGGGTGCGGATGTCGTCGAGCATCAGCACGCGGCTGTCGACGGAGGCGAAGGCCGGGGCGGCAAGCACCAGGCCCAGCACTATTGCGGAAACGAATCGGATGGCGCGCATTGCGACGGTCCTTGTGGAGGAACGCCAAACATAACGCGCCAGATTTGGCAATGTCGACTGCCTAAGCAGGGCAAAAGGCCGTTCAGGTGCGCCAGCCCGCGTAGCCGGGGCGGCGCGGGGCGCCGTCAGCCCTCGGTCCGCTGCCAGACGCGCTCGGCCGGGTCGAGTTCCGCCGTCTCCATGACCGGTCCGCGCCAGCCGAAGCCGCAGATGGCCAGGGCGCCCTGGTGGATCGGGTCCAGCCCGAACGCCTGTTCCAGCTCGACCTCGTTGATCGCGCCGGTGATGAAGGCGCCCAGCCCCGCGTCGGTCGCGGCCAGGTACAGGGTTTGCGAGAGGTGCCCGCCTTCCAGCGCGACCACCCGATAGCCCTTGGCGTGGTGGCGGTACTTCCAGAACGTGCGATCGAAGCGCGGCGACAGCATCACCACGACATGCGCGTCGGCGAACCAGTGCTGCTGCGCGACCATGTCCATCACGAACTCGCGCAGCGGTTTTTCCGGCGCGGCCAGCGGTTCCAGCGCGTGGTCCTGCGACTGGTAGTGGTACAGCCCGGGCGCGATCCCGTCGACGTGCTGCACGATCAGGTAGCACTCCATCGGATGCAGGCCGCCGCCGGAGGGCACGTTCTTCTTCAGGAACACGGTGTCGTCGGTGACGCGCACCTCGGCCTGCGCGGCGAACACGCGCTGCAACACCTGCGCGAACACGTCGAACGGCAGCGTGCGCGAGGCATCGAAGTTGCGGCACGTCGCGCGGCGCGCGAGCAGGTCGTCGAACGACGTCGGCGCGATGCGCGGAAGGTGGACGCGCGCATCGTCCTCGACGCGACGCGCGGCTTCCACCGGCGGCGCGCCGAGCACCTGCCGCATCGCGACGGCCGTTTCGGTGCCGCTGTCCTTCTGGTTCTGCACGGTGTCCACGCCGCTCCAGCGCGTGAACGCGTGCAACGTCGCGGCGAGCGGATGCCAGTACGTGCGGCGCAGCGATTCGTCGCGCTCGCGCATCGCGGCGTGTTCGGGCGCATCGCTGACGATGAGCCCTTCGCGCAGCAGGCGTGCGAGCGTCGCACCGTCGGCGTCTATCGAAACCGCTTCGATCCATTGACCGGGACTAAGCGTGCCCAGCAGTTCGCGCTCATCGCCATCGACTTCGACTTCCGTGCCCAGATGGGGCGCGAGCGCGAGCCAGCGGCGTTCGCGGTGCAGGCCATCGCCGCCGCCGAGCAACTGCGCGAGGTCGAACTCGACCTGTTCGCGCGGCTCGAAATACACCACTGCACAACGGCGGATACGCATGCCTGTTCCCCTTGGGCGAGGTCGCTACTTTGCGTCCGCGCGATGGTTCCGGGAAGGGGCGCGTCGCGTTGTGCGTCCGGAATCGGCCGATCCTGTTAGCGCTCCCTGCCGGGCGCTTTGCCTTCCGCACGTCGGGACCCATGCGCCTGCGGTTGTGACAGCAAGCACATAAGGGTTAGATTTTGGCGGATTGGCCCGCAACGGGCTTTCTGACGGGGAAGATTGGGGATGAACAAGCCGCTGACCGCACCGCTGGATCCGGCTCTGGCCGACCGGCTTCTGGACCTTCTGAGCACCGACGACCTGTTCCGCGAGCGCTTCCAGCGCGACCACATCGCGGCGCTGCGCACGATCGGCTACGAATCGCCGACGCCGGGGCAAATGACGGCGTGCGGGGAAGTCTCACCGATGGCCGCACTGGAGCCGTTCCGCGACTGCAAGGTGCACGACCTTGCGCCCAAGGACGTCATTGCCGGCGCGCGCGAAGAGATCCGCGGCATGCTGTTGCGTGGCCTGAACCAGACCACGCCTCGCCTGGACTGCGGCCTCGAGTCCTCGCGCCGGCTGCGCCGATAACCGGCTAGCTCGACGCGATTACACCGGCGGTGCCGCCCGGCGGCACCTTCCCGGAAACTTTTGTTTCCTGCTTCGCCGCACGGTTGCTGTCGGCAACATTCAGCGCCTGCAGGCAATGGCCACACTCGAGTTCGACGTACGCCAGGCCACGCCGCGATTTCAGCCACCGCGCCTGTTCCAGCGCGCGCTCGGGTTGATCCGCGTCGATGTAGGCGTCCATCAGTGCCACGCGGGTCTGGTAGCGCTCGCGTCCGGTCAGAAGCGGGGAAAGCATCTTGATCGCATCATCCGGACGGCCCGCCAGCCGGACCTGCTGTGCGCGAACAACCGTAGCCAGCTCCTTCAGGGAGGGGACGGCATTGAGCTGCGGGTCGCTTTGGAACGCTTCCAGTACCGGCTGGACAAGGCTGTCGTCGCCTGTACGCAACGAAACCAGTGCGGCGCTGAGCATCAACGCGCCGTCTTCCTCGATGTCCGACGTACGCGCGCCTTTGAGTGCCGCAATGGACTTCTGGGCCGCCTCCCGGGCCAGCTTGCGGGCACTCGTCTCGTCGCCGGCGAGCCAGTCGGTCACCGCAAGCGGCAGCAGGAGATAGCGACTCTCCAGTCCGCCCGGCTTGGCGAGCGTTACAGCAGTCTGTGCGTAAGCCTGCGCCTGTTTGTACTGGCCCTGATCGACTGCAAGGCTCGTGCGCTCGATGTAGTTGAACGCGATGTTCGGCTCAAGCTTCTTCGCGTACTGCTCGGCAGCAGCGAAATCCCGCTTGGCCGCCGCAGTGGAAACGAGACGGCGCACGCTGCCCCCGGTCATCTTCAATGAGCGATCGAAGGAAAGCAGTGCTTCGGCGTACTGCTCCTGACCCAGTTGCGCTCGACCTACCGTGTCGTAATCGTGCCCGGCGAGCGGGTTCTGGGGAATCGTCGCCGCCAGTGCATGCGTCAGCGCTTCGCTGAACCGATTGTCCGTGTACAGCCAGATCGCCGCGTTCCCGCGGCCCGGCATGTAATCGGGATAAAGCCGCGCGAGCTCTACCCATTTCGTAGTGGCCTTCGCGGGCTCGTCGAACTCGGCCACCCACGCATCCATGTACATCGCCTCGCGAGGCGGGAGATGCCCGCGCAGTTCCTGGGCGCGGCGTAGCGGCGCAAGCGCCTTGCCGGCTTCCTCCATACCGTAGTGCACGCGCATCAGCCCCAGCCATGCGAGCGCGAAGTCCGGATCGAGGTCCGTGGCGCGCTGGAACAATTGCAGCGCCTCACGTGTCTCGTACTTGGCCCATGCCTTCTGGGCCAGGGCATATGCACGCAGCGCATCGAGGTTTTTGGTCGTGACATCCGGGAGCGGTACCGAATCGTTCTGTATCGTGTGGATGGCCTCGCCCAGGTCCTCACGCAGCGAGGCGGTCACCTTGTCGATGGACGTCAGTACAGATTCCGCCCCGGTGCCATCAACGGACTGCGCATACAGCGTCGTCTGCGTATGCGGATCGATGATCTCCGCACTCACGCGCACCTTGCCGCCCACTTCGGCCACCGTCGGCAGGATTACCGCGCGCGCACCGTCGCGCAGCGCGATTTCCGAAGCGATGGCACGATCAAGCACGGTACCGGGCTTGAGCTGCATACGGCCCAGCGTGTCGCGCGCCTTCAGGTCGCTGAGTACGTTGACGTAACGCGACTGCTCCAGGCTGATGCGGAAAGCCTGTTCCAGCGAATCGTCCAGCACGCTTTGCCCGGTGAGGTTACGCATGTCCGCGACGACCACCCAGTCGCGCTGGTTGAACGCGATGGCTGGCGCAGGCCTCGTCGCGAACCACACGCCCACGCCGATGCCGGCGATGATCGCGGCTTCGGCGGCGAGCGCGGCGGGACGGCGCCACAGCGGAAGATCGCGCCAGGCCTTCGGCGTATTCGGCGGCATGCGCAGCGGGGCGATGCCAGGCTCGCCGACTTCATAGATCTGCTGGCCCTCGGGCACGCCCTTGAAGCGCCAGCGGCCGTGCGATTTCCACATCAGGTGCTGGCCGCGTTCGCCAAGTTCGCGCGCGGCGCGGTGCGCCAGCGGTTCGGCGACGGCCGACAGCAGGATCTGGCCCGGACGCGCCATCGCCATCAGGCGCGCGGCCATGGGCTTGGCGAGTCCTTCCACTTCCAGCGGCTTGGCGCCGACCTGCACGGCTTCGTCGCTGTTGCGCCAGGTGAGCACTTCGCCGACGTGCAGGCCTGCGCGCGCGCGCAGGTCGAGCCGGCGCGAGTCGCCCATCTCGCGCAGTTCGCGGATGTAATCGAGCGCGAAGCCGAGGCCGTCGATGGGGCGCTCGAACAGCAGCAGCAGACCGTCGGAACGGTCGATCAACCGGCCCCGCCAGCGCTGTTGCAGATCCAGCACCAGTCGATCGTGGTCGCGGAACAGCGTGGCCGCCTGCACGTCGCCGATGCGCTCGACCAGCGTGGTCGAATCGCAAAGATCGGTCAGCAGCAGCGTGCGCAGCTGTGGCGCTTCGATCGAGGGGCGATGGGTCATCTCATTCATCGCGTCCTGCCCTCTCCGTTCGGCTCAGGCCGAAGTAAGTTCCATGTCGTGCCAATGCACGCGATTGCCGCCCAGGCGCTTGGCCTGGTAGAGCGCAGCATCGGCGTGGGCGTATCCGTGTGTCCAGTCGCGCGTGGGGTCGATCAGGCAGGCGCCGACGCTCAGGGGGCACATCAGCGGCGTACCGTGGGACATCTGCATCAGGCCCTGCGCGGTGGAGACGATGAAGTCGCCGAAGCGCATCACCTCCTCGCGCTGGTCGCTGACCACCAGCAGGCAGAACTCGTCGCCACCGAGGCGGCAGGCGAAATCGTCCGGACCGGCCACCGAGCGCAGGATGTTCGCCACGCCCTGCAGCACGCGGTCGCCGATGAGGTGGCCGTGGTCGTCGTTGACCTGCTTGAAGCGGTCGCAGTCCACCAGCAGCAGGCCCATGCTGCGCTGCGTGCCGATGTCGCGATGCTCCTGCAGGTGCAGGGTCAGGCCGCGACGGTTGTACAGGCGGGTGAGTTCGTCCGTGCGGACGAGCTCTTCGGTCTGGTTGAGCTGGTGCGTCGCGGTGTAGAGGCTGTCGAGCGCGGACTGCAGCTCCTCGTTGCGGCGCCGCAGCCGGCGGATCAGGCTCTGTTCGTTCAGCACCACGCGCAGGATCGCGCGGCGCAGGAAATACGAAACCAGCCCGGGGTCGCGATCGACCAGGCGCTGGAATTCCTCGTGGCGCAGTTCGATCAGCAGGCCGTCGCTGGCGGCCACGGCGTCGGCGCTGCGGACGTGATCGCCGATCAGCAGGCCGAGTTCGCCGAAGAATTCGCTGGGACCCAGGCGCTTGCCGACGAGGTCGTCGCCGAAATCCAGATCCACGACCCCGCGGGCGATGACGAACATCGTCGTGCCCAGTTCGCCGCGACGGAAAAGAAGTTGGCCGGCTTCGACACGGCGCGGACGACCCAGTTCGGCGAACAGCTCGTATTCCGCTTCGGTAAGCACCGCCGTCGCCACATCCGCAGGCGCCGCGCTCGACTTGCCGGTAGTGATGGAATCGCGCGTCCGGAGAGACGCCGCGCTGTCACGAGTCATCCAACGAGGGCCCAGTCCCTGGGGAGGCTGGAGAATAGCACCTGAACTTGATGTCTAACGGAGGACACCGGGGCGGGCGGCCGACCCGGGCTGAACAGGCGCGCTTTAGCCCCTCTCCCACCGGGTGAGGGGTTGGGGTGAGAAGGGCGCCGCTTGCGAACCATAGGTTCGCGCGCCCTCGAACGCCCGAGCGCTATGCGCTCGGGCCGGGCGGGGGTCACGGAGCGGTTGAGATGAACTGGCAGCGTCGTGAAGCGCTGCTGGTTTTGCCTTCAGCGTGACCGCGCCTGACTTCACCCCTCCCCAGCCCTCCCCTGCATTCGCAGGGGAGGGAGCAGGCTTTACGCCGCAGCAGCCCGCTTCTCATGGAACTGCTCTTCCTCGGTCGAGCCCTTCAGCGCGACCGTCGAGGACTGCCCACCCTGGATCGTCTGCGTCACGGCGTCGAAGTAACCGGTGCCCACCTCGCGCTGGTGCTTCACCGCGGTGAAGCCCTTCTCGGCGGCGGCGAACTCGGCTTCCTGCAGTTCGACGAACGCGCTCATCTGGCGGCGCGCGTAACCGTGCGCCAGGTTGAACATGCCGTAGTTCAGGCTGTGGAAGCCGGCCAGCGTGATGAACTGGAACTTGTAACCGTAGGACGCGATTTCCTTCTGGAACTTCGCGATGGTCGCGTCGTCGAGGTTCTTCTTCCAGTTGAAGCTCGGCGAGCAGTTGTAGGCCAGCAGCTTGCCGGGGAACTTCGCGTGGATCGCTTCGGCGAACCTGCGTGCGAACTCCAGGTCCGGCTTGCCGGTCTCGCACCACACCAGGTCCGCGTACGGCGCGTAGGCGAGGCCGCGGCTGATCGCCTGGTCCAGGCCCTTGTTGGTCTTGTAGAAGCCTTCGATCGTGCGCTCGCCGGTGCAGAACGGCTTGTCGTTGTCGTCGATGTCGGAGGTGATGAGATCGGCGGCTTCGGCATCGGTGCGCGCGACGATCAGCGTCGGCACGCCCATGACGTCGGCGGCCAGGCGCGCGGCGACGAGCTTTTCCACTGCCTCGCGCGTGGGCACCAGCACCTTGCCGCCCATGTGGCCGCACTTCTTCACGCTGGCGAGCTGGTCTTCGAAGTGCACGCCCGAAGCGCCGGCTTCGATCATGCCCTTCATCAGTTCGAATGCGTTGAGCACGCCGCCGAAACCGGCCTCTGCATCGGCGACGATCGGCTGCAGGAAATCGACATCGCCCGTGCCTTCGGCGCACTGGATCTGATCGGCGCGCAGCAGCGTGTTGTTGATGCGGCGCACGACCTGCGGCACGGAGTTGGCCGGATACAGCGACTGGTCGGGATACATCTCGCCGGCGATGTTCGCGTCCGCCGCGACCTGCCAACCGGAGAGGTAGATCGCCTTCAAACCGGCCTTGACCTGCTGCATCGCCTGGTTGCCGGTGAGCGCGCCGAGCGCGTTGACGAACGGTTCGCTGTGCAGCGAATTCCACAGCTTTTCCGCACCGAGCTTCGCGATGGAATGTTCGACAAGCACGGTGCCGCGCAGGCGCACGACATCCTGCGGGCAATACGGGCGCGTGATGCCGGCCCAGCGCGGGTTCGTCGCCCAGTCGTGACGGAGTTGTTCGGCGGTGTGCAGCGTGCTCATGGCGGTGTTCCTTGTCATATCGATGATGGGAAAGCGGAACAGCGGATTCGTACTGCGGATCTTTTGAAACTTTGAATCTCAGTCCAGCCGTGCGTAGGCCGGCAGCGTCAGGAAGTCTTCGAGCACGTCGGCATGCGTGAGTCGGTCGAGCACGCCGATGGCTTCGTTGATGCGGCTTCCGCCCGGCATGCGCGAGCGGTCGCCCAGTCGCGACGGCAAGTTGAGGAAGGCGCGTTCGAGCAGCGCGAAATCGACCGGCGTGCCGTCGTCCAGATGCAGGCCATCCCCGGGCGGCACTTGGCCGACCGGCTGATGGGTGTGGTGCAGCCACTGCCACAACTGGGTGCGCGCGATTTCCGCCGTTGCCGCGTCTTCCATCAGCCAGTGGATCGGCACGCAGCCGTTGCCGTCGAGCCATGCGGCGAGGTAACGCACGCACACCTCGACGTTGCCTTCGAAACCGGCGCGCGTGATCGTGCCGAGCGACGGCTTGATGAGATCGTCGCGCGTGACCCACACGTCCTCGCGCAGCACATGGCGCTGGTTCGGCGTGGGCATGCGTTCGTCGAAGATCTGCTTCGCCAGCGGAATCAGCGCCGGATGCGCGACCCACGTTCCGTCATGGCCGGCGGTAACTTCGCGCAACTTGTCGGCGCGCACTTTCGCGAGCGCGGCTTCGTTCGCTTCCTCGTCGCCGCTGATCGGAATCTGCGCGGCCATGCCGCCCATCGCGTGCGCGCCGCGCTTGTGGCAGGTCTGGATCAGCAGTTCCGAATACGCCTTCAGGAACGGCTGCGTCATCGTCACCTGCGCGCGTTCGGGCAGCACCTTGTCGCGATGCGCGCGGAAGGTCTTGATGTACGAGAACACGTAATCCCAGCGGCCGCAGTTGAGACCGGCGATGCGCGTGCGCAGCGCATGCAGGATCTCGTCCATCTCGAACACGGCCGGCAGCGTCTCGATCAGCACGGTGACCTTGAGCTGGCCCTGCGGCAGGCGAAGTTCGCGTTCGATGTGGTCGAGCGCGTCGTTCCACAGCTGCGCTTCTTCCATCGACTGCAACTTGGGCAGGTAGAAGTACGGGCCGCGATCGAGCGCGGCGAGTTCGCGCGCGTTGTGGAAGGCGAACAGGCCCAGGTCGAACAGGCTTGCCGACATCGGCACGCCATCGACCAGCACGTGCTTCTCAACCAGGTGCCAGCCGCGCGGACGGACCATCAGCACCGCCTGCTCCTCGAACGGGCGCAGCGCGTAGTGCTTGCCGGTCTCGCTGGCGGTGAACTCGAGCGTGCCGCGCACGGCGGCGATCAGCGCGCGCTGGCCGGCGATGAGGTTCGGCCACGTCGGCGCGGTGCTGTCCTCGAAGTCGGCCATGTAGACGTTCGCGCCGGAGTTAAGCGCGTTGATGACCATCTTCGGATCGACCGGACCGGTGATCTCGACGCGGCGGTCGAGCAGCGCCTGCGGCAGCGGGGCGACCTTCCAGTCGCCGGCGCGGATCGCCCTTGTGTCGTCACGGAAGTCCGGCAGGCCACCGGCGTCGAAGAACGCCTGGCGTTCGCCGCGGGCCTTGAGACGGGCCTGGCGGGCGGCTTCGAAACCCGTGTGCAGTCCGGCGAGGAAGGCCACGGCGGCCGGCGTCAGTACGTCCGCCTGGCCGGGGGCCTGTGCGATGACATCGAGTCGCGACTCGAGATCGGTCTGCTGGGGCTGCGCCATGACTGCCGACATGCTGTAACTCCGTGGTAACCGTGGAGGGCCACCATGCGCTGGCGTTTGTTATTTGACAATGAAGGTTTATCAATGCATATCATTAGTTGAGCTAATACGAGTTCCGTGAAATGAGCTCCAGCCCTTCCAGCACGCCCCGCTTCGCCTACAAGGGCGACCGTCTGAAGCCGCTTCGCGCCTTCTGCCAGACGGCGCGACTGGGCTCGGTCTCACGCGCGGCCGAGGCGCTGTACCTCAGCCAGCCGGCCGTGACCCTGCAGTTGCAGGCGCTGGAACGGGAGCTGGGCGTTCGCCTGCTCGAACGCAGTGGCCGCCGCATCGCGCTGACGCGCGAGGGCCAGGAGCTGTACGACCTCGCCCGCCCGCTGGTCGAAGGGCTGGACGGCCTGGATGCAGCCTTCCACGAGCGCATTCGCGGGCTCGACGCGGGCGAGCTGAATGTCGCCGCCGGCAGCTCGACGATCCTCTATCTGTTGCCGCCGATCGTGGAGGCCTTCCGCGCCGCGCATCCGGAAGTGCGGCTGAGCCTGCACAACGTCACCGGCGCCGGCGGCCTGGACCTGCTGCGTTCGGACGGCGTGGACCTGGCGGTCGGTTCGATGCTCGACGTGCCTGCCGACCTGAGCTACGAGCCGGTCTACCGCTTCGAGCCCATGCTGATCACGCCGCGCGACCACCCGCTGGCGCAGAAGGCGTCGATCACGCTGGAGGACCTCTCGCCCTACGGCCTGATCCTGCCGCCGCAGCGGCTCACGACATATCGCCTGATCGACCTGGTGTTCCAGCAGAACCGCGTGCCCTACACCGTGGCGCTGGAAGTGGGCGGCTGGGAGGTCATCAAGCAGTACGTGGCGATGGGGCTGGGCATCAGCATCGTCACCGCCATCTGCCTGACCGAAGCCGATCGCGAGCGGCTTTCCGCGCGTTCGCTGGCCGAGTATTTCCCTTCGCGCACCTACGGCGTGGTGGTGCGGAAGGGGAAATATTTATCCCCGCAGGCGCGGGCATTTGTGGAACTTATAAAGCCGGCGCTGTTCGAGCGCGGCGATTATTACTCGACCGGTCAATCCGAGCGCTGACGTTCAAGCAGCGATCAGCGACCTCACCCGCGCGTGAGCGTCACGCGTCGTGGTTCTTCCCGTTCGACACGCTGCGATACCACTCGCGGATGCGCGCGACGTCGGACTCGTAGTGGTCGGTCAGCTCGAACGGCGCGCCGATGCCGATGGTCCGGCGCCCGTAATGGAAATACGCCGGCACCACCGGCGCGGCGGCGGCCTTGGCGATGCGCCAGAAGCCCGGCTTCCACTTCTCCACCACCTTGCGCGTACCTTCCGGCGCGAGCCCGTACCAGAACCGGTCGGCACTGCGGATCATCTGCGCGGCCTGTTCGACCACGCCCTGCGCGGCCTTGCGGTTCACCGGGATCACGCCCAGCCATTTGAGGATCCGGCCCAGCACCGGGATCTGCAGCAGCGTGTCCTTGCCGAGGACCTTCAGGTCCAGGTCCGTCGCCATCAGCAGCGCGAAGCCCCATACGCCGTCCCAGTTGGACGAGTGCGGCGCGCCGATCAGCACCACCTTGGGCAGGTCGGGGAACGCGCCTTCCGTGCGCCAGCCACCGAGCCGCAGGATGGTCCGCCCGATCCAGCGGACGAAGGCGTGGCGGTGGGCGCGCGGCGCGCTGGGCGGCAGCGGCAGCACCGGAGAAACGGCTTCGGACATGACCCCTCTTCGAATCGGCGGTGGTTCGTTACGGCCCGTCGAGGGCTCTTGGTTTCGCTCAGTCCCAGTCGCGCCGGGTCCGATCGCGCTTGATCGTACCGCGTTCGCGCTTTCCGCTGAGCCGGCGCTCCTTCGAAGCGCGCGTCGGACGGGTCGCGACGCGCGGCGCGGCGACTTCCAGACCCGCCGCGATGAAGGCGGCCAGCCGTTCGCGTGCGTCCTCGCGGTTGCGATCCTGCGTGCGGAAGCGCTGCGCGCTGATCACCAGCACGCCCTCGTCGGTGATGCGCCGGTCGCGCCGGGCGAGCAGCCGCTCGCGCAGCGGCTCGGGCAAGGATGGCGAGGTCGCGATGTCGAACCGCAACTCGACCGCCGTGGCGACCTTGTTGACGTTCTGCCCGCCCGGCCCGGACGAACGCACGAAGCGCTCGACCAGTTCCGAATCGGGGATCGACAGACGGGGCGTGATCTCAAGCATGGGGCGGCACTTTAGCCGATCCGGCGAAGGCCGCCCGGTCACGTCCAGAAAGCAGACGCCCGCGACGAAAGCGGACGCGGCGCTACACTCGCGCGAACGGCCCACTCACGGTGTGCACGCCATGGCGGACGAACCCGTTCCCCCGCACGGATCCGAGCGTCGCATCGACTCGGTCTTCCGCAACGGTTCGATGACGGTGGTTGGCGTGCTCGCCGCGTTTTCGCTGGGCATCCTGACCGAGTGGACCACCGCCGACGCCACGCCCTGGACGCTGGCGGACCTGGCGATCGTGTCGCCGATGGTCGCCGGCATCGCGGCACAGCTGCTCGCCCTCAAGCGGCTGCTGCATCCGGACTCGCTCAATGGTCCCTACTACGCCCGCGCAATCCGGCTGTTCCTGTGGGGCCTGGGCCTGCTCGCATCGGGCGTGATGATCGGCGTGATCGACGACGCGCTCACCACGCTCTAGTCGGCCACGAACCCGTCGAACAGCGCCAGCGCCTTCGCGAACTCCGCATCGACCGGCGCCGTCACGTCGACACGCGCGCCGGTCCCCGGATGCACGAACGCCAGCCGCCTCGCGTGCAACAACATGCGATGGATGCCGAGCATCCGGAAGTTGCGGTTGTGCCGGCCGTCGCCGTGGCTGGTATCGCCGATGAGGTGGTGCGACAGGTGCTTGAGGTGGCGACGGATCTGCCGGAAGCGGCCGGTATCCAGCGTTGCGCGCAGCAGCGCGTAACGCGAGGTATCGAAGCCCGCCGACGGCATCGACAGCTCCGTCGTCGCCAGGCGCGTGAAGTGCGTGACCGCCGGCTTCTTCTGCGGTTTGCCGGGACCGCCGTCGAGCGGATGGTCGACGGTGAACGCCTCGTCCGGCCATCCGCGGCATACGGCCCAGTAATCCTTCTCGACCTCGCGCGACATCAGCACCTTGCCCAGCGCCGATGCGGTTTCGCGATCGAACGCCAGCAGCAGGCAACCGCTGGTCGCGCGATCGAGCCGGTGCACGAGGAAGATCGGCTTGCCGAACTGCTCGCGCAGCCGGTCCGCCGCGAAGTCCGTCTCGCCGCGCGCCAGCGCGCTGTCGTGCACCATCAGGCCCGCGGGCTTGTTGACGATGGCGAGGGTGTCGTCGGCATGGATGACGTCGAGCGGCGGCAGATCCTCGACCGCCGCCTCGACCGGAACCTCAGCGCCCACGCGGCCACGCCGCCAGCAGCGCCCATACGCCGCCAAGACCTGCGATCCACGCCGACGCCGGCACCGACCACAAACGCGGGCCGCCGGCTTCCAGCCCGTAAAGCACCGCCGCGCAGATCAGCAAACCCACGCCCAGCACCGCGGCGACGGCCTTCTTCTGCGCGGTGCGAATGGTCTTGTTGAGCTCGACCAGGTCGCGCGAACGCAGGTTCAACTCATGCCTGCCTTCAACCTGCTGCGTCAGCCAGGCGTGCAGCAGGCGCGGCATTTCCGGCGCGTGCGTCACCAGTTCGGGCAGGCGCTTGCGGAACTCGCTCGCAAGTCGCTGCGGGCTGTAACGCTCGATGAGAATGCGTTGCAGCACCGGTCGCGCGACCGCCCAGATGTCCAGCTTCGGATCGAGCAACCGCCCGACGCCCTCGATGTTCAGCAGCGTCTTCTGCAGCAGGATCAGCTGCGGCTGCAGCGTGAGTTCGTAACGCTGCGCGGTGCGGAACAGCTTGAGCAGGACTTCGGCCAGCGAGATCTCGCTCAGCGGCCGCGTGAAGTACGGCTCGCACACGGCGCGCGCGGCGGCTTCCAGTTCGTCGATGCGGATGTGCGACGGCATCCAGCCCGCGCGCACGTGCAATTCGGCGATGCGACGGTAATCGCGATTGAAGATCGCCATGAAGTTCTCGGCGAGGTAGTACTGGTCCTCGTCCGAAAGCTGGCCGACGATGCCGAAATCCAGCGCGATGAAGCGCGGATTCGCGCGGCGCGCCGGATCGCTGTCGACCCAGATGTTGCCCGCGTGCGCATCGGCGTGGAAAAAGTTGTCGCGGAACACTTCGGTATAGAACACGCGCACGCCCTTCGCGGCGAGCGCATGGCGGTCGATGCCGGCGGCGTCGAGCGCGGCGATGTCGTCGGACGGAATGCCGTACACGCGCTCCAGCGTCAGCACGCGCTCGGCGGTGTGCGACCAGATCACCTCCGGCACGTACAGGTCGTCGCTGTCGAGCCAGAAACGCCGCAGCACGCTGGCGTTGGCGCCTTCGCGCTGCAGGTCGAGTTCGGCGGCGAGCGTGTTCTCGATCTCCTCGACGATCTCGCGCGGACGGATCTTGTCGGCCGACGGATGCGTGCGATCGACGATGCCCGCCACCGCCTTCAACAGCGCGATGTCGCCGGCGATCTGCTTCTCGATGTCGGGACGCAGCACTTTCACGACCACTTCGCGCGAAACGCCGTTCGCATCCGGCGGCAACGTCGCGGCATGCACCTGCGCGATAGACGCCGACGCCAGCGGCGTGGTGTCGAACTGCGCGAAGGCGGTGCTCACCGGCAGCTGCAACGCGGTCTCGACGATCGCGCGCGCCGCTTCGCCATCGAACGGCTTCACGCGGTCCTGCAACAGCGCCAGTTCCTCGGCGACGTCCGGCGGCACCAGGTCGCGGCGCGTGGACAGGATCTGGCCGAACTTGACGAAGATCGGCCCCAGTTCCTGCAACGCCATGCGCAGGCGCGCGCCTCGCGAGAGGCTCGCCACTTCGCTCGATGCACGCGGCACGAAGGGACGGGCGAGCTTCAGCCAGCCTTCGACGGGCGTGTCGTCGAGCAGGTCGTCCAGGCGATAGCGCAACAACACGCGACCGATGCGCCATGCGCGGAAAACCGGCTTCATGCCGCGCCTCCGATGCGCGCGCGCAGGCGCGTCACGCGCGCGGCCATGCGCTCGACGTCGTCGCGCAGCGTGTCGACGTCGTCGTGGAAGGCGTTGAGTTCCTCGCGCGGCACGACGTCGCGCGATTCCTCGGTGACGAATTCGGCGGCGTTCGTCGCGAAGGCACCGGCCGCACCGCGTGCATGGCGAAGGCCGGCGGCGACGGCGTTGGCGACCTGCACGCCGACGATCTCGCTGAACACGCGCACGAACGGCTGCTGCCAGTCGGGATCGAAGCGTTCGGCCAGGCGTTGCAGGCGGCGCGCGAGGTCGGCATCGCCTTCGATGCGCAGCTTGCCGACCGGCGGTGCGTCGTCGTTGCGCAGGAACGGCAGCTGCGAGAGCAGCCCGCTCAGCGTGGCGCGCACCGACAGGTCGGGTTCGTCCTCATGCACCGGCCCGACTTCCAGCCGCTCGCCGGCCACGCGCACCTGCAGGGCAAGCGCGGGAGCGGACAGGCGCAGCACGACGCGACGCCCGTCGAGCGGGCGCAACTGGTCGCGGGTTTCGGGATCGAGCGCGAGGGCGCGATTGAGGGCGGTTTCGAGGGCGCGCCCGGCCAGCGGCTTGAGTGCGGCCAGTGGCGAGGAGGTCGGGTCGGTCATGCGGCCATTGTAGCCGCGCGCCGGACCCGGTCTCCGCGCCGGCCCGGGGCGCCGGACGGCCTGATCGACATGGCCGTCCGGCGCGGAACTACGGGTTCAACTCAGTAGGTTCGATCCACGCCTTGCGGCGCGGTCAGACCCTGCGGCCGCGCAGCATCGAGATGACGGCCAGCACCAGGAACACGACGAACAGGATCCAGGCGATGTTGCTGGCAGCGCCGGCGATACCACTGAAGCCGAGGACCGCGGCGATGATCGCGATGACGAAGAAAATGACAGCGTAGCTAAGCATCGGTGCACTCCGTGGCGCGGTGCGCCTGACTGGGTGTAATCGATGCTAGGCACGGGGCAGTCGCCAAAAAGTGACGATGCGCGCGACGCTCACGCGCCCATGCAGGCCGCCTTAAGCCGGGTGAGTCCTTCGTGAATGCTGACGGCCGGAACGTAGCCGAAATCGCGACGCGCAGGGGCCATGTCGTACCAGTGCGTCGTGCTCAGCTGCTCGGCGAGGAAACGCGTCATCGGCGGCTCGCCCTTCAGCGGCAAGGCATGCCACAGCCCTTCGCACACCACGCCTGCCGCATACGCGACGCCGAACGGAATCGTCTTGTCGACCAGCGGCTCACCGGCGGCACCGAGCAGGCCGTTGACGATCTCGCGCACGGTGCGCGGTTCGCCATTGCTGATGAAGTACGCGCGGCCCGCGCACGCAGCGCCCGGACGCAGGTGTTCGAACGCATCGAAATGCGCCTGCGCGGCGTTGTCGACGTAGGTCGTGTCGATGCGGTTGTTGCCGTCGCCGACGAAACGCAGGCGGCCGGCCTTCGCGCGTTCGACCAGGCGCGGCAGCAGCTGGTTGTCGCCCACGCCCCAGATCAGGCGCGGCCGCAGCGAGACGGTGGCGAGCGCGGCATCGTTCGCGGCGATCACGATTTTCTCGGCGACCTGCTTGGTCGCCGCATACGGCGCTTTCAGGTGATCGCCGTAGGGCACGGTGTCGGCGGTGCCGCCTTCGACCGGGTGCGTCTT
>Ga0102593_1001068_pt1 | contig 30741 bp, 27 predicted proteins | sample AraplaCol_mMS_r2_2_FD_76862 | JGI IMG/M metagenome (GOLD analysis project Ga0102593, IMG submission 76862) | Arabidopsis root microbial communities from North Carolina, USA - plate scrape MF_Col_mMS_r2 (SPADES assembly) (version 2) | ecosystem: Host-associated > Plants > Roots > Endosphere...
GGCGTCATAGGCCTCGATATGCTTCAGGCTGATCGCCGCACTCGTGTCTCGCGCCATTCTATCTCCAATGTCGATAGCCCTACCCGCAAACCGCATAAGATTGCGGACCAGCGGAAAGTTGAACATTTTCCGCTGAGAACCAAACTCACGGAAAGACTTTCGTCAATGGCCACCATTCTCCGGAAGATCGCGGAACAGGTCCTGTCGCGAACGGCGTTCTCAAACCTCGCCATGGACCGGGCAAGAGATGCAGCGGTGGACACCATCGGCTGCATGATTGCGGGCAGAGGCGATGAAAGCGTTGCCGCGCTCACTCGCGCTTTCGATGGGGAAATCGTCGGAGGTGGCGAAGCGCGGCTCGTCACCGGCGGCTCCGTCTCACCCTCGCTCGCCGCACTCATCAATGCAACGGCGGCTCATGCGCTCGATTTCGATGACAATTTCCATCCGGCGAGGGCGCATGCTTCCGCGGTGCTGGTGCCGGCGCTGCTGGCGGTTCTGACGCGCGGCAAGGTGACAAGCGGAAAACGGTTTCTCGAGGCCTACCTGGCCGGGCTGGAAGCGCAAGCGGCGGTCGGCTTCGGCGTCAATCCCTCTCACTACAACAGGGGCTGGCACGCGACGGCGACGGTCGGCAGCATCGGGGCCGCGGCTGGCGTGGCACGGCTTCTCGGTGCCGACGAAAACGGCCTGGTCGCGGCGATGAGCCTCGCGACGAGCTTCGCCTGTGGCCCGAAAGGGCAATTCGGCACGACTGCCAAACCGCTTCACGCCGGCATTGCCGCGCGCAATGCCGTGGATGCGGCGCGCATGGCGTTTGCGGGCATGAGCGGGCGGCCGGATATCCTCGAGCGGCCGCAAGGCTTCCTCGACCTTTTCGGAGGCGATGATGCCAAAGACTGGGAAGGCCTGACATTTGACGATGAGCATATCATCGAAAGCCGGGGTGTGGTCACCAAGCGCCATCCTTGCTGCGCCTCCACCCATCGCGCAATCGACGCGCTTCTGGATCTGAAGCAGGAGCATGGACTTTTGGCGGGCGACATTGCCAGGATCGAGACGAAAGTCGGCATATCCGCTGTCCGCAACCTCGCTTATCCCGACCCCGCCGACGAGATGCAGGCCCGCTTTTCGATGCAATATTGCCTGGCGACAGCTTTCCTCAAAGGCGCTCTTAGCCTTTCGGACTTTACACGGCAGGAGATCGGACGGCCGGAAATCCGGGAATTCATGCCGCGCATCGAAATGCGGTCCTATTCGGCTGATGAGGAAAAAGGCGTGGAGCGCCTCCCGCATGTCGTCACGGTCACGATGCGCGACGGGCGTGTTTTGAACAAGTCCCGCTTGCATGCGAAGGGATCGCTCGAAGCGCCGATGAGCGTGCATGAACGCGAAGTCAAATTCATGGACTGCTTGCGCTGGGGAAATCGGAATGTGTCCGGCGCCTCTTTCCTGCAGCATCGCAGGCTTGCCGATTTGGAAAACCTGTCCGGCGACGATCGCTTCTGGAACCTGATCACAGGCCGTCAGTCGCCGTGACAAGCCGCGGGACGGATAGGCGGCGGGGAAAGCCTCCCCGCCGCAGCATCGTTCCAGCCACTGCCTTGTCAGGCGAGGTATTTCGTAAACCAGTCGACCGTTCGCTGCCAGGCGAGCTTGGCAGCCGCCTCGTCATAGCGCGGCGTGGAATCATTGTGGAAGCCGTGATTGACGTCAGGATAGATGTAAGCCTCGAATGTTTTTCCTGATGACTTCAGCGCAGCTTCATAGGCCGGCCAGCCTTCGTTGATGCCCTTGTCCAGCCCGGCATAATGGAGAAGCAACGGCGCCTTGATCTTCGGCACGTCTTCGGCGCGCGGCTGTCGGCCGTAAAAGGGCACGGCGGCGGCAAGTTCCGGATAGGCAACCGCCGCAGCGTTGGCAACGCCGCCGCCATAGCAGAAGCCGGTGATGCCGACCTTGCCGGTGGTGAGATCGCTGTGCATCAAAAATTCGACCGCCGCGAAGAAGTCGTTCATCAGCTTTTCCGGGTCGACCTTCTGCTGGAGTTCCCGCCCCTTTTCGTCATTGCCGGGGTAGCCTCCGACCGACGTGAGGCCATCCGGCGCAAGTGCTACGAAACCCGCCTTTGCCACGCGCCGCGCTACATCCTCGATATAGGGGTTCAGGCCCCTGTTCTCGTGAACGACCACCACGGCCGCGACTTTGCCGGTCGCGTTTTTGGGGCGGACGAGATAGGCGCGGACATCTCCATTTCCCTTTGGCGAGGGATAGGTGATGTATTCGGCTGATATATCGGGATCGGTGAATTCGACCTGGGTCGCCAGCGCATAGTCAGGGCTCAGCGATGCAAGAATGGCGGCTGCCGTGACGCCGCCGACGGCGAATTTGCCGGCGCGGTCGAGAAACTCGCGCTTGGTAATTCTCCCGTGCGCGTAATAATCGTAGAGTTCGAGAAGTTCCTGAGGGAAATCCTTGGCTGTCATTCGGGTCATGATGGCTCCTCCTTGCCTCCGGTTCTCGCACCATCCTACACAGGTAAGCTCGCGACTCTTTTCAACATTTCGCGAGTTCCGCGTGAGCTTACCAGGGCGATCGTTGCCTGCGCCAACAGTCGCTGAATTCGCCGCCTCGGCTTCAAGAGAAGCGGACTATTCCCTTTGGCAATCGGCGTCCGGCCGGTCGCAGCCAGCAATCGACCGCCGGCTACCGATCTATGAAAATTAATTTCATACTCGCGCTTTGAGGCCCGTTTTCTATTGACGCCTCCCGATTTTTGTCCCAACTTAAAGAAAATAAATTACTAAATGGGAACTTGATCGGCATGAAAGTGGGAATCATCGGGCTAGGATTCCGGCTCGGCTATCTCGGCTATGTTTTCAAGGCAATTGATAGCAGCTTCGACATCGTAGGCTATGTGGATCCGGAACCTGCCGGACTTCCCGGATTGACGGAAAAGGGAATTTCAGTCGGCAAGGCCTATGGCTCGCCGGAGGAACTCCTCGCTTCCGAAAAGCTCGATCTGCTGATGATCGGCTCTCCCAATCACCTGCATCTCGATCATATCAGGCTCGGACTTCAAGCCGGCCTCAAGGTCTTCTGCGAAAAGCCGATCGTCACGACCATCACAGAAAGCATCGAGCTTGCCCATCTGATGGCAAAATTCGGCCACGAGCGGCTGATGGTCGGTCTCGTCCTGCGCTATTCTCCTCTTTACAAGGATCTGCGCGCCATCCAGGCCGAGGGCAAGCTTGGCCAGATCGTGTCGATCGAGGCCTCCGAACATATCGAGCCTTATCATGGCGCCTTCTTCATGCGCGACTGGCGCCGCTATGAGCGCTATTCCGGCAGCTTCATGCTGGAGAAATGCTGCCACGACCTCGATCTTTACAATGGTGTCGTCGGTGCACGGCCGGAGCGCGTTGCAAGTTTCGGCGGCCGCAAGAGTTTCATTCCGGACAACGACCCGGCGCGCGAGGGTATCAACGACCTCGAGCTTTTCCACCGCAAGCCGAGCGGATGGATGGGGTCGGACAAGGTCTTCGACAGCGACGCCGATATCATCGACTATCAGGTCGCGATCGTCGAATATGCCAATGGCGTCGGCATGAACTTCCACACCAATCTGAACGTGCCCGACCAGTTCCGCCGTTTCGCCATCATGGGCTCGCGCGGCATGGCCGAAGGCGATTTCGTTCGCGGCTATCTCGACGTGCACGAACAGCTGACCGGCAACAAGGTGGTCGAAAACAAATATGCCGCCACGGAGCTGTCCCAGCATTACGGCGCCGATGAACAGATGGCGAGCGACCTGCTTGAAAGCGTGCGCACCGGGCTCGAGCTTCCTGTTTCGACGCTGAATGCGCTCGAAGCCGGCATCCTCGCCTTGGCGATGGACGAAGCGAGGATGAAGAAAATGGTCGTCGATCTCAGACCCGTCTGGGACCGCTTCGACGAAGCCCTTCACGCAAGAGCGGCTTGAGGAGGGCGGCAAGATGAGTGTTCAAAGAAGCACGGTCATCTTCGCCTGGATCCTTCTTCTTCCGGCTGTCCTTTATGTTCTGGCGATCGTCGCCTACCCGCTGGTCGATACGTTCATTCTCTCCTTCACCGATGCGTCGCTCAAAAAGACCACCAATTGGGTCGGCTGGATCAATTACGAAAAGATCTTCGATGCGCGGTTTGCGGAGGTCATCTTCCGCACCTTCATCTGGACGTTCTTCTCTGTCGCCTTGAAAATGGTGATCGGCACTTTCGGCGCGACCATGCTGAATGCCGCGGTGCCCGGCCGCTCATTGTTTCGGCTTTTGACCATGCCGCCGTGGATCGTGCCGATGGCGATCGGCATCTTCATGTGGGGCTGGATGTATAATGGCCAGTTCGGGATGATATCGGGCATGTTGCAGCGCTTCGGTCTCGTCGACGGCCCGGTCGCCTTCCTCGCCTATGGGAGCACGGCCTTCTGGGCCACGATCATCACCGACGTGTGGATCGGCGTGCCGCTGGTGACGATCTACTTCCTGGCGGCGATCCAATCGATTCCGAAGGATCTCTACGAGGCCGCCTGGACCGACGGCGCCGGTCGTTGGTATCGCTTCCGCCGCATCACGCTGCCGCTGATGGTTCCGGCGATCATCACCATGTCGATGCTCTCGCTGATCGCCACCTTCAACTCCTTCGACATCATCTGGATCCTGACGCAGGGCGGACCGAGCGGCGAGACGACGACGATGATCATCGATACCTATCAGACCGCGATCGGCTCGAAGAAATACGGTGAAGGTGCAGCGCGCGCCGTTTTGATCTGCATCTTCCTGTCGCTCTTCTGCTTCGCCTACTTCCGCGTTACCCGCCGCCTCAATCCGGAGAAGCGCGCATGAGCAGTGCAGCCATGATCGACCGTTATCGCTGGTGGGAAATCATTCTGATTTATTGCGGCATCGCGCTGTTTCTTTTCTTCGTGCTGTCGCCCTTCGTTGAAGGTTTCCTGGTTTCACTGAAGCCGCTCAGCCAGCTCTTCTCGTCGCCGTACCGCTTCTGGCCGGAGAACGGCTCGTTCGAAGCCTATCGGACGATGTGGATCAGCGTGCCGGGTTTCGGTCGCTATATCTTCAATTCTTTCTTCATCTCGATCATCGTCACGCTGATCGTGCTTTGCCTCGTCATTCCGGCGGCCTATGCCTTCGCGAAGTTCGAATTCAAGGGCATGGGGATCCTGCTCGGCGCATTCCTGACCGTGAACATGTTCTCCGGCGCCGTGCTGTTGATCCCGCTCTTCCGGCTGATGCGCAGCATGGGTGTGCTCAACACCTATCTCGCGATGATCGTGCCGGGCGTCGCCTTCCTGATCCCTTCGGCGATCTGGCTGCTGCGCACCTACATGATCCGTATTCCGCAGGAGCTGAACGAAGCGGCCTATATGGATGGCGCCAGCCATTTCTACACGCTTCGCCGTGTCATCCTGCCCATCGCGATGCCGGGGATTATCGTCGTCGCCATAACCACCTTCATCGGCGCTTACGCCCAGCAATTCATCTTCGCGCTGACGTTCAACTCGAAGACCGAATACATGCCCTTGCCGGTGGGGCTCTTTGCTTACTTCGGCAAGCAGGAGGTCATCTGGAACGAACTGATGGCGGCTTCCTTCGTCGGTATCGCGCCGGCGATGGTCGTCATCTTCTTCCTTCAGCGCTACCTTGTCGGCGGGCTGACCGCCGGTGCGGTGAAACAATAAGACCAAAAAACGAGTGAACAGCTAACACAAGAATGGGAGTCACGACGTGAGCATTACCATCAAGACAGGCCTTATGGGGCTCGCTTTGCTCGGTTCGACGGCACTGACCACAGTCACTGTCCAGGCGGCCGACAAGGAAATCAGCTGGATCTATTGCGGCGACACGATCGACCCGGTCCACACCAAATACATCAAGCAGTGGGAAGAAAAGAACACAGGCTGGAAGATCGCCCCCGAGGTCGTCGGATGGGCGCAGTGCCAGGACAAGGCAACGACGCTTGCCGCTGCAGGCACGCCGGTGGCGATGGCTTATGTCGGTTCGCGCACGCTGAAGGAGTTCGCGCAGAACGACCTCATCGTTCCGGTGCCGATGACGGACGACGAGAAGAAGACCTACTATCCGCACATCGTCGACACGGTCACCTTTGAGGGCTCGCAGTGGGGCGTTCCGATCGCCTTCTCTACCAAGGCGCTCTATTGGAACAAGGACCTCTTCAAGCAGGCCGGTCTCGATCCCGAGACGCCTCCGAAGACCTGGGCTGAAGAAATCGAGATGGCAAAGACCATCAAGGAAAAGACCGGTATTCCGGGCTTCGGTCTCTCCGCCAAGACCTTCGACAACACGATGCACCAGTTCATGCATTGGGTTTACACCAACAACGGTGCGGTGATCGATGCCGACGGCAAGGTCACGCTCGACAGCCCTGAGATTCTTGCTGCGCTGAAGGCCTACAAGGATATCGTTCCCTACTCCGAAGAAGGCCCGACGGCCTACGAGCAGAACGAAGTCCGCGCCATCTTCCTCGACGGCAAGGTCGCGATGATCCAGGCAGGCTCGGGTGCGGCCGACCGCCTGAAGAAAACGAAGATCAGCTGGGGCATCACGACGCTGCCGCTCGGTCCCGACGCCAAGGGCCCCGGCACGCTGCTGATCACCGACAGCCTGGCGATCTTCAAGGGTTCAGGGGTCGAGGACAAGGCGACGGAATTTGCCAAGTTCATCACCTCGCCCGATGTGCAGTCCGAATACGAACTGCAGGGCGGCGCCGGCCTCACTCCCCTGCGTCCGTCCGCAAAGGTCGACGAGTTCGTCGCCAAGGATCCTTACTGGAAGCCCTTGATCGACGGCATCAGCTATGGTGGTCCCGAGCCGCTCTTCACCGACTATAAGGGCTTCCAGAACTCGATGATCGAGATGATCCAGTCCGTGGTGACGGGTAAGGCCGAGCCTGAAGCGGCGCTCAAGAAGGCTGCTGGCGAAGTCGAGGCGTTCAAGTAAGCTTTTGGGCACCTTGGGATCGCGGACGGCAACAGCCCGCGATCCCTCCCCTACAGCGCCGCGCGTCTTTTCGAGAGCCGCAAGGGAACGCTGTAACACTTTGAATTGCTGCATATTTTATCTCTAAATCGAATCCGATTTAAGGAATTTGCAGGAACGATGATCGAATGTGCGACGAAGGCCGCCGGTGGAGACAGATTTTTGGGACAGCTCTTTCTCAACAAAGTTCAGAAGTTCTATGGCGACTACGAAGTTCTGAAGGGCGTGCAGCTCGATGTGAAGAACGGCGAGTTCGTCGTCTTCGTCGGCCCGTCAGGCTGCGGCAAGTCCACCCTGCTGCGCATGATCGCCGGTCTCGACGCGACGAGCGCGGGCGACATCGTCATCGATGGTATCAGGGTCAATGACCTGCCGCCGGTCAAGCGCGGCATCGCCATGGTGTTCCAGTCCTACGCGCTCTACCCGCACATGACAGTCTTCGAGAACATCGCCTTTCCGCTTCGCGTCGAGAAGATGGAGGAGGAAAAGCTCAAGGCCAAGGTGGAAAATGCAGCGCGCATCCTTCACCTCGAACAACGGCTGCAGCAGAAACCCGGCATGCTGTCCGGTGGCCAGCGCCAACGCGTGGCGATCGGCCGCGCCATCGTGCGCGAACCGAAGATATTCCTGTTCGACGAGCCGCTCTCCAACCTCGACGCAGCACTTCGCGCCGACATGCGCATCGAGCTTGCCAAGCTGCACAGGCAGTTGAAGGCGACGATGATCTATGTGACGCACGACCAGGTCGAGGCGATGACCATGGCCGACCGTATCGTCGTGCTGGATTCCGGCGATATCTCCCAGACGGGGGCGCCGCTGGAGCTCTATCACAAGCCCAGAAATCAGTTTGTCGCCGGCTTCATCGGCAATCCGAAAATGAATTTTCTCCCCGTGACCTGCAAAAGCGTCAGCGCCAATGGCGTCGAGGTGGAGTATCAGGGCCAGACAGCCCTGTTGCCGGTGACGCCGCGCGATGGCATGACCGGTAAGGCTTTGACGCTCGGCATCCGGCCGGAGCATATCCAGCTCGGCGGCGGCGATATCGTCTTTACCGTGACGCCGACGGTCATCGAGCGCCTCGGGGCCAATACGGTTGCTTACGCCTCGCTCAACGGCGAGGCCGAGAATTTCTGCGCCATGCTGCCCGGCAGCGTCGGCATCCGCGCGGACGCGCCGGTTGCAACCGGCATCAATGCCGTCGATTGCCACCTGTTCGACGAGGCGGGCGTGGCCTTCGAGCGGCGCGTGGAACTCACCGAAATCGATATGAACGTGATCAATCCAACGGCGGCCTGAACCGACTGGTTCTGTGTCGGCGGTTCGTCCTGCAGCGTCGAGTCTAGGGGCGATGAGACGCGAGGCAATTACGGCTGCCGGCCGGCAGATATTACCCAGCCGGGGAATTTCACGAACCCCTATGTGCAGACCTTCCCCGGGGCGAGTTTCCCGACCCGCGCTACTCGCCTATGCTGGAAAGCAATTCGTCGAGCTGCTCCAACTGCTCCGGCAATGCGGCCGCCGAGCCCTGTAGTGCATCCTCAAGCGCCTCCTTGGACGGATAGACCTCGTGGAACTTCAGTAGTGTCCTTCCGCCTTGGTCCTCGAAGGTCACGGTCGTGATCGCGCCCTCTTCGCCCTCGTCGTTGGTCCAGACGATGCGCTCGTTCGGCACCACCTCGAGATACTTGCCATAGAAGGCCATGGTGTCCGAACCGCCGGAGCCGAATTCCAGCCGATATTTGCCGCCGGTACGGACGTCCATATCGCACGATACGAGCGAAACGCCGGATACCGATTTTGGCACCCACCAGCGTTGGAACAGCTCGGGCTGGCTCCACGCCCTGTAAACCGTGCTCGGCGGCGCATTGAATGTCCGCGTTACGACAAGTTCGCGATCCCCTCTGCGCTCGACTGACGTGCGGTTCTGCGCACCACCTGCAATGTTAACTTGAGTCATCGCTTCCCTCCCGTTTCATTTCGCTGATGATTTCGTCCAATGCTTCGAAGCGGGCTTCGAAGAGCTTGCGATGCGCCTCGATCCATTCGGCCTCCGCCTTGAGGCCGCGTTTCCCGAGCTTGCAGGTTCTCACCCGTCCGACCTTCTGCGTGACGACGAGCCCCGCCCGCTCGAGAACCTGGACGTGCTTCTTCATGCCTGTCAGCGTCATCTGGAACTTATCCGCGAGACTGGTAATCGACGCGTCCCCTCGCCCAAGCTGATCGATGATCCCGCGGCGGGTCGCATCGGACAGCGCCGCAAACGAGAGATCGAGGGGAGGACTTAGATACTGAACCATCTAGTTCAGTGTTTAACCTGCTTGCGCAGGAAGCGCAAGTGTCCCGAAATTTTCATGCCGTAGACCGGTCATCCGAGGTCATGCGCCGCGGCGGCGGCAGCAAAAAATCGTCTGCGTGGGTCAAAAGCGGACCTGCGAGCCGCTGATGAACGAATGTCAGCATTCAACGCCTGCTCTCCGAAAGCAGTCCGCCGCGCGCACGTGTTCTGATACTCGTTGCTGATACCGATACCTTCGGCGATCAGGGCCACTTCGCCCTCAACCCGAACCGGCTCCTACCAGACGAGGCCGCGGGCGGCGACCTCTTCGACGCGGGTGACGATGCCGCCGCGATGGAAGACCATCGTATCGAACAGATTGGACACCACGCAGGTGTGGTTCGGGATGATGAAGAGCTTCTCGCCGATCTGCGGCCGGGGGCCGGCGCAGTTCGAAAGGTCGATGACGCCATGCTCTTCCGAGAGGCTGCTGATCCGCGCTTGGGGATAACCGACGATCAGTCCGTAATCGCTAAAACCCTGAAGATCCGATGTCAGAGCCTTCGAGCCGGCATCGATAACGGCGCGGTCGGCGTTTGGCCGCGACACGACGGTTGCCAGCACATGCATGGCGCAATCGTCCTCGGTGCAATGGCCCATGCGCACCATCTGGCGATCATTGTAGATATAGGTGCCGGCGCGGTGTTCCGTGGCCGAGGTGACGAGATGCGCCTCGAAAAGGCTCGGCGTTCCGCCATTGCTGACGATCGGGCAGTCAATGCCTTCCGATGTCAGCTGTCGCAGCGTTTCGGCAATGAAGGCTTCCACGGCGGCCGCCGATTGCGGCTTCGGGTAGGTCACGATGCCGCCAAACTCCAGACCGTCGGCCGCGGCAATCCGCTTGGCGAGCGAGGCCGCTTCTCCTGATGTCTGCGCGCCGCAGCGGCCGCCGCCCGTATCGCATTCGACCAGGACTGTAAGCGGCTTGTGGCCGGAGAAATGCGCTGCGAGCCCGTCGACCGTCACTTCGCTGTCGGCGACGACCTTGAGGGCCGAAATTCTGTCGTTCAACTTGGCCAGGCGCTCGAGTTTCTGTGGTCCCAGGATGTTGAAGGTGATGAGGATGTCCTCGAAGCCGGCTGCGGCAAAGACTTCGGCTTCCGTCACCTTCTGGCAATTGATGCCCTTGGCACCGGCGGCAACCTGCGCGACGGCCAGGGCCGGGATCTTGTGGGTCTTGATATGCGGGCGAAAATTCAGCCCGTGCTGATCCATATAGGATTGAACGCGGCTTATGTTCGCAGCCAGCCTGTCTTCGTCGATAACGGGACGCGGCGTCGAGAGATCGGCGATCCTGTCTCCTACCTTGGCGACGACGGCAAACCTGGCATCAGGCATCTAGGCGGCTCCGCGTTCTATTCCATGTGGATCGGCGACGATCGGCCATATGGTCTTCGGTGCCCGCTGGTACGGCGTCGTCGCCGGATTATTGGGATAGGGCGTTCCGGCAGAGCAGTAAAGGATTTCCGCCGCAATCTTCGAGAAGGAGGCGAAGAAGTGGTTGGTGGATTTGATCACCAGGATCTTCTGCCTGGCGGGATCGATACCCATCACCGAAAACAGGCTCGGGTCGAAGCTTTGGGCGCGAGTCGAATTGAGGATGATGTCGATGCCGTCAAGCACGATATGGGCGGCATCGCCGAAAGGTGCGAGGCTCTCGCCGAACTGCATCTCGGCATTGTTCACCAGCTTGACGACCTTCACGGTGCCGTCGATGGGGTTGCCAGTGCCGGGCGCCGACTTGGCGCCGAAGCGCAGCGGAATTTCTGCCCCCTCGCCCGCTGCAAAACAAATCTGGACGGCCACCGGATCCCAGATGGTGCCGATCGCAGCACTGGTGACGCCGCGGGCGATGAGCTCCCCGAGAATGACAGTCGCATCGCCTGCCGTGCCGCCGCCCGGATTATCCCAGACGTCGGTAATGACAACAGGCCATGCGGTGGCGGTCGTCGCGCGGGAGACGGCTTCCTTCTCGTCGATCTGCGGGACCATGAAGGTGCCGCGCTTCGAAAACAGCTCGAGGCCGAGTTCGCGCGCCAAAGCCGCGCCCTTTTCCGGCTTATTGTCAGTCACGACAAGCAGCTTCGTTCCCATTTCAGGAACGTCGCCCACCATGAAGCCGTGGACCACGGAGATCGACAGGACGTCCGGATCATCCTTCTCGATCTGCATGATCTTGTCGACGAAGGAGCGCATGGGCTCGCGCGATGTCGGGAAGACATCGATCATCTTGCAGTCGAACACCGACATAACAGGCTTGACCCCGCCTTCGAGCGTTTCGACCGCGATGCGCCAGAGGTCCTCGGCGCGGTCGACGAAGTCGGTATGCGGAAACTCCTTGAAATAGACCGCGAAATTAAGCGCAGCGACGCGTTTTGCCGTGAGATGGCTGTGCGGATCGAGTTCGGCGCAGATGAGCACATCAGGCCCGACGATCTGGCGGATGCGCGAGAGAAGATCGCCTTCCGTATCCTCGTATCCGGCCGCCACCATGGCGCCGTGCAGGCCCATGACAACCGCGTCGACAGGCATTGCCGCGCGGAGTTGACCGAGAATTTCGTCACGCAATTCCTCGTAGGTCGTCCGGTTGACGAGGCCTGCGGGGTCGGCCCAGGTGGCGGTTCCTTCGATCAGCTCCCAACCCTTTTCAGCAGTGACGCGCCTTCCGACGGTGATCGGCGCGGTGCAGAGTGTCGGTGTTTCGGGATGTTGGCCGGGCGGGGCATAAAGCGACGCTTCGAATGCGCGACGATCCACGCAGATCGGGGAAAAGGTGTTGGTCTCGGTCGCCAGTGCTGCCGTGAAAATGCGCAAGAAAGTGGCCTTCGTGTTGTCGGCCCTGCGTCAACCCATCGGGTTCGGCAGGTAGCCGGTGAAACCTGAGATTTTCCAGCGTCCTTGGTGAAGCCTGCAATAATAGAGCGTCTGCCATTGCATGACATCTCGGGTGCCGTCAGGCTTGGAAATGCCGCCGTCGAATTTCTTGCGGACGAGCGCCATGTCGCCTTCGATTTCGATATCTTCCAGCGTCGTCGTGGTGAAGATCGCCGTGCGCGCATCTTCCGCGAAACTCTGTTGGGCGAAATCCTGCGCCTGCCTCAGCCATTCCTGGCGATAGGCGGACAGCGTCGGAAATGCGAGGCGCCACTTGTCGGGGCTGACTTCCTTTCGGCCATCGATGCCGATGAAGCCCTCTTCCACGAAATCACCAGCCACCATCGACCAATCGGCGGCGAGAAAGGCATCGATATCGCGCGGAACGAGCATTTCCCAGATGGCATGCCGGGCACTGTCGGAGGGGAAAGGGTTCTTGAAAGGATCGCGCATATCTGCCCCGGATTGAAATTCTTTTCATAAATCGCGTTTTTCACTGGTCAAATTCTGCTTTCTATGGTCATTTGTCAACTTATCAAGAAAATAATTTGCAAGGACTTCAGCATGCCTATCAAGCGCTATGGCACTGTTCAAACGGGCGCCGGCGGCAAGGCGCTGCCTTTCGCGCGTGCGGTCGAAGCCGACGGATGGCTGTATGTTTCCGGGCAGGTTGCGATGGAAGATGGCGAAATCATCGACGGCAACATCATTGCCCAGACCCATAAGACGATTGCCAATGTTCTGGCGATCCTCGATGAGGCCGGATACGGCGTCGAGGACGTCGTGCGCGTCGGCGTCTGGCTCGACGATCCGCGCGACTTCTGGACCTTCAATAAGATCTATCAGGAGTATTTCGGCGAACATCCGCCGGCGCGCGCCTGTGTGCAATCGTCGATGATGGTTGATTGCAAGGTTGAGATCGACTGCGTGGCCTATAAGAAGAAGGGTAAATAGAGAACCATTGGGGGGACGGGCTTGGATATCTTTTCAACGCTGCAGGAAGACAAGAGCAGGCTCTCTCCCTCCGAGAGCCGCATCGCGGAAATCATCGTCAACGATTTCGAGTTTGCCGTGAACGCCTCGATCATCGAGCTCGCGGAACGGGCGGAGGTTTCGCCGCCGACCGTCACACGCTTTTGCCGGCGGCTCGGTTGCGAGAGCTTTTCCGACTTCAAGGTGCAGCTCGCCCGGACCGCCCATATCGGCGTTCGCTATCTGAAACCGGAATCGAAAAGCACGGATCCGGCCGATGTCGCCCAGGACATCATCACCAAGGCCCAGAACGCGCTCTTTCTCCTGCATCGCTCGCTCGATCTTGCGGCGATCGAAGCCGCCGTTTCGCATATCGCCAAGGCCGATATGATCTATGCGTTCGGGTCGGGCGGCAATTCGTCGATGATCGCCGACGAGCTCCAGAACCGGCTCTTCCGTCTCGGGCTTCGCATCACCGCAAGTTCCGACCACAGCATGCAGCTGATGATGGCTGCCGCGGCACGGCCGGGCGATGTCGTGATCGGCTCGTCCTTCTCGGGACGCAATACCGAGCTGGTGCGCGCCTTCGAGCTTGCCCGCCAGGCCAAGGTGAAGACGATCGCCCTGACACAGACGGCAAGCCCGGTTGCCAAGGCTGCCGAAATCGTCGTACCGATCGACCTTCCCGAGGGCAATAACATCTATCGCCCGACCTCGACGCGTATCGCCTACATCGCGACGGTCGATATCCTGTCGAGCCTCGTCGCCTACGCCGTTCAGCCCAAGGCGACGACCACGCTTCGGCGTATCAAGCAGCAGCTTGTCATTCACCGTGACGGCGACGACCGGCAATTGCTTGGAGATTGAGGTTTATGAACGGGAGCGACAGAAAATGACGCAGTCGATTGCCATCGTTACGGGCGCTGCAGGCGATATCGGCGCTGCGATCGCCGCACGGCTCGCCGATGACCACGACGTCGTTTTTCTCGCCGACATCGATGCTGCGGCTGGGGCTGCCGTGGCGTCGAGGCTCGGGCCGGACAATCGCTTCGTCGCCGTCGGATGCGATGTGACCAGCGAGACGAGCATTGCCGAATTGGCAAGGCGCGCTGCGGAGGTCGGCGTGGTTCGAACCCTCGTCAACAATGCCGGTGCTGCCCGCGCCACCAGCCTGCACGAGACGACGCCTGAGATCTGGCGGGCGGACAATGCGCTCAATCTCGAGGCGGCATTTTTGTGTTTCCGCGCATTCGAGCCCATGCTGAAGGCTTCGAAGGGTTCCGTCGTCAACATCGCCTCGGTCAACGGTATGCATGTCTTCGGACACCCGGCCTATAGCGTCGCCAAGGCCGGCCTTCTGCATTTCACCCGGCTGGTCGCCGTGGAATACGGCAAGTTCGGCATACGGTCCAACGCCGTCGCACCCGGCACGGTGAAGACGCAGGCCTGGGAAGCACGCGCGGCAGCCAATCCCAACGTTTTCGAGGAAGCGCGCCGCTGGTATCCGCTGCAGCGCGTTGTCGATCCGAAAGATGTTGCCAATGCCGTAGGCTTCCTTGCCGGTCCCCAGGCTACAGCCATCACCGGCGTCTGCCTGCCTGTCGATTGCGGCCTCACGGCCGGCCAGGCCGAGCTCGCGCGAACCTTCTCGCAATCGGAACATTACTGAAACCTAGAGCGGTTCAACTTTTCATGGAAGCGCAGAACCGCTCTAACTTTTTGTTTTTACGCAATTCCGGACGAAAAACCGCTTCGCACTTTTCCTGGAATTGCTCTAGAGGAAGACGAGAGGAGCAGGTTGTGAAGCCGGCTTACTTCTGATCGATGACCGCATGAGCCGACTTTTTCCCGACGTCTTCCGCACTCCGGCGATCCGCGCCAGCATGATCGCCATTTTCACCTTCGGAATGGCGGGGGCGATGACCGCACCTTACCGTTCGGTCGTGGGTATCCGCGAATTGGGCTTGAGCGACGGCCTCTATTCGTTCCTGAGTTTCGTCTCGGCGGCGGTGAACGTCGTCATCAGCATTCTGCTCGGCAATCTCGCCGACCGGCTTGGCGAGTACCGGTCGACGATGATCGGCGCCTGCCTGTTCGGCATCGTCGGCTACGGCATGGTCTACGCCTTTCCGACTGCGGCCATATTCGTCATCAGCGGGTTGCTGCCCCTGCCGATCTACGGGGCGCTGAACTCGCTGCTGTTTGCCAATGCGCGCGCGGCGATGCACGGCATGAACCGAAGCGACATGGTGACGGCCAACTCCGGCGTGCGCGCTATGATCTCGCTGTCCTGGGTGCTGATCCCAGGGATAACCGGCCTGCTGCTGTCTGGAGCATCGAGCATGCTGCCGGGCTACCTCTTTGCCAGCATCTCATGCCTGCTCTGCCAGGGGATCATCGTCTTCGCCTTGCCGAAGCGCGCGGGAACGGAGATGGCGGCGGCTCATCATCTCAGCTATCTCGGCGCGCTTCGCCAAGTGGTTTCTCCGCGCATCTCGGCGCATATTTGCGGGGTGGCGCTCATCACCAGCACGCTGCATCTCAATGACGCCCTTCTGCCATTGATCGCCACTGGTGCGGCGCATGGTTCGCTGAGCGACGTCGGCATTCTTGTCGGCATCGTCGCATTGCTGGAAGTCGTCTTCATCGTCGTCTGGTCGCGGATCGCGCGGAAGGCCGGCCAGATGACGGCGCTTGCTGCCGGTACCATCATCTATGCCGTGTTCCTCAGTCTTCTCGGTTTTGCCTCTGAGCCGTGGCACCTCTATGCGCTCACCTTGCTTGCGGGCATGGGAGCGTCGGCGATCATCAGCATTCCGATCACTTATCTGCAGGATCTGATCGCCGACCGGCCGGGGCTCGGCAGTGCACTGATCTCCGTCAATATCTTTGCCAGCGCCGGGATCGGCGCGCTGGTCTTTGCCGCCGGCACCTACGTGACAGGTTATTCGGGAACCGCGATCCTGAGCGCCGTCACCGGATTGGCGGGGATAGCGATCATCGGCCTCCTGCATAGAGGCAAAGCCCGCTAAAGCGCGTCACGATCTTTCAGATTCGCTTGTCGCGCTTGGGGTCTTTGTTTTTACGCATGTCGTTGTCGCAAAACCGCTGCACAGTTTTGCGCGACATGCTAAGTCCATGGACGTGACGAAGAATGTGGCTTTCATCGGTGTTCGTCTTGTGACAAGGGTGACGCACCATTTCTTTGAAGGCGACATGAAGGCAATTTCCGGCACGAATCTCGAGCAGGCCAAGTCTCACAACCGGCGTGTGGTGATCGAGGCTGTCCGCACGAACGGTCCCTTGTCGCGCGCAGCGATCGCGCGGATGACGGCGCTGACTGCCCAGACCGTGTCGAATATCGTCGAGGAACTGGAGAGATCGCACCTTCTCGTCCCGTCCGAGGCGCAGAAGCTGGCGCGCGGCCAGCCGATCATTCCCTACACCATCAATCCGCGCGGCGCCTATTCGATCGGCCTCGAACTTGGCCGCCAGCGCGCCAGCGGGGTCCTGACGGATCTCTCCGGCGCGGTTTGCGCCCGCATCGAGCGCCATGTCGAACATCCAGATCCGCAACGTGCCATGCCGGCTCTTCAGTCCATCGTCGAGGATCTTCAGCAGGCCTTCGTTTTCGATCGGAACCGGCTGCTCGGCGTCGGGATGGCCCTGCCCGGCCGCTATGCCGATGGCGGCACCACCTCTCTCAGCCCGCTGAACCTGCCCGGCTGGCAGGGTTTTCCTGTCGGGCATGAGCTGGAACAGCGGGTTAAGGTGCCGGTGCTCGTCGAAAACGATGCGACGGCAGCAGCGATCGGCGAGAGTCTTCACGGCGTCGCCCGCGGTTTGGGCAGCTTCGTCTATCTCTTCCTCGCCGGCGGAGGCGGCATCGGCGCCGGAATGTTCCTCGATGGTCACCTCTACAAGGGCAGCCGCAACAATGCCGGTGAGATCGGGCATATCATCGTCGAACCGCAAGGCAAGCTCTGCAGCTGCGGTAAGCGCGGCTGTCTGGATCGCTACATCTCGTTGACGGTCGCCTACGAATTCATGGGCATTGCCAACGCCGAGGAGCTTTCGCCCGATGATCTCGATGCGCTGATCGCCAAGGGCGGCGAAGGTCTCGACGCCTGGCTGGATCAGGCCGTCCAGCCGCTGCGGCAGACCGTCGACTTTCTGGAACTGGCCTTCGATCCGCAGACCATCGTGCTTGGAGGCAGCATTTCGACATCGCTGATGCTTCGGCTTGCCGAGCGGCTGGAGCCGCTGCACACCCCGATCGACCCCAACCAGAAGCGGACATTGCCCCGCGTCATGATCGGCATGACCGGCAAGGATACGGCGATCCTCGGCGCCGCCGCCCTGCCGATCTTTTCCGAAACCAATCCGCGCTTCGACGTCCTGCAAAAGCCGCTCGGCTAGAGCAATTCCAGCAAAAGTGCGTAGCGGTTTTGCGTCCGGAATTGCGTGAAAACAAAGAGATAGAGCAATTCCGTGATTCGGAGAAAAACGGAAAGGCTCTAGCACACCTCGTCACGGGAGATTGCCGAGGCCGGCGCCTCATCCGGCTGCCGGCAGCCTTGCATCTGCCTGCGGCGGGCGACGGACTAGAGGTCGCGCAAAGATGACCACGTTCCCGAGAAGCGTCAGCGCCAGGCCGATCAGGCCCAGACCGCTCCAGTGGTAGCCCTCGAAGACCGTCGACAACGACAGGGCGACGATCGGGAACAGGACGGTGGCATAGGCAGCGCGTGAGGAACCGATGCGGGACACCAGCATGAGGTAGGTGGTGAAGCCGATCACCGATCCGATCGCCGCGAGATAGAGCAGGGCGGCAAGATAGGTGATGTTAGGCGGCGCCACGATCGGCGTTTGCGTCACGGCAATCAGGAGCAGGAGGACGATCGCGCCATAGGTCATGCCCCAGGCATTGGCGGTCAGCGGTGAGATTCTGGCCGCGCTGTTTCGACGCGACGCCATATTGCCCAGCGAGAAGAACAGCGTGCCAAGCGCTGCGAGCCCGATCCCTTGCAACGTGCCCATATCGAAATCGACGACAACGTCCTGTCCGAAAAGCAGGAGGAGGCCGATTGCTCCGAGCGCGGCTGCGAGAAGCGTGCGGCCTGTAATGCGGTCGCCGAAGAAGAGGCGCGCATTGACGGCATTGTAGATCGTTGCGAGCGAGAAGATCACGGAGATCAGCCCGGACGGGATAGAGGCGGCGGCGTTGTAGAAACAGATGAAATTGAGGCTGAACAGGCAGAGCGCCTGCGCAAGGATGAAAGGTTGATCGCGCAAGGCAGGGAGCTTGAGCCGCCGCATGACAGCCAGGATGGCGACGAGGATCACTGCTGCGACCGCAAATCTGTAAAAGACCGAGACCAAGACCGGCACGGGACCGACCTGCATCGCAATGGCGATCCAGGTCGTCCCCCATATGAGGACGGTTGCGATGAAGAGAGCGGCATTTGCCATGGAGTGATCCTCGTTTTCCCGACCAATAGGCGAACCGTGAGCACGCCTCTTGCAGATTCTTGCTATCAAATCGATTTGCCCGGACTTCCGGCTCGCCATGCGGGTCGTCCGCCGGTATTGTTCGCGCGGCATGGTCAGGTGTGGGGAAGAATTGGTGAAATATAGTCACCCCTCGGTTTTCGGGTTTTTGTCAGCATCTCCCACTGCGCGGATGTCACAGTCCATCGATTTGGGGTTCGGGCGATCAGCTGCCATCTGGAGCAATGCACACGACAGGATGAGCTATCAGCGGCCGAACGGTCATACGTTCAGTCTTTATCTCAAAGGCGGCGCCGGAACGCGTCGTCTAGATGGCAGCCCCGCCGCGCGCGGCCGTCCGGGAGTGCTGTGCATCATGCCACAGGAGCACTCGTCCGAATGGGAAATCACCGACTTCTCCCAATTCGTCCATCTGTATGTTCCCGACGACCAGATGCGGCGGATGTTTGCGGAGACGTTTGACCGCGATGCTCGGCTCATGGCTCTTCCCGAAGTGACCTTCGCAGATGCACCCGCCTTAGCGCGCACGCTTTGGCAGATGACGCAAGCGATGGTGGCGGGCGGTCATCTGCAGGCTGAAGAAGCGATGGCACAGACGATCAACGATTTCTTCGTCGATCCTCGTTATGGAGGGATGCGTCCCTGCGCGATCAGCGGCGGGCTCGCTCCTCATGTGCGGCGCCGGAGTCTGGAGTATATCGAGGCCCATCTCGGTGAGACAATCCGATTGCAGGATCTGGCGGCGATCGGGCAGCTCAGCGCCTTTCATTTTCAGCGGATGTTCCGGGCAAGTTATGGTGTGTCCCCACATGGCTGGGTGGCTCACCGGCGTGTCGAGCGCGCCAAATCGATGTTATCAGGCATGGACCCAATAGCGCAGATCGCTTCGGCCTGCGGCTTCAGCAGCCAGAGCCACATGACACGGGCATTCAAGTTGGGCACAGGCGTCACACCCTCTGCCTATCGGCAACGACAGTGAAGCCCCTTCGCTCGACCGCCCTTCTCTTTTCCGAAACCAATCCGCGCTTCGACGTCCTGCAAAAGCCGCTCGGCTGAACCGAGGGCTCTTCGGCCTTCCCGGGTCTCACTTCACCGCGATGACGACCTTGCCCTTAACGCGGCCTGTCTCCACATAGTCCAGCGCGTCGTTGGTCTTCTCGAATTGGAAGGCCCGGTCGATGACGGTGCGGATGGCGCCCGCCTCGATCAGCGAGGTGATCTTGCCGAGCTGCGCGCCGTTTGCCGTCATGAAGAGGAAGGAATAGCCGATCCCCCGGCGTTTCGATTTCCGCCGGATGCTTAAACTCAAGAAGCGCATGACCTGCCGCAGCAGCCAGCCAAAGCCGTTTTCCCTGGCAAAATCGGGATCGGGTGGACCTGATATCGAGATCAGCTTGCCGCCGGGCTTCAGGACGGCGAGCGATTTCTCCAGCGTATCCTTGCCGAGGCTGTTCAGCACGACGTCATAGCCCTTCAGCACCTTTTCGAAGTCGTCCTTCTTGTAGTCGACCACCACGTCGGCGCCGAGGCTTTTCACCAGATCAATATTTGCCGTGCTCACGGTCGTCGCCACATGGGCGCCGAGATGTTTGGCAAGCTGGATCGCAATGGTGCCGACGCCGCCGGAGCCCGCATGGATCAGCACCCTCTGCCCCTTCTGCAGCTTGGCACGCTCGACCAGCGCCTGCCATGCGGTCAGCGCCACAAGTGGAATGGATGCGGCTTCTTCCATGCTGAGATTGGCGGGTTTCAACGCGACATCGCCAGCATCGATGGCGATATACTCGGCGAAGGTGCCGATGCGATCCTGGCCGGGACGCGCATAGACCGCGTCGCCGGGTTTGAACTGCCGGACATTGGCGCCCACCCGGACCACGACGCCAGCAACATCATTGCCGAGCACCAATGGAAGCCGGTAAGGCAGGATCAGCTTGAACTCTCCGTCCCGGATCTTGGCATCCAGCGGGTTCACGCTGGCGGCATGGATCTCGACCATGACGTCATTCTCGCGCAGCTGCGGTTCAGGGCTCTGGCCGAGCCTGAGGGCGCCGCCCTTCTTGTAGCGATCGATCAGGAATGCTTTCATGGGACGAACTTTCGTTTCTGTGGTGTGCCGGAAATGCGGTAAGGCAGGCTCAACCGGGAAGTTTGTTGAATTTCCGGAGGCTCTTGTCGACGAAGGACTCGGGCAGGAAGCGACGGATGAAGCGGACCTGTCCTGCCGCCTTTCCGGCAGTATAGCGTCTCTTGGGCGATGGCGCATTGGCGGCCCTGACGACGGTTGCGGCGACCACCTCGGGCGCATCTCCTTTTGAGACGATCTCGCGCATCAGCTTCTCCGCAACGGCGCGCACCGCATCATAGACGGCAAGCGGCCGGTCGGGGCGCGTGATGTTCTCTTCGAACGAGGTGCGGGTGATACCCGGTTCGACCAGCACGACGCGGATGCCCTGTGTCCGCACTTCATGGTCGAGGGATTCTGAATACCCTTCGATCGCGTGTTTGGTCGCTGCGTAGAGCGCGTTGAAGGGCGCCGGGATCAGTCCAAGGATCGAGCTCAGGTTGATGATCCGGCCGCTACGCTGCCGCCGCATCACCGGCAGCACTGCATTGGTCATGCGCATCGTGCCGAAGACGTTAACGTCGAATACGGCTTTGGCCTGCGCCGTCGTCGATTCCTCGGCGCCGCCGAGCAGGCCGATCCCGGCATTGTTGACCAGAAGATCGATCCGTCCCGTGCGCTTCAGAATCTCGTCGACGACGCTCTGCACGGATTGATCGTCGATGACGTCGCAGACCAGCATGGTGATCCCATCGGCGGTGTCGGCCATCGGCTTTCGGCTGGTGCCGAACACCCGGTAACCGTCGCGCCGCAGCGCCTTCGCCGTCACCAGCCCGATGCCGGAGGAAGCCCCGGTGACCAGGGCAATGCCGCGTTCTCTCTTGCTCATTGACGTCTGCCTTCGTTTTTGTCGTGGAATATCTATGCGCATTCTGTTACTATCAAATCGATAGCAAGTCACTACTAAAAAGATATCGACATGAAGAATCTTTCGAAACAGCCCTGCCTGATCGCCCGCAGCCTGGCGCTCGTCGGCGATGCGTGGAGCATGCTGATCATGCGCGACGCCCATGCGGGGCTGACCCGCTTCGATGAATTTCGCAAAAGCCTCGGCATCGTCCCGACAATGCTGACGGGGCGGCTGTCATCGCTGACCGAGGAAGGATTGCTGGAAAAGCGTCGCTATTCCGAGCGTCCGCCGCGCGACGAATATGTGCTGACGGAAGCCGGCCGCGACTTTCTGCCGGTGCTGTTTGCGATCGGCGCCTGGGGCCGCAAATACCGCGGCGGCGGCGACGTCACCCGTTTCTTCGACGCCGAAACCGGAACGGAGGTCGATCCCGTCACCATCGACCGCGCGACCGGCGCACCGATTGGAACACGTCCTATTCGTATCGCAGCACCCGAATGCGCCGTCCCGCCGCAGAATAGCAGGACTGATGACGCCTAGGACGGATCGACATTCATCGGAGCGAGATCATTGCGGCGGCGAGATAGATGAAGCCTTTACGCTGCTTCTCGCCTTTCGTGAAGCTAATTGAAGATCAGCCTCTCCTTTGTCTGGACTTCGCTCGGATATCTTGACGAACGGTGCCACTGCCTTTGTTCAGAAGCGCACGGCTCAAATCTTTTCACGCGACGCTACGAGCAGGTGTGCCGGCACACGATGCGCACCTGGCTCTCGTCTTGGTCGTGATAAGGTCTGCCGTTGAGAGCAGCCTCGATCATCGTCAGACTGAGCATGACTTCCTGCTCCTGATCTCTCGTTATCAGGTAGTTCATAATCCCAGATGTGAGCAAAGATCTGGAGTTCGGGTTCAACTCGTGCCCTATGAAAACGACATGTTGTTGCGCTCCGAGCTCTTGAAGTACTTTTCCTACGGCCGAGTTGCCACCGGCCACGCTGTAGATACCGTGGGGAATACCACTCTCCGTCATAAATCTTTTCACGACCTGATAGGTGAGCTCAGGGTCGTTCTTCACATCCAGGCGATGTTCGATGTTTAAATGGCGGAACTCGCTGTTCAGGACTGTGCGGAAGCCTCGTTCGCGATCTTTGGCCGCATGATACTCACCACAGGCAATGAACAGAATTCTACCGTTGCGAGATCTGATTAAGTCGCCCATCAATCCGGCCGCGGCCGCGCCCGCAGCATGCTCGTTACTGCCGACGAATCCGTTCCTGCAGGACCGAGGAAGGTCGGTTGCCAGGCAAATGACGGGTTTTCCGCGCCGCATCACGGCGCGCGCAGCGCGTAGGATGGCGGGATGTTCCCGTGCGACAATCACCACGCCATCGGCAGACTCTGCTTCCCTTTCGATTTGCTGTGCGAATGGTACGATCTCGACATCGAATGACGACGCCGCAAATACGGTCAACTCAAGCTCTTGCCGCCTCCACGCTACGGCCTTTACGGCGTCGGTGAGCGAACGGTTGAAGCTGTCGCCTGCCTCACAGATAAACGCAATTCTGGTCCGTTTCGTTGCGTCGGCTTTTCGCAGGGCGTCAAGAGCATCGAGAACGCGCGTCCTCGTCGCATCCGAAACATTCCCACGGGAATTGAGCACCCGATCCACGGTTGCGGTTCCAACCCCCGCGACGACGGCCACTTCTTCGACAGACGGTCCCCGCCGGATCCGCCGTTTCTCTGCGGTACTCTGGGTCACCAGCGATCCTCCCGGTGCCAATCCTTTTCCACGTTGATGGAAATTACATCAAGCCGCGTTCATCAATCGTGCTTTCATGGCTCTGTCAACAGACGGTCAGGTCCGGGCGCGGGAGGTCTCCATGGATGAACATCATGGCACGCGCCAAGGATACCGGGCGCGAAGAATAGGAACCTGGAGGAGGAATTTATGAAGAAACTGCTTGTCACCGCAAGTCTTCTTGCGCTGTCGTACAATCTGGCTTGCGCGGAAACAGTCGGCATCAGCATGTCGACATTCGACGACAACTATCAAACTGTCATGCGCAACAAGATTCTCGATTACGCCGGCACGCTCAACGGTGTGGAGGTACAGATCGAGGACGCGCAAGGCGATATCAGCAAGCAACTCGCCCAGGTCCAGAACTTCATCGCTTCCGGTGTCGACGCCATTATGATCACCCTGGTGGATACGTCGTCCTCACAGGCGATTACCGATGCCGCAAAGGCCGCAGGCATCCCTCTCGTCTATATGAACCTGCAGCCGATCAATCTCGATACGCTTCCAGACAAGCAGATCTATGTCGGAGCCAATGAAGTCGAGTCCGGAACACTCGCTGCGTTCGAGGCCTGCAAGCTCCTGCGTGCGAAAGGAAAGACGGAAGGCATTCGCGCATACATCATGATCGGCGATCTCTCCCATGCAGCGTCACTTCAGCGAACGAAAGATGTTCATGACGTCACGGCGATGGACATGTGCAGATTCATTGATATCACCCAGGAACAGGAGGCCAAGTGGTCACGTGAAAGGGGCCAGAGCCTTGTGACGAATTGGTTGACGACAGGTGACAGGATCGACGTCATCTTCGCAAACAACGACGAAATGGCGCTCGGCGCAACCCAGGCGCTCAAGGCTGCTGGGATCAACATGGACGATGTCATTGTGACGGGGGTCGACGCAACGGCTGACGCACTTATGGCGATGAAGGCCGGCGATCTCGACGTCACTGTTTTTCAGAATGGCAGCGCCATTGGTACCCGGTCCCTCGACGCCGCGCTGGCAATGGTTGAAGGCAAGAAGGTCGAGCAAGTGACCTATATCCCCTTCGAGCTCGTCACACCGTCCAACGTCGACGAATTTCTGGGCAGAAACTGACATTATCATGCGATTAGCGCGCTGGGCGGTACAGCCGTCCAGTTCAGCCGCAGCGCTGCTCAAAAAAACACGGCGCAGCGCGTTCTCCACGATTCAGACCGAAAGGCAGTCCGCAATGGCTTTTCAAAGCGATGCCGGCAACACCAAGGCTCGTCCACCCGCCGGTGCCGATTCCCTTGTTCACCCCGAACTCGCTGAGGCTTGCCAGGCTTTGAAGGACCGTGATCCCGTGATCCTCCGCAGTTCTCCCGATCATGATGTCACAGCGACGGAATTGTCGGCGTTGCTACCCGAACTGCGCAGGGCTTGGGCAGCGGACACGTCGCATGTGCCGTCGGTCGCCCGCGCTGTGCCTTTTGCATATCGGCTGATCCCGGGATCGCCGGGCAATCCTGACGTTGGTATATACATCGTCGGAGTTGGGCCTGGCGGGTCCCGCCCTGCCATCCTGCACATGCATGGCGGCGGATTCATAGTCGGCTCGGCGGCCGAGTACGTGCCCCTGCTTCAAGCCCAGGCGCTTGCCCTCGACTGCGTGATCGTTTCGGTGGAGTATCGGCTTGCGCCGGAGACGCGTTATCCCGGATCTCTCGAGGACAATTACGCGGCGTTGCGCTGGCTTTACACGTCGTGCGAGGAGCTCGGCGTCGATCGTCTGCGGATTGCAGTGCAAGGCGAGAGTGCAGGAGGTGGGCATGCAGCCATGCTTGCGATTGCAGCAAGAGACCGCGGAGAGATTCCGATCCTGTTTCAGTGCCTCACTTATCCAATGTTGGATGACCGAACGGGAAGCAGCAAACCGGCTCCAGCCCACATTGGCACGATTTGCTGGACGGAGAAGTATAACAGGATGGGATGGTCAGCGCTGCTCGGCATGGAGGCCGGGAGTGCAGCCGTTCCGAAAGGCGCCGTTCCCGCGCGCCTTGAAGACTTTTCCGGTTTACCACCTACTTTTTTATGGGTCGGCTCAATTGATCTATTTGTAAGTGAGAATCTCGAATATGCACACAGACTTGCAGAAGCTGGCGTTCCAACGGAACTTCACTTGCTGCCTGGTGTGTACCATGGTTTCGACGGAGCGGCGCCAGCATCCGCTGTTACCCTTTCGTACAAGACCGCGCTCATCCAATCCATGGCAAGAGCATTCGGAACGGCGCCCCATTCCTCCTACCTGGAGTTCATTACGCCAACGAATCGAGTCCCTTCCCAGTAGGTCACGCCCAAATAATAGCTTAAGATGAGCTTCAAGCATTGGCCTCAAGGGGCGGTGCCAAAATCCGCTGTCGCGCTTCTGGGCTCAAACCGATCGTGACCGATACGCGTTGCGCTGGCCACGCCACCTAGGCAAGGTGGGAAAACCCTCTCTGCGGCACTCAAGCTTTCAGCTTAAGCGATGTCAGTATCCCCCGCCATCACCGCCTCCGGCGATGGCAAGGGTGATCCTCAAATAAAGCCCGCGGCGCCAATCCGAGCGCTACGACTGCTGCAGTCCGTAGAGCAGCGGCATCAGTCCTGCGAGCGCCCTGAAACGCTCCCATGACTTGGATGACGGCTTTGTCCAGCCCGTTTCGGCAAGTGCGGAAAGGCGCGGGAAGACCAGACGGTCGAAAACGGCGCGATCCGTCATCGGCTCGGACCAGATGCAGGCCTGGATGCCGAGGAGTTTCTGTTTCTGGCTCGCCGTCCAGCCGCCGATGGGATCGAAATTGTAGAGCTTCTCGGCATCCGAAGTCCCCGCCCAGCTGGCGCCGGGCTCATCCCAGTCGGGCCTGAGCGCCATGTCGAGGTAGTAGACCTGTCCGGGGCAGACGACGATTTCGTAGCCGCGCTCGGCAAGTTCGGCCGAGACCTCGACATTGCGCCAGCTGCAGAGATAGCTCTTCGATTTGTCGATGACATCGCCATGGGCTGCCTCTTCCCAGCCGCCGGTGATGCAGCCCTTGCTCGCAAGGAAGCGCTGGACGCGGCTGAGGAACTCCGCCTGCAGGATGGCGGCACCCGAGCCGTGGATGTCGTCGGCGCCATGGGTATTGGTCACGACGTTCAGCCGTTTGGCATGCGCATCGGCAACCTCGTTGCCGGCCGCGCTGCGCAGGCGCTCGAGCGCTTCCGGCGAGCCGGACCACGCGCCAAGCGGAACTTCGTCGGCGCCGAGATGGATGATCTTGAACGGAAAGAGTTCGATGAGCTCGGAGAGGATCGTCTCGATGATCTCATAGGTCTTCTCGCGGGCCGGATTGATGCAATTGTCGGGAAAGCCCTGAACCGAATAATAGCTGCCGACCTCGGCCGGATCGCGCAGCTCCGGTATCGCCTGCAGCATGGCGTAGCAATGGCCGGGGACATCGATCTCCGGCACGATCTCCACGCCGAAGCTCTTGCCATGGGCGACGATCTCGCGGATGGCGGCCTTGGTGTAATAGCCGCCGGTGCGGGCCGGGCTCGAACCGAGCAGCGGCGGCACGGCCAGACCGTGGCCGCGCCAGGCGCCGACCGCGGTCAGATCAGGATAGGCGTCGATCTCGACGCGCCATGCTTCGTCGTCGGAAAGGTGCCAGTGGAAGCGGTTGAGCTTGTTCCAGGCAAGCACCGCCAACAGCTTCTTGACCTCGGCGGCGCCGTAGAACTGACGGGCGACATCGAGATGCAGCCCGCGCCAACCCATCGACGGCTCATCGACGATCTCGCCGGAAGCCGGAAACTGGAAGACCTCGGGATGCAGCCTTGCACCGCGCCAGATCTGGCCGAGCGTGACGAGACCGTAGAGGAAGCCGGTCCGGCTGCTTGCCTCGATCGTGATCGCCTCACCCTCGAAGCTCAGTCGATAGGCCTCCGGCCCGAAGCTGGCGGCATCCTTCAGGGCAACCGGAACCGCGCCTTCCGCCTTGCTCCGTACGATGCCCTCGACGGCAAAGAGATGCTCGACCAGCGCTGCGAAGTTTTGTGCTGCCGCCTCCCCTACAGCGCTCTGCGCCTGCGGCGCAAAGCCGGCCGCGGCCGGCGGGAAGTGACCGACACATGGTTCGGCCAGGGGATGATCGACACCTGAACGGGCGCATTGATGGGAACCGGATAGATCTCGGCGCCACGCTTCAATGGTGCGTTGCTGACCGAAGATCGCGTCGGCTCTATGGTGAGGACGATCGTGCTGCCATCGGAAAGCGCGAGATAGCCGCTCGTCGCGCCGTCCGTCCAGTGACGGAACTGCCAGCTCAGCGCGTAGACCGAAATCGTCCACGTCTCGCCGGCGCCGAGAACGAAATTGGCCGGCGGCTGGAATTCGGTGAAATTCGAGAGCCGTTGCGAGACCGTCGCGCCTTCGACGCGACCCGCCGGATCGACACGACCCGGGCCGCTCACGCAGAGGGAGAAATTCGAAAGCGGCTCGGTGCCGAGGTTCTTGAGGCGCAGGACATAGGAAAACTCCTTACCATCAGCAGGCGGATTCCAAAGGGTTTCAAGCCGCAGGGCTTTCGGTCGCGAAATGGACATGGTCACTCTTCCTTCTGAAGATCAGGTCTTGAGCATTCCGGCGTAAATGCCGGGAGCGGAATTGGGGATAGGCATGGCCCCGACGGCCTTTTCGTAAAAGGCCGAGGGACCGACATCGCCGATGATCGCGTAGGCATAGCCCATCGCTTTCAGGTCGTTCAGGCTGGCAAAAAGCAATGCCCGGCCGATGCCGAGCCCGCGAAGGCTTTCGTCGACGCCGGTCGGTCCGAAGAAGCCGCGCGCCGTCGCTTCATGGCAGGAAAAACCGACGAGCTTCTGTTCGCGCGTGGCGATGAAGCAGGTCGGCGGCAGGCGGGTCATCGCGACGGATGCCTCGCTCGCCCATCCCTGACCGAATTGTTCTGCGACCCAGCCGATGATCAGCCGGAATTCCGGCGGCAGGGCCCGCCGGATCGTCACACCCTCGCGGGCCATTCGCTCGGGCGATTGCGTATCTTGCGGCAGGGTGGAAAGGTTTACCAGATAGTCCACTTTGCCATCCTTCAGCCGGAAACGCCGAGCGCGCGTATGAAATGATTGGAGCCGACCTGCTCGACGACAGTCGATTCAGGACGGCTGAGCGAGCGTACCTTTTCCGCTTGTTCGAGGAAACGCGCGCTTCCGCCCGTCACAAACGGCCGGCTGCCATCCGGAACGGCTGAAAGCAGCAATCTTGTATAGGGATGGCGCGGATCGGACAGAACTGCATCGGTGTCGCCCCATTCGACCATCTGGCCGGCGAACATGACGACGATCTCTTCGGCCACATGTGCGGCCGTTGCAATGTCGTGCGTGATATAGAGCATGGCGAGCTCATTCTCGCGTTTCACTTTCGCGAGCAGATCGAGAATGTCCTTGCGGATGGAGACATCAAGCATCGAGGTCGGCTCATCGGCGACCAGCACGCTCGGCGCGACGGCCAGCGCCCGAGCGATATTCACACGCTGCCGCTGCCCGCCGGAGAGTTCATGCGGGAATTTCTGCCTGGTCACATCGGGCTCCAGCCCGACGCTTGCCAGCAGGCGGGCAATCTCTTCGGGAAGATCCGCCCTGGAGCCGCTCTGCCGATGCAATTGCAGTGGCCGCGCCAGATGATGGCTGACCGTGAAGGCCGGGTTGAGCGACGAGAACGGATCCTGGAAGACCATCTGCACCTCCCTGCGGTACTGATGCTCATCCTTCGCCTCGCCGCGGGCGGTCAGATCCTGCCCGCGGAAAAACAGCCTGCCGCCCGTCGGTTTGTCCAAGCGGGCGATGATGCGGGCGCACGTCGTCTTGCCGCAGCCGGATTCGCCGACCAGCGCCAATGCCCGCCCGGGAAAGAGCGAGAAGGACACACCTTTCAGCGCATGTACCGGGCCGAAATTACGCTTGATGTCTTCGAGCCGGATCACCGCGTCGGCGACAACAGGATTTGCCTCCGCTTTCATGCCAAGACTCCCGATAGATGCGGATTGCCCGGAAGCTGCGGAATGGCATTCCAAAGCTTGCGGGTATATTCGTGCCGCGGCGCTTGAGCGACCTGGCGAACATCGCCCACTTCGACGAGTTCGCCCTTCAGCATCACCCCGATGCGCTGGCAGAGCTGCGCCATCAGATGCAGGTCATGGGTGATGAAGAGCACCGAAAAACCATAGGTCCGCTGCAGATCGACGACCTGCTCGAGGATCTCCCGCTGCACGACCACGTCGAGAGCCGTCGTCGGCTCGTCCATGATGATGAGTTCGGGCCTGAGCGCCAGGCAGATGGCGATGACGATGCGCTGGCGCATGCCGCCGGAGAACTGGTGCGGGTAGTCGCCGATGCGATGTGTGGGGATGCCGACGAGACGGAACATTTCCTCGCCGCGAGCCCTTGATTCCTCATGCGAGCAACCGGTGTGTCGGCGCAGAACGTCATGGAACTGCGCCTCGACCCGCATCAGCGGATTGAGTGAATTCATCGCGCTCTGAAAGACCATGCCGATGCGCTTCCAGCGGATTTTCTGCAACTCGCGTTCGGGCAGCCTCAGGAGATCCTGTCCGTCCAGCCGGATGCTGCCGCCGCTGATCCAGGCAGGCGCCTTGGAAAGACGCGTGATGGCATAGGCAATCGTGCTCTTGCCGCAACCGGATTCGCCGGCCAGCCCGAAGATCTCGCCCCGGCCGATATTGAAGGAGACCTCCTTCACGGCGCGGAATTCTCCCTTTTCGACGAGGTAGTCGACATTGAGCTTTTCGATTTCCAGAAGATTGTCGCTCATCGGCCAAGCTCCAGTTCCCTGTTGCGAGCGCGATTCAGGCGGAACCAGCGCGTCAGCGCCGGGCCGGAGCGGAGCTGCGGATTGGCAATCTCGTCGAAGGTGAAATTCAGCAGAGCAAGGCCTAGCCCCGTCAGCGCGATGCCGACTGCCGGCACCCCGATGTCCCACCATGCGCCGACCATGATCGCCGAGGAGTTCTGGGCATTGTAGAGCATCGTGCCCCAGGAGACCTTCAGCGGATCGCCAAAGCCCAGATATTCGAGCGTCGTCTGGGCAACGATGGCATAGATGATGCTGCCGACGAGGTTGATGCCGATCAACGTCGTCAGGTTCGGCAAAATTTCCACGAAGATGATGCGCCAGGCCGGCTCTCCGATCATCTTGGAGGCCGTGACGAAGT
>Ga0102593_1001070_pt1 | contig 30737 bp, 31 predicted proteins | sample AraplaCol_mMS_r2_2_FD_76862 | JGI IMG/M metagenome (GOLD analysis project Ga0102593, IMG submission 76862) | Arabidopsis root microbial communities from North Carolina, USA - plate scrape MF_Col_mMS_r2 (SPADES assembly) (version 2) | ecosystem: Host-associated > Plants > Roots > Endosphere...
AATATCCCTCCAAGCAAGCAGTCACCGGAATATCAAAGCGGATCAGACTCCAGTTCTGGCCGATCTGGCCGATCTGGTCCTCCTATGGGACTTCCAGCAACGCCACGAGCAATGAGACACCCCAAATATGGCGGCAACGGTATCGAACAAGAGCGTCCACCTTCAGTGCCTGCGCTACCCACAGACCCCTCTGGTGCTGTCCTCCTATCTGATGCAAGATATCAAGGCGAAGCAGAAAGACTCGGCCGATCAATGTCAGTGCCCATGCCAGAAGGTCAATATACGAATCCCGCGCCAGTTCCAATGGACATCCCAATGCATCCGCGCTTCAACCCTAATCTCCCCAGAAGTCGCTCAAACAGCCGAAGCCGCAACATAGGTCACCGACGCACGAGTTCCGGGGGATATGTCTCTGGTACTTCTCCAAGCGTCACAGTGAGCATCGAGGAGACAATCGAGAACGCAATGCAAAGAAGACCTTCGGCATCCTACGTTGAAACCATACCTCCACCACCTCCACCCCCGATCCTGCCAGAACTCCAACATCTAAATACACCCCCTCCTCCCCCTCCAATGCCAGGATACCATGAAGCAGTCTCGCCTCGCGAGTCCTCCGCTACTATTGACGTCGCTATTGAAAATGTCGATATAGCCAACTTACTCCCTCGTGCAATGACGGCTGCCCCTACATTAAACGCAAATGAGGCTCGTCAAAGTATCGGCCGCCGAATGTCTTTCGATCATCGGCGTAATCGTAGCTCCAATGAGAGCTTCACCAATAAGTTACGCAGCCTTACTCGCATGCGCAGTAACAGTCGCAGTGTGGAGCCGTGGACAACTAACCACGACCATCATGATATGCCATATGAAAGTGTGCAATCGCATACCCTGGCCCCAGGACAGAGCTACGGAATCTGATCTAGTAGCACCTGATGAATCGTGAATGCTATCTCTTTGTTGTTTTCTATTCTATTTTTTTATGATGTCCAGCCTCGAACCACGCCTTCTGTTTCCCCTTTTACCCCAATAGCGTTACAACCTTGTAACGCTATTGGGGTAATGAACAGCACAATGTTGAACATTATGCTGTTCATTTTTCCCCCTATATATCTATCCTGTTTCCTCATTTATACCCACCCTCGCTAGCTAGTTTATGTTTGTTACCTATTCCCTTTCTGCAAATTTCCATTATGCAAATTGTTTTCTCCTTTCGGGTGGTGCTTGGTAGATCCTTGATGGGCCTCGAATCTTGCTTGTCGTGGGCGCTTGGCTCGGTGCCACGAATCGCCTGTGATGACCACTGAAACAAGTATACCTGAACCTGACTAAAGGTATAAACAACCAAACCGAGACAGTTCAATCGGACAACAATTAATTGACACGACGACCCAGCCTCTAGGACTGAAATGGGAAATTTGGACCACGATCAACAGGAGGTTAAATTAGAAGACCAACGCACGTTTTCGGAATGATGCGAGTATCTACCATGCTGATGGCAGATGCGAATCAGGAGCTCAGTCTACGAACATGAAAAGTGATGTAGCTCGGGGTATTTGGCCAGAGAATAATCTTTCTAGAGTTATAATCAAAATAGCCAGGACCAACAATTGTATTTTCTTTACGTCCTCCTATAAAACAATTTTGTGTTCCGTAAATTCTTTCAGTCATCTCTACATCTCTATAAGGCGTAATGAATAGACCATTTAAACGACGGTCTCCTTGCAGGCGATGCCGTATTTCTCCTGAAGTGAAAGCTGTCAGTATATGGGACTTCCACTCCAAATCGCCATTCAGATGGAGGAATGGAAAACTGACCTTGAGCTCCTTGATAAGAGGGTTGTTGATCTTGCCGTTCATGGGGGCGAGAACTCCCTTCTCGGAGAGAGTGCCGTTCAGGACCTGCTTGACGGCAACGGCGCAAGGCACACCGACTATATATCATTAGTCAAGATCCAGACATTTGTTTCACGGTGAACACTTACCGAGCTTGGCCATGGCGGAGTAGCCGTTGGGGTCGGAGCTACCGTACTCGACCAGGGTGGATAGACGGGTCTCCTTCGAGCCATCCTTGTTCTCGACCTCGAACTTGTGTTGCAGGCTTTGGGAGTAATTAGTCTTATATTCCCGGGTTTGAAACGGGAACTTGAACTTACATGACGATATCACGCTCGCCCTCGCCGTACTGCATCTTGCTTTGCAGGGTAGCGCAAAGGGTGTCCAGAGGGTTGCCGGCAGGAGTAGTCTTTTCAAAGGTTTATTAGCGTAATTCTCAAAGGGGCTTGGGTTTTATATAGCATGAAGGCTCTTCTTTCGTTTGGAAAGTGTAGGCCGATGTAGATTACTTACCTTCTCATCAGAGAAAGTGCCGAGCCAGCGGAAACCGCCAATGATGTGCTGCTTCTGGGTCTCGTCCTTGAAGGTGGTCTTGGCGGAGATAGCCTTGATCAGGGTGTCCTCATCAGAGGAGGAGGCGCCGAGGAGGTTCTGCAGAACATCCTTCCAGGCACCGGACTGCTTGAAGGCGGGGTGCTCAGCATCCGAGAGGAAGCCAATGTCAACAAGGACCTTAACGAACTCGGGGAAGCCAGCGTAACGGAGAGTGCCACTGGATTCAAGTTAGACTTTTCCTGTTATCTGGAAATGGGACATGTGGATAGATACCGGACGATAGTCTGAGCCTCGGGGATGTTGTAGCGCTCCTTGTAAGGAGTGGAGTCTCTGTTGGGGTACGCAACAGTAGCGAATCCGGGGTAGATGTGGTAGGGCTTGGCGGTGGCCATCAGATCTATATCGATATTAGCGGATGGGTTACCCTAGATATAGATACGAAGGTATCTTACCGGGGCCAGCAACGTCGACGATCTTGCCGTCCTGGTAGAAGCGGGCAGCGTTTCTCAGAGCAAGAAGGACACCACGGGGAGACCTTTTATTTTGTAGTTTGTCAGCCTTGGATCTCAACATCAACTCCTGCGCAAAGTACTTACCAAGAGAACTTGTATCCCAGGGGGTTGCCAGAGCTCTCAGGAGCGGGCAGACCACCACAGTATGAAAGGAAAGAGAGGACCTTTCCACCCTCCTGGTGAACCTCCTCAATGGTCTTGACAGCGTCTGGGTACCGGTTAGCAGGTGTTTTACAATCGATTCACATCGCAGCTGTAGACTTACAGAGGTGGTCAACACCGGGGTCGACACCGATCTCGTTCATAACAGTGATACCGGCCTTCTTGCACTCCTCATCAAGCTCCATCATAGCAGGGCTAACATAGCTAGTTGTGACGACGTGCTTCTTGGTGCGGATAGCGGACTTGATGACCACGGCGTGGAAAGCTGGTTGAATTGTCAGCCCGGCCCGAAAGTAAGGAATAAATTGACTGGGTCAGGACGCACTGTAAGGGATCAGGGAAATGACAAGGTCGTGCTTGGCGAGCTCGGCATCGAGGGCCTTCTCATCGTTGACATCGAGGGAGATGGGAGTGGCATCCTTGACACCAGCGGAGAGGGCCTTGGCGGACTCAAGGGTACGGCAGGCTGACAATCAATTAGCCCAAAACTGGAAATATAAATATCACTTGTCGTGATTGGAATTGCATCGCATACCAACAGTGACGGCAATGCCGGACTGGGAAAGAATATCAAGCGTGGGACGAGTGACGAACCCCGCGCCGAGCATCAATACCCTAATTCAATTGTTAACAAGTTTCCAACAAGGCGTGGAATGAACAGAACACACTTTTGAGAGGCCATTGTGAGTATATGTGATCAATTGAAAGGACTTGACTTGAAATCCGGGATCGGAGGTGGAATGATGAAGCAAAAGAGTACCTCCGAGTCATCGACCCCCACCAATATATGCCCGCCCTCCGAGCTCGCTTCTCGATTATGTCATCCGGCCCCGCGCTGTGCGGGGTCCATGTTGGGCAGGCGGTGGGGAATAAATCGGGGATATCCAATCTACATCATGGGATTCGATATGTATTGAATATTGGGGGAGTGATGGGATAGATGCGCTTAAATATACTAAGTAAATGGGAGTATGCGTATATATAATGTACATATGAGCCGGTGGTCCACCATTGACTACCAGGTGCCGCCGCGAGAAGGTCCATCGCCAGCTGCGTTTCGTTCAGCCTCCATCATCTTGTCAAAGTTGGCTTGAGCTTGCTCTTTCTCGCGTCTGCGATCATAGTCATATCGACTCTGGTCACTGGAAAAAGAACTGTCTTCGGGTGCCGACCTGCTCTGCGCTTGCGCCTGACCCCATTGCATGGGGACTTGACGAGGTGCTGCTGGCCGCGAGCTTTGCGCGGAATTCTGTTGGCGAATACGATCCCAGGCGCTACCAGAAGACATGTCATTTATGCTGGTATTGCGATATTCTGGTGCAGTGGGGCTGGCATCATCATTGTCGTTGGAGCCGAAAAAGTCAGAGGTGAGATCTCCCCCGGAAGACTGGCTGGCTGCTCTACCCGCAGAGCCGTATTGTCCATAGATCTGCCGCTCGCGCGAGCTAGGCAATGAGGAAGACCCAGGGGCAGACACTTCTTGGCCATTGCTTTGGCCAGTGCTGTAAGTCATATCACTCTCAGTTGATAGTGCCGACGGTGAAACACTGTCGTACGCATACTGGCCTTGGTCGCCTTGATCATGGTAGCTATCTATGCCCAGTTCTTCCCTGATTTGATCTGAGATAGGTTTACTGCCGTCCTTCGACCGTTTGTGGAGATCAGTCGCGACCGCGAGTTTTCTCCTCCGCGCGTCTTCCTGGTTCAAATTCCGAAGGTCCTCAACAAAAGTCTTCATTCGCGGATCTTTCAAGGTAAAGGATGTTTCATTCCATGTTGCCGCGAAAGATGTTACAATATGTGTTGCTGAGAACAGGAAAAGCATCTGGAATGATGATCGAAAGAGCAGTGATCTGAAGGCAGCTCTGTCTGCCATGCGAAAGTTATGCAATGTAGAGAGCAGGTTGGCAGGTGTGGGATTCTTCGGGAACAGGTGTGACTGGCGTGCTTGGTAGTATAGCCAGGACGCGCCAGCAGTGTAGAAAATTGGAAAGGACAGTCGTTTGGTGTAAACCGCTTGTGAGGCTGACGCAGTTATCGAATCAAGCTCATCTTGAGTCGGAGAGCGGCCCCCGGCGACCCAGATACCGCCTACGCGTGATACTATGCCTTCAGCGAGAAGATCCCTCCAGTGTCTTGTGCCAAAAAATCCCAAGTATAACGTCAAAGCATCCGGCTGCATGACAAGCTCTGGTCGCAGGCGCACTGGCAAGCGATTTGGTAAAGCTGGGTAATTGCCATCTTGAGGGCTAGTTGCTCCGGTGTCACCGCTTACTTGAAGAGAAGCGTTATCAGCAGCCATATCGGCGTCTTTCGAAAACTGAATGTGGACTAGATGAACGAATGAAGCTCACTAAAGAGAGAACTTGAGGTTCGAAGCTCTCCGAGAGGTGACGTTGTTGCTGAGTCATCATGCTTAGTCAGAGTTTTCTATAGTTACATTGTCGCATTTCGAAAAATACCAACCCCGAGTCAAAGCGAAGCATGGTTCAAATGATATTTTCTGTTACCTACGATAAATTACTCTTGACTAACGTATTCACGATTACTACTAGGATGAGTGAAAAAGGTAGAAAGAGTGGAGCTGCACCAGTGAAACATCACCGACCTGTCTTCGGGTTATCCTGGCTCCTCGCCCAAAGAGAAGTGTTTAATACAAGGACTTAGGTGTTCCGGTCAAACTAGGGGTGAAAATTGTAGGTAGCTAATTGAAAACTTTATATAGCCTCCATGGCTGCATACTTGGCGCTAGGAGTGGTGTAAGAAATTTGATATACCATAGCACCTCCGCGACTTAGGTTTTACAGGCACGACTCTGGCCGGTAGTTAGCTCCAGCAAAAATCCGAAAATATTAGTTGCAAGTCATACTGTCATTAGATACTGGTATACTTCTGCAAGCATAATATTCTGTCCAAAGACAGTTATCGTAAGGCGTTCAGATCTACCACTTCTCGACATAAGGGCGTAGATCCAACTCAAATGCAAATGTAGTCCGCGGCTGGGTATGCAAATACCAGTACGAATCCGCAATCTAATCATATCAGTATAGGGTGTAGTAGGGGAGTTTCATCTTCAATTCCAACTTACAGCATCAGGACTCAATTTGGCATCCTCGTGCTCAAAGACATATGCCTTGGTGCGCGGAATATCAATGACACCGTCAATAATAGTGTGCGAAACATGGACGCCCTGGGGTCCAAATTCCCTTGCAAGTGACTGTGCTAGTGCACGCAAGGCGAACTTTCCAGTAGCAAATGCTGCAAAGGTAGCCGATCCTTTCACACTGGCGGTGGCGCCGGTGAATATAAGAGTTGGTGGGTAGGGTAGTTTATCCTTTGCTTCGAGGAGGAGAGGGAGGGAGCGCTTTGCGATAGAGAATGCTCCTTTTCTATACTGATATTAGAGACTTTTGACTAATTCCAATGAAAGAGATACTTACGCCTGTGACTCGTAGGCTAGCGTGAATTCTTGTTCAGTCAATTCCAAAAACGGCTTTTTCACGAATCCACCGCCAGGATTGAAAATCGTCGCAGCTAGAGGAACATTGGGGAATTTCTTTGCAATTTCATCGAATGCCGAGTTAACGCTATTAGTGTCTGTGACATCGGTACTAATGCCGATAGCTTGGCCGCCACTGGAGTTAATCTCCTGTACAACAGGATTGAAATTGTCTGGATTTCGAGCTAGTAGCACCACGGAGTATGATTTGGCAAATCGTCGGGCGATAGATGCACCCTGTCATATTGCATTGGTTAAGGAAAGCTAACACTGGCAGTTATGGAATAGTCTTTAAACATACAGTGCCTGGACCGACGCCAGCAATAACTGCGAGTGCCTTTGACATTTTCAGAGTCGTTATTCAGGATACGAGTATCGATATGTTCTGCTTATTATAGAGATGAATTATACTTTTCCAATATACTATTAATTGGAAGAGGGGAGTCAACTGTATAAATAATGAGTAGCCGCGAGGGGCATCTCCGCTGCATTTCTAAGCGTCGGGGATTGATCATCGCCTCGCCGAATGATATCATCCGTAGAGAATGGGACTGGAATCACGTTAGAACCTTGAAATTGATGATTACAATATCAGCCGACGATTTCTCATCATCATCATCCAGTACACTATACTAATTCGTATATTACTCCACCAAATAACCTCATCCCATATAGAACATAAACACTATGGAGATCGTATTCATTAGTAGGGCGGGTTTCGCGCTGGTCATCTGAGATTGGATTCATTCCACCACAGTTCCCTTTTTGTTAAAACGATGCTTCTAAATAGAACGAAAGGTATATATTTTACTAGTCACTAAATAAAAGAGCAAACTCATATTTTCACTTGCATAATTGGCCCTGCATGAAATTCGTATGATTATTATGCTTCCAAGTAACTTGATGCCTGAGGCAGCTATCAGCCCGATAAGCCCGGAATTTTCCAGCTTCAGCGACAATTCTACTTTGCGACAGCTCCCATTCTAATAATTCACAACTTCAACCACAGAATGGACAATCCAGACCCTCTCCTGAGCGAACTTTGCTCAATATGGTATGAAGCAACCCCAAACCACCCACCTACACCCACGACTCCCAACTAAAATCTTCCACACAGCCACATCAATCCCCCCAAATACCGCTGTCCACGCTGCTCAACACGAACCTGTTCTCTCCCCTGCACAAGAAGACATAAACTTTGGTCTCAATGCTCTGGTGTTCGCGATCCGGGCGCTTACCTTAAACGCAGCGAATTAGCTACCCCGGCTGCCTTTGACCGGGACTTTAATTTTATTTCTGGAATTGAGCGCTCGCTTGAGCGTGCTGAGCGCGATGCGGAGAATCGGGGGATTGAACTTGGTTCTGCTACTGCGGAACAAGATGCTGAGGCCGGTGCTGAGACGGAACAGGGACGGGGCTCTGCTGCTGGACAGAAGAGGAAACATCCCGGTCAGGGTTTGGTGAAGGGTGAAGCGGGTTTTTTGCGTGGTGCTGAGGCTGGTGGTGTGAAGGTGGTGAGAGCGCCGAGGGGAATGTCGAGGAATAAAGCGAATGGGTCGAGGTGGCATCCTAAGTAAGTTATGAATTTTTTAACTTCTTGTTTTTGTTGGACAATGGGGCTAATCCACGATTACGTGCTAGACACAAGTGTTTGAGCTGGTCAATCGAGTGGATTTCACCGTCTGGAGAGAAACTTGTCAAGAACTGTCTTGAGACGGGCATTCTCTGCGAGGCCTACAATCGAGCTTTTCCCCTGCCAAAGGAGGAAAGACCAGTTTCACAGTCTGCAGGGGAGCATGGTGATCAAAAGAAAAATAACTCTTCAAGTCTGGATCAATCGAATATACCACCATCCAACGAAACTACAACCACAATCGATATCGCCAAAGAACAACCTGCACAGTCATCAACCTCGGATCTAGCTGAGACATCGACAGAAAAGCCAGAAGAGAACGAGCCAAACCTTCCAATTGTTCCCTATCGCGATGTCTACTTCTACCTCCATCGTCCCCGGACAACATCCAAGAAACCAGTTCTTGTCCCCATATCCCCATCCACAACACTGGGTTCCATCCTACGCGGGCGTACGGTCCTTGAGTTTCCAACTATCTTCACTCTATCAGAATCCGCAGAGAAATTAATCGGTGAGAATGGGGAGTCTCGGTTTATTTTGGAAGAAGAGTATCTACGAACTGCAGACCCTGCGGAACTTGGTGATAAGTCACCAGGACAGGATCTTTTGGAGACAGGGAACGAAGAGGATACGGAGTCCCGTTTACAGAATTTGGATGAGAAGAAAGTTTTGGAAGTGTTGAAGCAGGATCTTTATGAGCCGGTTCCTGATGGGGAACCGTAAGAGTAATTACATTCAGGTATCTCGGAATTTCTGAGCTCGTCGACTCTTACTTACATGATGGTAGATGGCATCTACCATGGTTATAGTCGAAACCCTCTCTGTACACCAGTGTACAAACTAAATTCAGCATCGAGTGTGTCAGTATGCACACGGAAGTGCAAAAACAATTTAAAGGCAATCTTAATCTTATCTGGAACGGTCATCTTTAATGTGAGCCGAGTAGACGCATCCCTTTTCAGGGTTGATGCTGTGTTGATTAATTCAAGCTGCGTGAGGGCTGCGAGTCTTTCGTCAGTCAGAAGGGCTAGTCGAAGTCGTGAGAGCGACCACTCGATAAAAGCGAGGAGAAATTCGGGCCAGCAGCCATACAGAACGAACGAATGTTAGACGTTTTCAAGTTCACTCGGTCGAGGGTACAGCCTGTACCAACGAGGAGTTAATCAGATTGATCATCACGATCGAAATAAACAAACACCCAAAACACCTGCACCCAAAAGGGAGGAAAGATGCCCAGGGGTATTCAACTAATTCACAAAAATCCAAAAGATATCCAAGTATAAATGTCAAAAATAAACGCCAAGGGGTATGCAAATATCGCTATGCAATCAAAATCCCATAAAATCACGATAACACCAAAAACAGATGCAATGATCAATCCAAATATATACTCCCATCAGAATCACCCTTGATGGTTACCCGAAATGTGCTATCCCGTAAGAAGCACGTCTTTCGATGAGAATTCGTGACGCGAATTCTCGATATCCTCGCGGATATTAAGAGCTGTTTGGGCTCATTTGCCTATTCAGCAGACACACTTTAGCGGCCAGTCCAGTAGAGAAACTAGCGAGCCTAAAGGCTGTCGAGGTTTGGATAAGTGTACACTGCAGGCACAAAAGTTATCAACCACCTTGTACGACACTGGCTTCCTCTAAATAACTGACTTTGATCTTCTTTCTGGCCGAGAAATTGATGCCAACTGCTCTAGGCCAGTATGAAGATCTCAGTGGGTCATTCAATCGGAAGTAGTGTGCGAATAGGGCTTTCAAGCTATGTGTCCTCGTCAGAAAGACACAAGCCTATCGGTACCAGCATTCATCTACCATCGTAGATCAGCGAATACAAGGTACGCCGCTGGCTTAGTCGCAAAATGAAAAGCCCAAGATCTTCCAACCATGGCGAACAACATGTCCGCGCTGGACGCCAATAGAACAGTTCCCCAACAAGGAGTGCCTAGAGGCAATACCAGAGGAAGGAAGATTTCAAGGTCCTCAACGGACCAGGTATATACAGAATGATATCCTCATTCTGAAGAGGTAGTGCTCGAGGTTTCGCCCTCAGAAGCACCCTCGGGGTATTCTTGCTCCGGAGCCTCTAAGGCTACCGAAGCCTTCATCGATACCCTCATCGCTTCGGATGAGGATATCGGCTGGGTGGGCACAGTATTCGGGACGGTAGGCACATCCTGAGCAGTTGGCTCGGGGACGCTAGTCTTAACAACCCGATGACTGGCTTTGGAATCCGTAGGAGACATGTTCTCCTTTTCGGAGCCACTCGGCTTCATCTTCAGTCTGCCCTGCTCGAGGGCACGGAGGACGTTGCCGATATCTTGCGGATCGATGGATCGGAGTTTGCTCATTGCATCGTCCGAAACATCAGAGAACGGGTTCCATCCTAGCTTGTCCATCTCTTCCCCGGAGGTCGAAGACTTCGAAGCTATAGATGGACCGGTAATCAGTCGGTGGAGGAAGGTGTCCGACACGCTGGGGCGGCGTGGGATCTTCACCGGCTTGGATTTGGAGCTTGTGCTTGTGGACGCAACTTCGTCCTGTTGACGCTTGGGAGGACGAGGAATCGGAGCTTGGCCCATTGGGCCGTCACCCACCTCGTTCCGAATCTTATAATAAATCAGACCAAGAGTGGCAGCCAGGGCCTGGTGAGCAGCCTCGGGGAAGTGACGAACAGCCTCCTCGCGGGTCATGTTGTTTGATCCGTCACTTGAACTGCTGGAATCACTATCATCGGCAAAGAGGTCGGTGGCGTTCATCCGAGACCAGTCCTGGTAACCACCCAGCTGGTAGAACTCAGCCAGTTCGACCAATCGATGAACTAATATATCAATGTTAGAGGAAGGGGATGGAAAACGTATCTACCAACTTTCAAACGCTTACCTCGGCTGCGTTTCTTCAAGCACCAGAATCTCCAAACAGTACGAGGAAAATATTTGGGCCATTCGAGAGAACCATCATCAAGGATGACGGGAACAGGGTTGATGGGGGCATGAATAGTATGAGCCAGCGAGTTGAACCGAACGCGCTCCGAGTGTCTCATTCGAGCTTCCATTGATTCCATGCGTAGATCAAACGAGTCCATGCGGTTATGGATGCTTGCCTCCATCGAATGTATTTGGCGAGTCAATTTATGCTCAAGAGAAAGAAGATCGGTGCGAAGCTGATTTGTCGTAGACTGAAGCTTGCTAATATCAATTCGAGAAGCACACACATCCGATCTCATTTGCTCCGCATCAGTCTGAAGCTGCTCCACACTCTTCTGCAGACGATCAACATCTCCACGCAAGAACACCGTCTCAGTACCGGCCTGGCCGATACTAGACTTAAGTTGGAAGATACTAGTCTTGATCTGGTCGACATCAGAGCGAAGAGCCACAACATTCAAATCGATTCGGTGAGAAATGACGCGGTGATTTTCGAATTCGCGGCGAATATGTTCATCCTCGCGATTGCGACGGTCGACGTAACCATCCTTGGTAAGAACAGTGGAGCGCAGTTCCAGAACACGAGAGTCCAGTTGGTTCATACGGTCATGGAGATGTGTGAGGGATAGTTCGGAGCCGGGCGGTGTGTTCTCGCGCCGAACAGATAGACGAGGGCTGGACATGGAGAGAGAAGTGCTGGAGGTACAGGAGAGACTCCTTTCCAGAGTAGTCATAGAAGACATTTTCGACAGGTCGGTGAAAAATAGCGGATTATATTAACATGGTATAATATAACGGGGCTCAAAAGGTATGTGTGGTCGCGAGAGCGATTCTCTAGACAATGCAATCGTCCATTGTGCCGTGTGTATGTGTGTGTGGGTTTGGGATGAATCTGAGGGGGGCGAGACGACTTGAAAAGAAAAGGGCGGGCGACAAAGAAGAAGGGGGTCGCACAGCCTGCGTTCCGTCAGCCGGTCAGGTCGGATTGCCTGGTCGACGCATCATTACTCACCCGAATTCAGTCCATACACCACTTGATTGAAGAATATAATTTGTTCATCTTTTGAGTCATTATTCACTTCCATTATTTTCAAGTTTTCCTACTTTTATTGCACGATTTGAAGAGTAAATACCATAATGAAGATAAATTACAGGGTGTGACAGATACCATACAGTGGCCCTATGCATGGCTTGGCGTGCAGCAGTGCGACGCATGGCCCGCAAAGGGAAGGCACAGTGGGGGCCCTTGCTCCTTCCCTCGTAAATAATTGGTTGTCACGGGATCGCCACTCTTTCATAATTGGACCACGCTGAATGCGGGCGGCACCGCAAGAAATCGAGTGAGCGAGGGACTGAGCGCAACCAGATCAATGATGACACCCCCGTATTCACTCGGTATTCGTATTACCAGTCCCCAAAATAGATTCAGTAGAAGGACTGTATACACTTATGCACACTTACAGAGTACGCTTTACATTACCTTCGAGAAAGGGAGAGAGTATATCTCGGCATAGAAAATTAATTGAGTCAACACGATATATAATCTCGAGTGATCTTTCAAGTTGCGTATTTTACTAATATTGCCTAATACGAGTAACTAGTGTGATCATAGTGAGTCACGTTTGAGTATATATCGCCCAAATAGGAAATCGTGATGCCCTAACTTAAGATCGCAACTTCCTCACTCACCACCAGCGTGAATGCCCAAAATGAGAAGGTGGCAATCTTCAAATCTATCCAAGTGGAAAGTTGAATGTCTTACTCTTCTTTCTCCATCATTCGATGTTCAGTCGTTGGGCTTCAACCTCTTTTTCCATCATGAAGTCAGGCACTTTGTTATTAGGCATCCTGTCATTCGCCTCACTCTTATCCAGTACCCTCGTCCTATCCAATCCAGACCCTCAGTTGAATCTCACATCGTTTCTTTCTGCCGAGAAATTGCTCTCCAACTGTGACTGCTTCACTGTCTCCGGTCCAGATGCTGGTTACTATCAACACTATAAACTCTGGGACTTTCGGACTGTTCCCTTCGACAGACAGATCGATCCAGATCTGCCAGAACCTGATGATGAAGGTGAAGGTGAGGGTGACTGGGTTGAGTTATTGGATTACGATGACTCGCTAGATAGCGAGCTCTCAGAAGATGAAATCGACATCTCCCGCCTCGCTGAAGGTAACCAATCTACTCCCAACGCGATGTGGTTCTTCGAAACGACCTTCGACAAGGATTGGATGAGCCAGCAGTGGCACCGCTCGAGCAATGCTCATGCCCCAGTGGATATGATCAATTCCAGACGGAATGTCTTCTTTACCAGAAACTATGAGTCGGAATATCCTCACGCAACATATCTCGTTCTCCGTACCACCAGACACGAAGACTATACTTCCACTGCAGAAATCGAGACTCGAGTTCGCAACATTTACCGTTGCTCCCTCCGCGTGAGACTTCGCATTATACCAGCAGATACTTATGTATCAACGCCGCCAAATAGGACACAATTTGGACCATGGCAGCCCACGACTCCAGCGCTAATCAATGTTCCCGGAACTGCGTTTAACAACACCACCGCGCTGACAGAAAGTAGACCCCATCCCGGTGCCTGTGTCGGTATATTCACATACCATGCTCGAAATTGTGAATCCGACATCGAAATTCTAACCAGCGACCCTTCCTACCGAGTGCATTACGCAAATCAGCCAGATTACGACCCTCTCACTGACGAAATGATCCCTGGCGCAAGTACAGTGGCAGATATACCAGTCCCTTGGACCAAATGGTCCACTCACCGATTGGATTGGCTTTCAGATATCTCGCGTTGGTGGGTAGACGATAGCATTCAGGATGAGAAAAAATACCGTGTCCCGAATCTGCAAAGCAGACTTGTCATCAATCTCTGGAGTGACGGTGGCGTTTGGACAGGGGATATAGCCCTCGGTGATAGCATTTTCCTCGGAATTGAGTATATCGAGCTAGCTTATAACCGGTCATCAGATGGGTCCAGAGGAATTGATATCCCTCCCTCGGAACGGCATGGTGGCCATCAGCGGCCAAATGATAAAGTGTCTATCTCAGATCGTGAGGAAATGCAAGAAGAGTCGTGGGAACCGGACACGGACTTGGTGGTTGGCGCTGTGAAAAAGAAGAAAGGACATCACAAGTGTAGGAAAGGTAGGAAAGGACGCAAGTGCAGGAAGAAGCAGAAGGAGAAACATCCGCACAAGGAACCACACCATCGACCAATGGAGCCAGCTTGTTCACGGGCTTGTTATATTGATGGCGAGGAGTTTAGGCATGAAGTATTCGGCTGACATTTTTACCTTATCAATGTATTATCTCCATCGAGATACTGATGAATTGGAGTTTGTATTCTTATAGATCAGGTTAGCGTTGAATTGAAGATTCAAGTCCACCATTCGATTCAACTTAACTACTAATATGCCTAAGAATATTCTTACCTCAGGGCGTTATAGATTGGATTCCTATAAAGATAATACACTATTTGCACTAGAGATATGGAAATGATCAATTTAACGAAACAATTCGAGGGGAAAAAAATCAGTAATAGGAAACATTCATGCCTTGAGGTCTTGATAATCATTATAGGCCATGAAAACGCTGTTCTTCTACACCTTGAGCCGTCAACAAGATGGGGGTATCATTTGAATTCATTTAGTACATCAAAAATCAATGAAAACGAGAATGTAAAGAAGAGACAACCCAGTCCAGCCCAGCTCATAACCTTCTGAAGCCGTCTGTTCTAATTCGCCATGCGCGCCGGAAAATGTTGTTTAATAACGCCACAAACACCTAAACAAGACCAGGACCATAATGAAAGAAGATGGGTAATTCCGAGGGAACTCGACCGCGAGATTGAAATGAAGGAATCACCTATGTTCAAAGTAATGTGTCACCGGTTGAACCAACAGGACTGAAGTCCCCATGGAGACCGCCATTCATCAGTTCTGCGACAATCTTACTTCGTAGCATTTGCGTATCGGATGCACCGAAGGCAGTCGGTTCAATCCCCAGTGCGATGGCCTTTGCATTTGTGAGGAGGAAGACACCACAATCACTCCCATTATCCTGCTGTGAAGAAATAGCCGGTAGAACCCTCCACTCATCATCATCATATTTTGCACCTAGTTCACCACGCATCCACTCCTTGATATTTTTAACTTGTCTCGATCCATTTCGACCCATTCGATCCAATGAATCAAAATATTCAATCGTCCGGTCTGCGGGCCGAACTACTAATAACGTCCAATGAGCTGATTCATGCACAGGAACGAAAATAGTATCCACATCTAATAGACCCTCGCCTCCGATTTTGGCACGATTGGCCCATCGTCGTACACCTGCGTATCCCTTGTCTCTTAGGGTGGTATAGAAGAATGTGGTGAAGGCGTGGAATCGAGGTCGTTCGGTTCCTGTGTTACCGGTTGATTGACGGAGATATTGCACGAGAAGAGTTAGATATGAATTGATGATTTCGTCATTGAGCCATGATAATGTCTTTAGACATGTCGCTATGTCTCGAGGGTATAAGTCATCTCCGGATGGTGTTCGCGCAATTGCGCAGCCCTGCGGTCCTCTCATCGCTCTAATGACTTTATTCGCCCATTCATTTGAGAGTTCTCGTACAGCGGGTCCTCGTGGTCTTATGCGAATTGGTCGGAATTGTTCTCGCTCTAGTTCTCGTTTTGCTTTTTCGCGTTGTTCCCATGCTGATGTATAGACTGATTGGCTACGGTTCGATGGTATGGGTGTCTTTTCTTGGGAAAATAGTCGGACTGCTGAGACTGGTCGTCCGAATGGATTTTTCACGTATGCCAGGGATTTTCGCATCCAGGGATCCTCGATATCCACGTCATCCTGAAGGGCGGGTTTGGGGATTGTTTTAGCCGGGGCGGACGAGGGAGGTAAGACGCGCTTTGGTGATGGGGTGAAAGTTGGTCGTCTTGGATGTAGATGTGATCCTAATTCGGTACGAAGTTCGGGGAAGACTTGTGGTTCTATTTCCAGCTGTTCTAGCTGCTCCGTTGGAATTGTATCGTCGGAAGGTTCACTCGGTCGTTGTAGCGGCGTTTGAGGCGGCGTTAGAGGGAAATCGCCAGGCATCGGCGTCCTAGGAGCTTCCGCATATTGTGCATCTGGATCTGTATTAGTTAATCTCTGGAAAGTAAGTCATTGATCCTTGGCGTTCTTGTCGATACCTCTCGAACTTGGGGTTGGGCGTGACGAGCTAACCCCTTCACTAGGATCATTGGTTTCTAATGAAACTGTAGTATCCCGACGGGTATCTGATTCCGACTTGGATCCTAGAAAGAGCCTTTGGAAGAAGTTCCACATCTTGAGTTTTCCGTGGACGAGACGGATTTAATGGATCAAGGCCACAAATCGATGGACGTATCGCGGGGTTGGTTGGTGGTAAATGTAGTTGAGATGAATACTATGCAAGGATGCCGTTCGTATCTGAATTCAAAAATATCAAGTAAGACCGAGCAACAGCGTCCATCATTGGGGACAGCTCGGCGAGTTGGCTCTTGTCGCGGAAGTTGAGAGGACGAACGATAGAGCGCGACCTCCAACCTATCATGCGCGATTATGTCAGCGATCGTCGATCTGCAGAAGATGGAGTTGAGGGCTATACTTTGTGTATTATGGGTATGAAAATAGAAAGGAATGATGAAATTTATTGATGATAGTAGATTATCCTGGTATATAATAATTGTGAAATGACGGTTTCGCCTTTACAAGTTAAAGTAAGACCTGATTTGAGAGGTTTGGCTAATTTGGAATTCGTTTGTTTTAATACAGCCGCAAAGGCATAAGGATACAAGATCGAGGTCACATATATACATGCGTCAGCCTGAACTACATCTGTGTCTGAACGACTTCCAGCACAGCCTGCTGGCCTGGAATGAGCCCGGCAAGGTGAAGTTTTCAAGAGGGAAAAAATAGTGATTCACGGTCATGCAATTAGTTAGGAACACCGAGCCCAAGCAGCTCGAAGACGGGGGGCGCGCTGTTGATCACCACCCACGGAATTCCTATAGATTACTATTAGTACGCGCAAGCTAAAGATGGCGCGAAAGTGGGATAGTGAAGGTGGCACGTACCTGCATATACAACTAGCTTGGTCACAACTTCCACGTCGTATCGAACTCGGGGCTTCTTAATCTGAGAGAAAACCTCCTTCTCATCTGTTCGGGACGTATTGTGCTCCGGGGGTGGGAGCGGAGACGAACGGGGGATTTTAGTATCATCCTCCACGGCGGAACTGGGACTACCCCTGCCCATCATGTCCTCATATTGATCCAACTTGGAAGTCTTCCTGGATAGAACATGGGGACCGTTGGGCTTAGAATCCGTATCAACGGGAGATTCTCGGCTTCCTCCGGATAAGCTTTCACGCCTACGCTTCTCCCGATATGCTAGCGTTTCATATGCATCCGCTTCGGACTGTGGGCCTATAGAGATAGCACGGCGTCGAGGATGGCGAATAGTGGTAATGATAGACGGGATATCGGAGAAGTTGGGAAAGACTTCATTATCTTTCAAGTTAGACGGGACAGTTGTATAGCGGCTGTGAAAAGAATGTTAGAGTCCGCGAAAATGAGCAAGCCATTGATGAAATACTCACGAGGCAGTTGTGAAAAATCTCCGGGGTAGCAGGAGACCGAGTTTTTCCAGACTGCGAAAAACAGGCGGCAGAATACGAAGCAAAGTGGGTTTGGTGATTTCCCTCCAAGCAAAAACACACAAAACTCCCACGACAAGACGAAGTGTCGTCTTAGCTATTCCAAGGCTCTCATAGTTGTAAGGAATAGTGCCAGGAAGAGGTGCATCCCAGGCGAGGCTAGAACCGGTGAAATACCATGAACCCACGTCCACGCCGAGCGTTACTCCCGCAAAAGCGACGCTATCATCGAAACAAGGACAATCATCAGCCGGTTCTGGATGAATTCGGACTAGCACCAAAATTGCCAGTGGGATTACGAGGATTTCCTTCATGTTGGCCGTGAGGATATAATTATCGAATACGGGGCCTAGGCTGAACTGCGCAAGACCAATCAACGCGCCCAGGATGCAGCCAATAACAACATCTAACATTCCATGCATACCGCAATATAATCGGCCCAGAACGATCGAGGTAACGTAGAGATAGGTAATGGTCTGGAGAATCAGGTTCGTTTGCGAGCTGACAGTCGATTCGGGAGAATTAAGGAGCAGGATAGCGTAGACCGCCACAGAAACAGCATTGGTGGAATGTGTTGATGGAAATCCATATTCAAGAGCGGCAGATCCAGAATGGGTAATTCGTTGGAGAGGCGGCGAGAGCGGCCGTGGAAGACACAGCAAGTCCTTAATGAAGCCGCTAAAGAAAACGCCAGCTGCCAGAATGTGTACAAGTCTGCGCGCAACCCTGTCAGTCGACCATCTTTGGTATATTCTGAATAAAACCGAGAGAGGAACTCTCGTGAACAACCTACCCTCGGCCTAAGCTAGTATGGCCACACCAGAACAGGAAAGGCAAGAAGACCATGAAAAACGTGTGGGTCCCGAGGTTCGCGGTGAAGGCGAAATAAGAGTCTAATGTCGGCGTGCGTACTTTCTCTTGTGCCCAAGCAAGATAGGGAGTCTCATATCGGATCAATGGCAGGAGTTTCTGTCGCGGCCAGTATCGCCAGAGGGGTAGTCGGCTTGAATCTATTGCGGGCCAGAAGCGGAGGTGAGATTAGTGGTGATCGCAATGAACCAGTACCAAGGGCTAAGTATGTGTGAAGAGAAGATGTTTCGATTTGCATAATCTCGATGAGGTGACATACAGTGGTTCAGACTCTTCAGTCCAGCGTCAGGCTGGTCCTTCACGGGGTTGCCCATTGGGTGCTATTGATCCGGGTTCGCGATTGAAGATCCTCCATATATGGACAGGACGGTGCCTGCCGCTCGATTCGGGGGAAAGTCAAGATTCAGCAGAAGGACATAAGGAACGGATGGAAGTTAGATCGTGGAATGAGACGAGGATGGAGTAGTAAGGATGGGGCCGAGGTCGAGGGAGGGTCGAGAACCGAGCGGGAAGATTGAAGATCGAACATGTTCCGAGAGAGACTCGCGCGGCTCCCCTGACGTGCCATGTGTGTGGGCTTAGTCATGTGTATTGAAGTTGGAAATATTAAGTCACTCAACATCTTAGTATCTTATTTAATATTGTAGTAACTAACAATAGTATTTATAATAAAGAGCATTCGATTTACAAATGTTTGAGCTGACGAGCCATCCGAGTCAGCCTAAGATCCGCTTATACTACCAAGTACGTACTAAATCAGCTGGACTACACACAGTAGTACGCTAAATATTGTCAACTCCATGATCACAACACTGTCAAGTTCAACGTTCAATGTTATGTGGACTTGACGTGGGTAGTACTAATTACTAGTGTACTACTAGTAACTGAATAGCAAATGATTTGATCCAATGGGGCGATAAACGTGCGTACCTTGCACGCATTGCGTTAACGATGTCGCACTTGAAACAAAGCCGTACCATGCAAGATCTATATTAACTAGTCTACTACGTAGTTATACCTATTGGATTAGTAGATACTTCTTACACCCCAACAGTATCATTGGGATAGTTGATAATGGACAATTGGGAATTATTGCCCTCGGCTGAATTACCCTGATCATCTTCACTATACCTACAGTGAATATATTTCAACACTCAATGGGCCGATATAATCTCACATGCTACGGAAAAGAGCGATCCCGTTTCCTCCAGAGCTGAACGGTGGGGATGTCAGAGAGGGGCATTGGGTGGAGGCAGGACGAAAAAAGAAACCGGATCGAGAACAGATCGAATCAAATTGAAACTGACAGGCCATTCAGCATACTCCAAAGTAATAAAATCCAGTTGATACTCCGCCCTGGCGTCATCAAAAGGGCCCGTTGCCATAACAACGTGATGGGTGGTCTTCCAAGGTAAACACGGGTCTCGCCCGGACGATTTGACCCTCTTCAATCCATGTCGATCAAGATCGAAGTTCTTTAATCTTTTCTTTTCTCTTCCACCTCTCTTGATTGATCTGATTCTTTTCATCTTTTTAAACCTTCATCCTTCGACATCCCCTCCTCCTCCTCCCACCTAAAATTTATCTGAACCTCCGACTCGGCCGCTAGCCGTCATACTCGACCGCGACCCGCATTACAATACAACTAGGGGGACCTTCATTCCAACCTGCCATTCAACCATGAGCTCCATGTATGACGACCAGCACTATGCGGCCGCACGACGCCGCTCACTTGCTACTCCTCCTCCATCCATGTCCCCTCGTCACAGCCGTACCCGCAGTCATAGTGTGCGAGTGAGCAACGGCACCGCCAGCACCCATACTAGCCTCTCCAGTGCCCAAATGTCGGAAGCTACAAATATCACCCAGCCGCCCTCCTATTCAAAAAAATTCGTCGTCGTCGGAGATGGTGGATGTGGTAAGACTTGTTTGTTGATTAGTTACTCACAAGGATACTTCCCTGAGGTAAGTTACTCTCTTTTATACTCTTTAATCATTCTTCATACTCCATGTTTTTCTTTTTCCGATCCATGGTTGAAGCGCGGGGCGCTTTACTAACACTAGTCTAGAAATATGTCCCCACTGTATTCGAAAATTATATCACCCAGACCACGCATCGCTTGTCGGGGAAGACGGTTGAATTAGCATTGTGGGATACTGCCGGTCAGGAGGAGTATGATCGTTTACGTCCGCTATCCTATCCCGAAACCGACCTTCTATTTGTTTGCTTTGCCATCGACTGCCCTGCATCATTGGAAAATGTTGTAGACAAGGTAAGCCTTTGAAAAAGCATATTCATACTCTTGTGCAGACTTTTTTTTTCTTTTACTAATGCTTCTCTTAAGTGGTATCCTGAAGTGTTGCACTTCTGTCCGACAACACCTATCATTCTCGTCGGTCTCAAATCAGATCTCCGCAGCAAGCGAACCTGCATTGAGCTTCTCAAGACACAAGGCTTGACACCCATCACTCAAGAACAAGGTCATGGAGTGGCTCAGCGAATGGGTGCAACCTATGTGGAGTGCAGTAGTAAGGAGATGCGCGGTGTCGACGAGGTCTTTGCCAAGGCAGTAGACACTGTGATCAACATCGAAGAACAAGGCTACACGACTCAGAAATCATCGTCGCATAACCGCACAAATAGCAAGCCTTCCGCCGGCGGGGGTCGACCAGGGAAGAAGATTAAGAAGCGCAGTTGCAAGATCTTGTAAAATTATCTATCATCTTGTCTTGCATACCTTCTTTTTTTGACCGACTATTTCTTTCATTCCTTTCTCAACCCCCCCTGGTCCGATTCAAAGCCTGGTTGCTTCATCGGCGTGCTTACCTGCTCTGTGGATGTATCATGTTTCCGCGAGCCGGACAGAGCTGGACATGAATTGCAAAAATTTTCACTTGGAAGTCGGGAGACGCTGCGCGCTCTCTCGATTGGTGTTGTTTTTTGTTTCTATAGGTGGTATTCTGAACTTTTTTTTTTGCTTTCTTTTTCTTTTCTCTTTTGGTCTGACCATTTTTTCTTGGTCGACGATTTGTCTTTCTCCTTTTGTGTACTTGCATCTCATGACTCTTGTTCCTTTTCCTCCTTGGCTCTCATGATCGGGGTCTTTGCCCTTGGTTGACATGCATGGGACTGGTGTTCTCGCTTATGTTACCTGATACGAATTTAGCAATACAGCCTTTGCATTTCATATACATTGACTTTCTGAAAATGTGTGTTCACGTAGGTTATTCGTAGACAACAAAACTATAATTATCTCATAAGTAAACAATGCTAGATATAAGAAATGGTATCATAAACGAAATGTAATCAACGCCGAGTATATCGGTTCCAAATCAGGGCAGCATTCAAGGAATCAGCTATTGTCCAGCTGTTGAATCTCCTCCTTCTTCTTGCTTAATTGAACCTCCTGAATTGCCGTGTCCTGCACTCTCCCCACTGACCTTCCGCTTCCCTTGACCGGCTTCCTCGAGTTCTTCTTCAGGTCGACCCATGAAGTTCTCGAATTGGGACCAAAGAGCCTCGACAGAGCCAAATTCATTGCCAACCTAGTCACCATTAGCCATTGAGTCCAGTGTCGCGTTGCGAGAGGATGAGGGAGGGGGGACGTACGGTGATGATGCTCTCGAGGTTTCGGTTTAATCGATTCATGTTTTGGAGAACCTGCTCCATTCCCTGGTGGTGGTATGAATATTAAACACACGTAGGAAGGCGAGGGGAGAGGGCTCTGGCGAAAGGAGATATGTACTCACAACGGCAATTTCCCGAACCAATTCCTCCCGCTGTTGCTCAAAGACTGTTGGGGACGCGCTGCGTCTGCCAGAGCCGGGAGTTTCGGGGATCCAGGCCATATTGTAGGTTCGGACAGAGGATTGAATTGGATGGTGGGTAGGGGGTGTAGGCGGGTTTGTAACTGGAGGAAGATCGGTATGTCGTTCAACGGGGATGAGAGGGGTGGTGGGAGGTTGTGTGAAGGGGGAACGTTGGGGGAAGTATCAACTGGAGGTTCCCAACGTGACCGAAGCTGGGAAATTAAGGACCAAAGGATGGGAAATATTGTGTTGATTGAGGGTGGTGCTTGCACTGCAGCTGCGGTGCGGTGAGATGGTGTTTTTCCAATCGTTCAAGCTGAGGTTCAAGTTGTGGTGGGGCACTCCCGATTGTTGACTGCCACGCCCAGTGATGTATTTAACTATCCAGTTATCAATTCGGCCCCTTGAAAGTATAGATGCAGAGCATCATGAATACGGTATCTAATTTGCTTTACGTGTCTATCAGAATCGTGTATTTAACAGTATTCGTGTTGCTGTGTCGGCGGAAAAGATAAACATATACATAAAGCGTCATAGAATTCGGATGAGCTCGGCATCAACTGCACCTTTTGCTGCATATTTGTTTATTTTATGAGCCGCTCATATACTCGAGAATGGCTCAAATGTGGAGCAAGTCTTTGATTCTGACAGTATTGCTGTTGCATTCATAGATTATAGGCCTTGATATGTATACATTGCTTTATATACACTATTTAAAAAGGCGTGTAACCTTTTTTATTGGAATATTGATAAATTTTGATATTCAGATATTAATAAAAAAGTCTGTACTATATTTTATCCGAATCAAAACACCGTAATAATGATTTTAGTACTGAATGATAGTATTATTCATTGGTAAATTGTCATACCTCGTGTTTTTCGAACAGACAAAGATACGGTGATATACTATGTGACATGCACAACTTGACCCACAAATGAGCAGATTGAGCACCCTCACAAGCACCCCGCTCGTTTATGAGCCCCTCATTACAAGCGGGCTTTTCAGACCTCGGCGTGTGAGCCGCTCATTGCACAGGTCTACTTGCGAGTGGCGTTACAAGGAATTGTCGACTGTTCAACTCCAAATAGTGATGTTGACGGTATGCTCTACAAAGACTCATTATTGATTCAATCACCACTCTAGGTACGCTCGGAGTACGTATCAATATAGCTGATCACCAGGCCCTCAAATCTTATCAAGCATGTATTTTTTTGGCTGAGGGGCTTGAGATCTGCTCTCTGCTATGACTTTTGAGATGTGAAGATCGTACGCCGATTAAGTGGTCTTAATAGTGTCTGATGCCACGTACTTTGCATAGATCTCTTTTACAATGGACGGTAGATCTAAGATCTTTTCTCAAAGAGGAACTCGCTTAGACTGATTGGGGAAAACCGTACATATAATTTTAGTCGGTGAAATGGAACCTGCGAATCATGCTGCGAATTTACAACATCGGGAGGATGGCCAGCTGAAATGGATCTCCACTTACGGAGTAGGCAACTTTCAACTGAACCCAATATCATCTGTAAACCACGAAAGTCTCAAGCTATTGGGACACAATGGAGCCCATAGGCCTGCGAAGTGCTTGCTAAAGAAATTTGACCGGGAAGAGTTGGAATTGCTCTTAAGTATAAAGTGTTCCTTTCCTGCCGTGGGAAGATCTGTTTTGATCATCTTCTTGTCAACAAGTCTACAGAAAGTTTATCTTTTTTCTATACCGAAATGATCCAAGACGAGATCAAACGGTTTGTACACATATTGGCAGCAGCTATGAGTATTGAACTGACCGAGTTGTTAGGTGCGAAGGTCATTCTGACCTCTGATGGAGGGTGGACTGCCGAGCAGCAGGACCCTGAATTAGAAATCGAGTACCCAGAAGGTCATGCCCCAATCTCTTGGTCATATGGTTCTATCAGGGTATGAAGTGTCTTCTACACACTTAGAACACAGCTAATGCTTTTCATCCAGCTCGTCGATGGATACGTCTGACAAAGAGACTTTGGACATCACTGTGGCTCCGATCATAGCTCAGGTCTATATCGGAATTATCGACGGAAATCTGAAGGATGATGTCAATGTCAAGCTCAATCTATCTCAAGCGAAGGACCGACTTCGATTTTATCTCAGGAATGGGAATGAGGTCTGGATTCATACGGATGTTCAAATCACATTTGGCGGGCGATACCAGGACGACTTTCAGCTCCTTTCAGCTCCTTTCTTTTTGATGCCGGGACATCGAATACGCATCTTGTTAGGGCAGCTAGCTTTTAGTGAGTGAGGGATATGTAAGAAGATAGACAGCATAGGCCCAGAACTTTTTCATTCGCCAATACTCTCCTGAGTCTCAATATTATACTGCGAGATTCGCTTCTTCTCCCAAATAATAAGCTTTTCCTTACAATCCTTCTTATGGATCAGTTAAGTCTTTGAATTTTGATACCTCAGATTCATATGGGAAAAGAAGGTAGAACAGAAGGCATAGCCAAGTATGAAGAGAGATTCCCGAATGAATCAAAAGGGGATTTGTAGGATCGCCTTTATGCCTATGTAGGACGCATGAATTCGAGATTGACCAACATACAAGAGCTCTTGGAAGCCTCAGGTTCATGATAATGCATATATCATATCAATTTTCCATAGCTCTTGACCAATGCTCGATATTACCTCTATAGGCTAGATTCTAAGCCTCCCAGCTTTCCAACTACCGGTAGGACAGCGTAGTAGTAGACTGCCGCTGAAAAGGGCCTTTTTCATGAAAATTGTTTCAAAGTACACAACGCTGCCCTTCATGATTGTATTCAATAGGTAGCTGCGGGGGATTACACATGAGCCCTTTAGTACCACGCAATAACTCGGAGGACATTACACTCAGGAATGAATCCAAATTACCACTGGAATTTATAATGAGCACGATAACATGATAAATTGCGAACGACATCGACAATTTATCGCAGTGATAAAATAAGCCTGGCCAACGAGGGAAGCTTATTTTAAGAATGCCCCTAAATGCCGGCCAAACAATCAACCTCTAACCACTAGCATGCAAGAGGCTATTAATGCGGGGCACACTAGCCAACTCCCACCAATAAAGAACAAATCTCACTGGGCATACGTCTCAGCCTGGGTCAATATAGTTTTACCTTACAAACTCTCCTGTTCGAAATTGAAACAAACACTGCATGTCTACCAGGGAGAAATCGGCCTCAATGCTGAATCCAGAAACATTATCCGTTTCGACTCCGCTCCACCGTCCAAAATCGCATCATGTCTAACTCGATCTCCCCCCTCGGCATTTTTTTTTAAACCCTGTTCATTCACACTACATGAAGACTGCCGGTCGGTCTTAAAATTGAGAAATCACCATGGAAAGTGTTTGGTCGAGGGACCTTACGCCTGAGCGTATAGCTTATCTGGCACAATCGCGGATTCCGGATGTCATTGCTTGTAATGTGGTGCTTCTTGTGTTCGCAACTGGAGGGTTGTTGGTGCGATTATTTGTGAGGCTGAGATATCTTACGGGGATTAATATTGATGATGTGGTTTGCATGACTAGTTGGGTAAACTAGACTATCTTTGCAGCATTCTTGGTGGTCCAAGACTAATGGCGTTTCCTAGGTTTTTACCTTCATTTTGTGCTTCACTGCCATGTTAAGTAAGTTCCAATTGAGAAGAGGAGATGCAATACTCTGAAATGCATACCCAAAGTATACCGGTACTGATATTTACATCGCAGTGACAAAATATGGGTTCGGCAAACACATCGGAACCGTATCGAGCTACTATGATCGAGCTATGTTTCTCAAGGTATGTTAGCGCGATCCTCGCTCTTAAACATAGGATATTATCGTGCTGAATCTTTATTCTCTACCACAGCTCGATTTCGTTGCTATGCTCGCCTATGTACTCGCCCTTGGGACAATCAAGATATCCTTCTGCCTACTCTATCTTCACATCTTCCCAGGGAAAAAATTCCGGATCGGTTGCTGGTGGCTTCTCGCTATTATAGTGGCACAAACTATAGCGGAGACTTTGGTTGTGCTCTTCCAATGCACACCTGTTTACAAGGCGTGGGACGCCACTGGTCTTGTGGAGGGCACATGTGTTGATATGAATGCATTTTACTACGCTAATTTCGCAGTCAAACTAGCGAGTGATTTGGCATTGTTCACTATGCCGATTCCAAAGGTGCTCCAGCTCCGAATGTCGATCGGCAAGCGGGTTGGGTTGGTCGTGATGTTTAGTCTTGGTCTGCTGTAAGTTTGAAGTGCCATTCTTCAGCGATGGAAGGCTAACAATGCTGACATCTACAGGGTATGCATGACCAGTATTATCAGAATCAGCTACCTAAATACTTTTGAGGTGGATCATACCTGTGAGTTAATTGTCGAGCTTCTCCACCTATGCATTCTATATCAAGCTAATTCTCGTGTCTTGTACCCTAGGGTCAATGGTCAATGCTATGAATTGGTCCTGTGTTGAGGTTGGGGTCGCCATATTCATCGCCTGTATTCCTTCTTTCAACACTCTGATTATCCACCGATTCCCGACATTACAGCGACTATTGGGACTTCCAAGTAACAAAGGCGAGCCATCAAGCCCATCAAAGGGATACGGTAGCTCTAGTCGCCGTGCTTACAATAATGTCTCGATGGATGCACCCGACAGACTCAAATTAAAACCGACTATAGGGGAAAGTCAGGTAGATGTGGAAACAAGTCGAAATGAACCCGAGGAATGGGCGATGCATTCTGGGATCCAGGTGACTACAGCTGTCACCGTTAATAACAAGATTGTTTGATCCTTCTTTAGTCGAATATACTTTCGAATTGTGACTTCTTAGGTTCTTCCTGAATTGAATGATAGCATAGAATGATAAATGTTGATAGACATGATTGCTATCCCGTATGCCCTACCTACAGCGCCAGGGTTTAGCCGCATCAAGTCCTGCGCCACATAGGTGGACAGGTTGATTCCATTGAGCAGTTGGCCAAAATATTCTTGCGCTGGAATTGTGAGCTAGAAAATAACTCTGCAGTGTTAGCTATCGAACAAAGATACCCTATAACCTTTTGTTTGATAGCTTCTAAAGGATATTATGCAATGAGGGAACAGCCTGCATGCTGTTGGGGGACTTTCTATCCTGTAATACAGTAACATGCCCACCATAAGACCTACTAAGAGTATTACAGGACCTGCATTGAAAGGATAACTTGGACGAATTTCAAATCGGAGGGATGTTGGCATTGCACTATGGTAATACATAGCCCTGGGTTCTGCACGTTTAGCGAGATCTGAGTCTTGCTGCCGAAGTCTTTGGGGACGAGAAAGTCATCGGAGCAATGGCATCATCTCATACTGAAGCTTCCAATGCCTATTTTATGAATTAGTGCAACGGAAGGTAGTTTTTAATTTACGTAGTAGGTAAACAACTGTTCTTTTATACAATTGTTACTACCGAAAATTCTTGATCGGATGGATTCTGCTCAAAGGTACATAACCCGGTCGTCACAGTGAATCTGAAACAGCAACCACAGCCCTCCTAAGTACTATGCATACCGTGTGTACCAATTGCATGCCTTGTCCTTAGACTCGGAGATCGCACTTCCTCAATTGAACCATTGGCGGTTATTCAAAGATCAGAAAAGGTGAAAAGTGGGGTTTGAAGTGTTTCTCTACACCACTCCACTATCTACAGAACCCCCTCCTCGTGAAACCCCCAATGTCCTACTTTCACTAAGATGTATACTAACGATGAGGTTGCATAACCATCGGAATTTTTTGAATCCATGGTTGCATGTCGACTTACTGTACGGATGAAATTAAATGATCAGCAAGTTCCCATTATCGAGATACCGGAGCGTGATCTGTTTTGACGTCTAGGCACAGGTTAAACTAGTGCTGTGTACTGTAGATCGCTAGTGGCGGAAATTTTCCAGAACACTCATTAAAATAAGGGAAACAAAAACAGTCAACCCACTAGTCTGAAAACCTCTCAAGATCTATGGAGCTTTGAGCTAAGACATCTGTTGAGACGGTGGTTCTCCGTGGATGGGGCCGAGATGAACGAGTTTTGAGAAGCCCCTTTGGAGCATAGTACATACTCCATTGTCATCTCAAACCCGTCAAATAAGAATAGAATAAAAGTGACGGTTGAGGCAGACCCCAGAACGCCTTAATTTCGGGTTCAGGAACAATTTCAATCACTTCCGAACCGACTGGTCTGGCCAGTCCCCGTCTGTATAGTGGGTTGCTAGTGTCTCCATCCAACCAAAAGACCAGTTCGCGACGGTCGCACTGAGTGCCACGACTGGACGAAGGGGCCAGGGTCCACCGCGTACCTGAAGAAAGGCGCTCCCGGTCCACGGTTGATCGAATTCAAGATCCAACGCCTTTTTTTTTTTCTTCCCTTCAAGGCCCAGGCCAGACGTCTGGTTTTAGACCCACCAGGTACAGAAACGCTTTTTGAGAGACACAAACAAACAATGTGAAGTATCTTAATCTGTGTGGACAAGATCAATTTTCCTCGCGTAAGAATATTGGAATAGTTCGATTCAAGTTGCGGCGAGAAGATACTACCTGGGGGCGAGAAGTGGAGATTGGATCTGTCGAGGGCTCGTGTTCGTCATGTGAAATTTGAACCCAACACCGTGGCTGGTCCAGTGTATGTAATTTTTGAGGAAATAAGGAGAATGTACTCCGTAGTCTCCGATATGGCTAGAGGACAGACAATATAATGGCCATAATAAAAATAATCATCATAATCATAATAACAAGAATTGTTATGCTTCTCATTTTCATCATCATTTGGGGATATAGATTCCACTCATTCATTGCAGGGAAACCCTCAGGCCCATGACAAGAAAAAAAAAAAAAGGTAATATAAGAAGAAGAAAAAAAAAAATCGGATAGGTCTCCACATCGTTAATCTAAACCGGGGAGTGCGCCGGCGCATTCATGTCCTTGCCAACACGACCAGTTTAATCAAACCAGTCGAGGATGGAACCAGCTCCCCTCCGACCGATTGCATCTAGACATTTCCATCCGACTCCATTCAAGGGGGAGGGACGATGTCCAGTTTTGATTCCATGCACATGACACATGTTTGGAATGTTTCCGTTACTCCAATTTTGCTCCTGTATCCTTTCATAGGGATAAAGAAAATAAAGAAATTCCTCAAGGTCATGAATATCCGTCATCGTGCCATTCGTATACGCCCCCGTCGTGGTGGGCTGAGAAAGAGAGGAGAGAATAGGAGGAGTGGGAGAGAGGAGTAGAGAGAGATGTAGAAGAATCCTCTGGGTGAATAGTTTCGGCATGGGAGGAGGAAAGGTTAGGAGTTTCGTCGAGGTTGTGCGAGCATGTTGCTGAATCTCTTCCACCGTTGTGTTGGAGAGGTCGAGTTCGCGCGTCCTAGGTGAGCCTTGTCTATGGGCTTAGATGATTGAGTTGAAGAGCGTGGACGACTGATGGTAGCCTCGTGATCGGCGAGGACATCCTCGAGGCGAACGTCCGAGTCAGACATGTGTGGGTGTGAGTCCTTTGGATCGAGGATCTCGATGAACTTGGAGGGTGTATCGCGCATTGTGTGAACGAGTGTAGATGATTTTCTTCTTTCGGGAGAATCAACAAAGGTTCTTCCAAGTAATTAAATGGAGGGGTTTTTCAAAGAAGTGGTGGGCGCGAGATATGTTGAAAATAGTATAAGATGTATGTATCGATCCACGATGAGACAACGAATGTCACAAGTAAGCGCGGCACTTTGCAGCACGTTTCACTTTGGGGGAGGGAAAAAGCGAGAGGATTGATTTCTGCAGAGAGAGGAGAAAGGATAGGAGATCTCATAAAATAAATAGAACGCAAGTAGAAAAGTTCTAGGAGATTAGGAGATTAGTTCCGGGCTTGGGGAAATGCGGGTAGGCCATAGTTTTTCGTTTCCATGAGGTAGTGGAGACTGCAGATCAGGGGACCGAGGCGAATTGACGAGGGTTTTTCTCCTTTTTTGGTTATTGTTTTATTTTAATTTTATGTTTATATTTAATATTTTTACTGTACTATGTATGTAGGTATGTATTTGGATTGTTTTCTAGCGAGTCTTCAAGATGGTACACACATACGGAGTACTGTGTACACTCAATCCTGCGTAATTCGTCCTTCATCTTCCCTGCATGCTATCCTCGACCAGACGGACGCCTTAATATCTTCACATCTTCTTCTCTCCCCCCCCCC
>Ga0102593_1001077_pt1 | contig 30586 bp, 25 predicted proteins | sample AraplaCol_mMS_r2_2_FD_76862 | JGI IMG/M metagenome (GOLD analysis project Ga0102593, IMG submission 76862) | Arabidopsis root microbial communities from North Carolina, USA - plate scrape MF_Col_mMS_r2 (SPADES assembly) (version 2) | ecosystem: Host-associated > Plants > Roots > Endosphere...
GGCCATGCCGTAGGCGAGGCCGCGACTGACGATGAGCGCGATGGCCACCGCCGGCAGGCCGAACGCCATGGACGCATGCGGATCGGGCGAGAACACCACCAGCGACAACGCCAGCATGCTTACCACCGCCCACACCAGGATCACCGCGCCCGGACCGCGACGCGGCAACAGCCAGCGCGTCAGCGTCAGCTGCGTGACGACGGTCAGCGCGTTCGCCGCCTGGTCGACGCGGGCGGCGAAGGCCGTGCGCGACACCGCATCGACGAACGTCGCGCCGGAGTAATCGGCGACCAGCGCGTAGTTCACCGTGCCGATGCCGTCGGCGAGCAGCAGCAGAAGCGCCATGCCGCGCATGAACGGATCGGTGAACACCTGCTTCAACCCGTCGAGCATGCCGCCGCCGATGGGCGCCTCATGCGCGGCCTCGAAGCGGCGTTCGCCGTGCGTTCGTGCCCAACGGCCCAGCAGGACGATGCATACGACCGCCAGCCCGAGCAGCGCCGCCGATACCAGCAGCAGCGGCGCGACGCCGATGATGTTCACCAGCGTCGCGGTGAGCGTCGGGCCGGCCAATGCGCCGCAGGTGCCGGCGACCGCGATGATCGGGAACAGCCGCTTGGCCTGTTCGACGTTCCAGATGTCGGACATGAAGATCCAGAACACCGACACCACGAACAGGTTGAACACGCTGACCCAGACGAAGAACGTCATGCCCAGCGCGCGCGGGCCGATCAGTCCCGGCTGGGCGAACAGCGGCACGAACGCGAACAGGCAGGCGATGAAGAACAGGTACACCAGCGGCACGACGATGCGTCGCGGGTACTTCGCGATCAGCCAGGCGAACACCGGCGTCAGCAGCAGCGTGCCGATGAAGGTGGCGCCGTAGAACCAGGGCAGCTGGGTCGAACCCACGGCGGCGGTGAGCTGCTCGCGCAGCGGCCGGATCACGTAGTACGCAGCCAGCACGCAGAAGAAGTAGGCGAACGAGAGCGCGACCGCCGGCCATTCCCCGCCGCGGATGCGGCCGCCCGGCGCTGCGGGCACGTCGTCGTGGGCCTGCGGCATCGCGGTGGAACTCCCGGGAAGATGGGCGCGAGTTTAACCGCGCCCGATGACGGCGCTTTGCTTCGATGGCCCGGGACGGGGCCAGCGGCGCCCTCCCGGCCGAGGGAGCATTTGCTCTAATGGCCGCCACTACGGTCGGGCGGCGACCAGACGCGGTACGGGACCAGGGCATACGTGTTCGACTACATCATCATCGGCGCCGGCTCGGCCGGCTGCGTGCTCGCCAACCGGCTTTCGGCCGATCCCGACGTGAAGGTCCTGCTGCTGGAAGCCGGCCCGCGCGACAGCCATCCCTTCATCCACATGCCCGCCGGGCTGGCCAAGCTGGTCAACAACCGGCGCGTCAACTGGGATTACCACACCGCGCCGGAGCCGGCGCTCGACGACCGCACGCTGTGGTGGCCGCGCGGCAAGGTCCTGGGCGGTTCCAGCTCGATCAACGCCATGTGCTACACGCGCGGCGTGCCGGGCGACTACGACGAATGGGCCGCGCAGGGCGCGCCGGGCTGGGACTGGAATTCGGTGCTGCCGTGGTTCCGCACCAGTGAGCGCAACGAACGCGGCAGCGATGCGCTGCACGGCGGCGACGGCCCGCTGTACGTGTCGGACCTGCGTTACAGCAATCCGCTTTCGCATGCCTTCATCGAAGCCGGGCGGCAGGCGGGCTTCGCGCTCAACAACGACTTCAACGGCCCGCGCCAGGACGGCTTCGGCCTCTACCAGGTGACGCAGAAGAACGGCGCGCGTTGCTCCAGCGCGGTGGCCTACCTCGATCCCGCGCGCAACCGCCGCAACCTCACCGTCGTCACCGGCGCGCAGGCCAACCGCATCACCTTCAAGAACGGCCGCGTCACCGGCGTGGTGTACCGCGCGAAGGGACGCGTCTTTCACGAAGCCGCCGCGCGCGAAGTGCTGCTGAGCGGCGGCGCGCTCAATTCGCCGCAGCTGCTGATGCTCTCGGGCATCGGCCCGGCGATGCAGCTGCGCAGGCACGGCATCGACGTCGTCGCCGACGCGCCGCAGGTCGGCGAAAACCTGCAGGACCACCTCGACATCTGCACGCTGCGCCACTGCCCGCAGCCGATCACCTACGATCGCCTGAGCGACGCGCGCATCGCGTTCGACTACTACCTGCGTGGCCATCGCGGCATCGGCAGCAGCAACATCGCCGAAGCGGGCGGCTTCGTGCGCTCGCGATTCGCGCCCGACGACCGCCCCGACATCCAGCTGCACTTCGTCCCGGCGATGCTCGACGACCACGGCCGCCATCGCCTGACCGGCGACGGCTACACCGTGCACGCGTGCTTCCTGCGCCCGCGCAGTCGCGGCCGCGTGCGCCTGATGAGCGGCCATGCCGGCGACCACGTGCGCATCGAGGCGAACTATCTGAGCGATGCGGAAGGCTTCGACCTGAAGATGATGGTCGAGTGCGCGAAGCTCTCGCGCGAACTGCTCGCGCAGCCGGCCTTCGACGCGTACCGCGGCGCGCCGATCTTCCCTGCGCGCGACGACCTCACCGACGCCGAACTCGTCGAGTTCATCCGCGCGAAGGCCGAGACCATCTATCACCCCGTCGGCACTTGCCGCATGGGGTCGGATGCCCTGTCGGTGGTCGATCCGCAGTTGCGCGTGCGCGGCGTGGAAGGGCTGCGCGTGGTCGATGCCTCGGTGATGCCGACCCTCATCGGCGGCAATACCAACGCGCCGACGATGATGATCGCCGAGCGTGCGGCGGCCTTCATTCGCGCAAACTGAACGGCGAGGTTCGCGCAATCTTCACGCCCGCAGGCGCATCTACAAAAGTGAATACGAAATCCGGCGGGTTGCGAACTGCGACGCAGTCCACTAAAGCCTGAAAAATCAGTGGCGTGTTGCCGACTGTTGCCCTGCCCCCTGAGATTGGCGCTATGATCCCGCGAGATCGTGAAGCAGGGGCGAAGGCCATGAATAGCAACGTGAAAAAGCCTTCGCGCGCCCTGCGCCGCATCGGTGCAGTGGCGCTGCTGCTGCCGCTGACGCTGGGTTCGACCGCGCAGACGCCGCAGCATTCCGGCGCGCCGGTTACCAGCATCAACACCCACGCCTTCTCCACGCCGAACGTGCGTCAGGTCGAAGCGCTGCCGCCGGCCGCGCCGCTGCCGACCAACTTCGATGTTCGCCAGTTCGAATCGATGGCGCAGCAGCTGGTCGCCAACCAGCGCGTGCCGGGTCTTGCGATGGCGATGGTGCACGACGGTCGCATCCTCAGCGCGCGCGGCTACGGCATCACCGACACCAGCCACGCCTCGCCGGTGGATTCGCACACCGTGTTCCGCCTGGCGTCGCTGTCCAAGAGCTTCGCCGGCACGATGACGGGCCTGCTGGTCAACGACGGTTCGCTTCGCTGGGACAGCAAGCTGGTCGATTACCTGCCGACGTTCCGCCTCAGCAATCCGCTGGCGTCGCAACAGCTCACCGTCGCCGACCTGCTCAGCCATCGCGTGGGCCTGACGCACAACGCGTTCGATCGCGACCTGGAGCAGTACGTCGATTTCCGCACGCTCACGCAGAGGCTCGCCTATGCGCCGCTGCAGTGCGCGCCGGGCACCTGCTACAGCTACCAGAACGTCGCCTTCAGCCTCGTCGGCGACATGGTGTTCGCGGCGACCGGCGACTTCTACGCGCAGGAAGTGCAGCGCCGCATCTTCAAGCCGCTGGGCATGAACGATGCGAGCCTCGGCCTGGAAGGCATCCAGGCCAGCCCGAGCTGGGCGCGTCCGCACGTGCGCGGTCGCGGCGGCTGGGTGTCGCAGATGCCCAAGACCACCTACTACCAGGTGCTGCCGGCCGCCGGCGTCAACGCCAGCGCGAGCGACATGGCGCAGTACCTGATCGCCCACACCGGCCATCGCCCGGACGTGCTGCCGGCGCCGCTGCTGGCGACGCTGCACCACCAACTGGTCGATACGCCGAGCGAGATCCGCGGTTCGTCGTGGCGCCGCACGCGCCTGACCGGCGCCGGTTACGCGCTGGGCTGGCGCACGTACAAGTACGCGGGACACGACGTGGTCTTCCACGGCGGCGCCGTGCAGGGCTATCGCGGCCTGATCGCGATGGTGCCGGAGCTCGACTTCGGCGTGGCGATCCTGTGGAACAGCGAGAGCTCGCTGCCCTCGGGCATGCTGCCGACGATCCTCGACACCGCGCTCGGCCTGCCGCCGGGCCAGTGGCTCGACGACGACATCGACCCGACGCTGTACGCGGAAGCCTCCGACGACGCATCGCCGGACGCGAATCATCCGCCGGGCTCGCACGCTTCGGCTTCCACTGCCGCGCCGCGGTAAGCGGACTGTTCTGGTGGCGCGTCATCGGACGCGTAGCCAGATCACGTTCCTGATATCCAGGCCGGGGCCATCGCGCTCCGGCCTTTTCTTTTCCGCATGCGCGCGCACCAGCAATGCTGCTCGCAGCGCTTGGCTGCGCTCCCACCGGCGACAGCAACGATCGCCATGCGCTCGTAGCCCGGTAAGCGAAGCGCACGCGGGTCGGCGGTGACCGACGCGGCATGGCGCGGCGTCATCCCGGGTGCGGCCTCCGGCCTTACCCGGGCTACGACGGCAACGAGGATTCGCGCGCGGGCGTTTCCGGTCGAATTGCGCTTGCGGGTGACGCGATTCGCAGGATGGGGTCGCGCCGCGAACCCATCGCTCTTGCCGACGGGTGATCGCGGCGGCTTGATGGGTTTCGCTTTGCGAAACCCATCCTACGAGTCAGCTCTTCGCTTACCCCGGCCACAAGATCGAAATGGGTTCCAGCTTTCGCTGGAATGACGATGAGGTGCGGAGCCGTCGTCGGAGTGCCCATGCGCTACGAGCCTGGGTCCCGGCCTTCGCCAGGATGACGGTGAGTTGTTTGCCGGTGTGGGAAGTGCCCGATGCTGGGACGCGTTCGCCGCCGAGGAACTCCGCAACTCGACGATCGGACACACCGGACGAGAAAGTCATCGCCCGCTTTCCGCCCCCCCAAAAAAAAACTCTCCCCCCGCCTGGGCTGCGGGGAGAGAGCTCGATTACGGTCTTCGGGGCTTTTTTAGATCATCGGCGCCGGGGTTGCCGGCATCGCCGTCACAGCCGCCTTCTTGGCGGTCTTCTTGCGGCTCGACTTCTTGGCAGCCTTCTTCGGGGCAGCCTTCTTGGTGGCCTTCTTGGCAGCCTTCTTCGCGCCAGCCTTCTTGGCCGTCTTGCGGGCGCCGGTCTTCTTGGCGGCCTTCTTGACGGTCTTCTTGGCGGCGGTCTTGCGGGTCGCCTTCTTCGCGGTCTTCTTGGCGGCGGTCTTGCGCGTCGCCTTCTTCGCGGTCTTCTTGGCGGCCTTCTTGGCTACCTTGCGGGCGCCGGTCTTCTTGGCAGCCTTCTTCGCGACCTTCTTGGCCGGACGCTTGGTCGCCTTCTTGGCGGCCTTCTTCACGGTCTTCTTGGCGCCAGCCTTCTTAGCGACCTTCTTGGTCGCCTTCTTGGCGGCGGTCTTCTTCTTCGCAGCTTTCTTCATGGCCATGGTATGGCTCCTCGTCAGTGGTTGATCAGCATTGATCAGTGGTCGTGCAGGTCTATCGCCCAGTAGAACCTAAGCCGCGGGAGTCGGACCCGCGAGCAGCCGCCGACGCGCGGACGCGCCGGTACGGATTTGGTGCCGCCCGCATGTGCGGGCAAACAAAAACCCGGCGCGCCATGAGCGGACCGGGTTGGATGGAGTGCCTGGCCTGCGTGTACACGGTGCGCGTTTTCGTCGGGGAAACGAACCCTGCGTCCACCGTTTCGACTGCCCGGTCGGAGGTTCGTTTTGCGCCGCGAGTTGTCGCGTTGTCTGTGCTCACTCTCTTCCGCAGGAGACCTCTGCTGGGCGAAACCTAATCACGCTTTTTCGGACTGTCAACATCTGCGCTCATTTTTTTTTCAGGCAGGTCGGCATGGCGTCATCGCCCTCGCCGTTCGAAGCGGCATCGCCAACGACGACGACGACGGTCGCGAACTCGCCGCACCGCCAACACGCTTTTCGCAAACTGCTTTTTTTAAGTGGTTTTCGAAAACGCTTCGCGGCTTCGGCGTGTTCGATGGCGAGATCGCATCGATGCGTCGCGGTCGCGACAGGCCGCCGTCGAGGGCGTTGAAGGCACCGAAAAAAAATCTCCGGCGGCGTCCTCGTTTCGCGTCGCACCATCCCGATTTGCGCGAAAGTGCGCGAACTCGAACGACCACCCGACGATGCTCGGACGACTGTCGAAGACACTCGCACGCATCGCATCGGACACCTCGACGACGTGTTCGCGGTGCACTCGACCGACGCGTCGATCGACCGTCGTCGCATCGAACCGGTCCGGCCGAGGCGATCGATCGCGCCGTTCGAACGTGTCGGACATCGCGTTGCGAAGACGCGGCGACACGGCGCTCGACGGCTCGCGGCGGCAACGCTCACCGGACCGTCACTTCCCGCAACGCGCATGGCGAGCCGCAAAAAAAAAAACCGGCCGCACTGGGCGGCCGGTCGATGATTCGCCTGCGATTCCCGCGACGCGGGAATGCGGAAGGTGGATCAGTGGTCTTCTTCTTCCAGCAGCTCGGCGTAGTCGTCCGGCGCCAGCAGCTCGTTGAGCTGGTCGGCGTCCTCGATCTCGAGGGTGTAGATCCAGCCTTCGCCGTAGGCGTCTTCGTTGATGGTTTCCGGCTTGTCGGTCAGCGCGGTGTTGACCGACACGACCTTGCCGGTGACCGGCGCGTAGACGTCGGACGCGGCCTTCACCGATTCGACCACCGCCGAGGCGGCGCCGGCTTCGACGCGGTCGCCGACGTTCGGCAGTTCGACGTACACCAGGTCGCCGAGCAGGCCCTGTGCGTGGTCAGAGATGCCGACGGTCACCTTGCCGTCGCCATCGATGCGAGCCCACTCATGGGACTTCATGAACTTCAGATCGCCGGGAATTTCACTCATGACGGGAGCCTCGAAACGTTTGCGGGGGCGGCGGAACAGCGGATGTCGGCGCCTAGTCTAACGGCGCCGACTGGGGCGTGCGACTAGGGAATGATCGCGGGCGCGATGCTCAGCCCAGCACGCCTTCCTGCGGCTGGCCGTCGCGCACGAACGGGAACTTCACCACGCGCACCGGCACTTCCTTGCCGCGGATGTCGACGCGGACGTTGCTGCCGGCGCCCAGCGCGATCTTCCCCGCCGGCACGCGGGCGAAGGCGATGGCCTTGCCGAGCGTCGGCGAGAACGTGCCGGAAAGGATCTCGCCGTCGCCGTGTTCGGTGACGACCTTCTGGCCGTGGCGCAGCACGCCCTTCTCGTCCATCACCAGCGCGATCATCTGGCGCGGCGCGCCGGCGGCCTTCTGCTTCTCCAGGACGTCGCGGCCGATGAAGTCGCGCGGCTTCCCATCGGCCTGGTCGTCGAGCGCGATCGTCCAGGCGAGCGCGGCTTCGTACGGCGACACGGTGTCGTCCATGTCCTGGCCGTAAAGGTTCATGCCCGCTTCCAGGCGCAGCGTGTCGCGCGCGCCCAGGCCCGCCGGCTTCACGCCGGCTTCGAGCAGCGCGTTCCAGAACGCGACCGTCTGCGCTTCCGGCACGACGACCTCGAAGCCGTCCTCGCCCGTGTAACCGGTGCGCGCGACGAACACGTCGATGCCACCGGTCGTCTTCGCTTCGCCGGCGGCGAACTTGCCCAGCTTGCCGATCGCGCCCTGGTCTTCCTCGCGCAGCAGGCCCAGCACCTTCGCGCGGGCGTTCGGACCCTGCACGGCGATCATGCCGAAGTCGGGACGCTCGGTGACGCCCACGTCGAACGCCTTCGCCTGCTCGGCGATCCACGCCAGGTCCTTCTCGCGCGTGGCGGCGTTGACGACCAGGCGGAAGAAGTCTTCGGCGCGGTAGTAGATGATGAGGTCGTCGATCACGCCGCCCTGCGGGTTGAGCATGCAGGTGTACAGCGCCTTGCCCGGCACCTTGAGCTTGTCGACCGAGTTGGCGACCAGGCGGCGCAGGAAGTCGCGCACCTTCGCGCCCTTCAGGTCGACCACGGTCATGTGGCTCACGTCGAACATGCCGGCGTCGCGGCGCACCTGGTGGTGTTCCTCGATCTGCGAGCCGTAATGGATCGGCATGTCCCAGCCACCGAAGTCGACCATCTTGGCGCCGAGGTCGCGGTGGGTCTGGTTGAGGATGGTCTTCTGGGTCATGGCGCTGGGGAACCTGTCTGCGGGAGCGAGCCCGCGATTATCCCAGAACCCGCGACGCGGGGTTTTCCGCCCGGCGCCTACGCCGGCGAATGGTTCGCGATCGCGCCGACGAAGGGCCGACGCCTACTCGTTCGTGCCTTCGTTGTAGCAGCGCACGCTCGACGGCGTCACGCGCAGGAACTTGCCGGTGCCCCGATCCAGCCGCACCGCCCAGCGCACGGCCGGAAGCATGTCCAGTTCCGATGCGCCTTCCGCGCCGGTGTCGATGATCGCCACGACACCGGTGTCGTCCACGCCATTGCGCTGGCAGGTGGCGATGGCGACCAGTTCATCGCGACGCAGCGCCGGATACGGCACCGAATCGGTGATGCGCCAGCGCGGCTGATCGCCAACGCGTTCGACGAACTGTGCGGCGAGCAGCTGGACCGTGCGGTCCTCGTCATCGTCGAGCGTGGCGATGCTGCGCGCGCACAACTGGTCCACGCCGGTGCCGACGCCGACGCAGCTGCCGGTGTTGGAACGGAAGCCCTGCGGATACGGCGGCACGACCTTGCCGACCAGCATCGGATTCCCGCCCGCCCACGCAACGCCCAAGCCCGCGCCGTGCATGCAGGCGACGCACAGCGCCGCCATCAGCAGCCAGCGCGCGGCGGGAGGTCGCCTCATACGGCGGGCTCGACCATCAGGCTCATGCCGCGACTGCCGACGATGCGCACCACCGCACCGGCGGGAAGTTCGGGGCCGACGACATCCCAGAACGCATCGGCGATCTGCACGCGACCATGGCCGTTGACGATCGCATGGTCGAGCGGCACCACGCGCCCGATCAGCGCGTCGGCGCGGCGGTTGAGGGTGGGCTTGTCGCTGGTGGGCTCACGCCCGCGGAACCAGCTGCGGTACACCTGGATCGACACGAAGCTCAGCACGACGAACGCCGCGACCTGCACCAGCACCGGCACGTGCGGAACCACCAGCACGATCGCGAACACCGCCGCGGCGGCGAAGCCCAGCCACAGCATGAACGCACCCGGCGCCATCGCCTCGGCGGCGAACAGCAGCACGGCCACCACCGCCCACGTCATCGTTTCGGCGTTCCATTGCATCGCTCAGCCTCCGATGCGCGGCGCGGGCGGCGGCGTGCGCGTGCTCGACGTCGCGGCGAGCGCATCGCTGCCCAGCGCGTTCTTCGCCAGCTCCGCGATGCCGGCGATGGAACCGATCACGCCGGTGGCTTCCATCGGCATCATCACGAACTTCTGGTTCGGCGCCTCGGCCAGCGCCTTGAACGCCTCGATGTACTTCTGCGCGACGAAATAATTGATCGCGTTGACGTTGCCGTTGGCGATGGCGTCCGACACCAGCTGCGTCGCCTTGGCCTCGGCCTCGGCCAGTCGCTCGCGCGCCTCGGCCTCGCGGAAGGCGGCTTCGCGCTTGCCTTCGGCTTCCAGGATCGCCGCCTGCTTGTCGCCTTCGGCACGCAGGATTTCCGACTGCCGGTGACCCTCGGCTTCCAGGATGTTGGCGCGCTTCTCGCGCTCGGCCTTCATCTGGCGCGCCATCGAATCGACCAGGTCGCGCGGCGGCTGGATGTCCTTGAGCTCGATGCGGTTGACCTTGAGACCCCACGGATGCGTGGCCTGGTCCACCGCGACCAGCACCTTGGCGTTGATCTCGTCGCGCTTGGACAGCGATTCGTCCAGGTCCAGCGAACCGATGGCGGTGCGGATGTTGGTCATCACCAGGTTGAGGATGGCGATCTCGAGCTGGGCGACCTCGTAGGCGGCCTTGGCGGCGTCCAGCACCTGGAAGTAGACGACGCCGTCCACCTTCACCACGGCGTTGTCCTTGGTGATCACGTCCTGGCTTGGGACGTCCATCACCTGCTCCATCATGTTGATCTTGCGGCCCACGCCGTAGACGATCGGAATCAGGAAATGCAGGCCGGGGTCCATCGTGTGGGTGTAGCGGCCGAACCGCTCCACCGTCCATTGATAGCCCTGCGGCACCATCCGCACGGCCTTCAGCACCATGATGACGCCCGCGAACAGCAGGGCGACGGTCAGCAGCGCACTTAGTCCCATGATCCCCTCCTTGTAGTCAGGTCGAGTATAGGCCCCCGGCTGCGACGGTTTCCGCGCCCCCGGCATCTACGGGGAGGACGATCCAACAAACGCAGGACGCGAGCCCTTGCCCACGCCCGTGCCACCCACCACCGATGCGCCCCGGAGCAGCTTCGCCATCGACGTCCCCGAGGCGTTGCTGGCCCGCGTTCGCGCGGGCGAACGGGCGGCGTTCGAACAGATCTACCGCCGCTTCGAGCGGCCCGTGTTCAACCTGGCGCTGCGCATGCTCGGCGGCGCCCATGGGCCGGACGGGGTCGAGGAAGCCTCCGACGTGCTCCAGGAAACCATGCTCAAGGTGTTCAACAAGATCGGCGATTTCCGTGGCGCCGCCGGCACCGCCAACGGCGACGGCGCCAGCCCGTTCTGGGGCTGGGTGCGGCAGATCGCCGTGAACGAGACGTTGATGCGCCTGCGCGGGCAGCGTCGTCACCTGCACGACGTGGCGCTGGAAGACGACGAGTTCGCCGTCGACTCCGGCCCGCTGCCGACGGCCGCCGCCGATGCCGCCGCGTTGAACCGCGCCCTCGCCCGCCTGCCGACGGCCACGCGCAGCGTGCTGTGGCTGTACCACGCCGAGGGCTACACGCACGAGGAAATCGCGTCGCTGATGCAGCGCACGCCGAGTTTCTCCAAGTCCCAGCTCGCACGCGGTGGTCGCCGTTTGCGGGAGCTACTCGAACCGGAGAAGGCCCATGCCTGACACCGACCGCAACGATTCCCCCGCCGACTGGAGCGGCGCGTTCGCCGCCCTGCCGATGGAGACGCCGCCCGGCGGCGGGTGGCAGCGCATGCAGCGTGCGCTCGATGCGACGCCAGCCCGACGCTCGCGACGCCAGTGGCCGGTGTGGCTGGCCGCGGCCGCGATCGGCGCGATCGTACTGGTGCCGGTGCTGCATCGCACCGCCGATGAAACCGCGACGCCCGCATCGAACGAACTGGCCGCACGCAAGCGCGTGCCGGTGGATACCTCGCGGCCGCCGCTCCCGGCGTCGAAGCATCCCGACACGCGCGTGGCGACGAGCCCCGGACCTGCGCAGCCCGTCGAAACCGCGACGCCCGCAACGCGCACCGAAGAAGCGCCGCGCGTCGCCGCGAACGACACCGCGCCCGATCCGCACGCCGCCGAACTGCGCGGCCAGCTCGCCACCCTGCAGGCCGAATCGGCGCAGCTGGAAGCGCTGCTCGCCATCGCGCGCGACGACCGTGTGGCCTCGGCCAGCGGTGCTGCGCTCGCGGTCGAACTGGATCGCCGCATCGGCCGCATCGATGCCTCGCTCTCGCAGCCGGGCCTGGCCGACGTGGACCGCGCAGAACTGTGGCAGGCCCGCGTATCGACGATGCGCGAACTGGCCGGCATCGAAACCACCCAGCGCTGGCTGCTCTCGAGCGGCGAACGCTACGACGGCGCGCTCGTCAGCGTCGACTGACCCCTTTCACCCGCAGGACCCACGCCCATGATCCTTACCCGCAACACGCGACTGACCGCGACGATCGCCCTGCTGGCCATCTGCATGGGCGCCGGCGCGCAGACGCCCAAGGCCGACGCCGAACGCGCGCGGCAGGAAGCACAGAAGGACGCCGAACGCGCACGGCAGGATGCACGGAAGGACGCCGACCGCGCCCGCCAGGATGCGCAGAAGTCGCGGCAGGACGCCGAGCGCGCGCGCCGGATCGAAGCCGCGCGCGCCGACCTCAACCGTGCGGCGCAGCGTTACGCCGAAGTCACGCGCGAGAACTCCAACTTCGACCGCGCGCATTTCGAACGCGAGTTCGAGAAGCGCTTCGCGCGCCAGCCGGTGCTGGGCGTGGTGCTCTCGCCGGATGCGAAGTCCGGCGTGCGCATCGCGGCGATCACGCCCGACAGTGCGGCGGCCACGGCGGGCCTGCGCGCCGGCGACATCCTCACGTCCATCAATGGAGTGAAGTTCGACCAGACCGAGCCGGAAGAACGGCTCGGGAAGGCACGCGCGCAGTTGCGCACGATCCAGATCGACAAGCCGGTGGCACTGACCTACACGCGCGACGGCCGTACCGCGACCGCACGCGCCACGCCGAAGCTGGGCGATCGTTTGCTGGTCGCGCGCGATGCCGAAGGCAATCCGCTGGCGCGTCCGATGCCGATCGTCGCGCCGCAGGTGCGCAACGAACTCATCCGCCTGGATTGCGAGGACGACGACAGCGACTGCCGCATGCCGCTGCTGTCGGAAGCCTTCCGCTGGAACGGCCTGAACCTGGCGACCGTCGATGCGCAGCTGGGGCGCTATTTCGGCACCGATCGCGGCGTGCTGGTGCTGAGCACCGGACCGGAACTGTCGGGCCTGCAGACCGGCGACGTGATCCAGCGCATCGCCGGCAAGCCGGTGAACTCGCCGCGCGAAGCGATGGCCGCACTGCGCGACAAGCCGGCCGACAGCCGCGTCGCGGTGACCTATCTGCGCGATCGCAAGAGCGCGACGACGCAGATCACCGTGCCCAGGACCGCCATGCTGCGCATCCCGCGCCCGCCGGCACCGCCCGCGCCGCCGGTCGCGCCGAAGGCGCCGGGAGCCCCGGCCGTGCCTGCACCGCCCGCCGCGCCCGCCGCACCGCCGGCATTGCCCGCGAAGCCGCCGCAGGCGATGACCCCACCTGCGCCGCCGGCCGCACCGAAGGCGCCGGAGCCGCCGGAAGGTCTGGTGGGGTATCTCTACTCGCCCTGACGCCAGTCCAAGGAAAGCCCCTCTCCCGCGGGCGGGAGAGGGGTTGGTGCGAGGGAGAAGCCCGCAACGTTCTTCGAATCGGCGCGCCATCGAAATGATGCCCAGGCCGTGACGGCCTGGGTCCCGGCCTTCGCCGGGATGACGTCACTGTTCGCGTGACGCCAGCGGCGCGGCAACAACGTGTTACCGCGAAGCCGCAGCCTCCACCGGCGCCCGCTCGACCCACTTGTCGAACACCGCGTCGATCTGCGCATCGCGCACCTTCTTCCCCTTTTCGAGCGAACCGGCCTGCTCGAACAGCGGAACGATCATCGCCATGCCGTCGATCTTCGTCTTCAGGCGCACGCCCGGCGGCTGGACGAGGAAACGATCCCAGCGCGTGCGCACCTTCGCCCAGTAGTCCTTCGTCGCCGTCCAGTAGGTGTAGGCCGGCTTGAAGTCGACCTCGGTGGTCTTCTGGTAATCGTTGAAGCCGAACTCGCGCGCCAGCTCGACCTGCGTGCCGTCCGGCTTGCGCAGCACCTTGGTGTTGAACTGCTCGTGCGTCCAGCCGTTCGGCGTCAGCGTGTGGCGGTTCACCGCACTGATGGCGTTGTAGTCGCTGCGCTTGGTGTATTCGCGACGCGGCAGCGGACGCCAGCTCGTGTCGCTGGTCCAGGTGGCGACGCCGTTGTCGTAGGTCCACTTGCCCGTGCCGCAGTAGCGCGGCGCGTCGCTCACCTCGTACACGCACTGCGTCCACGCGCCACGCGTGCGTTCGGCCGGAATCGCCCGCACCTGCCAGGTCTGGTCGTCGCTGAATTCGAAACGCGTCGGCGCCTCGAACGTCCAGTCCTGCCGCCAGTGCTTGGTCACGTGTCCGCTCTTCTCGTCGACGAGGATGTGCTGCAGCACGATCTTCGACGGCGAGTCCTGCACCACGATCACCGTCTCGTTGCCGCCGCTGCGCATCGCCGGGTGGCGCTCGTAGCCGGGCTGGAGGAGCACGGTTTCATCGAAGGCGAAATCGACGATGTATTCGCCCTGCATCGCAAGGATCGAATCGTGGTCGCGCGAGGTATCGGCGAAGGCCGACGACGAGGCGACGGCGGCGAGAAGGCCCAGCGGGAGGGCGAGCGTGCGGAGTTTCATGGCTGGCTCTATGTAATGGAGTGGAAGGAGGGAGAGCGGCTTCACCAGCTCACCGTCAAGCTGACGCCGACGTTGCGGCCCGAGCTGGTGTAGCGATCAAGCACGGCGCTGGACGCGAGCGTTCCGGACGGCACATCGGCCGCGTCCCAGTACTTGCGATCGGCGAGGTTGAACACCCCCGCGTCGAACACGGCGCCCGGCGCGAAATTCCAGTGCGCGAGCAGGTCGAACACGCCGTAGCCCGGCACTTCGAACTGGTTCGGGCCCGGCAGCTCGTCCTTGCGTCCGGCGAAGCGTCCGGCGAGTTCGACGCCCCACGAATCCGCGTCGTACGCCACGCCGAGCGTCGCGCGCAGCGGGTCGATCGAGGGCAGCGGATCGTTCGTCGTGCGGTCCTCGCCCTTCGACCACGCGGCGGCGCCGCGGATCGACCAGCCGGCGAGCGCTTCGCTCAAAGCGCCCAGATCGACGCCGGCGCGCGCCTCGACGCCATGGATCTGCGCGTCCTCGATGTTCTGCGACTGGAACACGATCAGCGGCGTCTGCGGCGGCGCGCTCACCTGCACCGACGATTCGATGAAGTCGTCGTACCGGTTGTAGTAGCCGGACACTTCGGCGTACACCGCCTCGTTGGAGAAGCGCAGGCCCAGCTCGACGCCGTTGCTCGTCTCCGGCTTGAGGTCGGGATTCGGAATCGCCGTGTACCCGAACTGCAGATTGGTGAAGCCCAGGTTGACGTCGCTGTAGGGCGGCGCGCGGAAGCCGTGCTGGTAGCCGCCGAACAACGACCAGTCCTGGGTGAAATGCCACACCGCGCCGAGCTTGGGCGACACGCTGGTTTCGCTCACCTTCGCCACTTCGACGCCCGGATTGTCTTCGGTGAAGATGGAATCGGGCTTGGGTTCGAGCTTGTAGTAGTCCACGCGAACCGCCGGAATCAGGCGGAACGCGCCATCGGCGAACGACATTTCGTCCTGCACGAACAACGCCGCCTGCGTGGTGTCGCTGACGGGGAAATCGCGCACCGGGAAGGTGTCGGGGGAGATCACGTTCGTGACCGTGCCCGTCAGCAGGTTCGTTGCGCGTCCGTCGCGCTTCTGCTTGAACTCGGTGCGCGTCAGTTCCAGGCCGTAGGTGATGGCGTGGTCGACCGAACCGGTCGCGACGTCCTTGTGCAGCACCGCATCGAAACCGGTGAGGCGCTGGTCGAAATTGAACTCGCGTTCGCGCAGCACGGGATTGATGGCGACGCCGCTGCGCAGCGTCGCGCGCTCCTCGCGGGTGCGCTGCGTGGTTTCGCTGTCCTGACGGTAGATCTGCCATTGCAGGGAGTCGGCCAACGCGGCATCGAGCGCCTCGACTTCGTGCGAGAACGCGATGCGGGCGCGCGTCTGCTTGTCGTCGCCCGTCTGCGAGGCCACGCGCACCGAAGGCGGCATGCCGGGGATCGTCGAGGTATCGCCGAGCGCGGTGAGCACGTCGGTCTCGACGTTGTCCTCGTTGCCTTCGACGGTGAGCTTGAAGCGCTGGTGTTCGCTGGTGGCGAAGACGAGCTTGGCGAGCAGGCTGCGGCCGTCGTAGTCCTGCGGATTGGGCGCGGTGCGCGAGGAACCGGTGCTGCGGTTCTCGCCCATGTTCTCGCGCTCCTGGCCCTGGTGGTGGCCGACCGCGACCAGACCCGACCAGCGCTCGCCGCCGAACGCCGCCGTGGCGCCGCCGAACAGGCCGTTGTCCTCGCCGAAGTAGCCGAACTTCAGGCCGAAGTAGGCGTCCTTGCCTTCCGTCAGATAGTCCGACGGATCCTTCGTGACGAACGAGACGACACCGCCGAGCGCGTCGGAGCCGTACAGCGCGCTGCCGGGACCGCGCACGACTTCCACGCCCTTGAGCGTGTCGAGGTCGACGAAGTTGCGGTTCGCATTGGAGAAGCTGCCGATGGAGAACGCGTCCGGCACGGCGATGCCGTCGGTTTCGATGCGCACGCGATTGCCGCCGAGGCCACGGATGCGGATGTCGCCCAGCCCGCCGAAGCGGCCCGAGCCGCCGGACACCGTGATGCCGGGTTCGTAGCGGAACAGATCCTTCAGATCGCGCACCAGGTTGCGGTCCATCTCGTCGCGGTCGATCGCGGTGACGACGTTCGGCACGTCGTCCAGCGCGCGCTCGGTGAGCGTGGCGGTTACGACGATGCGGTCGAATTCGTTTGCGGCCATCGCCCCGGTGGCGGAGGCGGCCAGCGAGGGATCGCTGCCATCGGGCATCGCGTCGTCGGCAAGCGCGACGGCGGGAATGGCGAGCAGAAGGGCAAGGGCCAGGGTGTTGCGGACAGGTTGCATGCGCGGTCTCGGAGTGATTCCGAGGCGGGCTGGCAGCCGGTGACCGGCGGGCGGGCTTGCCTTGGGAGAGAGAGGTTGAAGAGAGAGAGGGTTGGAGCGGACAGGCCGCGACGTGCGGCCATGCGCGGCGTCCTTCCCCAAGGCCGCCGCGCGATGACGCATCGCGACGACCCGTGCGGCCGTCGCGATCAGGGAAGGATTACTTGGTGAGGATCAGCTTGTCGTTGCGCGTGTGGCGCAGGCGATAGACCTCACCGCCGTGGCGGATCAGCACTTCGCGGCCGCCGCGCAGCAGGTCGTCGCTATCGAGGAGACCGTGACCGAACGCGGTGGCCGGCACCGCCGCGGCTACGGCGGCGATGGGCGAGGACAGGCGTTGTTCGGTCCGGGGCTTGAGCTGCAGCAGCGTGGGGCGCGTCGACATGGGCGTGGCTCGTTCGAGGGCTCGCCACGGATGATAATGATTCTCATTTGACAGTCAACCCGCCCCGCGACCGCTTATCCGACGGCCGCCTCTACGCGCTGCCAGTCGCTTTCCGACAGACGTTCGGACAGTTCCAGCGCTTCCAGGTTCTGGACCAGCTGCTCCGGCCGGCTCGCACCGAGGATCACGCTCGACACGTGCGGATTGCGCAGGCACCAGGCGATCGCCAACGGCGCCGGTGCGATGCCCAGCTCCTGCGCGGTCGCGACGAAACGACGCGCCCGTTCGACACGCGCGCCCTCCTCGCCCAGCACCGAGCGCTGCAGCCAGCCCAGGCCTTCGCGGCCGAGGCGAGCTTCAGTCGGCACACCGGCGTTGTACTTGCCGGTCAGCAGGCCCGAGGCGAGCGGCGACCAGATCGTCGTGCCCAAACCGTATTCGGCGTAGAGCGGCGCGTATTCGAGTTCGACGCGCTCGCGGTGCAGCAGGTTGTACTGCGGCTGCTCCATCGTCGGCGCATACCAGTTGCGTGCGTGCGCGATGCGGTGGGCGTCGCGGATCTGCGCCGCGGTCCATTCCGACGTGCCCCAGTACAGCACCTTGCCCTGGCGGATCAGCGCATCCATCGCGCCGACGGTTTCCTCGATCGGCGTATCCGGATCGGGCCGGTGGCAGTAATACAGATCCAGCGTTTCCACGCGCAGGCGCTTGAGCGCGGCGTGGCAGGCGTCGGTGACGTGCTTGCGCGAGAGGCCGCGCTGGGTCGGGCCGGGTCCGTCCACGGCACCGAAGAACACCTTGCTGGACACACAGAACCCGTCGCGCGGCAGGCGCAGGTCGGCGATCACGTCGCCCATCACCTTCTCGGCCTCGCCGTTGGCGTAGGTCTCGGCGTTGTCGAAGAAGTTGACGCCGTTGTCCCAGGCCGCGGCGATGAGGTCGCGCGCGGTGGAACGACCGATCTGGGCGCCGAAGGTGAGCCAGGCACCGAAGGACAGGGCCGACAGTTGCAGGCCGGACGAACCGAGGCGGCGGTATTGCATGGGGGCGCTCCGAAGTTGGACCGGCTCCGATGCGGGGCCGGAAGGCAGGCTCGTTCAGTTTAGCCCTGCCGCTGTGTGGGCCCGATGGGTACAATGCGCGCACTTCCTCCTCCGGGGAGTAGCCCATCCGCCCGCGACATGCCGGCGGAGACCCGCGTCAACACACTTGGCCCACAGGCCATGGCGCGGGAGTGGCAGCCAGCCGCACGCCTTCGGGCACGGCCAGCGACCACGGGCAAGACCGAAGGCAGGCGTCGCGCGAGCAACTGGCAATAAGCCGGGTCGGGCCGCGTGACGGCTGCCTTTCGCGTCCACGCGAAAGCCCGACCCCGGAGTTCTGCATGGATCACTTTCCGATGATGACCGCGGCGATTTCCGCCGGCACCGTCGCGCTCGCCGAAATCGGCGACAAGACGCAGCTGCTGGCGCTGTTGCTGGCCGCGCGTTTCCGCAAACCGCTGCCGATCATCGCCGGCATCCTCGTCGCCACCCTGCTCAACCATGCCCTCGCCGCCTGGTTCGGCACGCTGGTGGCGCAATGGCTGACGCCGGAGGTGTTGCGCTGGGTCGTCGCGGCGAGCTTCTTCGCCGTCGCGCTGTGGACGCTCAAGCCCGACAAGCTCGACGAAGGCGAGGAATCGCTGCCCGCACGCGGCGCGTTCATCGCCACGACCTTCGCTTTCTTCCTGGCCGAGATCGGCGACAAGACGCAGGTCGCCACCGTCCTGCTGGCCGCCAAGTACCCGCCGCTGTGGGAAGTCGTCGTCGGCACCACGGTCGGCATGCTGCTGGCGAACGTGCCGGTGGTACTGCTGGGCAGCAAGCTCGCTGACCGCCTGCCGCTGAAGGCCGCGCGTTACACGGCCGCAGTGGTATTCCTGCTGCTGGCGATCTGGGCGGCAGTGCGCGGGATTTCCTGATCGCAGGACCGGCCCGCTCCTTCTCCCGCGATGGAAAAGGAGCGGCGCCACACGGACAAGCACCCGGCCGCGTTATGCTCGGCGCGGCCCCGGGAGGGCCGGCAAGCGGGGAAGCGCATGCTTGGAACCGGCGGAAGAGTCCGCGACGTCGTCGCCGCGCTGCTGGCGCGGCCGGACGAAATCATGTTGGAGATCGGCGCCGGCGGCGAGCTGATGGTCGCGCGCCTGCGCGTGGTGATCGCCGCGACGCTGCTGGTGCTGCCGGTGGCGAACGCGCTCGGCGGCGGCAGCGTGAAGGACACGCTGATCGGCCTGGGCGGCGCGATCGTCGTCAACATCTTCGCGCACCTGTGGCTGGCGCTCGCCCGGCGCCGCCGGCTGTTCCGCTGGCTGCCGTTCGCGTCCTCCGCGTTCGATGTCACCGCCACGACGGTGCTGTTGATCATCCTCGCCGCCGACCACCTGCCGGCGGGCCTCAACAACCTCACCGCGTGGTGCGGCTACGTCGTGGCGATCGTGCTGACGGCGCCGCGCAGCGATGGCCGCATCGCCCTGTTCGCGGGCGCGCTGGCGATCGCCCAGTACAGCCTGTTGGCGCTGTGGGCGTTCGCGACGGCGAACTCGCCCGAGCAGCTGATCTCCAGCGACTACGGCGCGATCACCCTGCCCGGCCAGTTGCAGCGCGCGTTGCTGCTGGGCGTGTTCACGCTGATCACCGCGATGGTCGTCTACCGCATGCAGCGGCTGGTGGAAATGTCGGGCACCGACGGCCTGACCCGCCTGCCCAACCGCACCTGGCTGATGTACCGCGTGCCGCGCCTGTTCGACAGCGTCCGCCACGACGGCGACAGCCTCACCCTGGCGCTGATCGACCTGGACCACTTCAAGCGCATCAACGACGCCCACGGCCACCCGGCCGGCGACCGCGCGTTGCGGCACGTCGTCGCCGTGCTGCGCGAGCTGGCCGAACCGGGCGAATGGCTGGTGCGCATCGGCGGCGAGGAGTTCGTGCTGCTGCTGCGCAAGCCCATCGGCACCGCTTGGGAACGGGTGGACGCGATCCGGCGTGCGCTCGGCGAGCGGCCGTTCGAACCCGAGCGCGGCGCCGATACCGTCGCGCTGAGCTTCAGCGCCGGGCTGGCCGGCTTCCCGCACGAAGGGTCGGACCTCTCGCGCCTGTTGCGCCGCGCCGACGGCCGCCTCCAGCAGGCCAAGCTCCAGGGCCGCAACAAGGTGGTCGCGCGCGATACCTGACCCGGCAGCGCGCATTTTCCTTACAGCCCCGCACGGCGAGGCCTTCTGGACGCGCCCACCGCCGTAGGCCCCGGCCTCGTCGTAGACTACGCGCCGCCGCTGCCGTGACCCGCCCCCGCGAGGGCTCAGGCCGCATCATTCCTGAACGACAACGACTCGCTGCCGGCCGCCGGTTGCAGGGGAGAACTGAGTGGAAGCCATTACCCGGGTGGCCTTTGGCCTGTTTGGTCTTGCGGTGCTCATCGGCATCGCCTGGCTGTTCTCGAACAACAAGCGTCGCGTGGACTGGAAGCTGGTCGTCACCGGCGTGAGCCTGCAGGTCGCCTTCGCCGCGCTGGTGCTGCTGGTCCCGGGCGGCAAGGACGTGTTCGACGCCATCGGCCACGGCTTCGTGAAGATCCTCAGCTTCGTCAATGCCGGTTCGACGTTCATCTTCGGCAACCTGATGGACATCAACACCTACGGCTTCATCTTCGCCTTCCAGGTGCTGCCGACGATCATCTTCTTCGCAGCGCTCATGGGCGTGCTGTACCACCTGGGCGTGATGCAGGCGGTCGTGCGCGGCATGGCGTGGGTGATCACCAAGGTGATGCGCGTCTCCGGCGCGGAAACCACCAGCGTCTGCGCCAGCGTCTTCATCGGCCAGACCGAGGCGCCGCTGACGGTGCGCCCGTACATCCCGAAGATGACCGAGTCCGAGCTGATCACGATGATGATCGGCGGCATGGCGCACATCGCCGGCGGCGTGCTCGCCGCGTACGTGGGCATGCTCGGCGGCGGCGATCCGGAGCAGCAGGCCTTCTACGCCAAGCACCTGCTGGCGGCTTCGATCATGGCCGCGCCGGCGACGCTGGTCATCGCCAAGATCCTCATCCCCGAAACCGGCGAGCCGCTGACGCGCGGCACGGTGAAGATGGAAGTGGAGAAGAACACCGCCAACATCATCGACGCCGCCGCGGCCGGTGCCGGCGACGGCCTGCGCCTGGCGCTGAACATCGGCGCGATGCTGCTGGCCTTCATCGCGCTGATCGCGCTGGTGAACTGGCCGCTGTCGTGGTTCGGCGAAGTCACGGGCATTTCCGCGGCGATCGGCAAGCCGTTCGACCTGGCGACGATCTTCGGCTACGTGCTCGCGCCGCTGGCGTGGGTGATCGGCACCCCGTGGCAGGACGCGTCCACCGTCGGCAGCCTGATCGGCCAGAAGATCGTCATCAACGAATTCGTGGCGTACCTGCAGCTGGCCGACATCGTCAACGGCAAGGTCGCCGGCGTCGCGCTGACCGACCAGGGCCGCCTGATCGCGACCTACGCGCTGTGCGGCTTCGCCAACTTCTCGTCGATCGCGATCCAGATCGGCGGCATCGGCGGCCTCGCACCGGAACGTCGCCAGGACCTGGCGCGCTTCGGCCTGCGCGCGGTGCTGGGCGGTTCGATCGCGACGTTCATGACCGCGACGATCGCCGGCGTGCTGACCTGGTTCGGTAGCTGAGAAGCCGGGATTCGGGATTGGAGAATGGGGATTCGTAGAAGCGGGTTCCCATCGCGTTCAACGAACAGGCACAAACAAACGCCATGAGCGTCGCTGTTACGAATCCCGAATCCCGAATCCCCAATCCCGGCTCCATCGTCGTCGTCGGCTCGTTCAACGTCGACCACGTCTGGACCGTCGCGGCCCTGCCGCGGCCGGGCGAGACGCTCAGCGGCCACTACCACACCGGTCCCGGCGGCAAGGGCTTCAACCAGGCCACCGCAGCGGCACGTGCCGGCGCGACCACGACCTTCGTGTGCGCGCTGGGCGAAGACCTCGGCGGGCAGCTCGCACGCGCGCTCGCCGCCGCCGACGGCCTGGACCTGCGCGAACATTCCAGCGAAGCGCCGACCGGCACCGCCGGCATCTACGTCGACCACGACGGCCGCAATTCCATCGTGATCGGCCCCGGCGCGAACGCCGACCTGCCGGTGGCGTTCGTGCAGTCGCAGCGCGAGGTCATCCACGGCGCGCGCGTGCTGCTCGCGCAGCTGGAATCCCCATTGGCCTCGATCGAGGCGGCGTTCGCGATCGCGCGCGAGGCCGGCGTGCGCACGATGCTCAATCCGGCGCCGGCCGATGCGCAGGTTCCGGCGTCCTTGCTCGCGCTGAGCGACGTGGTGACGCCCAACGAAACCGAGTTCTGCGCGCAGCTGGAGCGCCACGTCGGCGAGCGCATCGACGCCGCGACCGTGGCCGCGCAGGACGACGACACGCTGCACGCCTGGTGCCGCCGCCTGCTGCCCCACGGCACGGTGGTGGTGACGCTGGGCGCCGCGGGCTGCTTCGTCTCGCATGCCGACGACGCGCTGCATCGCGATGCACGCGCCTGCTACCGCGTGGCCGCGGCGAAGGTGCAGCCGCAGGACACCACCGGCGCGGGCGATGCCTTCAACGGCGCGCTGGCGGCCTCCTGGTCGCTGCGCCCGGAGGCGGCGTTCGCCGACCACCTGCATTACGCGAACCGGTACGCCGCGCTTTCGACCGAACGCGCGGGGGCCGCGGTTTCGATGCCCCGGGATGAGGAAGTGCGGGCGCGATTCGGGTGAGTGCGTTGCCCCTCCCCCTCCGCGAAAGTGGCTCATACCTCGCCCGAAACGCCCGTTGGCACAAACTCCAGGTCTGTTAAATAAGAATTATTCGCATTATCATGGCGGGCTTTCGACGTCCGGATCCCCCACGATGCTCCGCCGCCATGCCCTCGCCAGCGCCCTGCTGGCTGCTCTTGTCGCGCCCATTGCGCACGCCGATGAAGCCACCGACATCGAGCGCGTCACCGTCTCCGCCAGCACCAGCCGCATTCCCGATTCCGAAGCCGCGCTGCCGAACACGATCACGGTGATCGACCAGGCGCAGCTGCAGCAGCAGCTCGCGCTGACGCAGGACATCTCGCAGGTGCTGGCGAACCTGATTCCCTCCTTCGCGCCTTCGCGCCAGAAGCTCACCAACAGCGGCGAGACGCTGCGCGGCCGCAAGCCGCTGTTCCTCGTCGATGGCGTGCCGCAGTCCACGCCGCTGCGCGAGGGTGGTCGCGACGGCCACACCATCGATCCGTCGATGATCGAGCGCATCGAGGTCATCCACGGCGCCAACGCGCTGCAGGGCCTGGGCGCGTCGGGCGGCATCATCAACATCATCACCAAGCGCGCGCCGCGTCAGGATGGCGAAACCTTCCAGGACGTCTCCGTCGCCGCTTCCACCGCGCTGCCGCACGAAAGCGACAGCACCGGCTACCGCGCGTCCTACCTGTTCGGCACGCGCAGCGGCGCGTTCGACTTCGTCGGCGGCGCCTCGTACGCGAGCGAAGGCCTGTACTACGACGCCGATGGCGACTCCATCGCCGTCAACGACGTGCAGGGCGACATCATGGACGCGGAGAGCTACAACCTCTTCGCCAAGGCCGGTTGGAACCTCGACGACACCCGCCGCCTGCAGCTCAGCGCGAACCATTACGACCTGCAGGGCAACAACCACTACCACGCGGTCAACGGCAATCCGGCGACCGGGCAGCTGGCGACGTCCGCGCGTGGCGGCAGCATCGGCGAAGGCCCGCGCAACCGCTCCACGTCGCTGACGCTGGACTACACCGACAAGGCGCTTGCCGGCGGTTACTTCCAGGCGCAGCTGTACTGGGTCGATTTCAAGGCGCTCTACGGCGGCAGCTACTGGGGCGATTTCTGGGGCGACGGCCGCGATCCGAACTGGTTCGACCAGTCGCAGAACGTGTCGGAAAAGCTCGGCGGCAAGTTCAGCTGGTCGCGCGGCGACCTGTTCGGCCTGCGCCTGCGCGCCACGGCTGGCCTCGATATCGCACGCGATACGACGTCGCAGGAACTCGTGCGCGCCGGCATGGACTGGGTGCCGGAAACCTCGTACGAATCGGTATCGCCCTTCGTGCAGCTGGAATGGTGGGTCGCCGATTCGGTGATGCTCACCGGCGGCCTGCGCCACGAACGCGGCAAGCTGAAGGTCGACGACTACCTCACCATCCCCGACCAGCGCCTCACGCCGGGCGTGCACGGCACGCGCTATCTGGTCACGGGCGGTTCGCCGGAAACGAGCGAAACGCTGCCCAACGTCGGCATCGTGTGGGAAGCCACCGACGCGCTGAAGTTCTACGCATCGTATTCGGAAGGCTACACGGTGGCCGACATCGGCCGCGTGCTGCGCGCGATCAACACCCCGAACCAGCGCGTGGACACGCTCGTCGACCTGCAACCGGTGATCGCCGACAACCAGGAAATCGGCCTGGATTACGACGATGGCCGCTGGCTGGTGCATATGGCGATGTACTGGTCCGATTCGGACCTGGGCTCGCGCCTGGCCTTCGACAACGCCACGCAGACCTACAACGTCGTGCGCGAGCGCACCGAGATCGACGGCTTCGAAGGCAGCGTCGCCTACCAGTTCAACGAAGCCACGCGCATCGGCCTTGCGTATGCGCAGACGGACGGTCGTTACGACAGCAACGGCGACGATCGCGTGGACAGCGATCTTCCCGGCGTGAACGTGAGCCCCGACCGTGCGACCGCGTTCTGGGACCAGACGTGGACGCCGGCGATCTCCACGCGCCTGCAGGCGAGCCATTCGTTCGATCGCGATTTCGATTATCGCGGGACGACGCTGCCGGACGAGTTCGAGGGTTACACGACGGTCGACCTGCAGGCGCGCTTCCAGCTGCCGGTGGGCGCGCTGAACGTCGGCATCGAGAACCTGTTCGGCGAGCAGTACACGACGTACTACTCGCAGACCACGCCGCGCGCCGACACCTACACCGCCGGTCGCGGACGCGTGCTGACGGTGGGCTGGCAGCACCGGTTCTGATAAACCGTAGAACCATGGACATGGCCGCCACCGCTACCGTCACCAAAGCTGCGCCGAAACGGCGCATGCGGGCGGTGCTGTCGTGGCTGCATCTGTGGGCGGGGCTCTCGGCGGGGCTGGTGTTCGCACTGGCCTCGCTGGCGGGCACGGTGCTGGTCTTCCATGTCGACCTTCTGAAGCTCCAGCATCCGCAGCTCGCGCAGCATGCGCCCGTCGCCGACGGCCGCGTGCTCGCGCAGCTGATCGAGCGCTGGGGTCCTGAGGGCATGCGCTCGCTCGACCTGCCGCGCGACGAACTTCCTGTCTGGCAGGCGTATTTCGAGGACGGCCATCGCCAGTACTTCGCCCCCGAAGATGGCACGTTGCTGCTGTATCGCAGCGAACACGACGACGTCCTGCTGTGGCTGCACGAATGGCACGTCGATCTACTCGGCGGCAAGACCGGGCGCGAAGTGTGGGGCGTGATCGGCTGCATCAGCCTCGCGATGATCCTGATCGGCCTCTATCTGTGGTGGCCGAAATCGCGGCGCTATCTCGCGCAATTGAAAGTGCACGCCGGTCCGCCGGTGCGACGCTGGCTGACATGGCATCGCAGCGCCGGCGTGATCCTGCTTCCGCTGCTGTTGCTGGCGACGGTGACCGGCGTCGGCATGGTGTATTCGAAGGCCTTCCAGAAAGGGCTGACGGCCGCGTTCGGCGGAAAGAACGTGAAGGCGCCGGAGCTTCCCGCCAGCGATGCCGCCATCGACTGGACGCACGCGATCGCGCAGGCGCGCATCGCGATTCCCGATGCGCGACTGGCGCGGGTTTCGGTGCCCGATCCGCACGAAGGCGCGGTGTCGTTCCGCGCGCAGGCGAACGGTGAATGGCACCCGGTCGGGCGCAGCACCGTCGTGCTGTCGCGCGATGGCCGCGTCGTGCAGGCCTTCGACGCGACCACGCACAAGCTCGGCATGCGCATGAGCCAGGCCTTCTATCCGCTGCACGTCGGCGCGGTGGGCGGCAGCACGATGAAATGGATCACCGCCTTCATCGGCCTGCTGCCGATGTTCCTGCTGGTGACGGGCTTCCTGTTCTGGCGGCGGCGGCGCGGGAAGCGGTAAGCCTTTTCGAAGACGTGAAGGCCTGGGGCCCGGCGTTCGCCGGGATGACGGACCTCCCCCGTTACAATGGCGCCATGTCCGCCCTCTCCTTCCGCATCGGTCCCCACGAGATCGCCCCGCGCGTCGTCCTGGCGCCGATGGCGGGTGTGACCGACAAGCCCTTCCGCATCCTGTGCAAGCGCATGGGCGCGGGGCTGTGCGTGTCGGAGATGACGACCTCCGATCCGCGTTTCTGGACGACCTCGAAGTCGCGACACCGCATGGACCACGACGGCGAACCCGCGCCGATCAGCGTGCAGATCGCCGGCACGGTGCCGGAGGTGATGGCCGACGCCGCGCGCTACAACGTCGACCACGGCGCGCAGATCATCGACATCAACATGGGCTGCCCCGCCAAGAAGGTGTGCAACGCGTGGGCGGGCTCGGCGCTGATGCGCGAACCCGAGCTGGTCGCGCGCATCCTCGACGCCGTGGTGCGCGCGGCGGAGGTTCCCGTCACGCTGAAGATCCGCACCGGCTGGGCGGAAGGCCAGCGCAATGCGCTGCAGATCGCGCGCATCGCGCAGGAGGCCGGGATCGCCGCGCTCGCCGTGCACGGCCGCACGCGCGACCAGCAGTACACCGGTTTCGCCGAATACGACACGATCGCCGAAGTGAAGGCCGCGCTGTCGATCCCGGTGTTCGCCAACGGCGACATCGATTCGCCGCACAAGGCCGCGCAGGTGCTGGCGCACACCGGTTGCGACGCGGTGCTCGTCGGCCGCGCGGCGCAGGGACGGCCGTGGATCTTCCGCGAGATCGCGCACTACCTGGAACACGGCGAGACGCTACCCGAGCCGACGCTGGCCGAAGTGCGCGATGTGCTGCTGGGCCATCTCGAACACCTGCATGCGTTCTATGGCGAAGTGTCCGGCGTTCGCATCGCGCGCAAGCACTTGGGCTGGTATGCGAAGGACCGGCCGGAGAACGCGGCATTCCGCGCGGTGGTCAATCGCGCCGAGACGGCGGAGGCGCAGCTGTCGCTGACGCGCGATTACTTCGATGCGCTGATCGCGGGCGTGCAGCCCCTGGGCGTGGCGGCCTAGTTCCACGGCCCGGGATCACGCCCGGCGCTTAACTTCCCCCGTGCGAGCATTCCGGCATCCGATGCCGCGATGGTGCCGCCATGTCCTCGACACAGTCCTCCTGCTCCGACTTCCCCTACCTGCACGGCTTCTCGGCGACCGAACAGGCGCGCCTGGTCAAGCAGGCGCGACTGGCGGAATCGACCATCTTCCACAACATCGACTACAGCAACGCGCGACGCCTGCTGGAAGTCGGCAGCGGCGTCGGCGCGCAGACGGAAATCCTGCTGCGCCGCTTCCCCGACCTGCACGCGACCTGCGTGGACCTCAACGACGCGCAGCTCGCAGCCGCGCGCGCGAACCTGGGCGCGATGCCGTGGCTGGAAGGCCGCTTCGAACTGCACCGCGCCGATGCCACCAACCTTCCGTTCGATCCCCGCAGCTTCGATGCCGCCTTCCTGTGCTGGGTGCTCGAACACGTGCCCTCGCCGTCGCGCGTGCTCAACGAGGTGCGCCGCGTGCTCGCACCGGGATCGCCGGTGTACATCACCGAAGTGATGAACTCGTCGTTCCTGCTGGACCCGTATTCGCCCAATGTGTGGCGCTACTGGATGGCGTTCAACGATTTCCAGTACGACAGCGGCGGCGATCCGTTCGTTGGCGCGAAACTTGGCAACCTGCTGCTGGCCGGTGGATTCCGCGACGTCACTACCGAAGTGAAGACGTTCTACTTCGACAATCGCGAACCGGCGCGTCGCAAGACGATGATCGCGTTCTGGGAAGAGCTGCTGCTGTCGGCCGCAGAACAGCTCATCGAGGCGGGCAAGGTCACGCAGGACATCGTCGATGGCATGCGTCGCGAAATGCACCAGGTGCAGAACGATCCCAACGCGGTGTTCTTCTATGCGTTCGTACAGGCGCGCGCGGTCGTGTATTGACGGAGGCGGGAGATGCAGGGAGTGAGGGACGCATCGCGCCTGCTCACTCCTCTTTTTTTGTGAGAAAAGTGAAGACTGGACGTCACTTTCGTATGAAACCTTCATCGGCATGTGCGTGCATCGCGCTGACGACGAACGGTGCAGGTCGAAAGTAACAACCCCCTTCGGCCGATGTGTTTCTTCCTCGCATGTCCCAACCTGCGAGCGTCGGGGCGTCCCCTCTGCGGGCCACCGCAGCGCTCCGGCGGACCAGGAGGCCACACATGAAAGCCAAGATTGCATTCATCGCGCTGGCGATGGCAGTAACGGCGCCGGCATGGGCCGCCGATCCGGTGGGCGATCTGTCGAAGATCACCGGACTTACCGAGCGCAAGGTATCGATGATCGTCGGCAACCGCACCGCGTTCGCCGAGTATCCGTATACCTACGATCGCGCGCTCGACAAGTTCGTCGCCGCCGTCGGCAAGGACAACTACAACCGCCTGATGAATGGCGAAGCCGTCGCGCTGCAGGACAAGCAGGGCCACGAGTACATCGTGCAGATCGATCGCAAGGCGCTGATGGATCGCAAGGCGCTGTGAGTCGGCCCGGGGCGCACGCGGATGGCGCGCGCTCCGGACCGGCTGGGTTCAATCACCACAAGGTGCTGAAGTGAACAATTCAACGTCCGTCTGAAGGGACCGCGTGCGCACGCCACGCGGCCCCGGGCGCCGTTGTCCGCTTCGCAGTCCGGTTCAGGGGATCAATCCGTCGTAGCGTCTTTCGCCGGCATGCGTCCGGCGTGTTCGCGTTCGCCCGCGTCGTTCGCCGGTTCATGCCAGATGCGATCCCACATCGCACCGAGACGACGTCCGGCATCCCACGGCCACTGCAACTGGCGCGGCGGGATTTCCTTCCAGCCATCGTCCTGCTTTCGCGCAACCGCGAAGCGGAAGCTGTAGTCGGGCTCGGCGCCCATGCGCAGGTCCGACAGCACCAGCTCGCCACCACGCACCTGCGCCTTCATGAATCCACGATTGAACCAGTGAAGCCGCTGCACCGCTGGAAGATCGCGCCCCTGCTCCATCGCGACGACATCGGACGCGTGACGACGGAACCGCATCGGCCGTTCGTCGGCCACCAGCGAGCGCTCGCCTTCGACGAAACCGTCCGGGGTCATCGCCACCACCCGCCAGAGCAGGATGTTGAACGGCATCGGCACGGAGAATCGCGGCGCGTCCTCCAGGTTCTGCGTGGCGAGTGCCTCGTGCGCGGCGCGCTCGACCTGCTGCTTGGCCAACAGCGATAGCCCCAGGTACAGCGAACTCAGCGCCAGTCCCGCGATGAGCGCGGGCTGCGCGATGCGCCGCTCGCGCGCGAACCAGGCGACGACGCACGCCAGCAGCAGCCACACCGTATAAAGCGGATCGATGATGAACACGCTGGACCACATCACCGGCTGCATCGGCAACGGCCACAGCAGCTGCGTGCCGTAGACGGTGAAGGCATCCAGCAGCGGATGCGTCAGCAGCGCACCCTGCATCGCCCAGAACCATCGCGTCGGCGATTGCGCGACACGCTTGCCGCGCGTCCGGAACCACGCCCAGATTGCCCATGCGACGAACGGCAGCACGAGCAGCGAATGGCTCCAGCTGCGATGCCAGGTCATGCGCGCGACCGGATCGTCGGTGAGCAGGTTGATCGGCAGGACGTCGAGGTCCGGCAGCGTCCCGAGCGCGGCACCGGCCAGCAGTGCGGCGCGTCGGTGTTGCGGCGGTGCGATGGCGGCGGCGACAGCGGCGCCGAGGACGATCTGGGTGAAGGAATCCATGGGGCGATGCTAACTGCTGAGGCCTCTCCCACGCAGGCAAGGGCGCAGGGCTTCACGCCGCCTGCGGCTGCACCGTCACCTCGCGACCCCGTGGCGCGATCAACGCCCGCGTCTCGCCGGTATGCGTCAGCAAACGCAGCGTGCCATCCGGATCCTCGGCCAGCGCGCTCAGGCTTTCCACCCAATCGCCATCGTTTGCATAGATCAACCCGTCGCGCTCGATCAGCGCCGCGCGATGGATGTGCCCGCACACGATGCCGTCCAGTCCCCGACGCCGCGCATCGTCCAGCCCCGCGTGCACGAAGCGTTCGATGTAACGCTCGGCGGCGCCGCTCTGTCGCTTGAGGAATTCCGACAGCGACCAGTAGCGCTGTCCGGCCAGGCGTCGCGCGCGATTGAGCCACTGGTTGCCGGTGAGGATGCGGTAGTACAGCCAGTCGCCGAACTGCTCCTGCAATCCGCCGAAATGCGTGATGCCATCGTAGTCGTCGCCGTGCGTGACCAGCAGGCGCTGGCCATCGGCGGTGACGTGCACCATGCGGCGACGCACCCGCATGCGCGGCAACGCGAGGCCGCAGAAACGGCGGATCGGGCGATCGTGGTTGCCCGGCACGTAG
>Ga0102593_1001079_pt1 | contig 30566 bp, 25 predicted proteins | sample AraplaCol_mMS_r2_2_FD_76862 | JGI IMG/M metagenome (GOLD analysis project Ga0102593, IMG submission 76862) | Arabidopsis root microbial communities from North Carolina, USA - plate scrape MF_Col_mMS_r2 (SPADES assembly) (version 2) | ecosystem: Host-associated > Plants > Roots > Endosphere...
TTTTTAGTTAATTAGGTGGGGAGTGTTTGTGTTTGTGTCCACCTCAAAGCGGTTTTGGGGGGGGGGGGGGGGGGGGGGGGAGAGATACCCGTTGAGGGTCAACGGCCTTCGAGGGGATCACGGCCAAGCATGCAACGAAGAGATGAAACTGTTTGGATTGCAAAGGGGAAAAGATCAAAGCCGGTGGACGAAGAAAAGAAGAAAAAGCGAAAGCAAAAATAAAAATGAAGCCGCGATCGTTCGAAAAAAAAAAAAAAACGGAAGTCAGCTGACTCCCCCGCATTCGGAAGCGCCAGATTGGGAATAATCCTATATTTAGATTACATTTAATACAATATACTAAAGTATATTATAGAACATCGTATAGATAGAATTAATATAGAAGAGAAGAATACAATATATTCGGTACACTCGAGACTTGCTTGCTTCGAGAAGCAAATAAAGTCAGTCGAGTCTACAATCGAGCTGTATACTTGTATACAAACATGGACAAGATCTTTATTATCCCAAATCCTGTGGATATTACATAGTACACACTCTGTAACTACCAGTCCTCGTACATCTGTAAAACAGGATTCTGCAGATTCTACGTAAGTCTCCCCTCACATTTTTTTAGAGGGTCCTGCCGCACAGTTCCAACGCCAAACAAGCAAAGATTATCCGTGAAAAAAATCGACGAGCCAAAGAAAAGACCCGCCGTGGGTTCCACAGCCGCTGGTCATGCAGGGGCTAAGGGAGTCCTGTGCGCCACTGACGATGATTCTGGGAGAATTCGCTATGGTTGTCTAGTGAAATGGGGGGTAAAATGAATTAAACATAATTAAAGACACAGATCACGAACCGATCCGAGAATCTTGATCTCCCGTACGTACATAGTATGATATTATGTAGTTCATAGAGTAAATACTCTATAAAACATGACTAGTACTATACTAGTAGTATTGGACGAATCCAAGCTAGCGAAATGGAGACCCGTGCTGACCAGCCACGCTACTACGAATTCTCCAGGGTTGAGCGTCGATATTCCTCTACTTGAGGGAACTACCCCAAACGGAGTCCCAAAATTAAATAAAATATAGATACTGTTGTGGCATATACCGGCATTTGGGTGTGTAGCTGGCAATCTAATTGTTTCGATTCAAATTCTAGAATGAGGCTATAATTGAGCTGTGATGTTTTCAGGGCACGAACGACCTAAAACCGGTTGTCTGGATGGATCAAATTTCCAGCCACCTCCCCATAAGCCCCTTCCACCTCTCTAATTGTTTGTCCTTGAATCCAATATCCCTTGCCATTAGGGTCCTCGGCTAATGCTGCCGTGACAATTCCCCATGCCACATCCTCCGGTGAACTCTTCATAGTATCAGGGCTTGCCGTCGCTTGAAGACCCTCGACCATCGGAGTTATCGTCAACCATGGGGCAATCCATGAAATTGCAACACCTGAGTTCGTGACATCCTTCATGTGGGCTGTACTCCGACAAAGACCAAGTACGGCATGTTTGGTAGCTGCATAGAGCGGCTGTGTTGGAATGGGTACATAGGATCCGGCTGAGGCCGTCACCACGATACGGCCCTCGCCATGCTGTTTCATGTGATGAACCCCCAACTTCAACCCAAAAATTACCGAATTGATGTTGACATCAAGAATTTTGGTCAGGGGAGCGCAGAGTGGCGATGCCTCTGTCTGCTCTTTCTCGTCGGCCAGGTAGTTATAGCGAACTTGCGAGTTCATTTTTGAATGTTGTTCCAGGTCGGATCCACGCAAAAGCGAGACCTCAGGGTTGATAGCTGCGTTGCAAACAAGCAAATACAGAGGACCGATATTCTTTGTGACTGTGTGGAAAAGACTCGTCTGCTGTTCCCAGTCGCTCACATCGCACACTTGATATGAACATTCGTGGCCAATTTCGGCGCATGCATTCTTCAGGTCTGCTTCGTTCAAGTCAACTAAGACGACACGAGCGCCATGTCGAGCGAGAAGAGCAGCAGTTGCAAATCCGATGCCCTGAGCTGCTCCAGTAACGATGACAACTTTGCCATCCAGTTTGCTTCGCACTGTTTCCGAAGTAGGTCGACTACTGAATTCCATCGTGATTAACTGGATTTGAAAAGGACGAGACAATATAAAGCTACAGAGTACTTGCAGGGATTAACAGCGAGACTTTATATTATTTTACCCCACCCTTCCAAGGTCTGATCTCGGAAGAACAAAATAAGTGACACTAATTAGGAGTAATTGACAGCGAGAAAGATCCTGACAGTACGAATTCGGCCCCAATCCCCCGCCTTGTGCTTTATTATTACTTTTTTCTACTAGACTGAATCCGATCTATAAATTTCAGTTGAACTACTGTTCATGTGATTATTCTTGTTTCAATCTAGTCAAAAGCTGAGCATAGCCTTATATCGATTCTCGTATGCTCTTTTTGTCACATCCGTCCCCGCCGAGAGAGCCTCAAACCCATGAGGCAGGCCAGGGTAAATGTGCAGATCGACTGGAATATTTGCAGCCACGAATCGACGAGCATACTCCAAGTCCTCGTGCACAAATAAATCCAACTGGGCACTGTCTAAATACAGCGGTGGAAGACCATCCACAGTTTCTACACGAGCTGGAGCACCATAGGCTTCAACCCTTTCTGTACCTCTATCCGAGCCAAGATACGCCGTCCACCCGGTGATATTATCGGCTGGTGTCCAAAATGCCATTTTTCCGACATGGTTCGTGGTGGTTCGGTCATCCAGCATGGGATATATGAGAATTTGCTTTGCAATGGGCGGAGACAGTCCAGTATCTCGCGCTTTCAAGGTCATGGCTGCTGCCAATCCTCCGCCAGCGCTCTCTCCCATCACCGCGATCCGCGAGGGATCGATATTCAGTTCCTTTGCGTTCTCATAGACCCACTGTAGCGCGGTCCAGCTATCGTTGAATGGGATAGGGTAAGGGTTCTCGGGAGCAAGTCGATAGTCGATAGTGAGTATTTGGACGCCAGTTTGAGAAACTGCAGCAATATGAGGAGGCAAACACTGCTCTGCGTTGAGGAAGATGTAGCCTCCACCGTGGAAGTGTACGATGGCAGGCTCACCCCCTTCATGCATCCCGGTTTCTTTCCTACGGATATGCAGGATGGGAACTTGGTGGCCATCAGATGCAGATGCATAATGGACGATCTTCTCGATGTTATCAGGCAATGGGGGCGTTTGCCTAGTGAAACTATCAAAGAAGGCCCTCCGAGAGTTCACATCATGCACTGGAAACTCCCCAGCAGCTCCCAGTGCCTGAATTAGAGGCGCCGCTTCTTTGATAAATTCGGAATCGTACTGAAGAGGCATCGATAAAGATCAGAAAAAAATGACAAACTAGAAATTAGAAAAGAAAATAGAAAGAAACAGACTCTATAAACACAAAGTTTCCCTGCTCCTAAGATAACCACTTACCCTGAACGGACCCCAAGACGCCTCGGCCCGTTTCTCACAATTTTCTTGAAATTTTAAACGAAAGTATGACTTCTTGCCCCAAATTCTGCGCATTACCATCATCAATGCTCACGGAGTAGTCTTCACCCGCATCCGAAGGATAGGGTCGGTAAGATCAAGGCTCCACATTGTGGAGATGAGTCCTTCAGGAAGGCCATGGCGAGTCTCGCGGGACGATCCACAGACCCTCAACTGTTTTAGTGGCTTGACTAGCCTCGCACCTCGCTGCCTATTACGACTTACCCGGAAAGACGACATCTAGTCGGATGTTCGGTGTCAGCCCTTCCGGGATTGGGTGCAGTATCGATATAGTTCTGGAGAAAAGAGTTATGTTTTGTATGAAAATTGAACTCTTTCATTCAGCACTGAGCACGAAATAATAATGTCTTGGAATTTGCCTGATTTCGATGATCTGCCTCGGGTTGAAGGTATGCCCCAGGGTTGTGCATGGGGTATATTTGATCGGGATGGGGAGAAGGATACCTTTGGCACTTTGAATCTGCTGACACCAGACGTGGTAAAGGCTGCGGCACATGAGGTGCAAGATGGCATTTCAGTATCACTAAAGTCAGCATGCATTTCTACTATATCCTTACGCAGAGAAATGCTGACACTGAAGCTATAGTTGGCCAATCGGAAGTATCAAATCTCCAAACTACTTCAGGAAAAGCCTCAAGCATACGGTGATGAAATTGGAGGATCCATCAGCCGGTGTACACTATGGCTTTGATGATGAAGTATGATCTTTGACTTGACTCGAAAGAAGAGGAATCGGGGTATTAACTAAACCAAGGTCGATTTCAACACCCAGGCAAGCAGCCAGTGGGATAGTCTTTGTCAGTCAATTGAATACTCGAAATTTGTTTGTTCATCTCTAATTCTGAATTAGGCCACTTCTTACATTTACCATCTGGCAAAGCGTACAATGGAGTCACACCTACTATTGCCGAACTGGAAGACCCCAATACCGCGACGCAAAAGCTGCCAACTCTCGATAGTATGTTTCTTGGTCAATTAAATGATATACCAGCACTGATTTCAAATTTTTACAGATTGGCATCGTCGCGGATGCATCACCGGCCGAGGTGTACTAATCGACTACAAATCATATGCTGATAGGAAGGGCATTTCATACTATCCATTTTCCGGCTTTCGAATTGGCCCATCGGACATCGAAGCCGTGGCAGCTGAACAGGGAGTCACGTTTAGACAGGGAGATATCATCATCATTCGATTTGGAGTGACAGAGGCATTGGGAAAAATGAATGGCACCGAACAAGCCGCTGCAATGGCAGATCACAAAATCTGCGGTGTTGAAGGATCCGTGGAAATGGCACGCTGGCTTTGGAACAATCATTTTGCCGCTATTGCAAGTGACAATTTAGCCGTGGAAGCTATGCCTCCAATGGAAAATGGCGAGACACTTCCACTTACAAATTTGATTCTGCATCAGTGGTGTCTTGGGCTTTTTGGTATGCCACTCGGCGAGTTGTGGGATTTAGAAAGGTTGGCGGTCCTTTGTCAAGAGAAGCAAAGATATTCGTTTCTCTTGACTTCTGCTCCTTTGAATGTTCTAGGTGCTGTTGGGAGCCCACCAAATGCTATTGCTATTCTTTGATGCTCAGAAATAGGGAGGTTAATATCCAATACATCACTAGCAGCAAAACAAAGTTTTCGTCGGCATGATTGAACAAGGTCTCTTTACAATTAGGACAAACGCCTGTTTACGTGATATATAAGTAACCCAAATGTGCGACATTGGTTTTGACAAGTGTACAATGTATTCACGGGAGACTGTGAATTCTCTGGATTTCCAAATAGAATACAAAGATAGGTATATTTGCTAGCTAAGTTGACGCCTCAAAAACTTTGTGATATGATACCATGCCAGTAGGTGTTGGCTCATGCCAAGTGAGAGCCAGAAAATATTCCGGTGGCACTCCAGCTAGTTGCAGAGAAGGAATTGTCTTGAATCCAAAACGAGTGTAGTATTTCGGGTTCCCTAATACAACACAACCGGCCGCATTGTGGCTTTGAAGGGTTTCCAGGGCGCGCTCTGTCAACAACGACCCTATACCATTATTTTGATATTGAGGCAAAACAGATACCGGCCCTAGTCCGTACCAATTCTCACACCCAGTCGAGATTTTTACAGGTGAGATTGCAACATGACCAACAACAGTATTTGTGACTTTGTCTTCTGCGACTAGCGAAATTGATAGCTGGTTCGCCTCACGGAGAGCGCGAACAATAAATTGCTCATTGTGGTCTGTGTGCTCGGCATTCATAAATGCAGCTGAGGTGACTTTTTCTATTGCCGGCGCGTCGCTTTCTGTCTCAAATCGGATAAAAATTTCTCTTGCACTCGCCATTTTCACGAATTCTTCTTTAGGACCACGAGGCAGTCTTCGTCATTTATGGGATGTAATAAGTGTTTAAAATATCAAAACGGATGATAATTCGGGGCATGAACAGAGTATATGAAGTGAGAAAGTATATACCTCAGCCAATGATATGAGTCGTAATGAGTCATTCAGTAACAATTGGAGCTCTGACACATATCAGAAGTCGTTCTTGTTGCCCGGCCCGACAAATATTTTCTGGATTGTTGTATAGAAGTTAGTTGTAATTCACAACCTCTGACCTTTGGAATTCGGGTTATAAAATTTCGAGATATCCAAAGACGCGATTCGGAAAGCAAAGTGACTATAATCTTGCAAATATAGTGGTCTGTCCATACCAGAAAATGTCATAGACATCAGCAGAACCAATCCACGTGGATTTTGGATTATTTCAGAACAATCGAAGCAATCCACTGAGTTGAATGGATTAAAAAGACAAATCCAAAAAACCCACAGAAATTCATTTTTGCATTATTAAATAATATTCAGTAATTTTGTTCAAAATAGCAGTTGCAGTACACATTTTTCAATAAACATAGACCTGTTTACTCTGTTTGCACTACACTAAGATAGAGATTCACTGAGTTCTCATCGGCGATTCTGGGTTTTTGCCTTCAATTTAGAATCTACGATAGGTTGAAGACTTGGACACAAACTCCATGATGGGTTGGGCTGGGTTGATCCGTAACTTGGACGGATTCTGCCGTGTCTAAGTACATGTATTGAACCCATCCCAAGTCTCCAAGCCGTCTGTGCATCGCTTCCACCATCGCTGCATACCACCAAGATAAATGAGTGGCTCACGTCGCTTTCCAGGAATATTAGAGCCCATATACCACGAATCAGCCTTAGGGTAGAGAGTGTGCTGACTGACAGCAACGACTTCCTCTCGCCACGCTTCGGCAGCCGCTTGTGTAGGTTCGATAGACCTGAAACCTTGCTTTTGCATTTTTTCAATGACTTGACAGATCCAGTCCACCTCCATTTCGATAAAGGGCGGCCCGTTGGCCAACGACGTAGGAGCCTGAGGTCCATATACCATGAAAAGATTGGGGGTATCTGGTACCATCATTCCCAAGTGGGTGAGAATTCCATTCTTCCATTTCTCAGTCAAAGGAATTTGGTTCTTGTCTGAGATTGACAAATCCAATAAACTACCGGTCACGGCATCGTAGCCTGTAGCAAAAATGAGCACGTCCAGATCATGGTGCTGTTTTTCCTCGCCATTGCCAGTCACCATTCCTGTCGAATCAAACTCTAGAATGGGCGATTTCTTCAAATCGTGGAGTGTCACATTCGACCGGTCAATCATTTCATAGTAGTCCTGCTCCAGACTAGGTCGTTTGGTTCCAACCAGCTGCTGCTGCTTCAACGGGGCGACGAGGTCCATTTTCTTCTGATCTGTCATGCGAGCTCGAACTTTTTGAACCCAATAATCATAAAAGATTGAGTTTGCTCCTTCATCGAGAAGGAAGTCGTAGTAGTTGGAAACCAAAAAGCTGTATCCACCACGCGCCCAAAGCTCATCGAAGAGCTCTTTTCTCTCCTCGGGTGTTGCTTGGTGGGCAGATTGGAAGCGAACATTGTGTGGGAATCCAGTAACAGACTTGTAGCTGCGTTCGAAGATGCCATCGTAGTAACCCTTCATCATCTCAGCCTCCTCCGCGGAAATCTGACGCTGTTTCATGGGGATGGCAAAGCACGGCGTTCGAATGAATACTTTCAGATCACAGTCTTGTTTGGCGAGGTCTTGTACAATCTGAAGACCAGATGCACCGTTTCCTATCACACCCACTCGCTTGCCCTTCAGATCAACAGCTTCTGGGTAATCGGCTGCATGGATAAGCTTGCCGCCAAATTTATCCAGTCCTTTGAAATTAGGATAATGCTTCTTGTGGGAAGATCCAGTGGCTGCGATGAGATATTTGCAGGTTGCACTGAGCCCAGATTCGGTTTGAACAATCCATCGAGATGTTGCAGAATCATAGTGAACACGATTGACCACGGTATTGAAGAAGGTGTCCTTGCTCAGGTCCAAGACGTTGTCAACATGTTGAAAGTACCTTCGCAGCTCTTCATCGCCTGGAAAGCGTTCCGTCCAGTTCCAACCCTTGTATACGGCAGGAATGTTGAACTGGTAAGATGGCATCTCGGTATCAACACGAGCACCAGGATATCTATTCCAGTGCCAGACACCACCGAAGCCACTGCCTGCTTCGATAAGCTTCACTGACAGACCGAGCCGTCGAAGCTTGTAGAGCGAGTTGCATCCTCCGAAGCCACCACCGATGACAATAGCGTCAACATCAGTGTGAGGGCCTGACCGGGTCATTTTGCTATTCTTTGATGTGAGAGGCTTTTCAGAGGTAATAGAATGGAGACCATAAACTCTCTTGTCGTAACTCACTCAGCTCGAACGTCGAAGGCTGCGGAATCGAGCCGCTTTAACATGTCGGCATTCACTAATTACGGCAGACAAACTGAAAGCCCCTGAAACGAGCCATATACTTCGGATCTGAAGTATACCGAGCCGTTTGAAACCACAATTTCTCTTGTTCAAGTTTGTTTCTCGGAATATGACCTCGACGGGCGTATAGATCGGTTTCTCCCAAAAAGGGAGTCTACGGCGAGAAGGTTTCCACAGACTCCACACCTTCGGAACTGCAAGATGTCGCGCAGCGCCACAGCCGAGAATGCATGGCATTAATTATGTGTCAATAACGTGTTTGACACAATGAAGAAGGTGTTTAGATGAACAGAAATGATTTGACTGTGTATCCGGAACTTGTCATCTCCGCATCCGATGAGACCGGATTTCAGCTCGCCAGATCTATATTTGCCTTATGCGCTTAGCTCTTAAAACCAGTACCTGATTCAAAAATTTGAGAATTGCTAGTCTGCTTTTATTGATTATATCGACAATCTCAAAATGGCGTGCAAGGTCCAAGGAACAGCTTTCATTACCGGTGGTGGCTCCGGTACGTTCAAGTTGTCCATCTGCCCAAAGAACAAGCGATGAATCTTTTGAGCTAACTTACCAACAAGGGATCGGCAAAAGTACAGCGTTCGCCTTTGCCAATCATGGAATTCGCGCCATTTCTCTTGTCGATTTGAATACGTCCTTGTTGGAGCAAACCCGCGACGAGCTTCGCAAGGTATTCCCAGAAATAAAGGTGGAAATTCTTCAAGCAAATGTCGCAGATGAGCAATCGGTCGAGTCCGCGATCCAGAAAACCGTCGAGCGATTTGGAAGTATCGAAATTGGAATTAATTGTGCTGGGATAAGTGGCAACCCTACTCCGACTGCTGATATGTCACTAGCGGAATGGCAGAAGGTGATCGACGTCAACCAGACAGGCGTGTGGTTGTGCCAAAGGGCTTTGATTCAACAGATGCTGAAGCAGAAGTAAGTCGGATGTTAGCATATACAAAGTCATCAATTACTTACTTCTTTCAGATCCCGTGGAACCCGTGAGGGTCGTGGTGTGATCGTCAACGTCTCCTCGATGTTTGGTGTTGGAGGGCCTCCCGGGCCTTTCAGTATTCCTCATTATACGGCGGCGAAGCACGGTGAGTTAGATTCATTTATTCTTTGAGAGATCTTATCGGCTGACGGTTTACGTAGCTGTCGTTGGTCTCACCAAGATGGTAAGTCGCATCCACTAATCTACTAGTTAAGTCCAAGACTAAGATAATTCAGGATGCAAAAGCATATGCTCGCCAAGGGATACGTATAAACGCAATCTGTCCAGGGTAAGAACTTTTTGAACACTTCACATTATAGAAGTAGGAAATCACGAGCTGACGCTCGCATTTTTTTCTTAGATTTGTTGATACTCCTATCATCAAAGAACAGATTGAGTCAGGATCAATGAATCTTGCATTCGAAATGACCCCCGTCGGCCGACCTGCACAAGTGGAAGAAGTTTCAGATACACTTTTGTTTCTGTCATCGCCCATGAGTAGTTATATGTGTGGAGCAGCGTTGGTGGTTGATGGAGGGTACACTGTTTGAATAGTTAGTACACTATTGTAGTACCTGTTGAAGATCATATTACGGTGATAATTGAATTGAGAGTTAGTTCAGGAATGTCAGAGTATTCCTATGAAAATTTTAGGACTATATTCATATTCTTATCTAAACAAGCATGATATCAAAATCGGCTTCTTTCGCAATCTCTTGCCACTGGATATCCACATCAATGCCAGCTTGAGCCCTCCTATCCCAGAGTGTCTTCACAATTTCAAACAAAATGTTGGTATTTTCAATGCCGTGTTTCACTTTTTTATCGAACGAGGCCAGCATCCGGCATTGAAGATCTGGGCGTTGACACTCGGCTGCAACAACAAAGCTAGCCCAGTTGTAGGCACATCCGCCACTGTCATTTTTCAAGGCGTCAACTGCCTCCAATTCGTGCACAGCATTTTCCACGAGCTCTTGTACATCTGATAGGCGTGCATGACGAAGGGTCCGTCGGAAGAAGATAATGGTCGCGTAATAGAAGGAGTTTAAGGAATGTTGGATGATGGTTGACCCAGGGGCGTCGGGGGTAGATAGACAGGGAAAGTTGAGATAAAGTTGCAATTCGACTTCATCTAGCTCTCGAGTCGAGATTGTAGCTTTTGCATCCACCATGGTAGTGATCTGCGCTAAGAACTGGACCAGGGGTGTCGTTATGCCATGTGATCTCTCAAGGTAATGCCTTAGCTCTGCTGGGCCATTGAGCAACTCGATCAGTTGAGTTGACATGGGAAGATTGCAAAGTGAGGAAAGAGACAAATAACTCTGGAGTAAACGGGAGGCTATCGGACCTGGAACCCAGCCTTCCTTCACCTCGTTCTCAAGAAGACCCAAGCCGCCAGCAACATGGGTCCTCCATCGACTCCTCCGCCCAGACATTGCCTCCGCTGTAATACATGAAAGAACTGCAGCCAGTGTCGCCTCATCTAAACGCCGCGCCTGTTGCAAGTTGTATCTCAAATGGCGCAAAGCCAATTGATCATGATGCATTGCCAATGACTGGTAGCGGGGGTTGCGACGAAGATGGAAAAGACTAAATGCAGAGGATGCACATATAGCATGGAATATAGATAGATGAATTGTAGATTCCGTTGGTCCCGCATCAAGCCCTTTCAAGGCCATTGGCATGAATATCGTCCGACATGGATTGTCCGGGGTGTCAATCAGCAGCATATTTCCGCTCAAAAAGACAACCCAGTGGTGAACAAGTTCGGTTTCGGGTCTGGGAAGTTGAATCGGATTTATGGCAGACATAAATGATAGATCTTTCGGAGGTGAGTAGCCATCTTGCGAGAATTCTCTTCTTCGCTCGGGATTGGAAAGGTGATATTGGTTGGTCGTAGAGATGGCGGTATTCTGGCTCTCATTCAGACTTTCGGGATTCTCAAAAGATACCAATGAGGATTGCCTGCTCTTGGCGTTACCCAGAGAGATTGAAGACGTTGTCGATAAAGTGACGGGCGTGCTGTGAGACAAATTTTCATCGCCAGTTTCATCATGGAGTCTCAGTACATCTTCAAAGGGTTGATTTGTATGCTGGGCCTCCTCTCCCTTTTCCGGGAGCCGGGATAATGAAGATTGAGACTGCGCCCTAGGAAGACTCAGGTCGGTGTCTGTCCCATTATGATTATCACGATCATCATCAACGTCGGAACCTGAACTCGTAGCGGAGAATACCGAGAAAGGCCCGCGTTGATGTGATTTTCCCTCGGCCGAGCATCCGTCAAGATCGGCCAAGAGAGCCGTGACGGCGGCCGAGGACAAGTCCTGCGTCGATTGTGGAGTCGAGGACCAAATCTGCCTTCGATACGAGCGAGTCCCTGGCGAAGGAGACCATCCTAGACGCAAACCATACCCCTGACAAACCCACCCACTCCGCAGACAACGTCTGCAGACCGGGCGCTCGTCGTCACACTTGACTCGGCGGCCTCGGCAGGTCCAACAACCGGTGAATGTCTTAGTGCGCAATTTCGGGGCTCTCACATTATCAGATTGAGACCTATTCGTCATACCCATGAGGCAGTCATATATTGAGAGTAGATGTTGAAGATTTGAAGTGGAACAATTTCATAAAATTCCCACGATTTGCCTCCCCGCTTCGGCACTGGCCGCCTTTCTGGCTGGAACTTCCATTTTGAGAAAATCTAGTATATCTAGAAATATGGATTGATGGATTGTGAGGTTATGCGGAGGAGATGCTACAAAGGTAAACTATAGAAATCTGGTTCGGTATGTTCATGACTGACATCGGTGATGCTGTTCACTCTGCAATCGTTTGATACTCGTCATTCATCTAGATCCACGTTCTACTAATTAGTATGATGTTCAATATAACTTTCAATATCAGCAGAGTATTTACTGTTTTGTGAGTAGTAATAAGAGATGGCTGTCAGAGATTGAGAACATCATTTCGATTCTAAGATTCTATTTATATCCCCCCAGGGATAGAGACAGGGCTGCCGACTATAAGTTGTGGCACCTGGTATATCTTTTTCCGTAGTCTCCACAGATATCTATATCTCTCTACAAGGTACAGTGTCAATCTAGTGCATGGCCCCGGAGTGCCACAATCGAGATCATCCCCACAATGCGCAGCCGCTCGCATGTCTACTAAGACTTCAAAATCCTGCTAGTGTTTATCATGTCCCAATGTTTTCCCGGGTGAGCCGTGTAGCATCTGAATAAGTATAGAATTCCGTTGGCCAGTGCATTACACTGGGGCTCAAATTTTGTATCATCCGGACTGTCTACTAACTTAGTAGTACCAAGTAACACTAGAATTAGGAGCTGGTATCCATACCAATAGTCTTACTGGATCCGCCCAGCAAGACTGTTGGTCGTAAAGAATAGATGGATCTATTCTCTACGCAGTGATGTACAGGCATTTTAAGTTTGCGAGGGTAGTGTTGGAGGACTTCCAACTTCACAGGTGTTGGACCTGGACTTGAAGTTACACTGGTGCAGTGGAACCTAAGAAGCTGCACTGAGGTACTTTATAGCTACAGACTAATCATACACTATACCAGCTCACTGGAATAGACCATCAGGGTCATATTTTCCATGAGTGTCTAGGTGGCCCAATAATCGTGACACATCCACCATATAGACCCAACTTCATTTTGCTGGCCAATCCAGGTCTACCATCATAGAGCTAAACCATGTCCACATACACTCCTGCAGAAGCTAAGGATCGGCTAAATCAGCTACCCAGAGACGCGTCATACCCGTCTTGCACTTCCGAATAAAAGTAGAAACGAAATATGCAACTTGCTATAATCGATTGCACGTATGGAAAGAAACAGCTCTGGAGGCCAAGATACCCCCTGGGGATATTGATATAACTCTGCGAGTTTTGAATGAGTTCCCCATTGAATGCTTAGCAAGCTCTTAAGATGATATGCCATTTCTATGTTTTCCAGTGGGATCTGAATAAGAAGATAACACGAGTGGATACAGGCAAGCAATGGGGTTCTCGCGATCAAATTGTCAATTGGCTCGAGCTTGACTACTAACTACACGGCATGGCCCCATCGGAGTTCAAGAATATCTATCCCACCGGATCTATATATGGAAACAACCAAGACATCTCATCTACTAATATAGTGACTGGGACTGGAGATCAGAATTTGATTACTTCTAGAAAGTTCAAACACCAACTTGAAAGCAATATAAAGAGGGTGCCGGTCCCATATCTGGGCACTGGTATTATCTCCCACAGATATCAACTTCAAGAAACGACCTCTTCCAGCTAAGGCAACCTTTCGTGCAGTCTGATAGCTGCATTCCACTCATTCAAGGTCTCATTCACTCTCAAGATCCATTTCGTCAATCAACCAGCTTTATCATGTCTGTCACCACTAGTAGTACAGCAACAACCACATCGGCCTCTGCCACTTCAAGCTGTCACGCTAAGCTTTATGACATCCCGACCCATGATGCTGCTTGTGCAATGCCAATGAAGAGTAACTACTCCTCCATCATGAGTGACTGCTGCTCTTCCGCTTCGGTGGTCGAATATGACGGCTGTGACTACTATTGCTTGGCTCAAGATCAAAGTGTAGGAACCTTGGCTGAATGTCTCATCAAGGCTTCTGAGCCTGGCGAAGTTTGGTGCAATACAAATGCGAATGCTACCGCAACAGCCACGGCCACAGCCACTGGAACCGGCGTGGTCACTTTGGATGCGAAGACGACCAACGCAGAGTCAACTGCTTCAAGTACATCCACTTCCAGTGGCTCGACTGGCACTTCGACTTCGACATCTGGGGCTGCATCTGTGCGGCCTCACCCCGTTTCCAAGTCTACCGTGGTGACGATTGGGGTTTGGCTTGTTGGTTCGGTGATTGGGCTTACGCTCTAGACCCTATCCACGAGGACTTGAAAGTTCTTTCAACTATCGTCTTTATTCCAGTTGCGAGACGGTATGGCGAAGATCCACAATATGTCTCCGTGGAGATCAGCATGTGATCTTACACAACCAATTTCTTTCTCTGTGGCGTCAGAAGGGTTCGTCCTTGATGTCAACTTTTGTCAAATATTTAGAGCCAAATATCAAGTACTCATGGACGAAGTACTCGTGCATGGCTGAGCCAAGATCCATATGTAATAGAAGGCGTAATAGTTCTCTATTGGAAGTCACTAGCAGTATTAAGGATACAAGACGAGACGGAATATACGCCGTTGTCAATAAGCCCCAGGGCATGCAAGAGACTTTTCTATGTACAAACAAAGGGAAGAGCAGATAATAAAAAGTACAAACCCAAGTGCACACCCCATTTCCAACCCACGCAGAAATGCGAAAAATGGATGCTTTAAGCGCCAGAGTGAAGAGATCCGCAGGGGAAAAAGATATAGAAGCCGTTGTAATACATCGCAGGTAGAAATTGAGAATGGTTGAGGTGAGCCTCTACCGCTGAGGGGTCGTGTGAAAAGTGGCGGCGAGCGGGTATGGAGGTGTGATTCACCGAGTAGAAAGAGTATGGAATAATTTACTGGTCGGGCCGGAAGATTTAGAAGAAGGCACGTCGTGTCACCTAGTTGGGGTTAGCGAATTTGGGTCAAGCCAGTCGTGTACAGTCTAGGGATATAGGAATACGTACGGCCCAAGCACCAGCAATAGAAGCCACAATACCTCCCGAAATCATCATGGGCTTAACACCGCGTGTGCTCTTGAAGAGCATTCCACTCAAAGCACCGGCCACAACGCTGTTGGCAGCATCGTGCTTACCACGCGTGTAACCGATGGCCGAGTTAAAACCGTTATAGACCATCGCGACAACACCGGCGGAGTTACCGAGGAAGGGACCGCGACGAGTAATTGAGTTCAGCGCACCGTTAAGACGAATCTTGGGGGGAGCATTGGCGGGTGTCTTGTTAAGGCCTTCCGCCAGACCCCAAGCGCCTCCGATTGTCAGCGCAGCCAGATATGTGGTGCCGGCACCGTAACAAAGATCGTCGGACCAGCCGCGGGAAGGCAGGAAAGAGCGGGAACCGGGGGTTTCATCGAGCGCGGAGTCCTCGAGGGACAGATAGTCTAGAGTATCCTGATTAAGACCGGCCAGGGGATGGAGTCTTGTCGGATCGGCAACTTCAGAGAGGAAGGCTGTGGCATCTTGAGTAGTGGTAGGATCAAATGTCTGGACGGCATTATCTTCCTTGCGCCCACCAAGTGAATCCCAGATAGCCATGATTAAAAGGGAGAATGTGAAAAGATAAGAGAGAAGGAAGAAAAGAGGATGACGAAGGAGATAAGATTAAAGTGGACGAAGAAGAGAAGAGACGCCTTGAATCTCGCAGCTCCACCGAGTGAGTCGCCCAGCAAAAACTTCGGTCCCGTGAGATCCCGTGACTCGGAGATGAGGAGAATAGTTATGCCGGGGCTAGACCCGATATGAAATAGTGCGGGATGTTCTCATTTTCTGCCTGAGGCAGTCGCAGATTGCGGGCAGCCATTGGAAATTTCACGATTTGCGTGGATTCATTCCACTTCTGTCAGATATTCATTGAGATTGCTCGAGGTTGGTGGGCATGACACTGGCAATGGAAGGTAATTTATCTCATAGCACACAAGGTGCTCCTCCAATGGAGATGGAGGAAATCGCCCAGAGTGTGCAAATCTTGCCCGAAAAGACCTTGAATACAATTGCCAAGGGACCATTGGTGAAGTTGACGTTGAATAGCACAGATATCGGGTAAGCAGGCACCCGGGAAATGGTCCGAAATGCAGTGTACAGAGTGACTAACTGTACTCTCCAGGCAAGTCACCAGGGTGTGGGAATCCTTGATTTTGACATTATCCACCCCATCTCTATCAAGTGGACATAGCATGGCGGTTTGCAATGCGACATCTGCCTTTCTAGATGCCGCGTCCAATGCTCGAAATGAGGAAACAAAGCAATTGGCGCTTGATCCGAGAAATTGGATGACTATTTTTGATATATTTCTCAGTCGATATGAGGATGCTAAGCCCAAAGCACTCAAGCTTCTCTTGGGCTCACTGGCTACCATCTTGGCCAAACATCTCAAAGGAGACACTAGACATCTCATCCAGCAGGAAATTGTGACTGCAACTTTTCCCAGCGTTGTATTGGGCGAACCTCGATCTCGACTCAAGGGATCTCTGGTTTGTCTTGAATGGGTTATCCGCAAAAATGCAATTTTCCCTTCCGAACTTATTCATTTGATTCAAAACTGGCTGATCGAGAATCGTGAACGATGGGTGCCTGTTTTCGAAAAGGATTGCCATGCCCTCTTCACGCGAGACTCTGATATTGCTCTTGACCTCATGTCCAGTGATCTCGATGAGGAATTTTCCATGAATATTTTCTTTCTCGGTCTTTTGACCCAAACCAACAACCGTGAACTATCCGGTACAGCTGGTGGCCTGATTTCGACCTTTCTCCAAAGACTGAAGTCGGAATCATCGACAAGAAATCTTTCCAACCTCTGGGTGGCTCCTGTCAGGTACATGGTCCTTCTGAATATGGATAGTATCGAATTGCTTTCTAGTCAACTTCTCGAGCCTCTATTTGCAGTCGACCCGGCTGGATTCAGGTCCTTTGTTGACTCTCTCCCTTTCAAAAACTTTGTCGCGGGTGATATGAGCAATGCTGATGAATCGGAGTTAATCCTGCTGTTCTCAACTCTTCAGATGGGCAAAAAGTCCAATCTCGTCCTCGATGACTGTAAGATCTAGCCTCAATTCACGCCGAGTATAATCGCTGACCTTTCCAGTTGACTCTTCCAAGCCCGGTGATAATAAAAAGAATATGCCTCCGAAGTTGGTGTTGAAGAGCGAAGTCGTCGGTCGATTCCTATTCCATAACGAACCCAAGATCCGAGTGGCTGCCTTATCCTTGCTGATCACCGGGCTGTCAACTGTTAAACCGCTCACGACATCTGCAACGAATGCAATCTTACGAGGCCTTCCATCCATGCACGCAGACTCTGATGCCTACAGCAGAGGAGAGATCATGAGTCTAACCCGCAAATTTATTATTAGATTAAAGGGCGGTGTCATCAAAGATGAAGATGCACTAGAGGTTTCTCAGTCTGTCTCCGGTCAACAAAATGCCGGTCCTAGCAGAAGTGAAGAAGAGACGCGAAAGTGCCTTGAGAGATATATTGATCTTTTGCAAAAGGATCTGTGTGTCACCGCGTCCTACGCACGCCATATCAGCGCCTTGAAGGCGCTTAATCTCTTGGTAGTATCTGGACTAGACCCACGAGCAGACGTCCCGCCGGCGAAATCTGAAGTTCAAACGCATTGGAAATCCCATTTTGAAGTTTTCAGCACATCATTACTGCGTTTATTGGTTGACCTTCTACTTGACCCGTTCGAAGAAGTCCGCCATACTGCGCTATCGATCATCAACCTCTTCCCAGGAGACATTCTGTTTGGCGCCTCTTCCAATACAGCGAATCAGCAGGTTGCTATTGGAATGCGCCTGACCGATGCTTTATCCCGTGCTGAAAATACAGCAAGCAAAACCAGTCGAGCTGACCATGCGGATACTGTTGCACGCCTATATCACATCCTCTTTTGCGCTGCCCTGTCGGAAAATTCACCACATGCTAGCTCCGATTGGTGGTCAACGAAGTTCTCCGTTGTGGACATGATCATTACTAACTTGGAAGAACGCCTTTCCTCCCCGAAGGGGCTTTTCAACTCTACCATGCGTGAGGTCCCGCTACATGGTTACATTTCTGGCTTGAGATACATCATCCTCATGCCACACTTTCATAGTCTCATTTCCTCCGAAAAGAGTTCCGATTCCTGGAAATCTATACATTCACGGATTGTGAACATCTGTGACCGTGTCTGGCAAGAAGTCAAACCCGTTTTATGTATTGACTCCCCAGAGGGACACACCGATGACCCTATCGAGGATCTGTCTGTTGGTCCCAAGGATATCTTGTCTTACTCTTGGAGAGCCCTTCGGGAATCTAGCTTGCTACTGAATGCCACGATGGCAAATGTCACCTACGGTCCGGATGGCGTAGATGGGCTTGCCCTCGCAGATTTTGAAAAAGTCGGACAAACGAGTTTCACACAATTGGCAGAATTACGACATAGAGGAGCCTTTTCTACAGTCTCGAATACATTTGCGACATGTTGCTCACGCTGCAGCAAGACATCGGAACCATCTATTCAAGAGCTCCCTCGAAAGTGGTATCAACAAGCCAAAAAGACGATTTTCGAATCGGCTTCCAAGCTCACTCGTCGATCTGCCGGCATTCCAGCATTGATCACTGGTGTTCTATGTGCCGCCCCTGGTACGCCATTTTTTAGGGAGGCCTTGAACGAGCTGCATGATATTTCGCGTTTGCCAGTCGAATATAACAAGGAGAAGCAATATCTGGAATTGCCTCAAGTCCACGCTATGAACTGTCTGAAGGATATCTTTATAAACAACAAGCTGGGCCCACATACTGAACGCTTTGTCATGCCTGCACTCACTCTTTCTGCCGAACGACTTGCATCGCCTATTTGGGCTCTACGAAACTCTGGTCTGATGTTGTTCCGGGCTCTGCTCACTCGCATGTGTCGTGCAATGCCTAACACGGGTGGAGGCTTTGGTGGCGACTCTGGATCAGAGCCAGGATCTCAAATCTCTTTCCCTAAGTATCCTGGCCTACTGGAATTGCTTTCCAGTCTTTTGACTACATCTGAGGGTTCTGCAGCTGAAGGGACAGAAATTATTACGGAGCGCATCTTCCCTGCGTTGGAATTAATCGGCGAGAAAATCCCTACCCTTGCTGACAGCAATGATACCACGCTCTGTGACCTGGTTTCTGAGCATTTCAAGAGCCCGGTCTGGGGCATTCGAGAGCACGCAGCACGTGTCTACGCTTCTCTGCTCTCTCGTACCAATATACTCACCGATATCCTTGGTCTTGTTAATCGCCTTCGCGGACCCGTCACGGAAAATTATGTCCATGGGACGGTTCTCTCCGTGAGATTTTCTTTACGCCGATATGCGGCGACAACTGATGTTTACTGGACCTGTGAGTCTATCAAGATGAATACTACCACCATTAAACAATACTAATCTTAGCAGCTCATTTCGACAACATTGTGTCTACCATTAGTCAGGTTCTAGCCACCGCATTCCCTGTGGCTAGATCCCCATTTGTTGCCGCGACACTGGTCGAAATTCTAAATGATACCTTGGAGCGTAGTTTCCGAGCCGATATTGAAGGTGAGTTCCACATGCCCAGTGCATAGTCCTTGGGCTAAGATCTTTATGACCAGGTCGGGCTGCCGCTCTCATCAAAGATCTCTGTGAAGAGCACGACATTCAGGGCATTATGAATCATGTCTTCGATGATTCTCAAGCAAATTGGAGACTTGCCAGCATAACCCGAGCAAGCTCTCTTCTCCGGAGATCTCTTGCTTGGTGCAGAGTGCTCACAACACTTGCCACACAATCCTGGGAAACCCTGCCCACATTCTTTCATGCGGCAGCAGCTTTTGACCCAGATTCTGCATCTTGGATTTGCGAAAAGCTTGATGAGACACCTGGCCTGAGGGAAAGATACATCAAGCCGATCGCTGGTCTGTATTCATCCCTGATCCTAAGCCAGTGCGAATCCGCCGTGAAAATAGCGGCAACATCAAACTTGGCCTCTATCCTCGAAGAGCAGCTTGCATCGGATCCCGAGACGATATCTCAGCTTGACTTACCTTATGAAGATCTCACACGGGCCTTCCAGCCGCAGAGAGATTTTGAGAACTGGAACAGACAAGCCACCGATGCCGGACTTCGACTCCAAGGATGCTTCCTTGCCATACGCACATCCACTGAGGGGTTAGACTTTGCCTCGCTCAATCGGGAGATTCACGACTGGACTATCAAACTGCGGTCCGCTTTGAGCGAAGAAACGGTGAGTATTCTCCAGCTCAATGGACGAATGAAAGAAAGGACACTAAGGTCTACAGGAATTTACGACCCGCTATGCCGCGATTTCATCTCTCCGAAGCTTTTCTCGAGGATTCCGACCTTCCGGTGGTACACCTAGAGTCGACTCCATACTTTTGGATGTTTATCTCATTCTTTATGACCTCCTTAACGACGATGATGAGGAAATTAGAGATGTTGCTGCCTCCACGGCCTCTTGGATTCTCTCATATTCTCCTGTCTCGCCCGGAATCGCCGTTGTCCTGGGTCCGTTGAATGCAAGCTCATTACTTGCTCGATTCATAACCGAGGAGTATTCTGATTCTGCTCAATTTGCCCGCCGGGTCATCCGATATCTAACTGGACAGGAGCCTCGGATCAGCGGCTCTGATACTCAGACACATCTTGTCGCTGTCTCTGACTTGATTGCGGAGTATCGTCGGGAAAATACTGTTCTGTTCGTGGAGGAGAAACAGAATTTGTTCATTGACTACGTACGAGAAGTCGATGTTTGGTCTCCAGTGCTGGTCAACTTGAAGAAGAACGCCTGTCCTGAGACCTTGGTGCGTCAGTTATCTAGCTGGGTTTCAGAAGGGTTACAATATCTATCGTCGCTGGTATCCCAGAAAGAAGGAAAAGATGGTCTCTTGGGATGGCTTTCAAACCCGGACTCCTTCGCCCTTGGTGTGCGTGTCATCAGCATCTCAGTTGCATTAGCCTCGCCGGGATTTATTGTCCCAGAATATTTGGAAGTTGAGCAACAGGCCCTTCGTGCACAATTGCAGTTGTTGCATGAAGCTGGTCACTCGGCATCGCTTCATGGACAGTGGCTTGTAAGGATTCAGACTGGCTTAGATCTGGGATTATAAGATTCCACTGAAGAAATGAAAACAAAATTTAGCCATAGACAAAGATAGAATTCAGAAATTCCGAGAAATACCAGTCTGTCCTCCACCGATGCCTTTCTGAGGCTCTTGTTGCCTTCCCGCGTGGCCTCCGACTGTTTACACTTTCAACTCTTCCTACTTCCGCACTCACAACATGAGATATTCTACAACCTTGGATTTTGTTCGTCCCCTGAAGCACTTTGAGTATCTACGCTGAATACCCTGTTTCTCTCCATCTTGTTCTCCAAACGCGCCCTTTTTGCATCCATTTCGTTGTTCAACCTTCTGGACGACGGCATCGCAGATCACAATGAGACCATCTTTCACGATCTTGGTCCTTCTCTGCATGATCATTGTGGCCTGCATACTCGTATGGGTCTGTCTTTACTTCGCTAAACGACATGTCGAAAAGAAAACTGCGATGAGTAAGGCTTACTACCGTCGAGCACGAGAAGGTATCCCGAACAACATCGACGTCGAACTTGGACTTCAATCAAAGAATCCTTGCACCGTACAGCTTGCACCATATCGATACATGAACCGAAACAAGGAAGTGAATATGGTTCGGCCAAAGAGGGCCATGCGCACTGGACGGGCCCAAGGGAAGCTCCGGGGCACTGAATTTCACGTTCATCATAAATCTCCGAGTCGTCGAAGTGCTCTTTCGATCAATGGATCCAATCATCGTCAGCACCAACAGTCCGCTAGACAAACCAAGAAACAAAAAAAACAGAAACAGAAACAGAAACGAAAAGGCAAAGGTAGCAGAAAGGGACAGGATCAGAGGCATGAGCAGGAAGAGCCAAAACAACCCAGTGACAATGGATGGAATCAGCTCCCAGATCAACAAAGCCGACATAGCAATCAAGGATGGAAATCAATTCATTCCAATCGGGGAAGTCATGCTGGCACAGAACAGCATGGCCATGACGATCATCATGCCAACAATAACAATAATAAACAGGGAGGATTCGTGAGTTGGGACCATGAAAACCATAACAGTAATCACGACCACGGTCACAACGATACAGGCGAGTGGACTCAACACCCTGAGGAGGAGCATCGATCTCATCATGGATCTACAAATATGCCGGGGGGTTGGGATGAGTGGCAAGCTCACCATAACGATGATCACGGCAATCACGAGTCGCAGAGATGGTAAAATGGGCAACAGTTGAACTGATCAAGAGTCTGTCGAGTCACTGTATGCTATCTCATACTGCATGAACTAATATTTGTTGTAGTTGTACTAGATATACTAACAGTCATGATATATCTACGCATTCCTCCAGTTTGCACACAACCAACGGTCTGTAACTCGCTACAATATATCAATCACTGATCGATACATATCTGTACATCTCCAGAACTCATCAATAACAGAAACACTGCTGAATATATTCTTTATATCCAACTAATCAACTAATCATGAATAGATCAATACCCTATTGATCTATTCTGCACTTTTGGTTGCTGCTCACCGCCCTACCCCAACCCGGTGACGTTTGGCTTTCCCCCGCAGATCTCCCCGTCAGCCACCGTCGACCTTCCCTGTTGTTCTTCTTCTTCTCAAGCAAACTGACCCAAAACATAAAAGAAGACAATGTGGAACGACGAGGATAATAATCCTTATGGGGCTTTCGATCAACATGAGGCCCGCCTGTCAGATTCCCTACATTCGGCTGCCCTCTCCGCTCGTGAGCTCCCCTCTCTTCACTCTTTTAAGGCTGCCGGGATTGCACTGTCTCCTTTGCACATTCTGACCTTGACTAGCAATCTATGATCATGATTCCACTCCTCCTTCTAGTCGTGACTCGAATATAGATCCCCCCGACTACCTTTCTCATGCGGAGGATCTCAGTGATCCCGAGGAAGCCGACTATGGTGTTGCGAGTCAACAATACACCAGGAAGAGTGTTTACGATAGTCGGATCGAACAAATTCTATATGAGAACCCAGACATCTTGATTATGATTACTGATGCCGGGAAAAATCATGAAGGAGGTGGAAGCTTTATTGTCTACACTATACGAACAGCGGTATGATGGACCTTCACTACCCAAGAAGCTTGCGCCATGGCAACTGACAAGATCTCAAGGACATTGAAGTTAGACGCAGATATTCCGAGTTCGCATCGCTACGCCAGACCCTGGTCAACCTTCATCCGACCCTCATTGTCCCTCCAATCCCCGAAAAGCATAGCATGGCGGACTATGCTGCCAAGCCCACCAAGGCCAAAGAAGACACCGCCATTATCGAGCTACGCAAGCGCATGCTAGCTGTGTTCCTGAACCGATGTCGCCGAATGAAGGAGATCCGCGAAGATGGTGTCTGGTGGCGGTTTCTAGACCCCAACGTGAGCTGGGTATGTTGGTTGGATTGGAGCTACTTCTGGACAGGAGGATTGGAATGCTAATTTTATACACAGAACGAGGTTCTACATTCTCATCCCGCTTCTTCTGTGCCCAAAAACAACCTTAAGGCTCCTCCTCTAGATCCCGCCAATCCAACACAAGCTCATGGCTGGCTGCCCGTTCCCTCCTCATCTGCGAAACTAAAGCATGGTAGTGGTGTGCCGCCATCCCCTGGTGGAGGCGCAGGATCGCCTTCATCGCCGAATGAACAAACAGATGGACCTCCATCGACACATCCTGGCCCTGAGATACTTGGAAGATTTCCCCCAGAGTCACGCAAACTGAGCGAGCATGAATTAGACCCATACTTTGTGAACTTCGAGGCTTCGACACGGGAGCTGGAATTGCTGTTACAGGGAAACATTGAGAAAGTGAATCGCCGGACGCTATCCCATCTCTCTTCACTCTCATCCGATCTTATGGAATTGGGTGCTCGCTACAACGGATTTTCTTTGTCAGAACAATCACCGACAGTAGCGGCCGCTATCGAGCGAATTGGACAAGCGGCCGACACCTCTTACATTGAGACGGAAGAACTCTCCGGTGCACTGAGTGCTCATTTTGCCGAACCAATGCGCGAGAGTGCTCAGTTCGCGAGTGTAGTCCGCGGCGTACTACGATATCGTGTACTCAAGCGAGTGCAAGAAGATATGACTCGAGATGAATTGGCCAAAAAGAAGACATTATTGGATTCCCTCGAGCGAAGCGAGCTCGAGGCCCAGAGAATTGAACAGTATCTCAACCGCACTACCTCTCAATCTACCGGCACAAAGCCCCAACGTTCCTTGTCTACCTCATCAGCTACCAGCAGTGAAGGTGGCGGTACTATGGAAACATCCGCGGACTCAGAGTTCCCTCCGACGCATGGGGAATCCGTCAACTCGTCGTCTGCTTCTGCAAGCCCTGGCCAGAAGAGATCGGATGCATCACAGACATCCCCTGTTCACAGAAAGACTTCTAGTGGCAGCTTCATGTCGAATAAACTTTTCGGTCGCATCAGCCATGCCATTCATGGATTTGCAGATGTGGACCCTGAACGGACGCGTCGTGATCAGATTGGAAAGACTAAAGAGAGTCTCATCCAGGTATGCAGATTGACGCCCCCCTCCCTCTCCACACTTTGTTCTTGTCGGTAAAGTTTCCTCCTTTCTAACGCACAAGACGCAGCTGGAGCAAGCATTAGAGGTGTCAGAAAAGGATGTCAAGGACGCTAGTGCTGGAGTCCTGCAGGATCTGCGACGCTTCCAGAAGGACAAGGAAGTCGATCTCCGGCGATACATGGTATGCAAGCTGCACCCTCTCAACAGACTCCACTTTTGTTATTTTTGTTAACCACGCAATCCAACAGGTTGCATATGCTCGCTGTCACTTGGATTGGGCGCGGAAGAACCTCGAGACTTGGACTGAAGCCAAGGACGAGGTGGACAAGATTGTTGCGCGGTAGAGTGCAGACATTCACGACTCTTCTTCATTCTGGGCGAAGACGGTGTTTTGACGGAGTTTCGGGATTTTTCTGGGGGCACTTCACTTCTTCACTTTCGATTCTATTATTCACCTCTTCTTTTATTCTTTTAACATCTTTTCTACGGGTCAAAAGACGTAGCTGTAGCTCGATGGCTTCATTCAGGGGGATTATGACCAATGCATATCAAATAAGACTCCCTATATTCTATATCCTTTTTTTTTTTTTCTATTGAATCAAATATTCGAAATCAGAGACCATAGCAAGGTACAAAAGAAATAATAAGTTGGTTCTACAGTGATATCTCACTTTGCTTGCTTCCAAATCAAAGAAGAAGGTCTTGTCTTACTCTCCTCTGGTTCCCCATACAACTCCTGTGCAACCCTAAAAACTTCAACTTCATCCTCAACCCTCGATATCCTACCAAGCCCCCTCCTTACCCCATCAATCCAGGTTCATCAAAGACTGCGACCTTGTCTTGTCTTTTGTGAACAAAGGAACAAAGGGTCCATCAAGCAAGTGACTGAAACCAAGAAGTCAAGGCGTGTAGTTTTCCTTACGACGAGAACGGACAAGGACCACATTCCAAGTGCCTGATGGACCCTTTCGAAGGAGAGCACAACGAACAATCCTCGTTGGTTCGAGTGGATCCCTGAAGAGGGTCGATGATCGACAGGAACCACTGCATCCGATGGGCAAACCTGACGACTTGACCTTTGAAGCCTATTGATGAGTTCCTCCCTTGCTTCATATCGATAGCCTTGACGAGCCTACAGTACAAAGTGACAGAGAAGCCAGTCGGATCTTCTTGAATACATCGCTGCCATCGCAGCAATCAAATCTTTCAAGATGTACTGAAAGCATTCTAGCTGATATCTGAAACGTGCCACGAATCCCGCCGCATTCGTCACACCAAACAAACATTCACGAATCAATCTTCTATCAATCAACATCAAGTTCTCTTCTTTTGACATTCCGTGCCTTGCAGGCATTCCCACTCAGTGGACCCCGCTATATTTGATACTAAGTGGACCGCGTTGCATCCCTCACGGCGAGAACCCCTCGGGCAGGTGTCCCGCATCGCAAACGCACCCTGTCGAAGGTGTGGCCCGCCGTGCGTCGTGACTGCAAACGATGAGTGCCTGGATCCAGAGTTGGCAGGATGATCGTCAGGAGCGGGCACATATCACGGCCGGGGATGCCACCTTTTGACCATGTAGACGACTTTCGACAGGGGTGGGCTATACGGACTCTTTGGCATTTTTCGATTCCTCGACGCTGGGTGAAAATGCTTTTTCTATTGGCTTTGGTTGGTTTCCTTTCTCTTGGTTTGAGTGCGAGTATCAACTCGCATCGCCGAGAAGTCGATAATTCCGATACTGCTGCTGTCGACCAACAAACACAACAAGAGAATGCCGTTGTCAACTTTCCACCAGCTCGCCAAACGAACCAGCATACGCATGACCCGACCATTCTCCATGTGGGCGATACCTTTTACCTGTACAATGTCGGCGAACATATCTTCATCCACACTGCCCCAAGCATGGCCGGTCCATGGAAACATGTTGGAAGTGTACTAGATGGAAATAGTGTGATCAATAAGGGAGACCGTGCTGCTCCGTGGGCACCGACTGTCATTGCCGTGGATGGGATCTACTACTGCTACTATAGTGTGAGCAGAGCTGGATGTCGGGATAGCGCTGTAGGTGTTGCAACCTCCAACTCACCGGGTCCAGGCAATTGGCATGACCATGGTGTAATCGTGCAGACTGGTACCGGCAATGGTTCGGATATAGCACCTTATACAGACTCCAATGCTATCGACCCGGCCACCTTAGTGACCCCCGATGGTGATGCCTATCTTACCTTCGGTAGCTATTGGAAGGGAATATATCAGGTCCCATTGGCAAAGGACTTGATCTCGCCTCTGAGTACCACTGAGCCTGATGCTCGTCACTTGGCATATGAGCCCAATAAAGGTGGCTCTCCGAATCGAAAAGCCACCAGCGTCTGCGGTGATCCCACTGGTCCCCATCCTATTGAGGGTGCTTTTATGTCGTGGCATGATGGATTCTACTATCTGTGGTTTAGCCATGGAAAATGCTGCAATCTGGACAAGAATAACCTACCACCAGCTGGTGAAGAGTAAGTTTGCCTTATACATCATGTCTGATTTACTCAATCTTGTTTGCTGATAGCCCTCTAGATACAGCATTCGCGTGGGCCGGTCCAAGAGCCCACGAGGTCCATTCATTGACGAGGCTGGCAATGATCTCGTCGAGGGTGGTGGCACTGTGATTTATGGATCTAATGGCGAAACTTATGCCCCTGGTGGACAAGGTGTGATTCGCGTCGGCGAGACCGATGTGCTTTACTATCATTATCGTGAGTTCCACCCTCAACCCCGAGGATATAATCATCAAGAATCACCTCGCTAACTCCATATAGAAAACAAAACCGTCGGAGTCTCATTTTCCGTAAGTATTTTCCCTTCACCTACGACCTGTGGATCAAAATAAACAGACACACCCTTGCCGATCCTCCTTCATTCCTTGGTCAACGTCATTGAGATATATCAACTAACTTGCACTCTCCTCTCCAGGATGCCTTCTTAGGATTTAATCCACTGAAGTACGTCAATGGGTGGCCCGTTGCTCAGCCATGATTGTTTCATATCATGTCAATCATTTCATCACTCCTCCAAAACGCACATTGAATAATCAACCACACTCGACACCCACATTCATTCACCAAACTTTCCAATCTCGCCATTGATTGTGCCCTCGATCGGAATGCTTCTCGTTCAAATCCCATTCAATTCGCAATTATAGACAAAAGCCCATATTCTTGTTCGATTAAATCGATCAAACCTTCTACTGACATCACCGACTTCCATTCCTTGCATTCGGGGCGTTCTTTCTCTACTTTTTTCTGTTGGTCTTTTAACAATATTGGGTTTAATACGTCGCGTTAACCCTGATCTTGTTCATTCTGCGGCGTTCATTGGTATAGACGGTTCTAAGACTGTACATATGGTGCTGCCATATATAAAAGGAGTTCGGATACATCTTGGGAATAAAGATGCTTTTATACTACAAGCGGTGATAGTATCCTATAGGTACTACTGCGAATAATACTATTTTTATGATCACCAGATCACTTCCAGACATCTCGGAGATATCATCATGATAATGATTGTTTCTATAAACTCGGGTTCATCATTTTAAGTCTCTTGTCACGATCTTAGAACCTTGCGACATTTAGGGCTCTACCGTTAAAGTAGGTATTGATAGCAACAGCCGGTCACGGGAAATGCATGGTGTTGTCAGGATTCTCTGGAATGAGAGGCAAAGATGAAAAACTTTTGGTTTAATCTATCCAGGACTTGCTTCTTGGTAGTTCATGTATGCATACCAGTCGAATAAATAACACATCCTCCTCTCTTAACTATCAATGTACCTGACCGAACGACAATCCTTAAAGTAAGAAACGAACGAGTGATTCTCACAGAACAGAAAGCGCGCCTGCAAGAGCGAAGAAGAAAGCAGCTATATGTATCCCCAGTCCCATTGGCGTCTGCTATATAAAAACTACCAGCAAACACATCCTTCCGAGTCTCAATGATCCGTTCTCGATAAGTCTCTCGATCACACAAAAGGATTCCGGTTCATCGAATTCGAATAAGTCTTCATGAAATGATCGAAGGAGAAGGAGTCAGCAATCATGTCTTCAGCACGTTGTCTCGCCAACTCAGCAGCGTGATAATCAATGAAATCAGGATTCACCATATCAAAAGGACTCATCGAGTTATGAATATCCGGATATGTGACTTGAGGCTCGCAATCGGGGTCATGGACTGGACACGACGAACGAATCTCATGCAGGGCATCCTCGAAATAAGACGTCTCGGTGCGATAATTTTGAGTTTGCGGGCCTGCAGACCGATCCTCATATCCGTATCCATAACCTATACTATGAACCTCCCCAGAGGAAGTATGCCTCAATGGGTCGAGTATGGCCGCTGCACGACTAGTCTGAATCTGTTGATTATGTCGACGACCACGGTTTGCGAGAAGGTTTGAATGTCCATTGACGTAGGAAGTGCTGTCCGAGGTAACAGCTTCTGATTCTAAATCTTCGACACGAAGTGGTGCTGGACGAGGAGGAAGTTCGATTCTGAGTCCGGGATTGTTACGACGCTGAGACTGAGACAATGGAGGGCGGTTCCCTGTTCCACGAAGTTCAGACTGGCTGGGAAAAGAACTTGACTGGGTAAATTGTGGAGCGTTTCGAGTATTTCCACCAGAGAAGTTGAGGTCCAAATGGCTGATTTCACTCTCGCTTGTCACTCGAGGTCGGTTATGAATCGAATTTCCAGATGATTGGGTGTAAGTGCTCGGCATTTCTGGATGTGAGCCCACTAAGGGAGGATAGCTAGAAGGTTGTTCTTCAGGGGAGCCGTCACTCAATAAACCGAGAGGATCTGATGGGTCAAGAAGTGGTAAAGATGAGTCTTGGGGAAGTGAAAGGTCAGTCTGAGGCTGAGAGGACATTGGAAGTATATGCAGACCTTGTTGGTCATCGTGAGAAACCAAAGAAGATCCTCAGATAACTTTGAAGTGAATCGAAGTTGCAATTTTTTTTGAAGAAAGAAACAAAAAAGAGAAGAGAAGGAAAGAAGGTGGAAGTTTTTTGGAGGAGAAGAAAGTGTGATGGAGAAGAAGAGTGAATAGATTGGAGACAAAGAAGGGAAGAGATGGCAAGGTGAAACTGGACCATTCAAAGAGAGAAAGTAAAAGAGGATGACGAGTGTTTTATATTTGAAAGAAGCGAGTGATTAGATACTAATAGTAGTACGCAGTGAAGTGAAGCCTAAGTGTTGATATGTGTATGTGTATACAAGCAGTCATACGAGGTTGAAGTATAAAAACAGCCACCGTCTACTTTGACGCATTCAGTTCTTCTAATACACTAGCAAGAAGATAGTAATAGAGTATCAGAAGATCACAGGCAAGCAGCATGTAGCCTGTTCTAGTAACTCTTGCCTTCTATGCAATTCTCGAGTCCCTCCATATGCTATGCGGATTCTCCGCGATGGCCGTCGATGCAAAAAAAGTAGAGACAAAACGGAAGAAAGAGAATAGCCAGCCATGCAAGAGAAGTAGAAAGAGAAGGAGACATTCAGGTACAGAAAAAGACAAAGAGAGTCATCACACATATAGCAGAATCGATCCTCATTGCCAGTCGACATGGAGGGACGAGCTAGGAGAGATAGAATAACCATGATAGAGCATTAAAACCTCCAAAATGACAGAAAAAGAAATTGGACACATTCAAGATGGAGGATCTGGGTGATATAAGATTGGTCACTATCCCCTTTTTTGTAAATCCGTTTTGACAACGCCGTATTCGCCAGATAAAACAATTCAAAAAAAAAAAAAAAAAAAAAAAGAAGCTTTTCAATGTACAGAGAAAAAGGGAGGGGGGAAAAAAGACAAAAA
>Ga0102593_1001080_pt1 | contig 30559 bp, 26 predicted proteins | sample AraplaCol_mMS_r2_2_FD_76862 | JGI IMG/M metagenome (GOLD analysis project Ga0102593, IMG submission 76862) | Arabidopsis root microbial communities from North Carolina, USA - plate scrape MF_Col_mMS_r2 (SPADES assembly) (version 2) | ecosystem: Host-associated > Plants > Roots > Endosphere...
AGCATGTCATTTCAGAGTAGATAGCCGCTTTTTCAAACGGAAGGTATCAAAACACTACCATTATCCACTCGCTCGGCAAAGGCGCGTACCGTAAACCCGCTCCACCAGTATCGTAGTGACACATCTGGGCTCTTCACACAATTAATGAAGGCTTGAGATTCCAAGCTCGTTAACCCGTTGTTAACATCTTTAAATCTGCGGCACCGCTTAAAAACCAATAATTTAGCGATATTTAACGGATGTTAACCATATGGCGAGATTTCCGCCCTGCATGTGTCGGAATTTAACGCGATGGCCACCCTCCTGTCGCAGAACTGTTGCAACTGCGCACGACACGAGACGGGAGAATTGGCAATGGCAGCTCAGATGGCAGCTTTGAACATCGTATTCGAGGCGCCGGATAATGCAAAGGGACCCTGTCCCTCCAAGGTCCGGCCGATCGATCTCGTCCATCTCGCCAAGCAGACGATGGGCGACAAGTCGCTGGAAATCGAAGTCCTTCAGATGTTTGCGCGCCAGGCTCGCGCATGCCTGCAGGATATTGCAAGCGGCGAAACCATCCGCGTCGGCGCGGCCGCACACCGCCTGAAGGGCGCGGCAAGCTCGGTGGGGGCGTTCCGCGTGTCGCAGACGGCCGAAGCCGTCGAGGAAACCGGCGGTGACGCCGGGGCGACGGCAGCGCTCGGTGCCGCCGTCATCGACGCCGAGAATTTCATCCTCAAGCTCTGCCGCGGCTGAGCCTTGTTTGAGATAGTTTGAATGAGGCCCGTTGTTCCATTGCGGAACCGCGGGTCTTTTTGCGACGTCTTCCATGACGCTTTGAAGACGGCGGGCGGAGGCCCGATCTGCGAGGTTATGGCGACTTTCCCGATGTTGACTGAAGCGTCGAATTGTCGGAAGAAAATCCGCCCATCATTTGAAGACCGGAAATAGTCCTGATGCCAAAACTTACCATCGTCGCCTTCGACGGCACGCGCTTCGACCTCGATGTCGACCAAGGCTCCACCGTCATGGAGAATGCCGTGCGCAATTCGGTGCCCGGCATCGAGGCTGAATGCGGCGGCGCTTGCGCCTGCGCGACCTGTCATGTCTATGTCGATGAGGCATGGACCGAGCAAGTCGGCCAGCCGGAAGCGATGGAAGAGGATATGCTCGACTTCGCCTTCGATGTGCGCCCGACCTCGCGGCTGTCCTGTCAGATCCGCATGAAGGCTGCCTATGACGGGCTCGTGGTGCACGTGCCGGAACGCCAGGCTTAAGCGCCGAGCTGCACACTTCGCCGGAATGGGATCCACAAAAAAGACGCCTCGCGCGCTGGTGCGAGCGAGGCGAGGCGGGCGCATTACCTACGGATGAGGGAGGAACATCCGCGGCTTCGGAACGCGCCAGGAGAACCCAGCGATGAAAGAGCAGATGCCGTAGCTGCACTTTCGAATGTGTTCATATTAACGCGTCCCGGTTGAGTCTGCCAGGATGAAAAATGACCATTCAATCACTGGGGAGGGTGCAAGTTTCGCACAAGTTTCGTTGTGCAGCTAAGGTTTTCCGCTCGCAACCAGACTGAAAAAGCCTTATTTTGCGCCGGCTCGGCCGTTGATTCGATTGTTCAACAATCTCAGCATGCGCTTCTGGAAATTGACCGCCTCGACCCGGTCGAATCGCGCCTGCTGCCGATCGTGCTCCTCTATACCGCGAGCTGATTCGCCTGAGACGAGTTCCTGCATGGCCTCGCAGCTGCGCTGCTGAGGCAAGGTGCGGATGGCGCGTTCCATGGCGCGGGCCTGATCGCGGGCGATTTCGGCATGGCGCTCCTCGTGGCGCTTGATATCGCTCGACAGGGCGTCCCAGATCATTGACAGCTCCTTGCTGGCGCCCTTGCGGCTGTTCCAGCGCGGCAGGATGATCTGGGTGTGGACCGTGACCTTGACGTTGCCGACACGGCAACGTCCGTTATCCTGGATATAGGTGGCTTCACCGCCGAAGCGGATCTTGGTGGCGCCGGGGTGGCGCGCCGAGGAGCCGCTCGAGGTCGGGCCGCGCCGGCTGAGTTCGCGGTCGAGCTCATCCGCGGTTTTGCCGCGGATGTCGAAATAGGAATAGCTTTTCGATGCGATCACTTCTGCTGCCACTGGGCTGCAGACGGAAAGAGCAATGGAAAAGGCGATAGGAAGGACCATATAACGCACTGCAAGCGGCATTCTGAACGCAACCCGTGTTGAAATCGACCGGAGCTTGGGGCATAGCCACCGCAAGCGCAATATCGGATGGCGCTTTTTTCGCGATCGATAGGATAAGTCTGGTGACAGGGTTCGAAGGCAGTTTATGGCGTGTGGGCCATGGCCGGGAGATCGAACTCGGCCGTCGTTCTCTCATCATGGCGATCATCAATGTGACGCCGGACTCCTTTTCCGACGGCGGACGCTTCGAAACCGTCGATGCTGCTGTCGAGCACGCGCTTCGCGCGGTGAGCGAGGGTGCCGGGATTGTCGACATCGGCGGGGAATCGACCCGCCCGAACGCCGCTGCCGTCAGTCCTTCCGAGGAACAGGCGCGCGTGCTGCCGGTCATCGAGGCGCTGCGCGGGCGCACCCAGGCGCTGATCTCGATCGATACCTATCGCGCCGAAACGGCGCGGCTGGCGGTCAGTGCCGGCGCCCATATCGTCAACGATGTGTTCGGGCTGCAGAAGGAGCCCGATATCGCCGACATCGCCGCGGCGACCGGGGCCGGGCTCTGCATCATGCATACCGGCCGCGACAGGGCGAAGCTTCCGGACGTGATTGCCGACCAAGTGCATTTTCTCAAGCGGTCGCTTGAGATCGCTCAGGCCGCCGGCGTCAACAGCGACCGCATCGTGCTCGATCCGGGCTTCGGTTTTGCCAAGGAGACGGCGGAGGAGAACCTCGAACTGATGGCGCGATTTTCCGAACTTTCCCGCTTCGGACTTCCGCTGCTTGCCGGGACGTCGCGCAAGCGCTTCCTCGGCGCGGTGACGGGGCGTGAGGCGGCAGACAGGGATGCGGCGACGGCCGTCACCAGCGCCCTGCTCAGGCTTCAAGGGGCTGCTGTTTTCCGGGTGCACAATGTCGCAATCAACAGGGATGCGCTTGATATCGCCGATGCTATGCTGAATGCGCGCCAGGAATTCGAGAGGAAGCGGCCGACATGACCACCTACACGATCACGCTGCAGAACTGCGCCTTCTTTGCGCGCCACGGCGTGCACGACGAGGAGGAATTCCTCGGCCAGCGCTTCTTCGTCGATGCCGAGCTCGATGTCGTTGCCGGCGAGGCGCTGAAAAGCGATTCGATCGACGATACCGTCAATTACGGCATCGCCTTCACGGTGATCGAGGGGATCGTCACCGGCAAACGGCGTTACCTGATCGAGGCCCTGGCGCTCGATATCGCCAAGGGACTCTGCGATACATTCCCGCAGGTCCGGCGCGCAAAGATCACGGTGCGCAAGCCGAATGCGCCGGTGCCCGGCGTGCTCGATTTCGTGCAGGTGAGCGTTGAACACTTTGCCTGAGACTGCATTGCAATCGGCCACACTCGGCCTCGGCGGCAACATCGGCGATCCCGTCAAGGCGATGGCCGTCGCACTGCAGCGGCTGGACGGACGAGATGACTGCCGGGTTACGGTGGTCTCGCGGCTCTACCGCACGCCACCCTGGGGCAAGACCGACCAATCCTTCTTCTTCAACGCCTGCGCTGCCGTCGAAACCCGGCTGGAGCCGGAGACCTTGCTCGATGTCTGTCTGTCGATCGAACGGGAGATGAAACGCGAGCGTATCGAGCGCTGGGGGCCGCGCACACTCGACATCGACGTGCTGACCTATGGCGACGTCATCCAGGAGGCGCCGCGGCTGGAACTGCCGCATCCGCGCATGACCGATCGCGGTTTCGTGCTGATGCCGCTTGCCGATATCGCGCCGGACCTTATCGTCAAGGGCAGGGCGGTCAGCGACTGGCTTGAAGATGCAGAGGTAGCGGGCATCGAAGTCGCCAACAACAGCCGCGACTGGTGGCTCCAAACCTGAGGCAGAGATCCTGAAACGGAAAACGGCGGGAAACCCGCCGCTTCAGGAAAATGCGCTGTAGCTTCAGGAAAATCCGCGGTGCGATTGATCTACTGGATGGACCCGACGGCCATCTCGTCGACCTGGCGGGTCAGCGTCAGGCCGATGACCGGGATCATCTGGCTTTCGACCTTGACCGAAACAGTGACGTTCATCGTCTTGTCATCACGCACGCGGGCGATCATCGCGCCGTTCAGCTTGGCGCGGTTGATGCCGACGACGACGGTATCTTCGCTGACGGCGCCAGAGACGACGTCAAGACCCTTGCCGGCGGCGCCGTCAAGGAACTTGCCCTTGTAGGTCGAGCCCGACTGCGAGATGACGGCTGTCATCGGCTGCTTGAAGACGCCGACGCGGCAGGTGCCGTCGAGCTTGATGCCGGCGCCGCTGTCGCCCGTGGGCTCGCCGATCAGGTTGCAGGTGAATTTCGTCCCCTTGTATTTGCCGGCGACGATTTCGCCCGGGCCCTTCCATGAGCCGGCGACGGAATCGAAGAAGGCCTTGTCACGGGTTGCGGCGGTAGCTGCCGGAGCGACGTCTGCGACGGGAGACAATGCCGCGGTGGCCAGACCGCATATAATGAGAAACTTGCGCGAATACATGGATTTTCCTTGGCAAACACCACTCACGAACTGGCTGCAAGTTTTGCCTGGGAATGGTTAATCCTTCCTTTCAATCGTGCCGAAATGCGCTGGAATACAGGGGTTTCGCGCGGTCCAGATTTTAGCTTATCGCTATTAGAGCCTTGAATCTGCTGTAATTTCGCCAACATTCCGTTAGGGATGGCAAAGTGTGCGGAATTGCTCCGACTCTCAAGGAGTGTTGCCGCGCGGCGACATGGAGGGCGTGAGGTCGCCGATGAAATCGCCGATTCCCGGCCGCTTCAGGGCATGGAAGGCGAGCGGGCGGCAGAGATCCATTGCCGCGATTCCAATGCGGGCGGTCATCAGGGCGTTGATGACGCCTTCGCCGAGCCGGGCCGAGAGCTTGGAGGCCAGCCCATGGCCGAGCACCTGCTGGACGAGGCTGTCGCCGACGGCGATCGAGCCGGTGACGGCCAGATGCGCCAGCACGTCGCGCAGCAGACGGAACATGCCGAGCGTGCCGGGACGGCCGCCGTAAAGCTCGGCCATGGCGCGGATAAGACGCACGGCCTCATAGAGGACGTAGAGCAGGTCGACCACGGCGCGCGGGCTGACGGCGGTGACGATTGAGACGCGCTTGGAGGCGTTGACGATCAGGGCACGGGCCTTGCGGTCGAGGGGCGTGAGCAATTCCCGTTCGGCGAGCGCAATCAGATGCGGGGGATCGATGACCTCGCTTTCCGTCGCCTTCAGCGTGGCGCGGCCCTTCGATGTCTCGGGATTGGCCGACAGCAGCGTGCTCAGGCGGGCGACGACGGCGCGCGCCCGTGCCGGCCGGGTTTCGACCATCGCGGCTTCCGCTTCGGCCTTGATCGCCTGGGCGGCGGCAAGGCGCATCATCCCTAATGTTTCGCGGATGATGAGCGCAAGCACGGCGAGGATGCCGACCGCAAGCACGGCCAGCGCCGCATAGCCCAACCAGTCGGCACGGGTGAAGAGATCGCGGATCAGCCTATCGGTCCAGAGGCCGATGCCAAGCGACAGCAGAATGCCGAAGGCGCCGGCGGCGATCTTGCCGAAGGAGGTTCGGCGTCTCAGCGGCGTTGCCACGGGCACTGCGCTCAGATCCTTGTCGGGATTGAGGAAGGGATCGTCCTCATCCGCCGTCACGACGATGTTTTCGGAGAAGCTTTCCGGCTTGCGCCGCTGCTCTGCCTGGCGGCCGTTGTCAAGGCGCTCGGTGGCCTCGTCCTCGTAGATGAAAGCCGCGGGCGGGCGGCGTGGCGGATCGGAGGGGGGCTGGCTCATGCGAGACGATCTCCGAACAGGAACTGCATGGCGCGGTCGAGGCGGATATGCGGGACCGACAGCTTGATGCCGCCGCCGGTTTCCTCAAGCTGAGGCGGGCGGAACCTGACGACATTGACATCGGGCAGCCGCAAGCCGCTCTCGCCCGCGGCGATGCGGTCGAACAGGCTTTCTGGATCCGCCGGCAGGTCGCCGGGAAAGATCGCGGTCTTTCTCTGGCCGTCGAAACGCTCGCCGGCGATGGTTTCGCCCTCCATCGGCGTGCCGACGATGACAGGCAGGTCATGTCCGTCGCGCTTGACGGATGCCTCTCGGGTGGCGCGCACGGAGGCGAGCGCCATGACGTCGATGCCCGCACCCGCCATGCCGATGCGGTCGATGGCGCGATCGACCAGGCGGCGGGTCAGCGCGTCGAGCCGGTCGTGGCTTTCATGGTGGAGATGATCGGCCTTGGTCGCGGCGACCAGCACGCGGTCGATGCGGCGCCCGAGCAGCGAGGAGAGCAGCGAATTGGTGCCGGGGCGGAAACAGGCGAGCACATCGGTCAGCGCGCGTTCCAGATCCTGGACGGCTTCGGGGCCGCGGTTCATCGCCTGAAGCGCATCGACCAGCACGATCTGGCGGTCGAGCCGGGCGAAATGCTCGCGGAAGAAGGGTTTGACGACGACTGATTTATAGGCCTCGTAGCGCCGCTCCATCATCGTCCAGAGCGAGTTGCGCCCGGGACGGCCGTCCGCCGGCAAGGCCAGCGGTGCGAAGGTCAGCGCCGGCGAGCCGTCGAGATCGCCGGGCAGCAGCAGGCGGCCGGGCGGCAGGGTGGAGAGCGAGCGTTCGTCGGCCTTGCAGGCCTTGAGATAATCGGCAAAGGCGGTGGCGAGGCCGCGGGCGATCATCTCGTCGGCGCCGGCCTGGATATCGGCGGCATGGGTCAGCGCCAGCCATCCGCGCGACAGTTCGGAGCGGACGCCGGTTTTCGCTAGCGCGATCGTTTCCTCACTAAAGGTGCGGTAATCCTTGCCGAGCAGCGGCAGGTCGAGCAGCCATTCGCCCGGATAGTCGACGATATCGATCGACAAACGGCCGGGCGAAAACAGCCGGTTCCAGCCGCTGGCGCTCTGATAATCCAGTGTGATGCGCAGCTCAGAGATGGCGCGGGTCGAATCCGGCCAAATACGATCCTTCACCAGCGCGCGGATATGATCCTCGTATTGGAAGCGCGGTACGGCATCGTCGGGCTGCGGCTCCAGCCGCACCGCCGAGACGCGGCCGGACTGCACCGGCTCGAACAGCGGCAGGCGGCCGCCATGCAGAAGATTGTGTACCAGCGAGGAAATGAAGACCGTCTTGCCGGAGCGGGAGAGGCCCGTGACGCCGAGCCGCACGGTCGGATTGACGAGGCCGCTTGCCCGATCGGCGAGATTGTCGAGGGCGATGCGGGCGTCGTCGGCAAAGGATGTGAGGCGTGGCGGCAAGGCGCAATTCCGGTTGGTGACTGCCGGCAATATAGGAAGGACGTGCCGCCTGAAAAAGACGCGGCGCGAAAGCTTTCAGACAACCACGAAATCGATGAGACGCCAACCGCCGGCTGAAGCGTCGTAATCGACGACGGCAAGGCCCGCCGTCGGGAAGCCGCCGGGAAGGGCGCTTGCCATCGCCTCATGGCCGATCAGCGCCTCCAGCGCCTGCTCCATGGTTGGATTGTGGCCGACCAGCATGACGGCCGCCTCTTCCTGCGAATCGACGATTTCCAGGTAGTTATCGACCGTGGCGTTGTAGAGCGCATCAACATAACGGATGTCGAGCGTAAGGCCCATCGCCCGATGGACCGCATCGGCAGTGCCGCGGCAGCGCAGCGCCGTCGAACTGATCAGCAGATCGGGACGGTAGCCCTTGTCGGCGGCTTTGTCGGCAATGATCTCGGCATCGCCGAAGCCTTTTTCGTTGAGCGGCCGGTCGAAATCGCGCTGTCCGGGTTCGGCCCAGGCCGCCTCGGCATGACGCAGGAGATAGATGCGGTTCGGCGGAGGCAGCGGTACGGTCATGGGCAAATCCAGGATCGGGCGGGTCTTTTCAGTAGCGGTTGCGCTTGGCCGCCGTCAATCGCTGGCCATGCTGCGACGGCGCAAAACGTGGCTGACAACACGGCGTTTTGAAGGCGAAGAAGAAAACGGTAGCCGGAATAACCATGACAAAATAGATCGTTAGCCTAAAATTGTAACAGATTTAAAAATCTGTTTACCTGTCGTATTTGGCTTGAATCGCGGCTAGCGCTTGGGATATACACCCGCCCAGATGAGATGTTCTTCAGGAGAATCGCGTTGAGTGAGAAGATCGATCTTAGCAATTACGTTCCCTCGGAAGAGGAAGAGTTCATGAACGTAAACCAGCGTGCCTACTTCAGGACCAAGCTGGTTGCATGGAGAAATGATATCCTTCGAGAAGCGCGCGAAACCCTCGACCACCTGGCCGAGGAAAGCGCAAACCATCCCGACCTCGCCGACCGGGCGTCCTCGGAAACCGACCGGGCGATCGAACTTCGCGCCCGTGATCGGCAGAGAAAGCTGATTTCCAAGATCGACGCGGCACTGCAGCGCATCGAAGACGGTACTTACGGCTATTGCGAGGAAACCGGCGAACCAATCGGCCTCAAGCGTCTCGACGCCCGCCCGATCGCGACGCTGTCGATCGAGGCGCAGGAGCGCCACGAACGCCGCGAAAAAGTCTATCGCGACGAATAATGGTTTTCATGCAGAGGTGAGAGCAAGCGCCGCGATCGGATCGCGGCGCTTGTTCGTTGATCACTGCTCCGCTGCACAAATGCCTATCGCCAGAGCTTTCCACGATTGCTCTCGCTCGGCCTCCATGGAGAGGTCGATCGTCACAAGGGTGCCGTTCCTCAGGCGGTGTCGCAGGATGTCCGCCTTCTCAGGATCCGTCCGAACCATGCCTTCAGTGTGAAGGGCCTGCAGTCTCGAGCGTGAAAGCTTCAGTTCCGAGGCCAGCAGACGGTCGACGCGGGTGCTTGTTGGGACAGGGACCGTCAGTTCGATTGCCAATGTCGTCCAATTTGCGGTTTCGTGCCGCATCTCCTTGGTGATTTCAAATTCGGCAAACTCGTCCACACGCAGCGATTTGCGTCGGAGAGCATCGAGGTTGAAGGTCTCTGCCCGGATCCGGTCCGGATCGTTGGACTGCAGCGCGTCAAGGACCGCAGGATCGATGTCGCGGACATTGCGGCGCTCGAAGATCGGCCGGTTCCATGTCCTTTCGCAGGTCAGGCATTTGTAGATCAGCCAGGCATCCAGTTTGCGGCCGTTGGCGTTCAGCCGAATCTTGCCGCTGGATTGGAAGGCTCTCATGCCTCCGCATCCGCCGCATGCGATCCAGGGCTGGGGAGCTGTCTTGGGAATAATGGTCCATCGGACCCGAAGCGTCTTGCACATATCGTCTTGGTCTTCCGTTCGGAAGTCCATCGAGATGGTGCAGGAGAAACCCTTGCGGGCGCGGTGTGGCGATGTTGTGGGCGGCTGAAGAGCTGAGACAGCGGAACTGCACATGGCACATTGGAACAATGCCAAACCGGTCTCTCGCCACCACCCGATGAACATGGTCGCATGCCGCCAGCATGTCGCTAGACGGCAGTACGGGTGAAACTGGAGTGAGACCGGTGTTTACTTAGGCAAAATGCAACCTCGGATGCGCCAACGCTCTTCACCCCGATCGATAGCAAATGATCGGCATGATGGGGAGGCCCAAGACATTCTGACACTGAAAAAGCCGCGGTATGCGGCTTTTGTGCAACTTCATGGTGAAGGAGAAGGCGCGGCAACCCGGCGTGACGCGGGCGCCTTTGCCCTCATTTGTCGCGATTGACGCTCATTTCGCCGAAGATGCGGGCGACTTCTTTCTGCAGTTCCGTATCGGCGCCGGTGATTGGGGCGAGGTCGGGATCGCGGCGCGGCAGGTTGCTCGGCTGCGGCTGCGGCTGCGGTATGGCTTGGCGGGGGGCCTGGTTTGCCGGCGCCGGCACGATGCGTTCGGCCGTCAGATTGTTCGACATCTCCTCTTCCAGCACCCGCTGGAAATCATGGCGGGTCGCCGCTGCCGATTGCGCAGCCGCATCGTCTTCGGCTGGGCCGGGGGCGGCGGGCGGCATGTGCTGGACAGGCGGTGCGGAGATCTCGGGTTCAATGCGCTGCTGCGGCAGCACGCGCTGACGGGCGGCATCGAGGATCTCGGCCGCACTTGCGGTATCGTGGAACGCTGCGGGCGCGACCGGGGGAGCAACAGGACGCTCCGGCGGGCGCGGCTGGGGTGGGGCAGGCGGAGGAATGTCGCGTTCGGCCGACAGGGGCGCTATCACCGGGTTTGCCGGAAGAGGGCTGGTCGCCACCGGCGGTGCTGCGGCCTGCTGGGCCTGCGGTTCGGGGCGCGGGCGCGGCTCGGGCGAAACCGGTGCGGAGAAGGAAGGCTCGGCGGCCGGCTCGACGCGGGCTGCGGCAGGCGGTGAGGCCGGAGCTGCAATTGCAGCGCGGGGCGGAGAAACGGGGGGCGGTCCCGGCTGCGCCGGGGGTGATACTGGACGCTGTTCGACAGGTTGTGGAAGGCCGGCGATTTCCGGCTGTTCGGCCGCTGCGGGCAGGATACGGCTTTCGATGACTATATCGCTCGGGCCGCCGATCATGATCAGATGCTCGACGTCGTCGCGGCGCACCAGCACCAGCCGGCGACGGGCATCGACAGCGGCGGCATCCAGGACCTGCAGACGCGGCTGGCGGTTGCGGCCGCCGCGCACGAAGGGCGAGGGCGCCCGGCTGCGGATCACCCAGAGCACGAGGATGAGCAGGAGAAGCGCCAGACCGACGCCACCGGCGGCAAGCAGAAAACGGCTGCCATAAGCTCCGACAACATCATCCAACATAATCACTCACTCCATTTCATATTCGGCACATATTGACGACTTTTCCGTTCCTTAGGCAAGGGCCGCCGGTGCTGTCCAGTCACGGGAGAACGCGATTTCGTGTTCCGCGGATTGGGCGCTCGCCGATGTTGCGCACGGTCGGCCGCGTCAGGGTTCAGGGGCAGATGGCGCTGTTGCCTGTGAATTCAAGCAGTCTTGCCGACCACCGGTGTTTTTGCCGACGCGGCAAATTGCTAAGAAGGAAAGAGTGCCTGATTCCCGCTTCGTGTTCGTGCTACGAAGCTGGGGGGACTTATGTGAGGAATACATGACGAAACCGCGTCAGGCCGACGATTATAACGCACCGCTTGTGGATCGTGGGGGGCGTTCTGGCACGGTTTTGCGCATTCTGCTGCTGGCCCTTGTGCTGATTGCAGCCGCCGGCGGCTTCGTCGTCTTCAAGAGATCGCTCGACAATGAGATCGTGCTCGGCGGTCTCGGCGTGCTTGCCATGGTCGGCATCTTCTTCCTGGTATCCTCGGTCATCGGCTTCATCGAGGTGATGCCGCAGCGTCAGTCCGACAGCCTGGCGCGCGCCTTCCTCAACAGCCATCCCGACGGCACGCTGATCACCGACGAAAAGGGCCGGATCATATATGCCAACGCCGCCTATGGTGCGCTGACCGGCGCGCGCAAGGCGACCGAGGTGCAGACGCTGGAAAGCCTGCTGTCGCGCCACCGCGAATCGAATGAGGCGCTCTATCGGCTGGTCAACGGCCTGCGCGAGGGCAAGGAAGGCCGGGAGGAATTCCGCCTGCTGCGCGCCGTCGGCCCCGGCAGCAACAGCTCCGGCGCCCATTGGTATCGGCTGAAGGCGCGGCTGCTGCAGCCGGAGGAAAACGGCGGCAAGCCGCTGCAGATCTGGCAGATTACCGATATCACCACGGAGCGGGACGACCAGGAGCGCTTCTTCAAGGAATTGCAGAACGCGATCGACTATCTCGACCATGCGCCGGCCGGTTTCTTCTCAGCCGGCAGGAAGGGCGAGATCTTCTATCTGAACGCGACGCTTGCCGAATGGCTGGGCCTCGATCTCACCAAATTCGTGCCGGGCTCGATGACGATCGGCGACGTGGTGGCGGGCGAGGGGCTGGCGCTGATCCAGTCGGTGCAGGCCGAACCCGGCCTGAAGAAGACGGTGACGCTCGATCTCGACCTGCGCAAGACCAACGGCCAGAGCCTGCCGGTGCAGATCATCCACAGCGTCACCTCGATGCGCGACGGCGCACCCGGCGAAAGCCGGACGATCGTGCTGGGGCGTGAAAAGAGCGAGGCGGGCGGCCAGTCCGCTTCGGCCGCCGCCATGCGGTTCACCCGCTTCTTCAACAATACGCCGATGGCGATCGCCTCGGTGGACGGGGACGGGCGCATCCTGCGGACCAACGCACCGTTCCTGAAGATGTTCTCCGGCGTCGTCTCGCGCGACGATCTCGAAAAGGCGCCGCATCTCGAAACCATCGTGCAGGAAAGCGACCGGCCGCAGCTCGCCGAGGCGCTGGCAGCGGCCAAGGACCGGCAGGGCGACATTGCGCCCCTCGATACCCGCACGCCGACCGACGAAGCGCGCTATTTCCGTTTCTACGTCAACGCCGTCATCGACCAGAGCGATGAGGCGCCCGAGGAGGCGGCGATCGTCTACGCCGTCGAGGTGACCGAGCAGAAGGCGCTGGAAGCGCAGATGGCGCAGACGCAGAAGATGAATGCCGTCGGAACGCTCGCCGGCGGCATCGCGCATGATTTCAACAATGTGCTGACGGCGATCCTGCTTTCCTCCGACCATCTGCTGCTGCAGGCACGGCCGGCCGATGCGAGCTTTGCCGACCTGATGGAAATCAAGCGCAACGCCAACCGCGCCGCGGTGCTGGTGCGCCAGTTGCTCGCCTTCTCGCGCAAGCAGACGATGCGGCCCTCGGTGCTCAACCTCACCGATGTCGTCGGCGACCTGCGCATGCTGGTCGACCGGCTGCTCTCCGGCACCAATGTCAAGCTCGACGTGCAATATGGCCGCGACCTCTGGCCCGTCAAAACCGACCTTTCGCAATTCGAACAGGTGCTGATCAACCTCTGCGTCAATGCGCGCGACGCCATGCCCGAGGGTGGCACGCTGACGCTACGCACCCGAAACCTGACTGCTTCCGAGGTCTCTGCCTTCAACTATTCCTACATGCCGGCCGAGGACATGGTGCTGATCGAAGTCGCCGACAACGGCACCGGTATTGCGCCCGAAATCATGGACAAGATCTTCGAGCCCTTCTTCACCACCAAGGATGTCGGCAAGGGCACCGGGCTTGGCCTCGCCATGGTCTATGGCATTGTCAAGCAATCGGGCGGCTATATCCAGCCGGAATCCGAAGTCGGTAAGGGCACGACCTTCCGGGTCTTCCTGCCGCGCCACATCCCGGAGCCGGCGGTGGCCGCGGAAGCGGGTGCGATCGACAGCGCCGTCGCCGAGATCGGCATCCGGCCGGAGGCGCCAACGGCGCAACAGCCGGAGGACCTGACGGGATCGGCGGTCATCCTTCTCGTCGAAGACGAGGAGGCGGTGCGCCGCGGCGGCAAGCGCATGCTGGAAACGCGCGGTTATACCGTGCACGAAGCCGGCTCGGGCGTCGAGGCGCTCGCCATCTTGGAAGAGCTGGAAGGCAAGGTCGACATCGTCGTGTCCGACGTCGTCATGCCCGAGATGGACGGCCCGACGCTGCTGCGCGAGTTGCGCAAGACCTATCCCGACATGAAATTCATCTTCGTCTCGGGTTACGCCGAAGATGCCTTTGCTCGGAATCTGCCGCCGGACGCGAAATTCGGGTTTTTGCCGAAGCCGTTTTCGCTGAAGCAACTAGCTGTGGTGGTGAAGGAGACGCTGGACGGGTGAGGGCAGCCGGCATCGCTTTGGTAGACAGGGCGTGCCGCGGCCGCCCCCCTCTGCCCTGCCGGGCATCTCCCCACCTGTGGGGAGATCACAAGCGGCGGAACCTTCTCGCCACATCAACGTTCCGGCGAGCTGCGACGCCAATTGTTTGGGGAAGCCATTGCGTCTAGCCAATCTCCCCACCTGTGGGGGAGATGCCCGGCAGGGCAGAGGGGGCTGGAACGGCAGCAGCTGTCTGGCAAGGCGATTCCGGCCTGCCCCGTAGGCCTCACTCGCCCAACGCCACGGCAATCTCAGCCGCCAGCCGCGCATTGTTCTCGACCAGCGCAATATTCGTCTTCAGGCTCTGGCCGTCCGTCAGATCGAAGATGGTCGAGAGCAGATAAGGCGTCACCGCCTTGCCCGTGATCTCGTCGCGCTCGGCGCTGTCGAGTGCCCGCTCTATGTAGATCTCCATCTCTTCGCGGGCGATCTCGTCGGCTTCCGGCACCGGATTGGCGATGAGCATGCCGCCGTCGATGCCGAGCTGTTCGCGCACCGTCTGGAAATTGGCGATGGCGGCCGGGCTGTTCAGCGACAGTGGGCTGCGGATGCCCGAGGCGCGTGACCAGAAGGCGGGGAATTCTTCGCTCTCATAGGTGACGACGGGAACGCCGCGGGTTTCCAGCACTTCCAGCGTCTTCGGAATGTCGAGGATCGCCTTGGCGCCGGCGCAGACGACGATGACGCCGGTGCGGGCGAGTTCCTCGAGATCGGCCGATATATCGAAGCTTTCCTCGGCGCCTCGGTGCACGCCTCCGATGCCGCCTGTGGCAAAGACGCGGATGCCGGCGCGGGCGGCGGCAATCATCGTCGCGGCCACCGTGGTGGCGCCGGTGCGGCGCTCGGCGATCGCGAAGGCGAGATCGGCGCGCGATACCTTCATCACTTCGGTCGCCTTGGCAAGCTGCTCCAGTTCGCCGGCTTCAAGGCCGATATGCAGCGTGCCATGAATGACGGCGATGGTTGCCGGCACCGCGCCCTGTTCGCGAATGATCGTCTCGACGCTGCGGGCCATCTCGATATTGCCGGGATAGGGCATGCCATGGGTGATGATGGTCGATTCCAGCGCCACCAGCGGCGCGCCGCGCTGCTTGGCGCTGGCAACCTCTTTCGAATAGGCAATCGGCAGAAGGGGCGAAATGGGCTTGGTCATGATGTTGTCCTGTCGTCGATGAGCATGATGCCGAAGCGTGTCAGCGGTTTTCGCACCTCATGCTCGACTATTTAATATAGCGGCTTCAATGCAGAATTCTGACCTCGGGAACAAGGGCAAGCGCCGCATTCAAGAGATCCGGCGTCAGATTTTCGTTGACGGCGTGCCGCGACTGCACGGTGAGCGTTGCGGCAGCCGTGCCGTGGCGAACGGCCTCTTCGAGCGGCAGACCGAGCATCAGGGCGGCAAGCGTGCCGGCCGCAAGAGAATCGCCGGCTCCGGTGACGTCGGCGACCGTGTCGGCGATCGGCGGCTGCAGCGTCACGGCGCGGCCCTTGCAAAGTGCCACGAGCTCGCGGCGGCCGCGGGTGACGACGGCGTTCCTGATGCCGATCTGGTTCAGAAGCGGCGGCCAGCCGGCAGCGTCTTCCGGCTGTTTACCGGCAAGGGCAGCGGCCTCGGCTTCATTCAGGAACAGGTAGTCGATATCCGCGATGCACTGTTTCAGCCTGCCGACCTTGGCCGGCGAGATGGCAATCGCCGCGACCGGCTTCGCCAGGGAATGCGCCTTGGCAACGATCGCTGCGATCGTCTCCTCCGGCAGGTTGGCGTCGAAAAGAATGAGATCATGGGCGGCGAAAGCTTCGCGCACCCAGCGGATGGAGAGACGCCGCGGCACGAAGAATCGGTAGAGATCCATGTCGGCAAGGGCGATCACCAGATTGCCGTCCTTCTCGATGATCGCCGTATAGCTCGGGGTCTTGCGGTCGAGGAACACGAAAGGCCGGTCGTCGATGCCGGCGAAATCGGCGGCTTCGCCGACCATCTCGCCGATGGAGTCGCCGCCGCGTGGCGAAATCATCGTCACCTGAAAACCGAGCCTTGCCAGGTTGCGGGCCGCATTGAAGCCGCCGCCGCCCGGCTCCTCGAACCAGGTGCCGGGATTGCTGGCGCCCGGCGCCGTTTCGCCGGAGATCCGGCCGCGCCGGTCGATATGGGCGCCGCCGAGAACAAGAATCTTTTTCTTCACTTCAACCGCCTTCCGATGCCCGAAGCGCGAATCGAGACGGTGCTAGCAGCCGCGGCAAAGCCGGTGCATAAGGCCTAAGCCGTTGCTTTGCATCGATAAAACAAATATAGAACACAGGCTGTTTTACCTTTTTCTTTCAATCGTTTGATCGCCTATTGCGGAAATAGAACAAATGGGGTACAAACTCGACATTGCTTGGGCGGCTTCAATAACCTAAAGGTGGATCGGATGTCTCAGAATTCATTGCGGCTGGTAGAGGACAAATCGGTGGACAAAAGCAAAGCGCTTGAAGCGGCACTCTCACAGATAGAGCGGTCGTTCGGCAAGGGCTCGATCATGAAACTCGGCTCCAACGAGAATGTTGTCGAGATCGAGACGATCTCGACCGGCTCGCTTGGCCTCGATATCGCACTTGGCGTTGGTGGTCTGCCGAGGGGCCGTATCATCGAAATTTACGGGCCGGAAAGCTCGGGTAAGACGACGCTTGCGCTGCAGACCATTGCCGAAGCGCAGAAGAAGGGCGGCATTTGCGCCTTCGTTGATGCCGAACATGCGCTCGATCCCGTCTATGCCCGCAAGCTTGGCGTCGATCTGCAGAACCTTTTGATCTCGCAGCCCGATACCGGCGAGCAGGCGCTCGAAATCACCGATACGCTCGTGCGCTCTGGCGCCGTCGACGTTCTCGTCGTCGACTCGGTCGCCGCACTGACGCCGCGCGCCGAAATCGAAGGCGAGATGGGCGACAGTCTTCCCGGCTTGCAGGCGCGCCTGATGAGCCAGGCGCTGCGCAAGCTCACGGCTTCGATTTCCAAGTCGAACACCATGGTGATCTTCATCAACCAGATCCGCATGAAGATCGGCGTCATGTTCGGTTCGCCTGAGACGACAACCGGCGGCAATGCGCTGAAGTTCTACGCCTCCGTGCGCCTCGACATCCGCCGCATCGGCGCGGTCAAGGAGCGCGAAGAGGTGATCGGCAACCAGACCCGCGTCAAGGTCGTCAAGAACAAGATGGCGCCGCCCTTCAAGCAGGTCGAATTCGACATCATGTATGGCGAGGGCGTTTCCAAGACCGGCGAACTGGTCGATCTCGGCGTCAAGGCCGGCATCGTCGAGAAATCCGGTGCCTGGTTCTCCTATAACAGCCAGCGTCTCGGCCAAGGCCGCGAAAACGCCAAGACCTTCCTGCGCGACAATCCGGATCTCGCCCGTGAGATCGAGCTGTCGCTGCGCCAGAATGCCGGCCTGATCGCCGACCGCTTCCTGCAGAACGGCGGACCGGATCCCGATGATGGTGACGCTGCCGCGGAAATGTAATTTTCGCGATCGGTTTTCCGCCAGTCCCTTTGAAAATCCAAGCCGGCTGCATTCCCTGATCAGAATGCGGCCGGTTTTGTTTGTCTGCTGGACAGTGGCGGAGGTGAACGTTAAAAGCCGATGGATTTAGATTTACCTGCCTCCGGCAGCATTGAAGGGCATAGCATGAGCGGTGTGAACGATATCCGGTCGACATTCCTCGACTATTTCAAGAAGAACGGTCATGAGATCGTCTCGTCGAGCCCGCTCGTGCCGCGCAACGACCCGACGCTGATGTTCACCAATGCCGGCATGGTGCAGTTCAAGAACGTCTTCACCGGCCTGGAGAAACGCCCTTATTCCACGGCGACCACCTCGCAGAAATGCGTGCGCGCCGGCGGCAAGCATAACGACCTCGACAATGTCGGCTATACCGCCCGCCATCTGACCTTCTTCGAAATGCTCGGCAACTTTTCGTTTGGCGACTATTTCAAGGAGAATGCGATCGAGCTTGCCTGGAAGCTCGTCACCGAAGGTTTCGATCTGCCGAAACATCGCCTGCTGGTCACCGTCTATTCCGAAGACGAGGAAGCCGCGACGCTGTGGAGGAAGATCGCCGGCTTGTCCGACGACAAGATCATCCGCATCCCGACCTCCGACAATTTCTGGCAGATGGGCGATACCGGCCCCTGCGGCCCATGCTCTGAAATCTTCATAGACCAGGGCGAGAACGTCTGGGGCGGCCCTCCCGGTTCGCCGGAGGAGGATGGCGACCGGTTCCTGGAATTCTGGAACCTCGTCTTCATGCAGTTCGAGCAGATCGAACCCGGCGTGCGCAATCCGCTGCCGCGTCCGTCGATCGATACTGGCATGGGTCTAGAGCGCATGGCCTGCATCCTGCAGGGCGTCCAGAGCGTCTTCGACACCGACCTGTTCCGCACGCTGATCGGCGCCATCGAAGAGACGATGGGCGCCAAGGCTGAGGGCAGCGCCAGCCACCGCGTCATCGCCGACCATCTGCGCTCCTCGGCCTTCCTGATCGCCGACGGCGTGCTGCCGTCGAATGAAGGCCGCGGCTATGTGTTGCGCCGTATCATGCGTCGCGCCATGCGACACGCCCAGCTTCTCGGCGCCAAGGAGCCGCTGATGTACAAGCTGCTGCCGACGCTGGTGCAGGAGATGGGCCGCGCCTATCCGGAACTCGTGCGTGCCGAAGCGTTGATCTCGGAGACGCTGAAACTCGAAGAAGGCCGCTTCCGCAAGACGCTGGAGCGTGGCCTGTCGCTGCTGTCGGATGCGACCACGGATCTCGGCAAGGGCGACATGCTGGACGGCGAGACCGCCTTCAAGCTCTACGACACCTACGGCTTCCCGCTCGACCTGACGCAGGACGCTTTGCGCGCCCGTGAGATCGGCGTCGATATCTCCGGTTTTACCGATGCCATGCAGCGCCAGAAGGCCGAAGCCCGTTCGCACTGGGCCGGTTCCGGCGAGAAGGCAACCGAAACCATCTGGTTCGAGCTTAGGGAAAAGAACGGGGCAACCGAATTCCTGGGTTACGACACCGAAACCGCCGAAGGCGTGGTGCAGGCGATCGTCAAGGACGGGGCTGCTGCTGAAGAAGCCCAGGCCGGCGACAAGGTGCAGATCGTCGTGAACCAGACGCCGTTCTATGGCGAATCCGGCGGTCAGATGGGCGATACCGGCATCATTTCGTCCGACCACGGCAGAATAGAGATATCGGACACGCAGAAGAAGGGCGAAGGCCTCTTCGTGCATTCCGGCGTCGTTGTCGAAGGCGCATTCAAGAGCGGCGATGCGGTTGTTCTCACCGTCGATCACGCCCGCCGTTCGCGGCTGCGCGCCAACCACTCGGCAACACACCTGCTGCACGAGGCGCTGCGCGAAGTGCTCGGCACCCATGTTGCCCAGAAGGGTTCGCTGGTCGCGCCCGAGCGCCTGCGTTTCGACGTGTCGCATCCGAAGCCGATGTCGACCGAGGAGCTGAAGATCGTCGAGGATATGGCCAACGAGATCGTGCTGCAGAATTCTCCTGTCACGACCCGGCTGATGAGCGTCGACGACGCCATCGAGGAAGGCGCCATGGCGCTCTTCGGCGAGAAGTACGGCGATGAAGTGCGGGTCGTCTCGATGGGCACAGGCGTTCATGGCGCAAAGAGCAACAAGCCTTACTCGGTCGAGCTTTGTGGCGGCACGCATGTGTCGGCCACCGGTCAGATCGGCCTGATCCGCGTTCTCGGCGAAAGTGCCGTCGGCGCCGGGGTTCGCCGCATCGAAGCGCTGACCGGTGAATCGGCGCGCGAATATCTGGCTGAGCAGGACGATCGCGTGAAGACGCTGGCTGCCTCGCTGAAGGTTCAGCCTTCGGAGGTTCTGTCGCGTGTCGAAGCGTTGATGGACGAGCGCCGCAAGCTCGAAAGGGAACTGGCCGACGCCAAGCGCAAACTTGCCATGGGCGGCGGGCAGGGCGGCTCGGCCGATGCCGTGCGCGAAGTCGCCGGCGTCAAGTTCCTCGGCAAGTCGATATCGGGCGTCGATCCCAAGGACCTCAAAGGGCTTGCCGATGACGGCAAGACCAGCATCGGCTCCGGCGTCGTGACGCTGATCGGCGTCTCCGACGACGGCAAGGCGAGTGCGGTCGTCGCCGTGACGCCGGATCTCGTGGATCGTTTCAGTGCTGTCGATCTGGTGCGCGTCGCCTCGGCCGCCCTCGGCGGCAAGGGCGGCGGCGGCCGCCCCGACATGGCCCAGGCCGGCGGCCCCGACGGCTCGAAGGCCGACGAGGCGATCGAAGCGGTGGCCGTAGCACTCGCGGGCTAAGCTGCCGGGTTACGTCGGCTCTCCTCCCTCATTCCTGTGCTTGTCACACGAATCCAGTGCGCCCAAGTCATTGGGCGCGAAAGATCTTTTTTCTTTCGGTACTGATTCATTCACGGCGCGGACGTGCCGTGAATGGAATCCTGTGACGAGCACAGGAATGAGGGACGTTGGCGTGATGCCGGTGTACCCGCCTCGTCCTTCGAGGCACCTGCTCGGCACGTCAGCAAGGATAAGGGTCTCTTGAACTTTGGCGCTCCGGAGCCGGCAAGTCCGCAGGATTTGTCAAATCGGGCTATGCTTTGTTGCATCCGATCGATTTGCAGGGGGTTTGACATGAACGGGGAAACGGCATGGGCACTTTATGAAACCCGTCTGAGACGGGTTTCGGCTTATATTCACGACCACCTCGACGAGGAGCTGGATATGGCGCGCCTGGCCGAGATCGCCTGCATGTCCAGCTATCACTGGCACAGGATCTATCGGGCGATTTACGGCGAGACGCTGGCGGCCACCGTCAAGCGGCTGCGGCTGCATCGCGCGGCGGGCGAAATCGTCCGCACGGAGCTTGCCGTCCGTGAGATTGCGAAGCGATCAGGCTATCCCAATCTCCAATCCTTCAACCGCATTTTCAAGTCGGTCTACGGCATGCCGCCGGCACGCTATCGGAAAGAGGGAAGCCACACAGCCTTCCAACCCTCACCTAACGGAAAGATCAAAGCCATGTTCGACGTTACCATACGTGAGATCGCACCCATCGAACTGATCGGTGTCGCCCATGCCGGCTCCTATATGGAGATCGGCAAAGCCTTCGAAACATTGTTCGGCACGCTTTACGCGCGTGGTCTCGCCAGGCCCGACATGCGGATGATCGGTGTCTATCTCGACGATCCTGATATCGTGCCGGCCGAACAGCTGCGCTCGATCGCCTGCGTCACCGGCGTTTCCGCGGGGTCGGCCGAAGCGCCGTTCGAGCGGCGCACGATCGACGGCGGCGACTACGCCGTGCTGCGCCATAAAGGCCCCTATGCCGACATGCACAAGGCCTACCAGTGGCTCTATGCGGAGTGGCTGCCGAAAGCCGGGCGGCAACTGAAGGACAGCGTCATGTTCGAGGAATATCTCAACAACCCGCGCGACGTGCCGCCGACCGAGCTGATGACGGATATCCATATGCCGCTTGCCTGAGGGCTGACATCCCGGCGCGGCGCGGCGATGACGATCAGGCGGCCTGCATCGTCTTGCCGGCCTCATCATCCAGCGCATTGGCGCGCTTATAGGGCTCACGTTCGCTGATGCGGCCGAAGTAATCGACGAAGGCCTGGCGCTTTTCGATGCTGCCGAAGCCGAGACCCCAGCCGATATGCGAGCCGACATAGACGTCGGCGGCGGTGAAGCGCTCGCCGGCGACGTAGGTCGAGCCGGAGACGGCCATTTCGAGTGTGTTCATGACGTCGCCGAAACCGCCGCAGCCGGCCATGCGGAGGCGTTCTGCTGGAATTTCGAAGCCGAGCGCCTTCATCGTCACCGCCGATTCCAGCGGGCCGGCGGCAAAGAACATCCAGCGGTAGTAGCGGGCGCGCTCTTCCTGCTTGGGGGCCAAACCTTTTTCGGGGAAGGTCTCGGCGAGATAGGCACAGATCGCTGCGCATTCAGTGACGACGGTGTTGCCATGGCGGATCGCCGGAACCTTGCCCATCGGGTTGATGCGCAGATATTCCGGCGCCTTCATGCGTTCGCCGAAGGTCAGGAGTTCGGTGCGATAGGGCTGACCGATTTCCTCCAGCATCCAGCGCGCGATGCGGCCGCGTGACATCGGGTTCGTGTAGAATACCAATTCTTCGGTCATGACATCCTCCTCCTGTTGCGTCGCTCGGAATCAATAGCGCGCGGAGGTCTTTGTGCAACCCCCGATCTTCAAAGAGCCTTGCGGTACTGGATGAAGCCAGAGCGCTCGGCGATCTTGTCGTAGAGCCGCCTCGCCGTGGCATTCGTTTCATGCGTCATCCAATAAAGCCTGCCTGCGCCGTTTTGACGGGCAAGATCGGCGACCGCATCGATCAGCGCGGCGCCGGTACCGAGCCCGCGCTGGCTGTTTTCGACATAGAGATCCTGCAGGTAGCACGTCCATTGCGGCAGCCAGCAGGAGCGGTGAAAGATGGCATGGACGATGCCGACGAGGCGGCCGTCTCCATCGAAGGCGCCGAGCGCATGCATCGGTTCGCTGGGATCGTGGAAGCGGCCCCAGGTGAGATCGGTGGTTTCGGGTGGGATGACCACTTCGTAGAAGCGCTGATACGCCTCCCACAGGGTTTCCCAAGCGGCGCGGTCGGATGGTTCCAGCGGGCGTACGGTCGCCGTCATCAGCTGTTCTCCCAAAAAGAAAACGGCGGGGAAATCCCCGCCGTTTCGATGCTATCCCGAAAGAGGAGGCTTACGCCATCGCCTTCTGCAGGTTCTGGTCGATCTTGTCGAGGAAGGCGGTGGTCGACAGCCACGGCTGGTCGGGGCCGATCAAGAGCGCCAGGTCCTTGGTCATGAAGCCGGATTCGACGGTATCGACGCAGACCTTTTCGAGCGTCGAAGCGAAGCGGGCCAGCTCGGCGTTGTCGTCGAGCTTGGCGCGATGGGCGAGGCCGCGGGTCCAGGCGAAGATCGAGGCGATCGAGTTCGTCGAGGTTTCCTGGCCCTTCTGGTGCTGGCGGTAATGGCGGGTAACCGTGCCGTGGGCGGCTTCGGCTTCGACCGTCTTGCCATCCGGCGTCAGCAGCACCGAGGTCATCAGGCCGAGCGAGCCGAAGCCCTGGGCAACCGTGTCAGACTGGACGTCGCCGTCATAGTTCTTGCAGGCCCAGACATAACCGCCCGACCACTTGAGCGCCGAGGCGACCATGTCGTCGATCAGACGGTGTTCATAGGTGATGCCGGCTTCCTTGAACTGATCCTTGAATTCTGTCTCGTAGACTTCCTCGAAGATGTCCTTGAAGCGGCCGTCATAGGCTTTGAGGATGGTGTTCTTGGTCGACAGGTAGACCGGCCATTTGCGCATCAGGCCGTACATCATCGAGGCGCGGGCGAATTCGCGGATCGATTCATCGAGATTGTACATGGCCATGGCGACGCCGGCGCCCGGCGCGTTGAAGACTTCCTTCTCGATGACGGTGCCGTCTTCGCCGACGAACTTGATCGTCAGCTTGCCCTTGCCGGGGAACTTGAAGTCGGTGGCGCGGTACTGGTCGCCGAAGGCGTGGCGCCCGACGACGATCGGCTGGGTCCAGCCGGGAACCAGGCGCGGCACGTTCTTGCAGATGATGGGCTCGCGGAAGATGACGCCGCCGAGGATGTTGCGGATCGTGCCGTTCGGGCTCTTCCACATTTCCTTGAGGTTGAATTCCTTGACGCGGGCCTCATCCGGCGTGATCGTCGCGCACTTGATGCCGACGCCGTACTTCTTGATGGCATTGGCGGCGTCGACGGTCACCTGGTCGTTGGTGGCGTCGCGGTTTTCGACGGAGAGGTCGAAATAGTCGATATCGAGGTCGAGATACGGATGGATCAGCTTATCCTTGATGAGCTGCCAGATGATGCGCGTCATTTCATCGCCGTCGAGATCGGCGACGGGATTGGCGACCTTGATCTTGTTCATGTATCTGCCTCGTTCGAGCTTGAAGGGGACAAGCGTCCCGGGTGGGTGACCTGATGAGGAGCGCTATAGCACTGTGAACCGGGAACGCAAAGCTGCAACGGGTTTCACAATGCGTTTTTGCCGGCATTGCCAAGCGCTGAAATCTGGCTAGTGTCCGCGTTGATTTGCCCGCCCCGGAACATTCGATCATGAAGACAATCGCCGTTGTTATCGCAAGCCTTATCGCCTTTTCAGGCGCCGCCCACGCGGCCGATGCCACGGCTCCCGTGAAGGAGATCATGGACGCAACCAGAAGCAACTGGGCCGACAACAATAGCGACTGGACCGACATCTTCGATGCGAGCCGGCTCGACCAACTCTACAGCAAGGACTTCATCGCAAAATATCAGGCGGCCGCGCAATTTCCCGCCGGCGACGACGACGACGGCATATCGCCCTTCGATTACGATGTCATCGTCAACGGCCAGGATGCATGCCCGCTGGAGGATCTGACGATGGCGGCTGCGCCCCCGGTCAACGGGACGACCGAGGTCACGGTGCGCTTCAAGAAATCCGCCTGCGCGGACACTCCTGACGCCAAGGACTACACAACCGTTCGCTTCGAGGTGGTCGAGGAGGCTGGCCAAGCCGTCATCGATGATATCGTCACCGAGAATATCGAAACGCAGGGCCGCGATTCCCTGAAGGCGACGATGGCGCTGATTGCCAAGGGCCAATAGGCGCGCGACAGTCGCGAGCGTCGAGATTCGATCGCGGGCGATTTGCTTCGCCTGGCATGGCATTATCTGTCGATCCTTCCGCGGCATGAGGAGGCCTGCATTTGTTTTCCGGTTTTCAGGCTCGCGACTGGCTGCTTGCCAATGATCCGGCGCTTTCGCGTCTGCGCATGGCCCTGCGGGTGACGCTGACGATCGTTTTCTCCTTTTTGGTCCTTCTTGCCATCCACATGCTCATCCTGTCGTTGCCGACCGCGGCCTTTGGCCTCGGCATTGTGCTGTCGATCGAAGGCGGCGTGGCGGTGCGCGACAAGGGCAATTCCCGCCAGTTGGTGACGCGGCTCTTCGGCTGTGTGGCAAGCCTCGCCGTCGTCGGCATTGCCGCGGGGCTCGAGGATCGCCGCTTTCTCTCCGATCTCGTCTTCCTGGTGGTGATCGCGCTCGCATCGGCGGGACGGGTGTTCGGGCCGCGCGGTTTTGCCATCGGCATGTTCGCCTTCACCTCCTATTTCATGGGCGCCTATTTCCGGCCTCCGCTTGCCGAGCTGCCTGAAGTGGCGATCGGCCCTGTCGTCGCGGTGCTCGTCGGCCATCTGGTCAGGGCGGTTCTGCTGCCCGACGATTGGCGGCGCGATCTGTTGCGTTCGCTCGAAAGCGTCAGGGGTCGGATCAACCAGATCCTCTTCAAGCTCGCCGCCATCGCCGGCGGCGCCGAGATCGGCGAAGCCGACCGGCAGGAACTGCGCCAGCTGGAAGACCGGCTGAAGGAAGTGGTGCTGATGGCGGAGACCTTCATCCCGCGCCCGCCGGCCGGTGTTTTCGACGGCGCCGCCGACCCAGCCGCCGAACTGGCGATCCGGCTTTTCGACGCTCATCTTGCCGCCGAGAGCGCGATCGTGCTGAGCTTCCAGAGCCCGCCGCCTTTTGCGCTCGTCCATGCCGTTATCGAGGCGGATACGGCGGAAGTTGCAAGATTTGAAGGGATGGCCGACGCCATCAGGGATCAGCCGCAGGGAGAAACCCTGCGGGCCCTTCTCTGGCTCGGCGAGGCGCGGCAGCAGTTGACGCAGGCGATCGGCGAGGGGCAGGCCTCCGGTTTCTCCGAGATCGACGCGATCAAGGATACGGCGCAATCCCAGGCGATCGACTTTTCTTTCGCCAATCCTCTGCTGCGTTCGGCACTGCAGATCACCATCGCGTCGGCGATCGCCATGAGCTTCGGCCTGCTCTTGTCACGCGAACGCTGGTTCTGGGCGGTGCTTGCTTCCTTCCTCGTCTTTACCAACACCAATTCGCGCGGCGACACTGCGATGAGGGCGCTGTCGCGCTCGCTCGGCACCGTGTTCGGGATTGCCATCGGCCTTGTGCTGGCAACGCTGATTTCAGGCGAGCCCGATATTGCCATTCCGGTTGCCGCCGTCTGTATCTTCCTCGCCTTCTATTTCCTGCAGGTTTCCTATGCGACGATGACCTTCTTCATCTCGATCGTGCTCTGCCTGGTCTACGGCATGACGGGCGTGCTGACGCTCGATCTGTTGAAGCTGCGCATCGGCGAGACCATGATTGGGGCTGCGGCCGGAACGGCGGTCGCCTTCATCGTCTTTCCGACACGCACGCGTGGCGCGCTCGATTCCGCGCTTGCCCGCTGGTTCCAGGCGCTGCGCGACCTGCTCGGGGCGCTTAGCGAGGGTAAGAGCGGTTTCGAGCTGATGGCGCTGTCACAGAAGATCGATGCCTGCTACCGCGACGTGACGGTGGCGGCGCGGCCGCTCGGCTCGTCGTGGTCGGTGGTGACGCGGCCGGGCCAGATCCGCCAGACGCTGGCGATCTTCCTGTCCTGCACCTATTGGGCGCGTATCCTGGCAAAGAATTATCAAGCGCCGGCCGCCGACACTCTGAAAGGGCTGATTGCGGCGGATCTGGCGCTGATCGACGATGCTGCCCCGCGCGGATCCAGCTGCTTCCTGATCAAGCGCAAGGCATCGCGGACGACAGGACGACACCTGCCGCTGTCGCGCGAGGGCGCCAGGCTCGGGCTCGAAATGATCGGTTCGGCGCTGGAAAGGCTCTATCCGCAGGCCGACGTCTTGCCGTTTGCGACGGGCGAGGCTATTGCGCGCTCGAAACAAGGATAAGACCATGGCAGGCACGAACAGCGAGCGTCAACTTCTGGCCGAGGGGCCGGCCATCATTCTGGTCGAGCCGCAGATGGGCGAGAATATCGGCATGGTGGCGCGCGCCATGGCGAATTTCGGCTTGGCAGAACTGCGCCTCGTCAATCCGCGTGACGGCTGGCCGAACGAAAAGGCGCTGGCGACCGCCTCCAAGGCCGATCATGTGATCGCGGCAACGAAGGTCTACGACACGCTGGAGCAGGCGGTCGCCGATCTCAACTTCGTCTATGCGACGACGGCACGCGAGCGCGACGGTTATAAGCCGGTGCGCTCCCCGGTCATCGCCGCCGAGATGCTGAGGGCGAAATTCCGTGCGGGCGAGGGCACCGGCATTCTCTTCGGGCGCGAGCGCTGGGGGTTGACCAACGAGGAAGTGGCGCTGGCCGACGAGATCGTCACCTTTCCCGTCAATCCGGCCTTTGCCTCGCTGAACATCGCCCAGGCCGTGCTGCTGATGTCCTATGAATGGATGAAGTCCGGCATGGAGGATATTGGCGCCGTGCCCTTCCAGGCAATCGGGCAGACACCCTCGACCAAGGAGCAGTTGTTCGGCCTGTTCGATCAGCTGGAAGAGGCGCTCGATGCGCGCGGTTATTTCCATCCTGCCGGGAAAAAGCCCAAAATGGTCGACAATCTGCGTGCAGTTCTATCCCGCCGGGCTTTCACGGAGCAGGAAATCAGCGTGTTGCGCGGCGTCATCTCATCTCTCGACCGCTTCTCGCGCAAGAGCCCGCGCGGCGGCAGGTTCCCGACACCGGCCAAGGAAACACCGCCAGATGACAGCGACGACGCGTGAGCTGAAACCTATCCTTCTCTTTGATTCCGGCATCGGCGGGCTGACCGTCTTGCGCGAGGCGCGCGTCTTGATGCCGGAGCGCGGCTTCATCTATGTCGCCGACGATGCTGGTTTTCCCTATGGCGGCTGGGAGGAACAGGCGCTGAAGGAGCGGGTTATCGGGCTCTTCGCCAAGCTGCTGGCGGATTATGACCCTGAAGTGTGCATCATCGCCTGCAATACCGCCTTCACTCTGGTCGGCGCCGACCTACGCGCCGCCTTTCCCCAGATGACCTTTGTCGGCACCGTGCCGGCGATCAAGCCGGCGGCGGAGCGCACGCGCTCAGGTCTGGTCTCGGTGCTCGCGACGCCCGGCACGGTAAGGCGGGCCTATACGCGCGATCTCATCCAATCCTTCGCGCAGCAATGCCATGTCCGCCTCGTCGGCTCTGAGAACCTCGCGCGCATGGCCGAAGCCTATATCCGCGGCGACGCCGTCTCCGATGACGCCGTGCTTGCCGAAATCGACCAGTGTTTCGTCGAGAGGGACGGCCAGAAGACCGATATCGTCGTGCTGGCCTGCACCCATTATCCCTTCATGGCCAATCTGTTCCGGCGGATTGCCCCGTGGCCGGTCGATTGGCTCGATCCGGCCGAAGCAATCGCACGGCGCGCCCGCACGCTGGTTCCGCTGGTTGCTGATGCCGTGCATCCCGACAATTTCGACTTCGCCGTGTTTACCTCAGGCCAGCAGGATTTCGCGACGCGGCGGCTGATGCAGGGATTCGGCCTGAGGGCTTGAGGGAATTGTCCTGTGGGTTGGCAAAATCCGGCCCTGAACATCAGCAGATTCTTTGATAGACGGGGCGTTGCCGTTTCGGAAGAATGGCGTTTCGTTCATGTGAGTCTCTTCGTCGCGAGGATCGGCATTGCAAGTTGGCATCGATATGGGATTGGCGTCCGGCAGCCCGGCGACGCTCGATATCGAGGAGCTGCTGGCGACCCGTCTGCTCGTGCAGGGTAATTCCGGATCGGGGAAGTCGCATCTCTTGCGCCGTCTGCTCGAGCAATCGGCGCAATGGGTGCAGCAGGTCATCATCGATCCCGAGGGTGATTTCGTCACCCTCAGCGACAGGTTCGGCCACATCGTCGTCGACGGCGAACGCACCGAGGCGGAGTTGGCTGGGATTGCCAACCGCATTCGCCAGCATCGCGTTTCCTGCGTGCTGACGCTGGAAGGACTCGACATCGAGCAGCAGATGCGTGCCGCTGCCGCCTTCCTCAACGGCATGTTCGATGCCGACCGCGAATACTGGTATCCCGTTCTTGTCGTCGTCGATGAAGCGCAGATGTTTGCGCCGTCCGTCGGTGGCGACGTCTCGGAAGATGCGCGCAAGATGTCGCTGGGCGCGATGACCAATCTGATGTGCCGCGGCCGCAAGCGCGGGCTTGCCGGCGTCATTGCCACGCAGCGTCTCGCCAAACTCGCCAAGAACGTCGCGGCCGAGGCCTCGAACTTCCTGATGGGCCGTACCTTCCTCGATATCGACATGGCGCGCGCTGCCGACCTGCTCGGCATGGACCGGCGCCAGGCGGAGATGTTTAGAGACCTGAAGCGCGGCAATTTCGTCGCCCTCGGCCCGGCGCTGTCGCGTCGGCCGCTTCCAATCCAGATCGGCGCGGTGGAAACCTCAGCGCGCTCCTCCAGCCCGAAGCTGATGCCGCTGCCGGATGCGCCGCAGGATGTCGAGGATCTGATCTTCACGCCCGATCCGGAAGAATTCCAGCGTCCGCTCGTGCGCCGCGCGCCGCCGGCGCCGCGGCCGACCACCGATATACTGGCGGAGCTCTCACGCTCGACGCCGGCGGCGTCACCCGCATCTGTCGAGGCGAGGGCGAGCCAGATGGAGGTCTCCGCCGAGGAGCGGGAAGAGCGCCTCGCAGGCGTGCTTGCCGAAATCCTCGACGATCCCACCTCCGCCTTCCGTACCGATTCGGTACTCTACCAGGACTTTCTCGTGCGGCTGCGCATGCGCCGCGTGCCGGGACCGCCGATCGCGCTGCCGGATTTTCGACGGCGTGTGGCGATCTCCCGCTCCGGTGTCGATACCGCGACAGCGGCGACCGACGAGTGGGCGACGGCGCTGTCGCTGTCATCTGGCGTTACCGACGACCTGCAGGGTGTGTTCCTGATGCTCGCCAAGGCTGCCGCCTGCGGTGAGCCGTGCCCGTCGGACGCCCGCATCGCCCGCGCCTATGGCACCCACTCGGCGCGGCGCGCGCGGCGCCTGCTCGGTTATTTCGAGGAGCAGGGGATCGTCGTCGTCCACACGGATTTCTCCGGCAAACGCATCGTGGCATTCCCCGACATGAATTGCCAGACCGCGCCGGGCGACGCGAATGCGCCCGATACGGGTGATCAGCCGCTGGCTGCGGAATAGTGGCGCTTTCGGGCTTTGGCGCAGTTGACATTTTCATGACGGGCCTCTAAAGACCGCGCCAAGCACCGGGCAGCAATGTCCGGTGTTTCATTTGACATGTCCCGTGGATCGTTTCTGTTCGCGTAACCGGAACATCCTGTCAGATCTCGGCAGAGATCAGAGGAGGGCGTGTTTCCTTTGCGCGGTTTGGCAACAAACCGGCATAAACCTTTGAAAGGAAATACGATGAGCAAGCGCGAATCGTCCAAGTACAAAATTGACCGCCGTATGGGCGAAAACATCTGGGGCCGTCCGAAGTCCCCGGTGAACCGCCGCGAATACGGCCCGGGCCAGCATGGCCAGCGCCGCAAGGGCAAGCTTTCGGATTTCGGTGTGCAGCTGCGCGCCAAGCAGAAGCTCAAGGGTTACTACGGTGACCTGCGCGAGAAGCAGTTCCGCGCGATCTTCGCCGAAGCCGACCGCCGCAAGGGCGACACCTCTGAAAACCTGATTGGCCTGCTGGAGTCGCGCCTCGACGCAATCGTCTATCGCGCCAAGTTCGTTCCGACGGTCTTTGCTGCCCGTCAGTTCGTCAATCATGGCCACGTCACCGTCAACGGTGTGCGCGTCAACATCGGTTCCTACCGTTGCAAGGCCGGCGACGTCA
>Ga0102593_1001081_pt1 | contig 30490 bp, 30 predicted proteins | sample AraplaCol_mMS_r2_2_FD_76862 | JGI IMG/M metagenome (GOLD analysis project Ga0102593, IMG submission 76862) | Arabidopsis root microbial communities from North Carolina, USA - plate scrape MF_Col_mMS_r2 (SPADES assembly) (version 2) | ecosystem: Host-associated > Plants > Roots > Endosphere...
ACTGGCAAGGTACTCAGTGCCGAGAATGCCGATGTGCTGAATCATCCCGCGTCGCTGACGAAGATGATGACCATTTATATGGCCTTCGAGGCGATCAAGCGCGGCAAGATCAGCTGGAACACTCCGCTTGTCATGTCGCGATACGCCGCCTCGCGGCCGCCGACAAAGCTCGGCGTTCGCGCGGGCGATTCCATCACCGTTCAAGAAGCAATCCTCGGAATGATCACCAAGTCGGCCAACGATGCTGCCGCAGCCATGGCCGAGAAGCTTGGCGGTTCCGAAGCCAACTTTGCAGCCATGATGACGCAGAAGGCGCGGCAGCTCGGCATGAGCCGCACGGCATTCTACAATGCCTCCGGCCTTCCGGATGGCCGGCAGGTCACCACGGCGCGGGACATGTCCACGCTTGCCGTGGCGCTGATGCGGAATTTTCCAAGCGAGTACCGCCTGTTTTCGACGGCGAGCTTCACGTTCCGTGGGCGCACGATCCGCGGCCACAACAATCTGATGTACCGTTACCAGGGCATGGACGGCATCAAGACGGGTTATACCAACGCGTCCGGGTTCAATCTGGTTAGCGCCGTGAAGGATGGCGACCGCCGGGTCGTCGGCGTCGTGCTGGGTGGCCGCACTGCCCGCAGCCGCGACGCCAAGATGGCCGGTCTGCTCGACAAGTATCTTGGCCGCTCGGCGGGCGGAAACCTCGTCGCGAGCACCAACTCGCGCCAGACAGTCGAAGTTGCTTCGGCCGCAGCAGGCGCCGGTCTGCCGGTCCCGGGAACCGCGCCGCGCAGCAATGATCTCGCGCCGAAGGCGCTCGGTTTTCTGAGCGATACGACTGTGCCGTTGGAGCGCCCGTTCGCCGCCGCCGAACCGGCCAATGCCGGCAAGGTCGCCGCCAAGTCCGCGGGCGCGCCGTCGGCATCCGGCGACTGGCAGATCCAGATCTCGGCTGCATCGAGCGACGATGCCGCCCGTGCCCTTCTGGCCCAGGCCAAGGCCGAGGGCGGTGCGGCACTGAAGGCCGCGTCGCCTTATACCGAGGCTGTAGGCAATGGTGCGAATAAGGTCTATCGCGCCCGCTTCATCGGCTTCCAGAGCCGCGAGGCCGCTACATCTGCCTGCGACGCGCTGAAGCAGCGTTCCTACGACTGCATGCTGTTGCCCGATCACGGCTGATCCATCTCGACTTTCCGACAGAATCAGGGTTCTCCTTTGTAAACAAAAGGAGAACATGATGCTGAGTGATCTCGCCGAAAAGTTCGAGCGTGCGTCGCGGAACTACGCCGATGCCAACGGCATCGAGCGCGACGCCGACTGGTTTCTGCTGAAGCTTCAGGAGGAAATCGGCGAGCTTACCCAGGCTTGGAACCGTGTCAGCGGGAGAGGGCGCAAAAAGGGCAGGTCGGATGAGGAGCTACGGCTGGACCTTGCCGACGAGGCGGCCGATGTCCTCGGCCACATCCTTCTTTTCGCGCACAGGAACGATCTGGATCTCTCAGCGGCAATCAAGCGCATGGCTCTTCCGGCCAGAGCAGCGCTAGGCTGCAGTGATCCTGCGCCGATAGAATTTGCTGTCCACGGCCATCAGTGGGAACGATGGCGGAAGCTCACTTTTCGAAACTTCGGCGAATCCATTCTTCTCGTAGAACCGGTGGGCGGCGAGGAATTTGTCCGTGGTCCCAAGGAAGATGTCTTTGATCCCCTGAGCCTCCGCATGGTCAACCAACCCGGCAAGAAGACGGGCTGCGACTCCATGTTCGCGACCGCGCACATCGGCAGCAACAAACATCTTGCGCAGCGCCGTCTGGCTGTTGCCGATGTCCTTCAGCCCGATCGTGCCGACGATCTGGCCATTGCGCACCGCCACCCAGAACTGACCTTTTCCGGATTGATAGAAATCAGGAATGGCGGCGAGATCAGGCTGGTCGTCGGCCGTGATCGCGATGCCGAATTCCTCGCGCTGGATCGGCAGGATCACCGCGAAAACATCATCCATATCGGAGGCAACGAAAGGTCTGATTTCGATTTCGCTCATCGCCGCTGCTCGTTCTAGACTAGGCTTTCGTGCCGCCGACGGTGATCTGATCCATCCTGAGGTGCGGCTGGCCGACACCAACCGGAACCCATTGCCCAGCCTTGCCGCAATTGCCGATCCCGGTGTCGAGCTTCATGTCATTGCCGACCATTGAAACACGCTTCATGGCGTCCGGCCCGTTGCCGATCAGCATCGCGCCCTTGATCGGGGCGCCAATCTTGCCGTTGTCGATCAGGTAGGCCTCCGTGCAGCCGAACACGAACTTGCCCGATGTGATATCCACCTGGCCGCCGCCGAACGAAACCGCGTAAATGCCCCTCTTGACGGAGGAAATGATTTCCTCCGGCGTCTTGTCGCCACCCAGCATGTAGGTGTTGGTCATGCGGGGCATTGGAACGTGGGCATAGCCCTGCCGACGGCCGTTGCCCGTCGGTGTCATGCCCATCAGGCGGGCGTTCTGTCGGTCCTGCATGTACCCGACCAGCTTGCCGTTTTCGATCAGCACGTTGTAGCCGGACGGCGTGCCCTCGTCATCGATGGTGATCGAGCCGCGGCGGTTGTCGATCGTACCGTCGTCAACGACTGTGACGCCGGGCGCCGCAACCATCTGGCCGAGGAGACCGGCAAAGGCCGACGTCTTTTTCCGGTTGAAATCCCCTTCGAGACCGTGGCCTACCGCTTCGTGCAACATGACACCCGGCCAGCCGGAACCAAGCACGACGTCCATGGTGCCGGCGGGCGCCTCGATCGCCTCCAGGTTCACCAGCGCTTGCCGCAAGGCTTCGTCGGCGCCGTATTGCCAGTTGTCCTCGGCGATGAAATCGCCAAAACCGATGCGGCCGCCGCTGCCGTAGGAACCGCTCTCCTGGCGGTCGCCTTCGCCTGCAATGACCGAGATGTTGATACGCGTCATCGGCCGGATATCGCGAACGCGGTGACCATCGGCGCGCAGAATATCGACAACCTGCCAGCTGGCGGCGATCGATGCGGTCACCTGGCGCACCTTGGCGTCCTTGCCGCGCAGATAGGCGTCGATGTCCTGTAACACCTTGACCTTCTCTTCGAAGGTCGGCGTGCCGATCGGGTTCTCGTCGGAATAGAGCTTCTTGTTGGTCCGCTGGGGAGCCGCCGCATAGCTGCCCGCATGACCGCGGGTGACGGCGCCAACCGCATCGGCGGCGCGCTTCAGGGCCGCGACGGAGAGGTCGCCCGCATGCGCATAGCCGACCGCTTCGCCGGCAACTGCGCGCAGGCCGAAGCCTTGCTCGGTGTTGAAGCTGCCGCCCTTGAGGCGTCCGTTATCGAACATCAGCGATTCCGCCTGGGAATGTTCGATGTAGAGCTCCCCATCATCAGCGCCGGAAAGCGCCTCGGCAACAAGCGAGCGCATCTTCGCTTCGTCGGCATCGAAAAGCGTCAGGAGATCCGTATTCATATCTTTATGCTCCGCTGAAGCAGGAATGCTATCAGCCGATGTAGGTTCGGTGGACGGTTCGAGCAAGCCCCGAAGGCGAGACGATCAGGGGAGGGCGTCGTAGCCTTCAGCGAAACCCTTGAGGTCGACAGGAATGCCGATCCCCTCTTCCGGCGTCTGGAAGACGATGAAGGTGGCGCTCGCGCCGCTGCGGAAGGTCTTCAGCAGCTCGTCCTCGAGAACGACCTCAGCGTAGCAGCCATCGGCGAAGCAACGTACGAAATAGGCGCGGCCGATATCCTTGCCGTCGACGTTAAGGCCGAGGCCGTTCGGCAGCAGGACGCCGAGCGGCGCGAGGACGCGCAGGATTTTTGACTTGCGGTCGGCGGTCTTCAGCACCACGACGGAGAGACCGACCTCAGGCCGATCCTCGGCTATGACGTTCTGCATCAAGGCGCACTGCTCGGTCGAGGCGCCGGCCGGCTTGTCGCAGACGACCGACCATGCGCCGTGGTTCGACTTTACGGTGCCGGGTGCCTGCGGCTGCGTCTGGCCGGGCGTTGCCTGCGTGGCGGGAGCTTGGGGCGCGGGCTGTGCCGGCGCGGGCTGCTGCTGGGCGAAAGCGGGAGCAGTCGCTGCGGCCGCAATGCACGCTGTCAGCACGAACGGCCGTGCGAGGGAACGGAAACCCATGAAAACCTCTGCAATTCGAATCAGTGCCGCTAAATTGGGGCGCGCCACCAAAAATGAAAAGCCCCACCCGCTGAAAAGCCGGGGACTACGGCGGAAATGGGACGTTTATCCGAGAATGTTGGCGTAGTCGGGCGCTGCACAAGCTTTATTTCGTCGGTGATAGCGAAAAGATGGAATGTTTCTTTATGCTTGGATCAAGCTGTTTGAATGCGAAAATGCCGCACGAACAAACGCTTTGGGCGGTTGCGATCAATGACAAACTGTGGTTTGAAGCGCTGAGATGGCAAGGATTCTGTGCGCGATTTTGCACGGACCAGCGCTCGAGGGAGATATTAAGGTGATTAAGAAGGCTTCTGCAGCTCTGACCGCGCTGGTCTGTCTGCTTTTTGCTTCCGGCAGTTATGCCGACCAGCCGCAGCCGTGGCAGGCAACATTGCAGCCGGCAGCCACGCCGATCATGCGAGACATTCATTGGTTTGAGCAATATACCCTGTGGTTTATCGTTCCGATCACGCTTTTCGTGTTGGTCCTTCTTATTGTCGTCTGTCTGAAGTTCCGCTCCGGTGCCAATCCGGTGCCTTCCAAAACGAGCCACAATACGCTGATCGAAGTCGCATGGACCGTGGGACCGGTTCTCGTGCTTCTTTTCCTCGCGGTGCCTTCGTTTAACCTTTTGACCGCCCAGCTGACTTTGCCGGAAAATCCGGATGTCACCATCAAGGCGACGGCCACCCAGTGGCAGTGGAACTATGAATATGAAGGCTCGGGCGAAACCCCGGTCGCTTTCGACTCCTATCTTCTGAAGGATCAGGACCGCGCCGCTGCCGGCAAGGAAGACAAGTCGCGTTATCCGCGCCTCCTGGCCGTGGACAATGAGCTGGTCCTGCCTGTCAACAAGACCGTCCGTGTTCTCGTGACGGCTGCTCCCACCGACGTCATTCACGCTTTTGCAATGCCGTCTTTCGGCGTCAAGATCGACGCCGTACCGGGTCGCCTGAACGAAACCTGGTTCCGTGCCGAGCGGGAAGGCCTGTTCTACGGCCAGTGCTCCGAACTCTGCGGCAAGGACCATGCGTTCATGCCGATCGCTATCCACGTCGTTTCCGAGGACAAGTACAAGCAGTGGCTCGCCGGTGCTGCTACTGATCTGCCTGGGGCGTACAAGACACTCATGGCCGCAACCGATGGTCCCGCAAAGACCGTCGACGTTGCCGAAAACGTCGCACAGTAAGGGAAGAGGGAACGGGACATGGCTGGACCTTCCGCACACGATCATTCGCATGATCACGGTCATGGCGCACACGCCCATGACGACCATCACGATCACTCGCACAAGCCGAGCTTCATCAATCGCTGGTTCTTTTCGACGAACCACAAGGATATCGGCACGCTTTACCTGATCTTCGCGATCATGGCCGGCATCGTCGGCGGCGCGCTCTCCGTTGCCATGCGCATGGAGCTGCAGGAGCCGGGCATCCAGATCTTCCACGGTCTGGCATCGATGGTTTACGGCTATGAAGGCGACGCCGCCATCGACGGCGCCAAGCAGATGTTCAACATGTTCACCACAGCGCACGCGCTGATCATGATCTTCTTCATGGTCATGCCGGCGATGATCGGTGGCTTCGCCAACTGGATGGTGCCGATCATGATCGGTGCGCCTGACATGGCGTTCCCGCGTTTGAACAACATCTCCTTCTGGCTGATCGTTCCGGCCTTCCTTCTGCTGGTCATGTCGATGTTCGTCGAAGGTCCGGCGGGCGCTTACGGCGCAGGCGGCGGCTGGACGATGTATCCGCCGCTGTCGAGCTCCGGCACGCCGGGTCCGGCTGTCGACCTTGCGATCTTCGCGCTCCACATTGCCGGTGCGTCCTCGATCCTCGGTGCGATTAACTTCATCACCACGATCCTGAACATGCGCGCTCCGGGCATGACGCTTCACAAGATGCCGCTCTTTGCCTGGTCGGTTCTGATCACCGCCTTCCTGCTTCTGCTGTCGCTCCCGGTTCTTGCCGGCGCCATCACCATGATGCTGACCGACCGCAATTTCGGTACGTCCTTCTTCGTGCCGGAAGGCGGTGGCGACCCTATCCTCTACCAGCACCTGTTCTGGTTCTTCGGTCACCCCGAAGTATACATCCTGATCCTGCCCGGCTTCGGCATCGTCAGCCACATCATCTCGACCTTCTCGCGCAAGCCGATCTTCGGCTACCTCGGCATGGCCTACGCCATGGTCGCGATCGGTGCCGTCGGCTTCGTCGTCTGGGCGCACCACATGTATACGGTCGGCCTGTCGCTCGACGCGCAGCGCTACTTCGTGTTCGCAACGATGGTCATCGCCGTTCCGACGGGCGTGAAGATCTTCTCCTGGATCGCGACGATGTGGGGTGGCTCGATCAGCTTCCGCACGCCGATGGTCTGGGCGATCGGCTTCATCTTCCTGTTCACCGTCGGTGGCGTGACGGGCGTCCAGCTCGCCAATGCCGGTCTCGACCGCTCCCTGCATGACACCTATTACGTCGTGGCTCACTTCCACTACGTTCTGTCGCTTGGCGCCGTCTTCGCCATCTTCGCTGCTTGGTACTACTGGTTCCCGAAGATGACCGGCTACATGTACAACGAGTTCATTGGCACGCTGCACTTCTGGGTCATGTTCATCGGCGTCAACCTGGTGTTCTTCCCGCAGCACTTCCTTGGCCTCGCGGGCATGCCGCGCCGCTACATCGACTACCCGGATGCGTTTGCCGGCTGGAACTATGTTTCCTCGATCGGTTCCTACATCTCGGCCGTCGGCGTGCTGATCTTCCTCGTCGGTGTCTTCGAAGCCTTCGCCAGGAAGCGCGTTGCCGGTGACAATCCGTGGGGTGAAGGCGCAACGACGCTCGAATGGCAGCTGTCTTCGCCGCCGCCGTATCACCAGTGGGAACAGCTCCCGCGCATCAAGTAAGATGCGAGAAATCGCGACCGCCGCGTGTTACAGTGCGGCGGTCGGCTTACAAGTTTGCAGGACAATAGAATGACAGTTATCGGCAATCGCAAAGCTCTTGCACACGACGGCGAGTTCCGCCTGTCGGAGGCGAGCGCGCGCGATTATTTTGAGCTTCTGAAGCCGCGCGTCATGTCGCTCGTGGTCTTCACGGCATTTGCCGGTCTCGTTCTGGCACCGGGGCACATCAATCCGGTTCTCGGTCTCATTGCCATCCTGTGCATCGCCATTGGCGCAGGCGCTTCAGGCGCGCTCAACATGTGGTACGACGCCGATATCGATGCGATCATGACCCGCACAGCAAAGCGTCCGATACCGGCCGGTCGTGTCGCTCCGCGCGAGGCGCTGGCATTCGGCTTGGTGCTTTCCTGTTTTTCGGTGGTTATCCTGGGGCTCGCCGTCAATTGGCTCGCAGCCTCGATCCTCGCCTTCACGATTTTCTTCTACGCCGTGATTTATACGATGTGGCTGAAGCGCTCGACGCCGCAGAACATCGTTATCGGCGGTGCCGCCGGCGCCTTTCCGCCGATGATCGGCTGGGCCTGCGTGACGGGTACCGTCACGATCGAAAGCTTCGTGCTCTTCATGATCATCTTCCTCTGGACGCCAGCCCATTTCTGGGCGCTGGCTCTGTTCAAGATGAAGGATTATGAGGCCGTCGGTGTTCCGATGCTGCCCAATGTCTCGGGTGAGCGTACCACCAAGCATCAGATTGTTGCCTATGCCGTGCTGACGGCGGTGTGCGGCGTGCTGCCGACTGTCCTAGGCTTTGCGAGCCTCGGCTACGGCCTGGTTGCCGCAGTCCTGGGCGCAATCTTCATCTACTGTTCCATCGCCGTCTGGCGGATGCCGGACGGCGATGAGAAGATGATCCCGGCCAAGAAGCTCTTCGGCTACTCGATCCTGTATCTTTTCGCAATTTTCTCCGCCCTGATGTTCGACCGGCTGGCGGCCGTGCTCGTTTCGCATGCGGGAGGCATTTTCTGATGGACGTCGTCAAGCTTACGGAAGCGCAACGCAAGTCGCGCCGCAATCGCAACGTCGCTCTTGGCCTGGTTCTGGCCGGCCTTGTCGTACTCTTCTACGCGGTCACGATCGTGAAGTTCACATCGGGGCACATGTAAGATGAGCGAGATGCAGAGCACGCCGAGGAAACAGCGCAACAATGGCGCCGTCGTTTTCATGTGCCTTGCCTTCGTCGTCGGCATGGGCGCTGCGAGCTATGCGGCTGTTCCGCTCTATCGGATGTTCTGCCAGCTTACTGGTTACAACGGCACGACACAGCGCGTCGAGCAGGCCTCCAGCGTGATTCTCGACCGCAAGATGCGCGTCACCTTCGACGCCAACATTGCGCCGGGTCTCGACTGGGAGTTCAAGCCGGTCCAGCGCGAGGTCAACCCGCGCATCGGCGAAACCGTTCAGGTGAATTTCACCGCGGTGAACAAGTCGAACGAGCCACAGCGCGGCCAGGCGGTGTTCAACGTCACCCCCGGCGAAGCTGGCGTCTATTTCAACAAGGTGCAGTGCTTCTGCTTCAACGAGACTGTGTTGAGGCCGGGCGAAAAGCTTGAAATGCCGGTCGTATTTTACATTGACCCTGACATTACCAAGGCCGTGGAATCGAAAGATATCCACACTGTTACCTTGTCCTATACGTTCTACCCTAAAGAGGGTCCGAAGCCGGTGGCTTCGAATGAGGGTGGAACGGTAAAGCTTGAAAAGAAACTTTGATTGAGGTTCGTGTCCGGCGATGCCGGAGCGGAGAGGAAGAGATCCGGGGATAGCTTACATGGCTGATGCGCATCAGAAACATCACGACTACCACATCATCGATCCGAGCCCGTGGCCGCTGCTGGCTTCGATCGGCGCGTTGATCATCACCTTCGGCGGCGTTGGCTTCATGCGCTACCTCAACGGTGGCTCGCTGCATCTCTTCGGCGTCGAATGGGCGCATCCGTGGCTGTTCTTCATCGGCCTCGCGCTCATCCTCTACGTCATGTTCGGCTGGTGGTCGGACACGGTGAAGGAAGCGAATGAGGGCGCTCATACGCGCGTCGTCTCGCTGCACCTTCGCTACGGCATGATCATGTTCATCGCTTCCGAAGTGATGTTCTTCGTCGCCTGGTTCTGGGCCTACTTCGACGCCAGCCTGTTCCCGAATGAAGCGATCCAGGCCTCGCGCGTTGCCTTCACCGGTGGCCAGTGGCCGCCGAAGGGCATCGAAGTCCTCGACCCCTGGCACCTGCCGATCTACAACACCGTCATCCTGCTGCTGTCGGGCACGACCGTCACCTGGGCGCATCACGCGCTGCTGCATAACGACCGCAGGGGCCTGATCCAGGGCCTGACGCTGACCGTTCTGCTCGGTGTCCTATTCTCGAGCGTGCAGGCCTACGAATACGCGCACGCTCCGTTCGCCTTCAAGAACTCGATCTACGGCGCGACCTTCTTCATGGCGACCGGTTTCCACGGCTTCCACGTTCTGGTCGGTACGATCTTCCTGCTGGTCTGCCTGCTGCGCGCGATCCGCGGCGACTTCACGCCGAAGCAGCATTTCGGCTTCGAAGCGGCGGCCTGGTACTGGCACTTCGTTGACGTCGTCTGGCTCTTCCTGTTCTTCTGCATCTACGTCTGGGGCGGCTGGGGCGCTCCGTTGGCGGCAGGCTGAGCGGGCTGTCTGGAATTTGCATAGGGCGGGTGCCACGGCACCCGCCCTATTCGTTTTGGGGATTAGCGCATGGCGGCGATGCGCTCGAACGCGGAGGGTTCCGGAATGCCGAGGTCCAGGCGTTGCCGGATCGCCTCGGCGCATTCGAAAGGCGTCAATACAGAGGTATCGACCTCCAGGTCGTAGATGCCGGGGATATGCACCTGCTCCTGCCAGAGCTGGACCGGATGGGGGACGGCGTCGTGTTCGTCGGCGCGCACATACAGCGTATGCCGTCCGGGCGCAGGAATGTTTCGCCTTTTCATGATGACCTTGATCGGACATTTGACGCCGACGAAAAGCACCGGCAATCCCTCAAGCCGACGCGCGCAATCGGAAAGAATACCGAGCGGCCGAGAGTAGCTGTCGTGATGACCGAGGTCAGCCACCACATTGAGCCCGAGGCCGGCATGGATTGCAATCGACTCGTAAAGCGCAGCATAGAAGAACGGCACCATCTCCTCGAGGTCGGGACGTTCCCCACCCGGGCGGAGCCCGATGCCCGGCAGATAGCGTTCCGGGGTCATGTCGTTGTAGGTGTCGACGCCGAGGTTCATCCAGGGACCGTCGAAGTGCTCCTGGATCGTGTTGGCGATCGACGATTTTCCACTGCGCGGGGCGCCGTTCAGAATGACGATCTGTCCGGCCGAGCTGTCGTATGTCATCAGTTTTCTTCTTCTGTTTGGCGCGAATCGCTGAGGCGAAAGAGCGCAGGTATTTCCTTTCCCTCTGCGAATACTTTATGGGTGAGTTAAGGCAGACGCACAGGTTGGCCATAGGCAATTGGAAGGATGGCATGAACGAGGACAGCGCGCATTTTCCACCGGTCGATCCGGTGAAGACAGGCATCAGGGGATGCTGCCCGCGCTGCGGCCAGGGGAAGCTCTTTGATGGCCTGCTCGCGCTGAAGCCCCGCTGCTCGGCCTGTGGTCTGGACTACGCCTTTGCCGATGCTGGCGATGGCCCCGCCGTGTTCGTCATTTTGATCGTCGGCTTCATTATCATCGGCTCGGTGTTGTGGCTGGAAGTCAACTACGCGCCGCCGATCTGGCTGCACATTATGCTGTTCGGCCCCCTGACCGTCATTCTCTCCCTGCTTGCCCTTCGCTGGTGCAAGGGGATTCTGATCGCGATGCAGTATCGCCACAACGCCAGCGAGGGGCGCATTTCCCGTGACTGAATTTCATGTTTCGGCGTCACGCCGAAAGCGACCGGTCCTCACCGGCATCGCGGTGGTCATTGCGCTTGCCATCCTCCTCTCGCTCGGCACCTGGCAGGTCGAACGGCTGCACTGGAAGGAAAAGCTGTTGGCCAATATCACCGAGCGCCGGCAGGCGTCGCCGGCATCGCTTGCCGATATCGAAGGAATGGCCGCGACGGGCGAGGATATCGACTATCGCCACATCACGGTCAACGGCGAATACGTCAACAGCAAGGAGCGGCACTTCTTTGCGACCTGGCATGGCCAGACGGGTTTCTATGTCTACACCCCGCTGCAGTTTGCCGATCGTCGCTATCTCTTCGTCAACAGAGGTTTCGTTCCTTATGACAACAAGGAGCCGGAAATGCGGATGCAGGGCCAGCTCACCGATCAGCAAACGGTGACCGGCCTTGCTCGTGCAAAACTTCCGGGCAAGCCGTCCTGGGTGGTGCCTGATAATGATGTCGCCAAGAATATCTTCTACTGGAAGGACCTCGACGTGATGGCGTCGAGCGTCGGGCTCGACAAGGCCGAGGTGGTTCCGTTCTTCGTGGATGCGGACGATACCCCCAATCCGAAGGGGCTGCCGATCGGCGGGGTCACCGATGTCGATCTGCCCAACAACCATCTGCAATATGCCTTCACATGGTTTGGGCTTGCGGCAACGCTTGTCATCATCGTCGTAGTCGCGCGTTTCCGTAAGCGGGGTCCCGCGCAATAGTATCGCTTCAATTCTTGCCTATATTGGGCTAGAGAGCCCTATCCCTACGAACCGGAACAGACATGAATATTGCGGCGAAACCTCCCTTGACGATCAGGCTCTGCGGACCGCGCGGCTTTTGCGCAGGCGTCGACCGTGCCATCCAGATTGTCGTGCTGGCGCTGAAATCCTACGGTGCGCCTGTTTATGTCCGCCACGAGATCGTCCACAATCGCTATGTGGTCGAAGGCCTGGAAGCCAAGGGCGCCGTCTTCGTCGAGGAGCTCGACGAGATCCCGGAAGAGCACCGCGCTCAGCCGGTCGTCTTCTCCGCGCATGGCGTGCCAAAATCCGTGCCGGAGGATGCAAGCGCCCGCAACCTCTTCTATCTCGACGCCACATGCCCGCTGGTCTCCAAGGTGCACAAGCAGGCGATGCGCCACAACAAGCTCGGTCGCCATGTCGTTCTGATCGGCCACGCGGGCCACCCGGAAGTGATCGGCACGATGGGCCAACTGCCGGAGGGCACGGTCTCTCTCATCGAGACGGTCGAGGACGCCGACGTCTATCAGCCCGCCGATCCCGACAATCTCGGCTACGTGACGCAGACGACCCTGTCTGTGGACGATACGGCCGGCGTGATCGCGCGCCTGCAGGAACGTTTCCCCAATCTGACCGCACCGGCGGCCGACTCGATCTGTTACGCCACGACCAACCGGCAGGAAGTGGTGAAGCAGGCAGCCCCCGGCTGCGATCTCTTCATCATCGTTGGAGCGCCGAATTCCTCGAACTCCAAGCGGCTCGTCGAGGTGGCTTTGCGGGCAGGGGCCAAGAAATCGCTCCTTGTGCAACGCGCCTCGGAACTGGATTGGGACGAGATCGGCCCGATCTCCACGCTTGGTCTGTCAGCCGGTGCATCGGCGCCCGAGGTGATCGTCAACGAGATCATCGAGGCCTTCCGCGCGCGCTTCGACGCCAGGGTCGAGCTTGCCGAGACGGTTCAGGAAAACGAGCATTTCCTCGTCAACCGCGAACTGCGCAGCATAGAGCTGACGCATGAGGATATGGCGTGGGTGAACGGGTGAGCCGCAATCCCGGTTAGGGGAGCAGTCGTCGAGGGGACGATTGCGGTGGCTGCCAACGCTCTGCGGGGCGCTGGCGTTCGATTGATCAAGCTTTCGTGGGACGTAAATTGGCAGTCTATACCGATATTTCCGAAGACGATTTGAAGTGGTTCCTGACGGAGTACGACACCGGAACGCTGCTCTCCTACAAGGGGATCGCGGAAGGCGTCGAGAACTCGAACTTCCTGCTGCACACCACCAAGGATCCGTTGATCCTCACCCTTTACGAGAAGCGCGTCGAGAAGAACGATCTGCCGTTCTTTCTGGGGCTGATGCAGCATCTGGCCGCTCGCGGTCTGTCCTGCCCGCTGCCGTTGCCGCGAAAGGACGGGGCCTTGCTTGGTACGCTGTCCGATCGCCCGGCAGCGCTGATCTCGTTCCTGGAAGGCATGTGGCTGCGCAAGCCGGAAGCCAAGCATTGCCGCGAGGTCGGCAAGGCGCTGGCAAAGATGCACGTCGCTGGCGACGGCTTCGAGTTGAAGCGGCCCAATGCGCTGTCGGTCGATGGCTGGAAGGTACTCTGGGAGAAGTCCGAGGCTCGGGCCGACGAGGTGGAGAAGGGGCTGCAGAACGAGATCCGCACGGAGCTCGGTTTTCTCGCGGCCCACTGGCCGAAGGACCTGCCTGACGGTGTCATCCATGCGGATCTTTTCCCCGACAACGTCTTCTTCCTCGGCGACGAGCTATCGGGCCTGATCGATTTCTATTTCGCCTGCAACGACCTCTTGGCCTACGACGTCTCGATTATCCTGAACGCCTGGTGCTTCGAGAAGGATGGCGCCTACAACATCACCAAGGGCATGGCGATGCTGGAAGGCTACCAGAGCGTCCGACCGCTCAGCGATGCCGAACTGGCAGCACTACCGATCCTTTCGCGCGGTTCGGCATTGCGCTTCTTCCTGACGCGCCTCTACGACTGGCTGACGACGCCGGAGGGGGCGCTGGTCACCAAGAAGGACCCGCTCGAATATCTGCGCAAGTTGCGCTTCCACCGGCAGATCGCCAACGCCGCGGAATACGGACTCTCGGCATGAAGCACGTCGATATCTACACCGACGGCGCCTGCTCCGGAAATCCCGGCCCCGGCGGCTGGGGCGCGGTGCTGCGCTATGGCGAAGTCGAAAAGGAACTGTCGGGCGGTGAGGCGGAGACGACCAACAACCGCATGGAGCTGCTGGCCGCCATCTCGGCGCTGACGGCGCTGAAGAGCGCGTGTGAGGTCGACCTCCACACCGACAGCAAATACGTAATGGACGGCATCTCCAAGTGGATCTTCGGCTGGAAGAAAAACGGCTGGAAGACCGCCGACAAGAAGCCGGTAAAGAACGGCGAACTTTGGCAGGCGCTAGACGCCGCCAACCAGCGCCACAAGGTCAAGTGGCACTGGGTCAAGGGCCACGCCGGCCATCCGGAAAACGAGCGCGCCGACGAGCTCGCCCGCAAGGGCATGGAGCCGTTCAAGAAGCGCTAGACTTGGTGCTCGGAATGGTGCGGAAACAAGGACATCGCGCGTTTCCCTGAATCTGCAAGGAAACGTTCGGCGTAGATCGGGGAGGGATGTGATGCGGATTGTCTCGCTGAATGCATGGGGCGGAAAGCTGCATGCGCCGCTCATTCCCTACCTCGCCGAGATCGACGCCGATGTTCTCTGCCTGCAGGAAATCACGCGCTCGGTAACCGTTTCCAGTGACTGGCTGGTCTACCGCGACCGCAGTCATATCCTGCCGCAACGCGCCAATCTGTTTGCCGAGATCAAGGCGATCCTTCCCGCCCATGATGCCCTCTACGCGCCGACCGCAAGGGGCGAACTTTTCGAAGGCGAGACCTCTGTCGTGTCGGAATTCGGGCTTGCAACCTTCGTGCGCCAATCGCATCCGGTCATTGGCCAGGCGATGGACTTCGTACACGGCGACTTCTCGAGCGATGGCTATGGCGCACACCCCCGCGCGCGCAACGCGCAGTGCCTTCGCCTGTTCGATTATCGCGCCAATCGTCCGATTACCATCGCCCAACTGCATGGCCTACGCGACCTTGCCGGCAAGGGCGACACGCCAGCGCGTCGCGGCCAGGCGGATGTCTTGGTCGCTCTCATCCGCCGCATATGGCGCGAGGGCGAGCCGCTCGTCGTCTGCGGCGACTTCAATGTGCTTCCTGACAGCCTCATGTTCGACGCGCTTGCCGAACTCGGTCTCACCGACCTCGTGACCTCGCGCGGCCATAAGGATACTCGAACCTCGCACTACACCAAGGAAGGCCGCTACGCCGACTACATGTTGGTCACGGCAAATGTTGACGTCGTGGGGTTCGACGTCGTTGAACAGCCCGAGGTGTCCGACCATCGGGCTCTCTTGCTGGATATCGCGTAGGAATTTTGGGGTGGCGCAACGGATGCGGAATGCACCCGCTGCGCCGAGCCTCGGGAGGCTTGTTGATTACGCCGCCTTGGCGACTTCGCCGTGCGGGTCGAGCACGAACTTCATCGCAGCACCATGGTCGAAGCTTTCGTAGCCCTGTACCGCATCTTCAAGCGGGATGACCTTGGCGTTGACGATATCGGCGATCGGCAACCGGTCATGCAGGATCGCCTGCATGAGCTGGCGGTTATACTTCAGCACCGGCGTCTGGCCCGTATGGAAGGACTGCGCCTTTGCCCAGCCGAGGCCGAAGCGGAGCGACAGGTTGCCGTGCTTGGCGGCGTTGTCGACGGCGCCCGGATCTTCGGTCACGTAGAGGCCGGGAATGCCGATCGAGCCGGCCGCGCGGGTGATTTCCATCATCTGGTTCAGAACGATCGCCGGTTGCTCGCCGCCCGAATGCCCGCGTGCCTCGAAGCCGACGGCGTCGATGGCGCTGTCCACTTCGTTAGTGCCGGTCACCTGCGCGATCATGTCGCCGAGCCGGTCGCTCTTCGACAGGTCGATCGGCTCGAAGCCGACCTTGGCGGCATGGGCAAGGCGATCCTTGTTGAAGTCGCCGATCATCACGACGGCAGCCCCGAGGATGCGGGCGGATGCAGCCGCCGCAAGCCCGACCGGACCGGCGCCGGCGACATAGACGGTGGATCCGACGCCGACACCGGCGCGCACCGCACCGTGGAAACCGGTCGGCAGGATGTCGGAGAGCATGGTCAGATCGCGGATCTTTTCCATCGCGCGGTCGCGGTTCGGGAATTTCAAGAGATTGAAATCGGCATACGGAATGGTCACGTAGCGGGCCTGCCCGCCGATCCAGCCGCCCATGTCGACGTAGCCGTAGGCGCCGCCGGCGCGCGACGGGTTGACCGTCAGGCAGACGCCCGTGTCCTGCGATTTGCAGCAGCGGCAGCGGCCGCAGGCGACGTTGAACGGAACGGAGACGAGATCACCGATCTGCAGCATCTCGACATCGACACCCTTCTCGATCACCTCGCCGGTGATTTCGTGGCCGAGAACAAGGCCTGGCATCGCGGTAGTGCGGCCGCGAACCATATGCTGGTCCGATCCGCAGATGTTGGTGGAGATCACTTTCAGGATGACACCGTGCTCGATCTTGCGGCCATCGGGTGCCTCAAGTTTCGGATCGTCGATGTCGTGGATTTCGACCTTGCCGGGCCGCATGTAGACGACGCCTCGGTTCTTGCTCATTTCCATCTCCTCCGTTGAAAATGCTGCCTCGTGCGGGGCTCCTCTTCCCCGCGCACTGGATACCGACAGATTAGACGAGAATGTAGGACGCGCCGTTCCGTTTACGACGGTTTAGGGCGTCGAATTGGTCACGTCTCGCACGCCGGTCTTGCCGTGGCCATTCAGATGGGGATCTCTGCAAAACGGCACATCCTTGTCACTTGCCCCCGCGACGTTTCTCCTTATGCTCGCCTGAAAACGGATCCGGGAGGTCACCACATGATCCTGCACTGCGTGCTGATGCGGCTTAAGGCTGCCATGACAGGGGAAGAGAAGCAGTCCTTGTTTGACGCGATCGTCGCATTGAAGCAGGTGATCCCCGGCATCATCGACATCAAGTATGGCCCGAATGTCTCGCCCGAGGGGCTACATGCGGGCTACGTCGATGGTTTTGCCGTCACCTTTGAAAGCGCGGAAGCGCGCGACGTCTACCTCGTGCATCCCGAGCACGTCGGCGTCGGCGAGCGCATCGTGTCCTCGACCGACGGCGGCTTGGGCGGCCTGATCGTCTTCGATCTCAACTATTGAGGCCGGGCCGCGCCTTGGCGCGACCCAGCCGTCGCCGTCAGCTAGCTTTCGCCATCGCCGCCACGAGCTGGTCGACGTTGTAACGCAACATCTTCTCGTAGGTCGAAGCCGGCCCCTTGGTGTCGGAAAGAGACTCGACGTAGAGCTCGCCGCCGGGCTCTGCCCCCGTCGCCTTCGCGATCTGCCTGACGAGGCGCGGATCGTTGGAATTCTCGATGAAGTACGTCTTCACGTGCTCGGCCTTGATCTGCTCGATCAGCTTGGCGACATCGGCGGCGGAGGCTTCGCTCTCTGTCGAGACGCCGACCGGAGCGAGGAACTGCACGCCATATTCACGGCCGAAATAACCGAAGGCGTCGTGGCTGGTCAGGACCTTGCGATGGTCCTCAGGGATTTTGGCAAGCTCCGAGTGCGCGTAGGCATCGAGCGCATCAAGCTTCTTCAAATAGACTTCGGCGTTGGTCTTGAACGCCGCAGCATCGGCCGGCGCGGCCTTCGCAAGCGCCCCTTCGATGTTGGCGACCCAGACCTTGACGTTGACCGGGCTGTTCCAGACATGCGGGTCGGTGACCGTCTGCCCATCCTCTTCCATGGTGCGGAACTTGATCCCTTCCGAGACGACGACCGGTTTGCCCTTGTAGCCCGAGGCGCTGATCAGGCGGTCCATCCAACCCTCCAGACCCTCACCGCTGACGAAGGCAACCTGTGCAGCGTTGAGGTTCTTCGCGTCGCTTGGTGATGGTTCAAACTCATGGGGGTCGCCGTTCGGGCCGACGAGGCTTGTGACCGTGACGCGGTCGCCGCCGATCTGGCGGACGACGTCGGCAAGCACGGTGAACGATGCGACCACTTTGAGGGTTGCGGCAGAAGCCGACGTCGTCGAAAGCGCGACGAGTGCGGGAAGCATCATTGAGAAAAGCAGTCTGCGGGAAATCATTGGGGGTCTCCGGTTGTCAGCCCTTCAGATGCGGGCGAGGAAGATACCGCCGGGCAAGGCCCGACGGGGCAAGGAAGATCGAAATGGCGTAAAGCAGCGCCGCCGTCATGATGATCGTCGGTCCGGAGGCGAGTTCGAGATGGTAGGAGGCGATGAGCCCGAGATAGCCGGAGGCTGTGGCACTCGCCGCCGCGATTGCCATCATCGACGGGAGGCTAGGCGACCAGAGCTGAGCGATAGCGGCCGGCAGCATCATAAGGCCGACCGCCATCAACGTTCCCAGGGCCAGGAAGCTCGCGACCAGATTGAGTACGACCAGCAGCAGGAAGATAAAGTGATAGATCGGTCCGCGTCCGCCGATGGCTCGGAGAAAGCCGGGATCGAAGCATTCCGCGACCAGCGGCCGGTAGATGATCGCAAGCGTTGCCAGCGTCGCCGTGCTGATCGCGCCGATCTCGTAAAGGGCGGATGCATCGATCGCGAGGATGGTGCCGAAGAGAACGTGCAACAGGTCGATATTCGAACCGCGCAGCGAAACGATGAGCACGCCGAGCGCCAGCGAGGAGAGGTAGAAGCTGGCGAAGCTCGCATCCTCCTGTAAGGAGGTCGCGCGGCTGACCATGCCCGACAAAAGTGCAACTGAAAGCCCGGCAACGAGCCCGCCCAATCCCATTGCCGTAAGCGAGAGCGAACCGGCAATAAGATAGCCGATGGCGGCGCCGGGGAGAACGGCATGGCTCATGGCATCGCCGACGAGGCTCATTCGCCGCAGCATCAGGAACACACCGATCGGCCCGGAGCCAAGCCCCAGGCACAGGCAGGCGACGAGCGCGCGGCGCATGAAGCCATAATCCGCGAAGGGCGCGAGGAGGAGATCGTAGGCGGTCATCTGGCGGGCTCGCAAATGCCGGCGCTCTCGTCCCATCGCTCGGCCATCGCCCGCGCTTTGCGAAGGTTCGCCTCGGACATGACATCCGCCGTTGCGCCCCAGCCGATGACGTCGCGCGCAAGCAGGAGTGTCTGCGGAAAGTGGGCGCGGACCTGCGCGAAATCGTGAAGGACAGCAAGCACCGTTCGGCCTTCGCCATGCCAGTGGGCAACGATATCCAGAAGATCCCGCGTGGTGCGGCCATCGATGGCGGTGAACGGCTCGTCGAGAAGGATGACGCTCGCATCCTGCAGCAGCAGCCTGGCAAAGAGCACGCGCTGAAACTGGCCCGCCGACAGCGATCCGATGCCGCGCCGTTCGAAGCCTCCCAGCCTAACTGCCTCCAGTGCGTCGTGCGCTTTCTGCCACTCCGCTGATGCGATGTGCCCCAGGGCCCCAGACTGTCGCCAGGCTCCCAGCAGAACCGTGTCGAGCACCGAGATCGGAAAGCGGCGGTTGATGTCGGCTGCCTGTGGCAGATAGCCGAAATCCGTGCTCTTCAGCCGGTGCCTTATCATGCCGGAGGAGGGACGGAGTTCACCGATGATCGCCTTCAGCAGGCTCGATTTGCCGGCTCCGTTTGGGCCGGCGATCGCCGTCAGGCTTCCGGCCGCGATGGTTCCGGACACATGATGCACGGCTGGATGCCGCTGATAGGCGACCGTCAGATTTTCAAGCTCGATCGCAACGGCGCTCATGGCAGCAGCGTCGCCCAATGGATCGCCGCCCACAGCGGGATGCCGATCAAGGCAACATAGAAGACGCGACGACCGGCAGAGAGCGCCATCGGGCCTGAAGAATGTCGAAGTTTCCGAAAAGTCATAGCAACACCAAAAATGTAATAACATTACAGTTATGTTATAACAAATGAGGCAAAAAGGTGGCGTGTTGTGAACTTTGACGACGAAACAAAAAAGCGGCCGCAGGGGCCGCTTTCAGTCTGGTTGAGGCTCGAAGCCTTACAGCTGTTCCAGCATCCTGGCGGCGCCGGAAACCGTGGCCTGACCTGGGCTTTCTTCGACGTTCAGCGATTTCACGACGCCGTCTTCGACGAGCATCGAGTAACGCTTCGAGCGAACGCCGAGGCCGCCTGCCGAGAGATCGGTGTCGAGGCCAAGCGCCTTGGTGAAGCCCGCGTCCCAGTCGGCGAGGAAGTGGATCTTGCCCATGCCGCCGGAGGACTGGGCCCAGGCACCCATCACGTGCCAATCGTTGACGGCGACGACGGCGATGTCATCGACGCCCTTGGAAAGGATGGTGTCGCGGTTCTCGAGATAGCCCGGCAGGTGGTTCAGCGAGCAGGTGGGCGTGAACGCGCCGGGGACCGCAAAGAGAACAACGCGCTTGCCCTTAAAAAGCTGCTCCGTCGAAATGTCGACCGGGCCATCCGACGTCTTTTCCTTGAAAGTGGCCGCAGGAAGCTTGTCGCCGATTGCGATGGTCATGGACGTCTCCTTGTCATATGGCGGCGCAAATGCCGCGATTTTGGCGCGACTATAGAACGCGATCACTCAAAGGCAAGCGGTGTCTCGATGGCGCGCGAGCCGTCGATGACAAGAGCGCTCCATGTCTTTCCGCGGAGGTCATATGCCTTGGGAAGCTTGTCCACGGACAGCGTCGTCGTGAAGTTGCGACCGTCGCGATGGGGTGCCATCTGTTTGGTGAATACACGCCCGCTCGGACCTGTGACGATCACCTGAGGCGCGTTCTCGTTGCTCTCCGGCAAGGTAATGTTGAGGGAAAGTTGCTTCATGTCGGCCGACAGCGCGTGGTTGTCGACTTTGAATGCGGAGGAGGCGGCTCGTGGCAAAGCTGCCTCGGCATCCCTGAGAATGGCCTCTTCGGCCGGCCGTGACTGGGCCAATGGCTTAAAGGTCAGCGATAGCTCTGCCTGGAAGGGGATGCAGATTTCCTCGCAGATGCCGATAAAGGCGTTTGCCTTGAGCTCATGAAGAGCGGGGTCTTTCGCCGTCAGCTGCAGCGGGAAGGTGACAGGCGCGTCGTAGGCAACCTCATCGATCTTGTCGGCGACAATGTGCTTCGGGACGGGGTAGCTCATCTTGTCGAGCGACACGCCTTCGGAGGAGAGAGTGACTTGAGGCGGGATGCCGCTGTTGCCCGGTTCGCGCCAATAGGTGATCCAGCCTGGCTTCGGCTCGATCTGCAATCCGGCGCGAATATTTCCGTTTGCATCGGGCGGAAGCGCGATCAGGCGCATCCGACCGCCCTCGTTGTCGGCCCAGGCGCTCATCTCCGCCCTGGCGGGCTGAGAAAACTGCAGCACGGCGACGAACAGGCACAGGGCGGAACCGCATTGGCGGATGGTGAGTGAAATAGTCTGCATGGATCAATGATGTATTGAAAATCCCTATGCTCGGCTAGAACTCGCGTACATTTAAGTTTTCATTTTCAGTTGATTGATCCGTGACATTGGCTCATGCTCATGGTGTCGGGGCCTAGCGCGGTCTGGCAGAAGGAGGAGTGATGTCCTTGGCGACCGTGAAAAACAAAAGAGAACGCGGCTTCTTCGATGGCCAGTTTCTCATTGCCATGCCGGGCATGGAGGATCGCAATTTCGCCCGCACGGTGATCTACATCTGCGCCCATTCGGATGCCGGCGCGATGGGGTTCGTGATCAACCGCCCGCAAGAGCTGACCTTTACTGACGTTCTCCTGCATCTCGAAATGATCAAGGACGAAGAAGCTATCCTCCTTCCTCAGCATGATTGCCCGATCCAGACGGGTGGGCCCGTGGAAAGCGGCCGCGGCTTCGTGCTGCACTCCGATGACTATCTCTGCGAATCCAGCATTCCCGTCAGTGACGATATCTGCATGACGGCAACGCTCGACATCATCCGCGCCATTTCCAATGGCAAGGGACCGAAGCGGGCGACCATGCTGCTCGGCTATGCCGGCTGGGGTGCGGGACAGCTGGAAGCCGAAGTCGGCAACAATGGCTGGCTCACATGCGCGGCGAATGAGGAGCTGATCTTCGATCGCAGCCTCGACGACAAGTACGAGCGAGCACTGGCCGCAATGGGTATCAATGCCGCCATGCTTTCAGCCGAAGCCGGCCACGCCTGATCGGCGGAACGATCTGCAAAAAAAGCGCGTTCTCTGCTGGCGCGGGCAATAAGGCCCAGTCAGGAGAAGCAGGTTGATGGAAACCACGACCGGAAATTGCCCGCCGTCCATGTTGCACGATGGGTTTTTGATCCCTATCCCGAGGGAGGCGCGCGTTGAGGCTCTTTGTATGTGACAACTGCGACCAGGTTGTTCATTTCGACAATCGCCAGTGTGTTCGGTGCGGTCATCGCCTTGGCTTCGTGTCGAATAGTCTGCGCATGCATGCAGTTCAGCAGCAGGACGGCGATGTCTGGCAATACGTGGCTCAGCCGGATCTGGTGCGCTTCTGTGCCAATGCCGGCCTCGACGTCTGCAACTGGCTGGTGGAGGACGGAGACGCGGGGGATTACTGCGTCGCCTGCCGGCATAACAGGCTTTTGCCGAATTCAGCGACGCAGGATGGCGTCGATCGGTGGCGCCGCATCAGCCAGGCACAGCGGCACCTCTTCTACTCCCTCTTGCGTTGGCGGCTGCCGCACCCGGACCGCACGCAGGATCCCGTAGGCGGCCTGGTTTTCGACTTCCTCGAAGACACCGTCAAGGAAGACGGCAGCGTCGTGCCAGCGATGACGGGACACGAGGAGGGCCTTATCGCAATTCGGGCCGCCGAGGCCGACGACGTCACGCGCGAACAGGCTCGCACCTCGATGAACGAACCTTACCGGACGCTGCTCGGTCATTTCCGCCACGAGACGGGTCATTTCATCTGGAACCGCCTCGTGCGCGATAGGAACGCCTTCGATGGATTCCGAGCGGTGTTCGGCGATGAGCGCAAAGACTACAGCGAAGCCCTTGCACGGCACTACGCGAATGGCGCTCCGCCCGGCTGGCAAGAGAGTTTCGTCAGTGCTTATGCCAGCGTTCATCCCTGGGAGGACTTCGCTGAGTGTTTTGCTCATTACCTTCACATTGTCGATACCTTGGAGACCGCTCGCGCCTTCGGCGTTGCAATTGATCCCCGCGGTCACGAAGAGATGGCGGCCGAGGTGGATTTCGACCCCTACAGGGCAGCAAGTGCCGATCAGCTTGTCGACGAGTGGGTGCCGCTCAGCGTTGCGATCAACTCGATACAGCGCAGCATGGGACAGCCCGATTCCTATCCGTTCGTGCTCTCAGCGCCGGTGGTCACCAAGCTTGAATACATGCATCAGCTGATAGCGGGAGCCGCTGCGCCGCAATAGGGAGCGGCATAGCTTGGGTCGCGGGTCGGCTAGGCGCGCTTCGTCAGCGGGAACCGCTCCTTCAGCAGCCGCAAGACGGACTCCGATGCCATCGGCGGTCCGAACAGATAGCTTTGCCCGAAGGTGCAGCCCATCTTGGCGAGTTCCATCGCATCCTCGTTGGACTCGATCCCCTCGGCAACGACCTTCATATCCAGTTCGCGCGCCATGGCGATCACGGAGCGAATCACGGTCGCCTTCTTGTCGCTAGTGTCGCACACCATCGTCTTGTCGAGCTTGATCGTGTCGAACGGGAAGCGCGTCAGATAGGCAAGCGACGAATAGCCGGATCCGAAATCATCCAGAGCAAGGCCAAGGCCCATTTCGCGCAGCTTCTCGAGAACGAGGCGCGCCTGTTCCGGGTTCTCCATGACCATGGATTCCGTCAGCTCGAGTTTCAGGCGTGACGGATCGCAATGGGTCTTCGCCAGCACCGAGCGCACATCGTCGAAAAGCTCGTTGTTAAGCAGCTGCGCACTGGAGAGGTTGATCGAGACGAAGATCGGCAGTTCGCCCGTCTGGTTCTCCCAGCCCATCAGGTCGTTCGTCGCCTGCTCCAGCGCAAAGCGGCCGAGCATGTCGATAATGTCGGATGCCTCCGCGATCGGTATGAACTCCGAAGGCGGAATGCCGCCGCGTTTCGGATGCTCCCATCGCATCAAAGCTTCGAAGCCGGCGATCTCCACGTCTTCAAGCCCTGCGATCGGCTGGTAGACCATCGACAGTTCCTTGCGCTCGATGGCGCGGCGCAGGTCGGATTCGAGCTGCAGCCGGTCGGCGCCGAAATCGCGGAAGGCGGGCTGGAACGGCTCGACGCGATTGCCGCCGGCGCGCTTTGCCCGGTACATCGCGAGCTCCGCGTCGCTGAGCATACCCGCAGCACTTTCCTGCTGATCGACGAAGGAGGCCAGCCCGATCGACGCCGTCAGGATGATCTCGCGATTGGAGAAGTTGATCGGCACCATGATCGCCTTGCTGATCGCATCGGCAAAATCGGCCACCTTCGTCGGATCGCGTTCGGACGTCAGGATGAGACCGAACTGATCGCCGGAGAGGCGCGCGAGCGTATCCTGCGGCTTGAGGAGGCGGCGCAGGCGGCGCGTGAGCGCGATCAGGATATTGTCGCCGGCGGCGATCCCGAGCGTATCGTTCACCAGCTTATAGCGGTCGATATCGATCACCATCACCGTCGGGCGCAGCGTCTCGCCACCGGGCGCCAATGCCAGCACGGCCTGCAGGCGATCGAGGAACAGCTGGCGGTTCGGCAAGCCGGTCAGGTTGTCGTGCAGTGCGTCGTGGAGCAGCCGCTCGACGGAGTTCTTCTGTTCGGTGACGTCGATGATGGTGCCGACGCAGCGGATGATCTCACCGTTCGAGCCAAGCACAGGCCGCGCGCGGATGAGAAGCCAGTGGAAATGACCGTCTTCCGCGCGGATGCGGAACTCGTGGTTTAGTCGCCCGCGGCGATGTTCAAGGAGCACATCAAGCGTCGCGCGGAAGCGGTCGCGATCGTCGGGATGCAGCCGCGGCAGCCAATTGCGCGCGGCGCCATGCATAGCGCCGAGCGGGAGGCCGAGCTTGACGGAGACATCGGGTATCGTGACGATACGATCGCGCGCCACATCCCAGTCCCAAACCGTATCACCCGAGCCCGTTAGAGCCAGCGATTGACGCTCGAGATCGGAAAACAGCCCTTGCTGGAACGCGCCGCCAGCAAAGGCGTGCTGCATCACGGTAAAGCCGATCAGCAGGACGATGAGAACAAGGCCGCCGCCGAGTGCGGGCTGGATGATGTCGTTATCGAGCCGGCCGGTAATCGTCAGCCATGCACCGAAGATCCAGACAAGGATCAAGGCCCAGGCCGGGACCAGCAGGATCGCGCGGTCATAGCGGTTGAGCCCGAGGTAGACGATCAGCAGAAGGCCCAACGTCGCGGTCAGCGCGAAGGAGAGGCGCGCGATGCCTGCGGCAATTGCCGGGTCGTAGATCGCGACGCCGAAAAGCAACGCCAGGCCGAGCACCCAGGCGAGCGTCACGTAGCCGAGGTGCGTGTGCCACCGGTTGAGGTTGAGATAGGTGAACAGAAAGATGACGAAGCTGGAGGCAAGGGCGACTTCCGCACAGGCGCGCCATATTCGCTGGTCGGTCGACGCAATGCTGATCAGTTTACCGAGAAAGCCGAAGTCGACGCAAATGTAGCCGAGGACGGCCCAGGCGAGTGCCGCCGTTGCCGGCAGCATCGACGTGCCCTTGACGACGAAAAGGATAGTCAGGAACACCGCCAGCAGGCCGGCAATGCCGAGCACGATGCCGCGATAGAGCGTGAACGCGTTGATCGTGTCCTTGTAGGCGTCGGGTTCCCAGAGGTAGATCTGCGGCAGCTCCGGCGTCGTCAGCTCAGCAACGAAGGTGATGACGGCGCCGGGGTTGAGCGTGATGCGAAACACGTCCGCCTCGTCGCTCGGCTGCCGGTCGAGCGCAAAGCCTTCGCTCGGCGTAATGGCGATAACGCGCTGCGAACCGAGGTCCGGCCAGAAAAGCTTGGAATTCACGAGGCGGAAGTGGGGGGCCACGATCACGCGCTCAAGCTGCTCGTCGGAGACGTTGGCAAGCGCGAAGACGGCCCAGTCGCCCTGGTGGTTGTCGGAGCTGGCACGTACCTCAATACGGCGACGGATACCGTCGGCACCGGCAGCGGTCGAGACCTGAAAGGCTTCGCCCTGGTTGGCGTAGATCTCCGTCGTGGCAGTCAGGTCGAGTGCCGTGTCGTCGCGGGAAATCTTGACCGGTTCGGCGGCCTGAACGTGGCCAGCCACTAGCAGGATGGCTGACAGCAAGAGAGCTGCGATCACCGCGATCGATCGCCTGGCCGGTGATGAGAGCAGCATGCGGTTGTTGGTCATCGGCTGTCGGTTATCCTGCCTTTATCCGTGTCGGTGGCGAGCAATGAGAACATTACATGGTCGTGCCAATGACCGTTGATTTTCAAGTATCCGCGCAGATAGCCTTCCCGCTGAAACCCGGCTTTTTCAAGCAGGCGGATGCTCCGAGCATTGTCTGGAATACAGGCTGCTTCGATACGGTGCAACTCAAGCCCTGCGAAGATGTAGGGTATAACCAATTGAAGTGCGGCGAACATATGACCCTGACCGGCATAAGCCTCGCCCATCCAGTAGCCGATCATGCAGCTTTGTGCCGCCCCGCGCCTGATGTAGCCGATCGTGATGCCGCCGAGCAGCGTCATGCCCTGTTTGTGAAACAGAAGGAGCGGAATGGCCTGGCCGGAAGCGTACTCCTGCTTGCCGCGGATGACACGGGCGCGATAGGAGCCCTCCGTCAGCTCGTCGCGGCGCCATGTCGGCTCCCACGGTTCCAAGAACTGCCGGCTCGCCGCCCGCAGCTTGTGCCACTGGTTGAAATCCTGGTAGCGCGGCAGGCGCAGCACATAGTGCTCGTTCTCGAGCTCGACCGAATCCGGCTGTCGCGACAGAAACCGAAAAACCGATTTTGGCATCGATCACTCCCGGCAGGATGGATCTGGGATCAGACGAGGGCTTGCTTGCCCTGGTGATCGGGCGAGGAAAGAGACGCGGTAATATCCTCCATCGGGGCCAGATGTTCGAGCGGTCCAATGGCCGAGAGCGTCGGCACGGTATCGAAGAACAGGCGTCCCGCAAGATCCGTAAGGCGCTCGACCGTGATCCCCTCGAGGCGTTCCATCATCTCCTGGTTGGAGATGGGGCGGCCGTAGAGCATCATCTGCCTTGCGATCTGGCCGGCGCGGGCGGCGGGGCTTTCCTGGCCCATCAGCAGCTGGGCGCGGATCTGGGCGCGGGCGCGTTCGATTTCCTTCTGTTCGATCGTCGCCGCCGACTTGTGTAGTTCGTTAATGATAACAGGCACCAGCTCCGGCAGGTTCTCGCCACCGGTGGCGGCATGGATGCCGAAGATCCCGGTATCGGAGAAACCCCAGTGGAAGGCGTAGATGGAATAGCAGAGGCCGCGGATCTCGCGCACCTCCTGGAACAGCCGGGATGACATGCCGCCGCCGAGGATGTTGGCGAGGATCTGCGAACAGTAGAAGTCGCGGGCGTGATAGGCCTTGCCTTCGAAGCCGAGCAGGATCTGCGCATCCATCAGGTCGCGCGTCTCGCGGATATTGCCGCCGATGTATTTTGCAGGCTCCATGACGGGCGTCGCCGATGGCGAGGTGGGAAGGCTCGCGAAGCGCTCCTCGACCATGCGAGCGAACTCGTCGTGCCGGACGGCGCCGGTCGCAACGACGAACATCCGGTCGGTCGTGTAATTGCGGCTGAGATAGCCGCGGATCTGCTGCGGCGTGAACGACACCACGGTCTGCGGCGTGCCGAGGATCGCCCGGCCGAGGGTCTGGTCGCGATAGGCGGTCTCGGAAAACTTGTCGAAAACGACGTCGTCAGGCGTGTCGTTTGCCGCGTTGATTTCCTGCAGGATGACCTGTTTCTCACGCTCGAGTTCTTCCTCCTCGAAGGCGGACTCCGTCAGGATATCGGCCAGAATGTCGACAGCGAGCGGGACATGATCCTTAAGCACGCGGGCATAGTAGGAGGTCGTTTCGGTGGATGTTGCGGCATTGACCTCGCCGCCGACATCCTCGATTTCTTCAGCGATTTCGCGCGCGCTGCGGCGTGCCGTGCCCTTGAAGGCCATGTGCTCGAGCAGGTGAGCGATGCCATGCTCGTCTGTCGTCTCGTTGCGCGATCCTGATTTGATCCAAACTCCCAGCGCAACGCTTTCCAGATGCGGCATGGTCTGTGTGACTACTGTCAGCCCGGATTTGAGCCGGGTGCACTCAACTGTCATTGGCTATCTTTCTGCGCCTGCGTTACTTAGGCCCGAGTATGCTCGCCGATGAAGGTCTCAATGGCTTTGAGCTCAGGCTTCACAATCTGAAAGCGCTCCTCCTTGTGCATCAGATCAGCAAGCCACGTCGGAAGCGCGGGGTCAATACCGGAGGCCGATTTTACGGCGGCGGGGAATTTTGCCGGGTGTGCGGTGGCAAGCGTCACCATCGGCGCGTTCGGCTTCTCGTGTTTACCTGCAACGAAGACGCCGATTGCCGAATGCGGATCGAGAAGATAGCCGGTGTCGGCATGGGTTTTCTTGATCGTCAGGGCGACCTGCTTTTCGCTGGCGCGCCCGGCGCGGAAGTCCTTTTTGATGAAGGCGAGGGCGTCCTTTGCAATCTCGAAGCCGTTGGACTGCTTGAGGCTGTTCATCGCCGCGCGAACCTTCGATGCGTCGCGATCATAGGCCTCGAACAGCAGCCGCTCGAAGTTCGAGGAGATCTGGATGTCCATCGACGGCGAAGTCGTCGCTTTCACGGTTTTCATCTCGTAGCGGCCGGTCTTGAGCGAGCGGTCGAGGATATCATTCTCGTTGGTGGCGACCACCAGCTTGCCGATCGGCAGGCCCATGCGCTTGGCGCAGTAACCGGCAAAGATGTCGCCGAAATTGCCCGTCGGCACGGTAAACGAAATCTTACGGTCCGGTCCGCCAAGCGCGATCGACGTCGTGAAGTAGTAGACGATCTGGGCCATGATGCGGGCCCAGTTGATCGAGTTGACGCCGGAGAGTTTAACGCGGTCGCGGAAAGGTGCATCGTTGAACATTGCTTTGACGAGGTTCTGGCAGTCGTCGAAATTGCCTTCGACGGCAAGCGCGTGAACGTTGGAGGCCGTGGAGGTCGTCATCTGGCGCTGCTGCACCGGCGAGACCTTGCCGTTCGGGAAGAGGATGAATATGTCGGTGCGTTCGCGACCGGCAAATGCGTCGATCGCCGCGCCGCCAGTGTCGCCGGAGGTGGCGCCGACAATGGTCGCGCGCTCGCCACGCTTCTCCAGGGCATGGTCCATCAGCCGGGCAAGCAGCTGCATCGCGACATCCTTGAACGCCAGCGTCGTGCCGTGGAACAGCTCCATGACGAAGCTGTTCGGGCCGGTCTGGACGAGCGGGGCGATCGCAGGGTGACGGAAGGTACCATAAGCCTCGTCGATCATGGAGCGGAACGTCTCGTCGGGAATCTCGCCGTTGGTGAAAGGCGAAAGGATCGTAAAGGCGACCTCCTGGTAGCTCTTGCCCCGAAGCGCGCGGATTTCCTTTTTCGTGAAATGCGGCCACTTACGCGGCACGTAGAGACCGCCGTCGCGCGCCAGGCCGGCCAGCAAAGCATCACAAAAACCGAGGGGAGGGGCTTCGCCGCGGGTCGAGATATAATCCACTGTCGTCATCCTTGATGTGCCGGCCGGAGGAAATCCGGGTTGGAGGGGAAGTCTGCCTGTCGCCGCATCTCGCTTGCCCTGCCGGCGGTGGCCCGCGATCCCGAAATGTGCATCAAAACGGTTCTTACCCAATCGATTTTTGTTTGCGCCGCTGATATAGACCATCGCAAACTGTCACGAAAGGCCTGCCATCAAGTGATTGGGCCTGCCAAAAAACTTTGTGAAGAGGGTGGAATAATCGTGCTTGGCAAGGTCTCGCGTCTCATCGTTTCGGCTTCTTTTGCGGCAATTCTTGCCGGCTGCAACTCGCTCGGTGTGGGCGGGGGAGACAGCGCAACAGCACCGGCCCAGCCGAATGGCAATGCGCAGATCATGCCGATGGCGCCGGCCAATCCCTCGTCCAATAACGCATCGATCGGCACCGCCAAGACCGCGTCGGGCAACACTGCCCCTGTCGTCCAGGGAGCATGCCCGCAGATCTTCATGAAGGACAAGGACGCGATCTTCCGCACCTATGCCGGCGGCGCCAAGACCGGCGATGCGGACAAACTCGCCTTCCAGGCATCGATCGGTGACTATACGCGCCAGTGCAGCCTGAACGATGCAAACCTGACGATGACTGTTGTCGCCCAGCTTCGGGTTCTCGCCGGCCCGAACGGTTCGCCCGGTAAGGTCACGCTCCCGGTTCGCATCACGGTCTTTGACGGCGAGGATGCGCTTTATTCCGAAGTAACGAATTTCCCGGTCGAGGTCGGCTCCGGAGCCACCCAGGCGCTGTTCCGCAAGGACGGTATCAAGCTTCCGGTCGGTTCCGGCTCAATGGTGCGCGTGAACATCGGTTTCGACCAGGGGCCGGTTTCGACGAAAAAGAAGAAGGCCTGAGGAACGTTTCCGTATCGCTAAGCTGATCGGCGCGGGGAGAGCAGATCGCTTGAAAATCGGCATCGTATTGAATCCGGCGTCGGG
>Ga0102593_1001083_pt1 | contig 30454 bp, 31 predicted proteins | sample AraplaCol_mMS_r2_2_FD_76862 | JGI IMG/M metagenome (GOLD analysis project Ga0102593, IMG submission 76862) | Arabidopsis root microbial communities from North Carolina, USA - plate scrape MF_Col_mMS_r2 (SPADES assembly) (version 2) | ecosystem: Host-associated > Plants > Roots > Endosphere...
TAAGCAAGCGGTCATGAAAGTATGTTTGCTGATGTGCCACATGAAAGGAGCGTGCATGAACATCAGAGATCTTCCGTTTAATATGAGTTATCGATTTAATGAACAGCTTCGAGAAGTTCCGATTAACCCACACCAAATGAAGCAGGGAATTATCTATTTAAAGAAACGAGCTCTTGAAGAAGAGGATGAGTGTGCCGCTGCTAAAACATATGGACATATTGGCGTATATGAGCGCATACTTGGAGAATTAACGAGCAGTGAAAGACATCTGCTGCTGGCCATTTATCTATATGACCGACATGCTGATACAATAGGTGAATTTTTGAATACGATCCGACTTGGACATACATATCACTGGCAAGAACAGTGGGATAAAGCGAATGAAACGTTTCAGTTACTCATTGAACAATTAAAAGCAGATGAAGACCTTCACATATATGAAGACTTTGTCTATCAGTATTATGGAAAATGTTTACTTGATCAGCGGGTTGTTTCCAGAGCACATCACTATTTTCAACGCGCGTTAGAAATTCGATTGAAAAAAGGCGATAAAGAATTAATTGAGTCAACTAATTCCTGCATCCGTCTTTGTTTAAATAAATTAAAACATTCCTAGTATACATAAAAGATAAATGACTCATAGCCTTGGTTACACATAATGCATAAACTTTCCGTTTGACAAACGTATGTGAACATATTATAGTCATACATGGCAATTTAAGAATACGTAATATAAAAATTAAACATAAGCGTCTCTTCTCTTTTGGAGAAGGGGCTTTTTTATGTGAATTTTTATGCCGAGGAGGGTTTAATCGATGAGTAAAACAGTAAAAGATGTCATCTTTTTATTAATAGGTTCGTTTGTATTTTCACTTGCAGTTAACATGTTTGTCATTCCAATAGGACTAGGTGAAGGTGGAGTTACGGGTATATCAATTATTTTATATTATACAACCCATCTTTCAACGGGCATCACTAACTTTATTTTAAACGGTATCTTGCTTATCGTAGGGTATAAATTTTTAGAGAAAAAAACCATCGTCTATACGATGATTACGATTATCGCTACATCTATTTTTCTTCACGTAACTGAAGGCTGGGGTCTTCATCTTCATGAAGAGCTCATTGGCATGGTTTTTGCCGGTGTACTGCTAGGCGTTGGAATTGGGATGATTTTGCGAGTTGGTGGAACAACAGCAGGTTCAGCCATTATTGCTCGAATTCTAAATAAGTTTTTAAACTGGAAAGTCAGTCATGCACTTTTAATTGTTGATTTACTAGTTGTATTAGCTTCTTATTTTATTATTGGAATCGAAAAGCTACTATTTACGATCGTCATGCTGTACATTACAACAAAAGTAATTGACTTCGTTATTGAAGGGTTTGATGCTAAAAAGGCCGTTACCGTTATTTCAAGCAACAAAAATGAAGTAGCGGATCAAATCAATGAACAGCTTGATCGCGGAGTAACGATTTTAAACGGTCGAGGGAACTATACGAAAGAATCAAAAGAAATCTTGTATGTGGTCATTAACAAACAAGAGCTCATTAAGCTTAAAAAGCTGATTAAAAAAATTGATGATGAAGCATTTGTGATTGTACACGATGTACGAGATGTAATTGGAAAAGGCTTTCTAAGCGCATAGAGCTGTGGTTCCTGGCAATTTTTTCTGACGTTGGTGTTTTCCGAAAAAGTATGATATAAGTGTGTCTAAAGACAATTCAATATACGAAAGGAAGAACCCATATGCGTAATAAAAGGCATGTAAAACGTCTTCTTCAACGTCGAATTCGTTCTTTACGATACGTTGTCTTGATTTTATTTACGATACTGATCTTAAAGTACGTTAGTGAAATTATGTAACTTTTTTGTATGAGTCTTATCGCTCATTTGGAGTGCTTTTTCTTTTAAATTAGTAAACCAATTTGTATAATGGGTTTTAAGAAGGAGGCGTTCCATGAGCATTCCCAAACCATTAGTTCAGCTTAATCAACTCTTTATCGTTATAACGGTTTTGATCGCTTTACTTGCGGCAAAGTGGCTTTTACTTTTGCCTTTTCTCGTTCGAGTAGTCACACTTGCAACAAAGCGTAATCCCGTAATTATGGCAGGGAAAAAGCTTCTCAAAAAGCCTGCTTCTTCTTATCAAATGGAAGACCGGGATCAGCAGCTTTTTAACCAATGGATTGCAACGATATGTATGGGGGTTGCTTTCATTTCATTTTTAATGGGTTATACGCTTGTCGGCTATGTATTTAGTATAATGGTGATTCTTGCTGCTGGTGTAGCGCTGATGGGATATTGTATAGGCTGCACGATTCGTTATCGATATATGATGTGGAAATATAAAAGAAAAAAACACGCTGCATAAACAAAGCCTCGAGAAGGCTTTGTTTTTTTATGTTCATTTGTATGCGTTATCACTAAATTCAATCATCATAACGGGTGAAAACAAGTGTTAAAGCGCCAATATCCTTTAAAAACCTTTGTTGACAAAGTAAGGTAAACAAATTAAACTTTTTATGATAATAATAATCGTTACGATTTAAAAGGAGGGGTAAGTTATAGTTAGAGACAGTACATAAAAGAAAGATAGTTTTGAATAAAGGAGGGGTTTATATGAGAAAAAGGATAAGTCTGCTATGCTTAACGCTTGCTGCGATAGGTATGCTAGCGGCATGTTCGGCTAACTCTGCGAGTACCGAAGAAAAGAGTGAAAAAAAATCACTTACTTTTGTATCGAATTTTCCAAGTGACACGCTCGATCCACAGTTGAATTATACAACTGTACGAGCCGGTATTGCCGAAACGTTAGTAAAAGTTGATGAGCAATTACAGATTGAACCATGGCTTTCAAAAAAGTGGAAAACAGAAGATGATGGAACGACCTGGGTATTTGAGATTAGAGACGGGATTACGTTTCAAAATGGCAAGGATCTGAATGCTGAAGCCGTGAAACATTCGTTAGAAAGAACGATAAAAGAAAGCGAAGCAATGAAAAGTGCACTTAAAATTAAAAAAATGAAAGCCAGTGGCCAAATCTTAACCATTACAACAACAGAGCCGCTTGCCACGCTGCCTTCTGAACTTGTTCATCCAAACACGGCAATTATTGATGTAGATGCTCCAGATACAAAAAGTAAACCCGTGGGAACAGGGCCATTTAAAGTAGCTTCGTTTAAACCGGATAATGAAATGAAAGTAAAAAAATATAAAGAATACTGGGGCGGGGAACCAAAATTGGATGAAGTTGTGTTAACATTTAATGATGATGAAAATGCACGAACGTCCGCTTTGCAATCAGGTGAAGCCGATATTGTGTACCGTCCGGCTATTGAAAGCTTAAACACATTAAAAAAAGATTCTTCTATTGTAGTAGATATACAGCCGAGCCTGAGAAATCAAATGCTTTTCTATAATTCAAGGCAAGAAGCGTTTAAAGATAAAAATGTGAGAAAAGCGTTTGATGTATTATTAAATCCAAAAGATGTTGTCGATACAGCGCTTGCAGGTCAAGGATTCCCGGCAAATGGTCCATTTTTAAAGAGTTTAGATTTTTCGAACGATCAAAAAACGAAAACCTATGGACCAAGTGAGGCTCAAAAATATTTAGAAAAAGCCGGTTATATACTCAAGGATGGAAAAGCAATAAAAAATGGAAAACAGCTTTCCTTTAAGCTTGTTACATATCCTTATCGTCCAGAACTGCCTTTAATGTCACAAATGCTTCAGTCAGAAGCAAAAAAGATTGGTGTAAAAATAGACATTCAACAAGTGGAAAATATGGACGAGTATATGACAACAAAAAATGATTGGGGAATCGTTACATATAGTCTAGTAACCGCGCCGCGAGGAGATGCAGGATATTTCTTTAATGCTCTTTACATGGAGGGAGGAGCATTTAATGTAGGTCATTTTCATGAACCAGCATTAACTTCCATTATTAATAAACTCAATAAAACAGTTGATCAACAACAGCGCAATAAGTTAGCAAGACAAGCCGGAGAAATAGTAGAAAAAGAAACGCTCCACTCTTCGATTGTTCATCCGAATAATTTTGTGGCCTATAGAGACAATGTGAAAAATTGGGTCACAACCAAAAGTGAATACTATGTGATAACAAAGGATTTAGATGTGAAGTAGATATGAAATTAATTAGTAAAAGAATAATAGAATTACTCATTTTTTTAGTTATACTATCGTTTCTCAGCTTTGTTTTAATGAAGCTGGCTCCAGGAGATCCAGTTAAGCAAATGCTTCGCGTAGATGACGTGGCAGTTTCTGAGGAACAAATGAATAATTTGAGAACAGAGCTAGGATTTGATGAACCCGTATATATTCAATATGTAAAGTGGCTGAAGCGCTTTTTTCAGTTTGATTTAGGGTCTTCGTATATGACAAAAGAGCCTGTCATCGATGAATTAGCCGAGAAGTTTCCGGCTACGCTGCGCTTGACGGCTGCATCTTTGGTTGTGATGCTGTTAATAGCTGTGCCACTCGGCACGCTGTCAGCACTGTATCCGAACAAGTGGATTGATTATCTCAGCAGAAGTATTTCCTTAATTGGAGCGTCTATTCCAAGCTTTTGGCTCGGCCTTTTGTTTATACAGCTGTTCTCTGTACGTCTTCAATGGCTTCCTTCAATGGGTACAGGCACAGCAGCCCATCTTGTGCTGCCTTCTTTAACACTTGGTTTTGCCATGTCCGCTGTGTACATGCGAATGGTTAGAGCTAGTCTGCTAGAAGGATTGAAACAAGATTTTGTACGATCCGCTCGAGCAAGAGGAATAAGTGAAAGTCGAATTTTTATTTTTCACGCGTTCCGGTATAGCTTAACGCCGCTTCTTACTATTTTAGGGACGAGCTTAGGCAGTTTGCTTGGAGGAACGGTCATTATTGAAGTCCTTTTTGCTTATCCTGGAATTGGAAAATTAGTTATTGATGCGATTATGAATCGTGATTATCCTGTCATTCAAGGGTATATTTTGTGGATGGGCCTGTTTGTTGTTTTAATTAATTCACTTGTGGATTTGAGCTACAAATATGTAAATCCCCAGCTCTATGTAAAGGGAGGGGATAAAAGGTGAAAAAAACTCAGCTTCCTTTTGTAGTGATAAGCGTGTGTGGTATTGCGCTTATTTTATTTTGTCTGTTTGGAAGTCAGCTAACACCAATGGATCCCACACAAGTCAATATGCAAGATCGGCTTCAAAAATCCACCGGTGATCACTGGTTAGGAACTGATCACTTAGGCAGAGATCTCTTTTCACGAATCGTAGCTGGAGCTCAGACCACAATTGGGACTAGTTTTCTTGTCTTAGCTCTTTCTCTTTTGATTGGAGTACCTGTTGGCTTAGTTTCAGCGTATATTGGAGGGAAAATAGACCGCTTTTTAATGAGAATTGTAGACGCTTTTTTAGCTTTTCCTGACTATATTGCAGCCATCGTCTTAAGCGGACTGTTAGGGCCTGGATTATTTAACTTAATTGCTGCGATGGTTATTGTAAAGTGGGTTGGTTATGCAAGGGTAGTGCGCAGTATTGTGCTTCAAGAAAAGTCAAAAGAATATGTGCTGGTCGCTAAATTAAACGGAGTGGGAACACTACCTTTAATCCTGCGCCACTTTCTTCCTCATGTTGGAGGACATATTCTTGTTCTTGCTACGCTGGATATAGGGAAAATTATTTTAATGATGGCTTCATTATCCTATATTGGACTAGGGACTCAGCCGCCTACTCCGGAATGGGGAACGATGCTAAATGAAGGCAGGGCCTACTTTTACAATGCTCCGCAGTTAATGTTGATACCAGGCGTGGCCATTATTTTATTTGTGCTGGCGTTTACAGCTTTAGGTGAATATATTCGAGGGAAATATCAAGTTAATCGATAAAAGAGGTGATCGTCATCGTTTTAGAAGTAAAGCATCTAGCCATTCATAATAAAACAAAACAAATCGTAAAAGACGTTTCTTTTACAATCGAGCAAGGACAGTGGATGGCGCTCGTTGGAGAAAGCGGAAGCGGTAAAAGTATCACTGCTGCTTCGATAGGAGGACTGCTGCCTTCAGGTGTAACGCTTAAAGGAGGATCTATTATCTTTAAGCAGAAAGGAGAGGCGCCTATCCTTGGAAAAGATATTTCGTATATCTTTCAAGATTATCGAAGCGCCTTTACTCCTTTTTTAACAATTGGAAAGCAGTTTGATGAAACGATTCGTACACATAGTAAGCTTGCTAAAAAAGACAGGACTGCTGCCATTTTTCAGGCTCTAAAAGCTGTGAATTTACCTAATGAACGCGTGTATAAAAGCTATGCTTCTCAGCTGAGCGGAGGACAGCTTCAGCGAGCAGCGATTGCTTTAGCACTGGTGATGAAGCCTGCCTTGATTATTGCAGATGAACCAACCACGGCTTTAGATAGCGTGTCAGCAGCTGAAGTTCTTCAGCTGCTGCATAAGCTGAAAGAAGCAACAGGCTGTGCCATTTTGTTTATTACCCATGATTTGCGTCATGTGCGGAAATATGCAGACCGGGCAGCCATTATGTTAGCAGGAGAGATCGTGGAAGAAAACAGTATCGAATCTCTGTTTCACGCTCCGCATCACTTTTATACAAAAAAACTGTTTAACGCCATTCCTTCTTTACAGAAAACGCCTGATCGATTGTTAGATACGCAGAAAAAAGTGTTGATATAGGAGTGAGATATGAAAGAAAAAAGTATATTACGCGTCACGCAGCTGGTGAAACAGTATAAAGACGTTAAAGCGCTAAATAATGTTTCCCTGCATATCGATAAAGGAGAATGTGTAGGAATTGTCGGAGAAAGTGGAAGCGGCAAAAGTACGCTTGTAAAAAGTGTACTAAGGTTAACAGAAATTCAGCAGGGAGAAGTATGGTTTGCCGAGCAGCCTCTTCATAGGTTAAAAGGAAAAAAACTTCAGCAAGCTCGTCTAGGCATGCAAGTTGTATTTCAAAACCCTGCGGCTTCTTTTAATCCAAAAGTAAAAATCATCGATTCTTTGCTCGAGCCTTTGCGGCAGCAGCGAACCGTTCCTTCATTTTTATCTCATGTGAGCGGAAATGAAAAAGAAATCGCTTTTTATTTGTTAGAAAAAGTCGGGATTAGCGCAGAATATGCGTTGAATTATCCTCATGAACTCAGCGGTGGACAGCTTCAGCGTGTAGCGATTGCGCGTGCCATTAGCGTAGGTCCGTCTCTGGTGCTATTAGACGAACCAACAGCGAGTCTTGATGTTACGGTACAGGCAAAAATTTTAAATTTATTAAAAGATTTGCAGGAGACGTTTCAGCTATCTTATTTGTTTATTTCGCATGATTTAGCGGCAGTAAAATTTATGAGCAGTCGCATGATGGTTATGCAGCAAGGCGAGGTTATCGATCAATTTGACCGTGCAAAGCTATTTGATAAAAACAGGCATCCCTACACAAAAAAGCTTGTGCGTTTATTTGAATAGAGAGTAAAGCTCTTCGTTTAATATACTAAACGAAGAGCTTTTTTATAAATGAGAATGAGACAAAGTCAGGGACGCGGCGGTGGAGTATGCATATGTATAAAATGATAGCCTGCTTGGCAAAGCATGACAAAACTAATGCTGAGTACAACGAGAGGAATTAGCTTGTTTTTTCCTCGTTCTTCATATAGTCCGGCTGCGCTTAAAAGGAAGCCAATAGCAGCTAAAGGAGGAGAGACGCGAAAGAATAAATCTGCAGCGGTAAACGCTTGGTTTGTATATTTATAATAAAAAAATAGACCTGTAATCAATAAAAATAGTCCAATCCAAAACAGCGTAAGTTTTCCAAAAAGGGTTTTAGGCACTGCGATTTCACTCCTTTTGTCAGTCAAGTACCATAAAATACTAGCATAAAACGCTCTAGTTTGCATTAGAGAAAAAGAACGTGAATTATACAATATGTGTAAAAAAACAGGTTTGAAGTAGGAGGAGATGAAGTATTCAAAGCGCTTCATGTAAAAAAATACATATCGTTGGGTCTGTTGGAAGTGGAAAAACAACTCTTGCCCGTTTATTATCCCATGAATTAAAAGTTCCTCACTACGAACTTGATAATATTATGTGGGAACGAACATATGAAGGAGATAAAAGAAGAAGTGAAGCGGATAGAAAAAAGTGTTTACATCATATTGCAGCTTCAAAAGAATGGATTATAGAAGGCGTACACTATACGTGGGTGAATGAAAGTTTTAATGAAGCTGACCTTATTATTTTTCTCGACATCCATTATCTAAAAAGAATAGGGTTTATTATAAAAAGGTATGTTCTGCAAAAAGCTAAAATAGAAAAAGCAAATTATGCACCGACGTTTTCTATTTTCATTAAAATGTTTCAGTGGAATGCGGATTTCGAAAAGCAAAGTAAACCTGAAATTTTGCATACCCTTCGTACGTCATATAACGATAAACTTATAATAGTGAAAAAGAGAGAAGAGATAGAGCACTTTATATCGTAAGAAAACGCCGCTCAGTTGATGAGCGGCGTTTTTTGGTTTTTATTCTATCAACATAGAAGCGCCTTTTTTTTCACAAGCTTTTGCAAGGTTTTTGAGCAGCTGATTAAGAAACTCTTTGTCCATTTTAAGCCACTCTTCTTTTTGCAGCCCTTCTACGATATAGGAAGAAAAAACCCAGACGTCGTTTTTGATGGCAGAGCGATTTGTTTCAGCGATTACGGTTAATGCCTTAATGACAGCAGACATCACGGAAACATCTTCTTTTCCATAATGGCGAATTTGATAGAACGCTTTGTACAAATAATCCATAAAAGAAGGTTTTTCTAGCATCACTCGAATGCGTCCTGCTTCATCGCAATAATAAGGAGAAGAAGAATAGCTTTTTCCGAGTTTGATAAACACTTGCGTGAGCTGTTCAATGCAGTTAATAGCTGTTTCAGGATCATTAATAGCTGGTGAAATAGCTCTTAATGCAATTTCACTTAGCTTTTGAATACCTAATTTTACGTCTTGAATCGATTCTTGATCATTTGTAATAAACAAGCAATGAAGAAATTTTTCATGTTCTAACGTTTGGTTATGATTGATCACCGTTAACAGCGGCGTGTCTGCTTCTACATACTCACCGGGTGCTTTTTCGAGTTTAACAATGACATTTAGTTTGGATGCTAGTGTTGTTAAATGCTTTAGTTCGATATATTGAATATATCCTTGTTTGATACTTTTAATTTGAATCGTTTTTTTACTCCCAAAATCAAGATGTATTTCATTCTTTGATTCAGGGGTCTTTTGTTGTTCTAGCCGTCTCTCTTCAATAGTGATCATCGTTTTTTTTGCAATGTTTGAAATTAAATTTCCGACTTTAATCCAGTTGATGACGTGGTGAATCAAAAACACAAACATCCCTAAGCAAATGAATGCTACCACGATGGCTAATGAAGGAACAATAAAGGTATTACTGACTTGGTTGCTGCGAACTTGAATGAGCACTACAAGCACGTATACGTATCCACCGATAAAAGTGCCAAGCACGCGCTGAGTTTTGGCATCTGTATTAAAATTTTGAATCGTTCTAGGAGAAAACTGACCTACAAACGTAGTCAGTACCACTAAAACAGAAGAAAAGGTAATCGTCGTCATCGTTAATAAGGAATTTGATACTGAACTCAAAATAGTATGAGCAAGCTCTTTATCCGTTAGAAACACGGAAGGAACTAATTTTAACCATTGTTTATGAGCTGTTAAATATCGATCTAAAAATGTACTAATAGTGGCTAAAACAAAAGCAACAATTCCATATAAAGAAGGAGTGATCCAAAAATTAGCTTTTATTCGGTTTTGCTGTAGCTTTATTGACATAACGAAATCTCCCGTATCATGATTTAATAAGTTCGGCCTTCTTTTAGCATGGAGAAAAAAGTTAGTCATACTTATCCACCTATTATTACCCGCATCTGCATGTGAAAAACTTCTTTAAGAAAAGTTTTATCATTCATTTGTAAGGGGTAGAGATCAAAAAGGAGGGGAGAGCCGTGGCATTTGATTATTCACTTGACTTTGAGCATATCGATTTTAGAAAACATCCTGAAAAGTATAGAGTAGGAAAAGGAGAACAAGGAGTTCTCCTTGTTGAGCCATACAAAAGTGAAATTCTTCCTCATTGGCGTTTTCGAACACCTGAAATTGCTGAGGAATCCGCGGACGCCATTTATCAGCTTTTTTTAACCTACAAAGAAAAAAGCGATTTTGTTGGAATGGACATGGCCCGGAAATTTCTCCAAATGGGATACACGCGATCCAGGCGCTACGCGAACTACAAAGGCGGAAAGAAATACAGCAAAGACGGAGAGCGTAATGAACGGCAAATTGATGAACAAAAAGCAGAATCGGCGGCTATTTTTATGAAAAAATGGAAGGAGGTACGAGAGAATAAAGAGTACTTGACATTTAAAAAAGAGCATCAAAAAAAGTACGGATAATCAGCTGTTATCCGTACTTTTTTCCTTTGTTATTTCGATTCGTTTAATATGGTGATGTTCAATATCAATGACTTTAAATGAAAAACTTTCGTTTGTGATGCTGTCACCTTTAGCAAGATCAAACTTTTCGGTCAGCATCCAGCCGCCAATGGTATCAACGTCTTCTTGTTCAATATTTGTTCCGAGTAAATCGTTTACTTCTTCAATCAACACCTTCGCATCGAGTACGTAGTGATTTTCATTAATTTTGTGTACGTCCGGTATTTCATCATCATCAAATTCATCACGAATTTCACCAACAATTTCTTCTAAAATGTCTTCTACCGTTACAAGCCCTGTTGTTCCTCCGTACTCGTCTATTAAGATGGCCATGTGAATTCTGTCTTTTTGAATTTTAAGCAATAAGTCGTAAATGGCGATGGAATCAATGACTTGAATGATGGGTTTCATATACGTTTGCACGGTACGTGGTTTAATATCATCTTCTTTTATGTAATCCGCTAATATTTCTTTAATATTAACTAATCCCACCACTTGATCTTTGTTTCCATCTACAACTACTGGATAGCGAGTATATTGCTCTACTCTAGCCATTTTTAAGAATTCTTCTATCGTTTCCTCTGCTGATACGCTAACAATTTCCGTACGAGGCACCATGATTTCTTTAGCCGTACGATTATCAAATTCAAAAATATTATTCATGAACTTAAATTCCGATTGATTAATTTCACCGCTCTCATAGCTTTCAGATAAAATAATTCTAAGCTCTTCTTCACTATGAGCTACTTCATTTTCAGAAGCTGGCTTCAGGCCGAATAATCCGACAACGCCTCTTGCTGAGTGGTTTAAAAGCCAAATAAACGGATAAAGTAACTTAGAAAAAAGAATAAGAGGACGGGAAAATAACAGCGTCACTTGTTCGGCTTTTTGAATCGCCACTGTTTTGGGCGCAAGTTCTCCAGCTACCACATTTAAAAATGTGACAATCGAAAAAGCAAGAACAAAAGATATAACATGCGAAAGTGATGTAGCAAAAGGAAGCATGTCAATAAGCGGCTCTAATAAATGACCTACCGTAGGTTCACCTATCCAGCCTAGACCCAGTGCGGTAACCGTAATGCCCAGCTGTGTGGCTGAAAGATAACCATCTAAATTTGATACTACTTTTTTTGCTGCTAAAGCGTTCCGGTTTCCTTCTTCAATTAACTGGTCGATTCTAGTCGACCGTACCCTAATGACGGCAAATTCCGTTGCAACAAAAAAGGCTGTTAATATGATTAATACGATGAATAAAATGACATTTACTGTTTCCAAATTTATCTCCTTACCCCGTTGAAACGGATAAGGGAACACCTCCCTTTTCAAAGTTTGATGAGCTGATTTATATGGTAAATAAAGAATATCATGTATACTGTTCCCTTAATGTCCGTAGAAATAAACTTACCGAAAAGAAAGAGCACTTTTTAATAACCCGCAACATTTTTTGGCAGAAAAAGCGTAAACTAAACACTGTAAAATGAATGAAAAGAGATAACGTGATACCTTTAAAAGGATGTAAATAGAAGTAGGAGTCGATTGTTTTTATGGAATTTTTTCTGACGATATTAGTGTTATTGGCTTTGATTGGTCTATCTAATATCATTAATCATTTTGTACCATTTATTCCTGTTCCATTAGTTCAAATAGCTTTGGGAGCAGGGCTTGCTATCTTGCCATTTGGCGGAGATGTACATTTAGAGCCTGAGTTATTTTTTATTTTATTTATTGCCCCGCTATTATTTAATGATGGGAAAAACGTGTCAAGAGCTGCTCTTTGGAAGCTTCGTACACCTATTTTATTACTAGCGCTGGGACTGGTTTTTGTAACCGTGGCAGTAGGGGGATATCTAATCAATTGGCTCATCCCTTCCATTCCGTTACCGGCGGCATTTGCACTAGCCGCTATTTTGTCCCCAACAGATGTAGTGGCTGTTGGAGCTATGGCGAGCCGAGTGAAGCTGCCTAAGCGAATTATGCATTTGCTTGAAGGCGAAGGGCTGATGAATGATGCCTCTGGTCTTGTAGCGTTTCAAGTAGCAGTAGCTGCTACCGTGACGGGCGTCTTTTCGATAGTAGATGCTACATTTCAGTTCCTTTTGGTAGCGCTGGGCGGTTTGTTTGTAGGAACATTTATCGCTTTTCTGATTATCAGACTGCGTGTACTTGTTCGACGTTTAGGAATGGAAGATATTACGATTCATATGTTAATACAAATTCTAACTCCATTTGTTATCTTCTACATTGCTGAACATTTTCATTTATCAGGAATCTTGGCAGTTGTAGCAGGCGGCATTGTGCATGCGATTGAGCGCGACCGAGAGGAATCACCTAACCAGCAGCTTAAAGTAGTATCAAAAAGTACTTGGACGGTTATTTTATATTTGTTAAATGGCTTGGTGTTTGTACTGCTTGGTCTGCAAATACCTAAAGTGGCGAAAGCAATTATTCAAGATCCAAACTTTAATAATGGACAAGTGCTTTTTTATATTTTGATTATTACTGTCTTTTTGCTTGTACTACGATTTATTTGGGTGATGGTGTCATGGTCAGTAGGCTGGTATTACAAAAATAACAAGCATCTAAAACCTGAGCCTCGGTCTATTGGCATTATCACGGTTTCAGGTGTACGAGGAGCTGTTACGTTAGCCGGAGCGTTTTCGATTCCATATACGCTTGATAACGGCAGTGATTTTCCGGAACGCTCTCTGATTATTTTTCTAGCAGCAGGCGTTATATTGTTAACCTTAGTTGCGGCAAGTATTCTTTTACCTGTTATTGCGAAAACAGAAAAGGCGCCGAAGAAGCCTGAGCGCAATACAAAAGAGGTTAAAGCACGCATTAAAGTGCACAAAGCTGCTATTCAACGGTTAAAAAGAGAAATGACCGAGGAAAATCGTGGAGCAGCCCTTTCGTTAATTTCAACGTATAATACAACGATTAATAACATCATCGTTAAAACTCATCCTTTAGAAGTCTCTGAAAACAAACAGTATGAAGAAGAAATTCGATTGCTGGCTCTTCAGGCCAAGGGGAAATTGGTGGAAAAGCTATTAAAAGAGGAAAAAATAGACCGTGAGACAGCGTATATTTGTTTGGAACATACACACAAGCTTGAAATGGCTGTAACCAATCGTGTAAGGTACAAATTATTGGTGAGCTGGATGAGGTTTAAAAAAGTTTTATTATTACTAGTCCGAATTTTTTCACCGAATAAGCAGGCGTTAAGAAAACAAAGCTTGCGAAGAAGAAGCAAAGTGAACAAAGTACGTATTCAAATGATTGAAGAAGCGATAAAGGTCATTAAAGAAAATATGAACGAAGAAAATCGAATGATTTCACTTGCTATTATTAGTGAATACCATAGATCCATGGCAAGACTTAGAAAAGAGAGTACGGAGTACAATTCACGCAAACGTAAAAAAGCAACGAGAGATTTATGTTATAAAGCGTTTCATACTGAGCGGGAAACGGTGCAAGAGCTTTATGAAAAAGGAGAAATTACGCGTGAAATCGCTCATAATATCCGAAAAGATATCGCTTTGCGTGAAGCATTAACAATTGAAGAAAATGGTTATTAAAAAGTCGCAGGGACTGATCTCTGCGACTTTTTTAGGAATGTTTTTCCAGTAAGCTTCATTCTATTGCTTTTCAAAAAGATAAAGCTTTCCGTTAACAGCAATATCAAACCGAGGCCCTTTAAAGCCGCGTTTTATAAGTTCTTTACGCATAAACTTCATAATGCCTCCGTGGCTGACAATCAGCAAATCGTCTTCTGACTCGGAAATAGCGCGATCCAGCACTGCTGCTACTTTTCTCTTAGTCTCGGCCATATCTTTACGAGCTTGTTTGTTGATAAGTCCGGATATGCGAAACAGTAAGGCCCAGAGGATAAAAGGAAGTTTGAATTTTAATGGAATAATAGGCATAGGTATTTCTCTAAGTTCCGGAAGAAGAGTGATCTCTTGTTTATAAATATGCTTTGCCGTTTTGTGTGCTCGCGGCATATCGCTTGAAAAACAGCGTTTCCATTCGATATTATTCAAATCAGTCTCTCCATACGTAATATCTGATTCATCATATTCCTGAAACCAAGCCACTAGTTCATTGGTGGATAAGCGGTGGTTTTCTGGAAGCCCTTTGTTTACTTTGTAATGACGTACTAATGCTACTTTCATTGTATGATCTCCTTAAAAGCTAAGCGCCAAAAACATATACTCGGCGCAGCTTGATTTTCTTACTGAACGTTATTTTCATCATGCTGCACCTCCTTTCAAATATTTGTAAAAACAGTATAAAATGGATTGAGAAAATTGTAAATACGGCATAGAAGAATATTTTGAGATAGAATAACTGGAAAATGAAACCTTTTCACAACATAAAACGTATTACTTATAGATAATTCAAACAAATTGAAATACATATAAAAGGGTGGATTACAATGATGGATACAGAGAGAAAAGTGAACATCAGAGAAGAGTTTGGAACTTTATTTGCACAAGGGGATTTTAAGGAGCTTTATGATTGTGTAAGCGAAGAATTTAAACGTCAAGTTTCGCTTCAGCAATTTTTGGAGCAGAGCAAATTGTTTAATCAAGGAGAACAGTTCTACAGACTAGAAACAAATCTCTATTTAACTCCTCACATTGAGCAGTTTATTTGGTTAAATTCCACGCAGACAAAAGCCATCAGCGTTATGTTTGATGAACATAACATTATACAAGCACTTGTGATTGCTCCTATAGAATCATTTTCAGAGAGAGATCGATGGAGTACAAACAAATATACGATGCCGATTCAAAGTGAATGGTTTGTCTATTGGGGAGGAAAGCATGAGGTGTTGAACTATCACCATCCAGTCGAAAACGAAAGGTATGCGTATGATTTAGTCGTGCGAAAAGGAAAGCAAAGCTATAAAAATGATGGAATGAAAAACGAAGATTACTATGCCTATGGAAAAAAAGTTGTAGCTCCGCTAAAAGGAGTCGTCGTTTCAGCAGTTGATGGACAAGAAGATAATGAAATTGGGCACACGAATAAAAAAAGTCCTTTTGGAAATCACGTTATCATTGAGCATGAAGGAAAAGAATACAGTGTGATTGCACATTTGAAGAAAGGGTCGGTTTCTGTGAAAAATGGAGACGTGGTTCGTAAAGGAACGCTGCTCGGAAGGTGTGGAAATTCCGGGAATTCGTCAGAGCCACACATTCATTTTCACGTCATGGATGCTTCTGACATCGAAACTTCAAAAAGTTTGCGAATTCAGTTTCATACGGCTGTTGAACCGATTCGCGGAGATACGGTTATTCCATTTTTCTATTGATTAAAAAGCCATAGCGTTTGCTGTGGCTTTTTATGCAGGGCTTTCCTCAAATATAAAGTCAAGCAGCCGTTGAAACAAGTAAAGGATAATGGCTACGGTTATCATGACAAGGAAAAGCCCAAAATGACTGATATCATACAGATTATAAAGCCCAATTTTAGCGAGAAAAGGAACAATAACATAACCATGAATCAAATCCAAAATAATGTTAACAATTATGTACAAGATAAACCCGGGATATGTAAGGTAAAAGACAAAGATCGTAATCACAATATGAAGGCAATAAATCGTTGCTCCCATGCTAGTAAGAAAAAATACGTTTTCTTGAACCGTCCACCAGTGCATTTTTTCCGCTACTTGATAGGCGATTGTCATCATTAATGCAGCAAATAACCCTACAGTAAAAAATCGTTTAACACGCTGTTTATCAAGCAGCAGCAGTAGAAACCATGGAATAACAAGAATCCCCCATAATATAATTTGATTCATTCATCTTCCCACCTTTTATTTATCAGTAGTTCTTAGTGTAAGAAAGAATTGTAAAAATATACATTTTATAAAGGAAACGTTTACAATGAGGTTTCTTATCTATATACTAATTCTTGAATACTTGTATACAAGTTGGCTAAGGAAGTGATGACACATTAAAAAGGTAACCTACCCGGAAAGATGGCTTCGCGGAGCCTCGCTGGGAGAACAAGTTGTAAGCAAATTAAGAATTCAAATTATGAGCGGCGAGCTGAAGAAAGGAACCATACTATCAGAAAATCAGCTATCGGCAGAGTTTGGAATGAGCCGATCTCCTATAAGAGAAGCGCTGCGAATCCTTTCAAACGAAGGGCTCATCGACTTACAGCGAATGGGAGCAGTAGTTATTGGTTTAACAGCTAGAGATTTATACGAGCTGTACGATGTTCGTTTGCTTTTAGAACATTTTGTCTTAGAACGTTTATCTGAAGTCAATCATGATTCGCTTATTAAGAAGCTGGAGCAAAGCATTGATCAAATGAACATGGCAGCTAAATACGATGACTATGTAGAATTTGCTTATCAAGATTTGCGGTTTCATGAGCTCGTGATTATCGAAGCAGATCACAAGCGGATATTAAAATTGTGGGAAAGCATTCGTGAAATCATTTTAGCGGCTCTTTTAATTACTACTGAAAAAAGATTTCGAGATGACAAAAAAGCCGTGATGCCGCTGATTGAACAGCATCATGAAATGATTAAGGCATTAAAGTCTCAAAATATAGAACGTATTCAAGATGAAGTGAAGCGTCACTTTGAAGACACGCGAAATACGATAACAGCTTCACTTTTGAATGAAGCATAAAAAAGGGATAAAAGCTCCAAATGATTTTGAAGATTTTTATCTTCAACTTGTCGACAAGTATACAAAGGGGATGGAGAAATGAAAGCAGGTGTCTACGTTTCAGAAACAAAAGCCGTTATGCAGCAAAAAGCGAAACCGGTCATAAAAGAAGGAGAAGCGCTTGTAAAGGTATCTCATGCTGGAATTTGCGGAACGGATATGATGATTTATTTTGGAAAACACCCTAGAGCACAAGCGCCACTTATTATGGGACATGAATTCAGCGGAGTTATAGAGGAGATCCAAGGGGAAACGGAATTTTCTTTAGGTGACCGTGTAGCAGTTGAGCCTACGCTTAGCTGCGGAACTTGCGAAGCCTGTGTAAGAGGGCAGTTTCACGTTTGTAAGAAGTTAAAATTAATTGGGATTGATCAAGATGGAGGGTTCGCGCAGTACGCAGCTGTTCCAGTGAGCCGTCTTCACCTATTGCCAGAGAATCTGTCCAGCGCACACGCAGCTCTTGCAGAACCCGTAGCCGTTGCCGTACATACAGTGCGACGCTCGCGGTTGAAAGTAGGAGACCAAGCTGTCATTTTAGGAGCAGGACCTATTGGACTGCTGATCGGGATGATTGCGAAACGAGCAGGAGCAAAAAAAGTAATGATCTCAGATATTAGTTCTTACCGCTTAACTAAAGCAAAAGAACTTGGCTTTATACCAATTGATGCAATGAAAAAAGACGTCGTAAAAGAAGTGCGTTTGCTTACGAATGACGTCGGTGCAGACGTTGTATTTGAAGTAGCTGGAAATCAAATTACAGCAAAACAAATGGTTGAAACAAGCCGTATTCAGGGAGAGATTGTGGTGGTGAGCGTATACAAAAAAGCTCCAGAAGTAGATTTAGCAGTGATGCACTTTAAAGAAATTTCATTAACTACAACGAGATGTTATACAAAGGAAGATTTTCAGACGGCTATTGATTTACTGGCAAGCGGTGAAATAGCAGCAGATTCTTTAATTTCTCATAAGCTGCCGCTTGAAGATATTCAAGCGGGGTTTGAGTTTATGCAGCGGCCTGATGAATCACTTAAGGTTTTATTTGTACCAAACGGAGAGGAGAATGAACAATGACAGTAGATTTATTTTCTTTAGATGGTAAAGTAGCAGCGATTACGGGGGCAACAAGAGGAATTGGAAGGTCAATGGCGATTGCTTTGGCAGAAGCAGGTTCGGATATCGCTCTGCTGCAGCGATCAAAGGAGTTTCTTGGAGTAAAAGAAGAAATTGAACGTCTCGGAAGAAAATGTTTTATTGTTAATTGTGATCTAGAAAATGCTTCTGAAGTAAGCGAAGCGATCTCATCGGTTGTTGCTTATTTTGGCAAGCTCGATATTTTAGTGAACAATGCTGGCATTCAAAGACGTTCACCCGCTGTAGACTTTGCAGAAGAAGATTGGGATGCTGTTATGAATGTTAATTTAAAAACCGTATGGTTGTTATGTCAGCAGGCGGGCCGACAAATGCTTAAACAAGGAAGCGGAAAAATCATTAATATGGCATCTTTGCTTTCTTACCAAGGAGGTATTACCGTTCCGGCCTATGCTGCAGCAAAAGGCGGAGTTGCTCAGCTTACAAAGGCTTTATCTAATGAATGGGCAGCAAAAGGCGTAAATGTTAATGGAATTGTACCAGGGTATATTGCTACTGATATGAATGAAGCGCTTATTAACGATGAAACGCGCAGCAGACAAATCATTGAACGTATTCCCGCAGGCAGATGGGGGCAAGCAAATGATTTTAAAGGAGCGGTTGTCTTTTTAGCATCTGATGCATCTGCTTATATTCATGGGCACTTACTTGCCGTAGACGGAGGCTGGCTAGGAAGATAACGCATGAATGAACGAATTTTTTCATATCATGAACAAACTTAATTAAAAGGAGCGTTCTTGGTATGAAAAGGTGGATGTTAAATGTGGGTATTGCTGTCACAGTGCTTATAACTGCTTGGACGGTGTATACAAAGCCTGAAGAGAAAGAAGTTTCGCTATTTTCTTACGATCAGCCTTCTATAGTTGTTCAAAAAGAAAGCACAGACTTTGAAAAAGCGTTAAAAGCTTTTTTGACGCAGCATGGCTTTCAAGAAGTTAGGGTGCTGAACAACTATGCGGAAGCTCAAGTTCTGGTTCTTCTGCCCCGCGAACACCTTTCTTCCCATAAGAAAAGAGAAATTCAGCAGATGGTAAATCAACTTGCCAAACAGTATCACGTTAATCCTAATGTAGTTAATGTTCAGTTATATGAAAAAAAGTAAAAAGCCTTTTATCAAGGGAAATCCCCCTCGATAAAAGGCTTTTATTACTCTTTTTTCTTCTCTTGTTCAGCGAGCTCTTCTTGTCTTTTAAAATGTGATTTTCCTAACGCATACACAAAACTAAAAAACAAAGGAAGTAAAATAGTCAGCAGCAAAAGGCGGGTAAGCATATCGCCCAAATCATTTCTCGTTAAGTAAATATTAATAGCTGCAATGACAATATAAATAAAAATACCGAGGTTTCGTAAAAATCTCTTTAGCATAGATGCATTCATTTTTTTCACCTTACTTTTATATACTCACATTTAAGGTAAAGGAAACGATTCATAAAAGCAACCTATTTACTACAAAGCAAGAAGGAATATAGGAATTTATAATGAATATTTATAGGTTGCCTGAAAATCATGGGAATAAAAATCCTAACATGCAACCGTTTTATAAAGCTGCCCGCTCCGAGTACACTGAGTGCACCGAGTCAGCTATAAACAGCTGCCTTCTCTTCAATCAGCTTTATTTCTTAAAAAGGTAAGGTGATGAGATGAAAAGAGTACTGGTAATGGGCGTTTCTCCAGGAGTAGGAAAGTCTACATTTGCCAAGAAATTAGGGGAAAAGCTTGATCTAGAAGTATATCATTTAGACAGCCTGTATTGGCAGCCTGGCTGGACGGAAAGAGACAATGATAGCTTTAGAGAATTGCAGGAGCACATTGTAAAAAAAGACAGCTGGATTATCGACGGGAACTACAGCAATTCGTATGACCTGCGAGTGAAGCGTGCAGATACCATTATTTATTTAGAGCTGCCGCTAATCGTTTGTGTGTACCGAGTAATAAAGCGGAGAATCGTATATGCAAGAAAAACGCGTGAAGATATGGCAAAAGGATGTCCTGAAAAAGTAGATTGGTCATTTTTTACGTTTATTCTTACTACGTATCGAGAGCGGCAAAAAAAGATGAGAAACCGGTTTAAAAAGCTTAAAAATGATGAGGATTGCAAGGTTTTTATGCTGATGAACAGAAAGGACATCGAGAACTATATACAAAACCTATAGGGGGAGTATGAGGTGAATTTTGAACAAAAATAGCCACGTAACAAGTTCGCTTGTTACGTGGCTTTATTAAAAAAACAATCATTCTTGCGTAATCTTCAACATTCCTTTTTCGTCGAGCGCAACCGTTAGAGAATGATTGACCTTTGCCATTAATGGATGAACTTCAGAGTCTCGGTTCGAAAAAAACCACCGCCTTTTAGGCGTACCTACAAGAAAAAACGCACTGCCGCTTCCTAAAAAATTAAAGGTCTCGTTTAATAGCCTGTTGTTGCGCACGGTGATACCGGAGTTAATAAGCTGTGTCCCTACAGAGTGGACATGAGGAGTTGTCAAGTTGATTTCTCCTATGCTTAAAAGCGACTTAGAAGAAAAGGGGTCCTTGGATGACGGGCAGTCCGAATGTCTTGAAATGTATTCAACAATATTATGAGCAGGGTCTTCAAAATAAAAGGAATGAGCATCAAATGCTTCAAAATAAATCTCATCTTTCTTCTCTTCTGTATTGAGGAAGACTATCTGAGTAGCCCATTGCTTTGCTTCCATAAAGCGGTTTGCTGGAATATTAAAAGCAAAATGGTAAAAGGGCTTCGTATGTAGAGAACTTTCTTTAAAGGTTAGCTCACTTTCACCAACCTTGATGGAAAAAGAACGCGGTGAAGCGGCGGTTAATGGAAAATCGAGAGAATTTACATAAAAATCCTTCATTGTGTCCAATAAGTGGGTGTACAGGACAGCTTGATTAATAATCATAAACCATTCCTCCTCGTTTAAGCGTTGTCTAAAATGGTATTACACAAATCTTTCGCTCTCTTTTTGATTACTTCTTTTCCAGCGAAGCTGAAAAGAGCCTTTATGCTCGGAGCCTACAAAATTAATACGATATCTTCTCGTTTTTTCAGGTGTTAAATAAAGAGAGTTATTAGTCATTTCAAAAAATCGTGTCTGTTTTGGATCTTCTACGTACAGGGACAGGTCTCCGCTTTTGGTGTTTTTAGATAGCGTAAAAGCGTAGGTTACGCCTTTTTTGAGTTTAATGCTCCGGGAGTAGCGGCCCGTAAAGCTGTCGTATTCTCCAAAGAAAACCTCACTTCGTTCCTTTTTTATTTTGCCTCCTACAATTTGATTTTCCTGACCGTTAAAGTTAATAAGTAAAAAAGCGATAAGAACAATAAGAAAACTATATTTAAACATAAAAACCTCCATCTACTAAATTATAGATAGTTTTGGATTTCGTCAAATAGTGTTATAGTTTAAAAGGGAAAAATTAACAAAAATGAATTATCTTTTTGCATGTTACGTCTAACAGAAAGGAGAAAAGAATTGACTCAGCGTTTTTATCTTTTAGCAGCAAGTCAAGTAACCGCAAATGTAGGTTTTGTTCTTTATACAATGGCTGTCACTTCCTATATAAAGGAAAACACCGGTTCAACAGCTCTTGCGTCGATGATTACGATGACGAGCTTACTTGCACGGCTCCTTAGCGGCCTTAGCGTACCTTTACTAGCCGATACGTATAAATCCATTCACATTATGCGGTCTGTTCAAGTGATGCAGATAGGGATGCTTGTTGGATTGTATGTGCTGCTTACACAAGAATTTACAGTCACAGTACTAACGATGGGTTTTATCATTGTTGGAATCATTTCTTTTTTTAACGGCTTTTTTTCCATTTTTAAAACGTCAGTTGTACGCAGCTTAGTAAATGATAGTCAAAGAATGCAGGCGAATAGCTTGCTTTCAACAATTGATCAAACTTTTCTGTTTGCAGGGTGGTCGCTTGGTGGTTTCGTTTTGTCCTTAACGGGATCCACTCAGTCTCTATTTATAACGGCAGGTCTTCTATCGCTCTCATTTGTTTGCTTACTGTTTATAAAAGAAGCCTATATATACAAACAAATACAAAAGCGAAGAACGGCAAAACTAATGGAAGGATGGCGCTTTTTATGGATACATAAACGCATCAGAGCCCTCGTTATAATGGACATCATCGAGTCGCTTTTTGGAACCATTTGGATTGGAGCTATTACTCTTTCTTTTGTGAAAGAAGTGCTTGGAAAAGGAGAAGTGTGGTGGGGATATATAAACGGTGCGTATTATTTCGGAAGCATAGTCGGAGGAATTATTGTGTACCGAATGTCTTCTAGGGTAAAAGGAAGGCTTTTGCTTTCTATGTTCTTAGGCTCACTCGGTTATGCTGTTTTAACCGGTTTTTACGGTCTAGTAACAAACCCGTATCTAGCTTTAGTACTTTTGATAATGATGGGTCCTGCCTATCAGCTTCGAGACGTAGCTCAGGAAACCATTTATCAAAATACCTGCAGCAATGGGATGCTTCCTAAAGTAATAGCGGCAAAATCAACTCTTGTCCAGGCTGTGTTTATACTTTCCATCGCATTTGTCGGGACAGTAGCCGATCTGTTTGGGGTAAGGTTTGTATATCTATTTTCAAGCTTCATTTTGCTGATGACAGCTCTAACAGGCATGGCAGCATTAATGTATAACAAGCATTCTATCGAAACAAAATCACCTGCTGAACGGAGAGGTAATATATGAAGATCATCAAGCTAACGTACCTTGCGAAGCGTGATATAAAAGAGCTGCTAACGGAAAGCCAGGAGGAAGGCTTTTTCTTTCTTACAAAACTAGTAGCGGAGTATAAAAACAGGCAAAACGTATTTAACAAAACAGGCGAAAGATTGTGGGGAGTTTACGGTGAACAAAACAAATTAATTGGCGTAGCCGGCCTTAATCAAAATTCTTACAGCCAGTATGCTAACGCTGGAAGAGTAAGGAGATTTTATGTTTCAGCTCAATTTCGCAGAAAGGGTATAGACAAGCGACTTTTAAAAGCAGGCATTCACTATGCGGAGAATTCTTACGACAGCCTCGTTCTCTATACAGATACGGACGAAGCGAAGTTATTTTATGAACGAAACGGTTTTAAACGCGTATACAATCAGCATAAAATCACTCATGAATATAAACTGAAAAATGTTCATTAATCAAACTATTGGATGTTTAATTCAATTAGGGCATTAAAATAGTATACCAATAACGCTCAGAAAAAATCTGAGCGTTATTAGCATGCATCAGTCGAACCCGTTACTCTTTTTAGTTTGCTTTTTTAAGTTTAAGAGCTGTTTTAGCAGCAGGGCTTTTTTTAACAATATACAAACCGCTAAAAATAATAAGTCCTCCAAGCAGCTGCATAGCATTGATGGTCTCTCCAATAGCTACAGCAGCAAAAACAACGGCGAACAAAGGAATAACATACATGTAAACCATTACTTTTGTAGAGCCAATTTTTCCAATTCCTACATACCACATCACCAGTCCGTACACCGTCACGAACAAAACAGAGTATGCCAGAGAGCTCCAGCTGCCTATATCTGTTGGCCAGATAAGTGTTTGATAGGTGAAAAGACAGTAGACAGTAAGCGGAATAGCTCCGATTAAAGCAGACCACGCAGTCACGCGCAAAGCAGAATATTTTACGACTAAAGGTTTTGCTAAAATCGGGTACCAGCCCCAAGAAATGGCTGCCACAATCCCCATGATGTTTCCGAACCATGCAAGCTGCGACAGTGCATGACTAGAGTGACCAAACAGCAGTACAAACGCAGCCCCGAAAAAAGCAAGCACAGAGCCTAGCTGTGTTTTTAACGAAAAAGCTTCATGCTTATATAATATAGCTAAGATTCCTGTGAAAATAGGAGACATCGAAATAAGTAAAGAAGCATTTGTAGCTGTTGTATACTTAACAGATACCATAAACAGCGTTTGATAGAGCGTAACGCCTACTATGCTGACCGCTATTAAACGTCCCCAGTCTTTTTTTTCGATACGAATGCCTCGCTCTATTATTCCTGTAATAAGTAAAAGAATAGGAGCAACCATTATAAAACGCAGTGCGCTAAATTGAATGGAAGACATATGAGCAACTCCAAATTTTCCGATTGTATAATTGGCTCCCCAAATTAACGCAACGGATAATAATATCCATTCCAGCCAGCCTTTTTTCATGTAATCACCTCGAATAAGTATAGAAACTAAATAAGTGCGAATATCCTTAGTTACAAAGTATACAGGAAGAAATTATGTAAAAGGCCAGCCAATTTAGCTATTTTTATCTCATCCACTTGTTTTTAATACAAACAAAAAAGCAGCTGCATTAGCTGCGTTCATGACTGTTATCCACATTGTTCTATCTCATCTAATCGCACAAGTTCGACTTTAAAAGCATGATCAATCGGTCGGATTTCACAGTATCCTGAATCATATACGTGAATCAGTACAAAGCGTTTTCCTTTATATAATACTTCTTTGTAGGCTGTCACGAGATACACCCTTTCTTTTCATAGGTTTGTTTTTCATTCTATGAACAAAAAACGGCGTAATTGCCTAATATAAAAAGAATTTTTAAGGTGGATAAAATTGCTTGGCAAAACGAGTTCGCTTATACTGTACTGTGATTCTATTTGCGTATAAGTTCTAATTACTAGAACAGCTTTAGCATATGGACAACGAAACAAAACAGCAGTACATAAGGAGCAGCATATGGATATTAACTATTTATATACATTCAAAGAAGTAGCGAAGTGGGGGAGCTATACACGAACGGGCGAGGAGTTAGGGTATGCTCAGTCAAGCGTTACCACTCATATAAAAAAATTAGAGGATCATTACGGTCAAAAACTATTTGAACGAACTGGACAAAAAATGAAGCTGACTCAGCCTGGTGAAGAATTGCTTTATTATGTGAATCAAGTAACCGAGTTATTAAATGAAGCAAAAGAGCGCCTTACTACGAACGAAGATGCTAGAGGAACCGTTTCAATAGGAACCGTGGAGTCGCTGGCCGCCTATTTTATTACACCGTATATTCGTGAATTAAAAAAGCAGCACCCTTCTCTAAAGATTATGCTAGAAGCGGGTTTATGTCCAAATTTAACACAAGGAATTATTGACGGAAAGTATGATGTAGCCGTTTTGCTTGATCGCCTTCAAACATCTTCAAGTTTAGAAGTGATTCCTATTCGAAAAGAAAACATGGTTATGATTGCTTCGTCTTCTCATTCTTTTAGTAAAAGAACCAGCGTTCTAATGGAAGAGTTTGAGGGAGAGACCATTATTTTAACTGAGAGCGGCTGCCCTTATCGCACGCTTTTAGAAGAGATGATGCGCAGCAGCGGTATTCATATGCAATCGGTCATCTCGTTTAGCAGTCTTGAAGCGATTAAACAGTGCGTAGCGGATAATTTAGGTATTGCTCTTGTACCGGAAATAGCGGTAAAACAAGAGATGGAAAGCGGAAAACTGATTAAAATCCCGTTTGACCACGAAGAGTTTTATCTTTATTCACAGCTCATATTCAAAAAGAAAAAGTGGCTGACGGCACCCATTCAACAATTTATTTCACTTGTTCAAGAAGGTTATCAAAAATATTGATAATAGATATAGAGAATCTTCAATAATGATGAAGTTGTTTTCGTGCTACACTTTTTATAAAACATGAAACTAGAGGTGTAGAACATGAATATATTTTTGCAGCACAATCCTACAAAATTATACTTTGGAAAAAATCAAATTACGAAGCTATCGCAAGAGCTTGCTTCTTATCATAAACAAGTAAACGTTCTGTTAGTATATGGAGGAGGAAGTATCAAACGAAATGGCGTATACGACGAAGTGAAAGCTGAACTTCAGTCTATTAACGCGGTTGTTCACGAGCTGTCTGGTGTAGAACCTAATCCTCGTTTGACTACGGTAGCTAAAGGCGTTGACATATGTAAAAAAGAAAACATTGGTTTTCTCTTAGCCGTTGGGGGAGGAAGTGTAATCGATTGTACAAAAGCTATTGCAGCTGGAGCCGTGTATGAAGGAAATACATGGGATTTAATTACACGTAAAAAAGAGATTACAGATGCGCTTCCTTTTGGAACGGTATTAACACTTGCAGCAACAGGATCTGAAATGAATTCAACTTCTGTTATTACAAATTGGGAAACAAAAGAAAAGCTAGGTTGGACGTCTTCTCACGTATTTCCCGTCTTTTCTATCTTAGATCCGGCGTACACATTTTCAGTGCCGCGCGATCAAACCGTCTATGGAATTGTTGACAGTATGTCGCATGCGCTTGAACACTATTTTCATCGCACGGAAAATACGCCGATGATCGACGGCTTTATTGAATCTTTACTAAGAACGGCTGTACAAGAAGGTCCTAAGCTTCTTAAAGACCTGACTTCTTATAAGTATCGTGAAACGATGATGTATATCAGCACGACGGCGTTTAACGGAAGCTTAGCAAACGGAACGGACGGGGGAGACTGGGCTACTCATCGTATTGAACATGCTCTGTCGGCCGTATATGATATTCCCCACGGAGGCGGTCTTGCTATCTTGTTCCCTAACTGGCTGGAGCACGTTTTAAAAGAAGATCCTTCTCGTGTAAAACAATTGGCTGTAAACGTATTTGGCATTGATCCAGCGGGAAAAAGCGATGAAGAAACAGCAATGGAAGGAGCAAAAGCGCTTCGCACTTTCTGGAATGACTTAGGAGCCCCGAACAGCTTGCGTGACTATGATATTGATGATTCTGAATTTGATGCGATTGTTGAAAAGACCTTTGTAAAACCAGGTGTTGGAACTTATAAAGAGCTTGATTATGCAAGCGTTCGAGATATTCTAGAAAGATCCAAATAAAAAAGACGAGCTGCCTGCTCGCCTTTTTTATTTGTACTCAATAATCCATTAGAAAATAAAGAAAAAGAAAAAAGCACAGCAAGATGCATCCTGCTCCTACCGTTATTTCGGAAAAGCCTTGAATAAACGTACTTTTAGGACTGCCTCCTTCGTTTTGCAGCTGAAATACACGTTTTCTTTTGCGCTCATGTACGATTACCAACGAACCAAAAGCAACCGATAATAAGGTAAAGAGCGGCACCGCGATTAAAAACAGCTTAATAGAATACGTCCAGTACGATATGTACAGCATATAATACATTGCGCCAGTACTCAGGGCAAAGAATGTTAAAGAAAATACAAACCACTTAGTAAAAGGGTTTTTGCTCATGAATTGTTCACTTCCTTATATCAAGTTCTTCTATGATCTAGATAATAAAAGCCGTCTACCATTTTACCAAAACTTTTTAGTACGTTCTATTTTAAAGGGAAAATAGGGTTTGCAAATTTCTTAAAAGTGGTATAGTTCCTAGAACTATCCATGTGTACATACAACAAACTGATGATAAATGAGGGAGAAGATGAACTATGGGGTGCGACGCGTGTCTGCCAATTAGGACAGGATATACGGTTTCTTTTCAGAAATCAAACGATGTAAAGAAGTTGGAAAAATACTTTAAAGATATTTCTCAAAATCAATGGAAGACTCTTGGAGAAGATATGTTCTGGATGAAGGAACATATCTTTTGGGGTTTTACGGATTATGTTCATCAGCATTTAGACCCTCGGCACGTGTGGGCTGTAGAAGCCAAGCAGCGGAGCCCGTTTGAAAACCTGCGGCGTATGGAGCCAATCACCGTTTTTCAAAAAATGAAAGATGCCTTGTGGATTGATGAGCTCATTGAAGACAAGCGAATTTGCTCATATTATCAGCCGATTGTATCGATTGATCACGAACGCGTGCATATCGTTGGCCACGAAATTTTATCAAGAGGATTAGAAGAAGACGGAAGTATTATACCGCCTTTTAAAATGTTTGAAGCTGCTCAAATAAGAAATAAAACCTTCGCTCTTGACCGAGCCTGCCGCTTAGAAGCTGTAAAAAATGCTAGTATTATTGATCGTCAGCTGATTTTTATTAACTTTATTCCTACAGCAATATATAATCCCGAGCATTGCTTGGCATCTACATTTGCGTTAATTCAAGAATTGAATATAAAACCCGAACAAATAGTGTTTGAAGTGATTGAAACCGAGGATGTTCAAGATATTGAGCATTTAAAAAACATTTTGAATTATTATCGTTCCCACGGATTTAAATATGCTTTAGATGACGTAGGGGTTGGTTATAACACGCTGAAGAGGCTTTTAGAAGTGGAGCCTGACGTGGTGAAGTTAGCATTTGAATTCACAAACGGAGTCAGTAAAAATGAGAAACAGAAAAAAGTGGCCCAAGAGATGTTAGCTATCACTCATAAAATGGGGGCGAAGGCTCTTGCGGAAGGGGTAGAGACAGAAGAAGATTTAAAATGCCTGATAGAGATGGGATATGATTTGTTTCAAGGGTATTATTTTGCAAAGCCTCATCCTACTCCGGTAAAAGAGATTCATTCTATTTACGCTTAGCAGCGAAAAGCAGAAGGATAGAAGCTTCTGCTTTTTGTATGAACAAAAGTAAGAATACTCAAAAAATAAACAATTCACTTTCATTTTGCTAAACAGTTTACAGGAGAAGGGAAGTGCTATAAGATGATAAATATTAATTCTTAGTATTTCTATCAGAAAAGGAGTGGATGATGTGGCACAAACGTTGCACTCATCATATAAATCAAAGCCTACTACTGTTGTAACAGAATTAAGCCCTATGCAAAAGCCATTATTTGCAGGAGGAGTTATAGCAGCGATTATTTTACTTCTTGCGATTGTGCTAACAACTAACTGGACGCAAGGTGTTTTATTTATTATCGGTCTAGCGTTAGGGATGACGCTTTTGTACGCACGGTTTGGCTTTACATCAGCATTTCGCCGCCTTGTATCTGTCGGCAATGTTCAAGGCTTGCAAGCGCATATGCTTATGCTTGCAATTGCGTCAACGCTGTTTGCTATTATTTTAAGTACAGGCTTTAGCTTTACAGGGGTAACGCCAAAGGGATATGTCTCACCTGTAGGAGTAAGCGTGATCGTTGGTTCGTTTATGTTTGGAATTGGGATGCAGTTGGGAAATGGATGTGCCTCGGGGACGCTGTATTCGTTAGGCGGAGGCTCTTCTTCTATGATTTTAACGCTTTTAGCTTTTATTGTAGGTTCTATGTTTGGGGCGTATCACTTGCCATTTTGGCAAAAGCAACCTTCGCTTCCCCCTATCTCATTAGCTGAATCGACAGGTCTTGGTTATTTTGGAGCTTGGATTATACAGCTTATCGCGTTCGCAGCGATTTACTGGATTACGATTCAAATTGCTAAAAAGAAAAATCCGCCTATGATGAAACAGCTTCCTACTACAAAAGGGTGGAAAAAGATTATTCGCGGCTCTTGGCCTCTATTCACAGCAGCGATTGTGCTGGCCGTATTAAATGCATTGACGCTTGCTGTAAGAGGAAACCCTTGGGGAATCACTTCTGCTTTTGCATTATGGGGCGGAAAAGCCATGATGGCAGCCGGGATAGATGTATCGAGCTGGGGATTTTTCCAAGGTGCAAATGGAGAAGCGCTAACGCAAAGTGTGCTAGCAGACTCTACCAGCGTGTTAAACTTTGGGATTATACTAGGGGCCTTCATTTCAGCGACGGCGCAAGGGACGTTCAAACCAGGAAAGATTAAGCCCGGAGTTGCAGGTGCAGCTGTTGTTGGCGGCCTTTTAATGGGGTATGGTGCGCGTCTTGCTTTTGGCTGTAACATCGGCGCTTACTTTGGCGGCATTGCTTCATTTAGTCTCCACGGATGGGTATGGATGGTTATGGCAATGCTTGGCACGGGCTTAGCACTATTTATCCGACCGATATTTGGACTCAAAAACCCTAAATCTAATGATTCGATTTGTTAAGTTTAGATAAAACCTTCTTTGCATGAGCAAAGGAGGTTTTTTATTTTAGGTGATGTTTGAAAACCTCTATATTTTTGTAAATTCCTTGACGTTTATCAAAGATCATCAGCTTTCTTCATAGCGCTCGTATTAAAAAAACCTCTTGTTTTAACTCAAAAAGAAGATAGGAATTTCCTTTTTTTATAAAAATTTCACTTATTTTGCCGATATAACAGGAAGATTGTATGTA
>Ga0102593_1001086_pt1 | contig 30319 bp, 28 predicted proteins | sample AraplaCol_mMS_r2_2_FD_76862 | JGI IMG/M metagenome (GOLD analysis project Ga0102593, IMG submission 76862) | Arabidopsis root microbial communities from North Carolina, USA - plate scrape MF_Col_mMS_r2 (SPADES assembly) (version 2) | ecosystem: Host-associated > Plants > Roots > Endosphere...
TACTGGAACCCCCCCCGCTGGTTCCATTCTGCCCCCCACCGGGTGACCCGCCCGTTCGGTCGGCGGGGGGGGGGGGGGGGAACGTGGGGGTCCTCTTAGAGATGTAGTTGAGGAAGAAAGAGTGGAGGTTTGTTCCGAAACTACTATGTACTTTAGTAGTTGTATAGTAGTGTAAAAGTTAGATTTGATTTCGGACTACACTGACTGAAGCTCAAATTTATAGTAGGATGTCATAAAATTCTAGATCTAGTACTATCACTAGTAGTAATCCCGTTGATGTCACCATTTAAAAAGAGATGCTATTCCGTGGTTCTACAACAAACAAGTCCAGGTGATGCTTCAAAGTCCAACCGCCGATTGGCTGGCAGAATTACGCGGTTCCAGACCGATCGAACTACAAAGGCATTCTGATTTTGACCGAGAGCATATCGAATAGAATGATCCCGCGTCGGTTGACTTCGCCATAGTATAGACTATGGAAGACTGGAAAGATTGGAAAGGTTGGATACATCCATTATTACTGCGAATACTCGACGAGGCTTAACCTAGAATCTTCAAACCACCCTTGGTTTTACCAGGCTTCTTCACACCGTCCTGCTTGACCTTTGCGCCCTGCTGAACTCCGCGGTTACCCCCGCCATTCTTCTTATGATTTTTGTTGTTCGAGACTGGCTTCACCTCGGTTGTTGCTCGTCGTAGGAGCACTGGGTGGGAGCCAATATATTTTCCTTGCATTTCTCGAGCCGCCTTAAAGTAGTCATCTCCATCGCTGAAACTGACAAATCCATAACCTTTGCTCTTTTGCGTCCGTTTTTCTCGAATCACTCGCGCCTTCTGCACGGAGGTGTATCGTGCGAATGCTTTGAGGAGCGAGTCATCCGTTACCTCGCCAGCAAGGTTACCCACAAAGAGGCGGAAATGAGCAGGGTCCCATTCCAACAGGGTTGAATCGTTCCAACTTTGACCGCCGCCGGCCCGATGAACTGTCTTTTGTGACTCGGGCTGAGGAAGCGGGGTGCCGACTGTAGGAGTGGGGGTTCCAGTAGTAGGGTAGGTACTGTTAGGACCAGTTCCCGGTTGAGTCACATCACGGCGTTTGCCAGTCGCAGCTTCATCACCCACATTCGAGTATGCGCTTTGCCATTGAGCAATCTGAGCCTCTGTCTCGGCATCTACACCAGTATCACGGCCCTTGCGAGGACCATAGGTACCATTGGGTGTGGAACCAAAGGGGTTTTGAATATGTGGGACGGTCGGGCCATAGGTATTCTCGTTGAAACCGCCGCCATAGTAGGAGGGCCCAGACTGGTAAGATGGTTGAGAAGAAGGTTGTTGTTGTTGTTGATAATAATTTCCGTAGCTGGTCGCAGGTGCGGCATACCCTGGGGCAGATACCGGTGGTGCTGAAACAACTGGGCTGCTGGTGCGATTTGTCTGGCTGGAGGCTACGGTGCGCGGCGCGAAGGCCGTGAAAGCATTATAGGCCGGTTGGCGAGCATTGCCTCCCGACTGTGTAGTATTGGTGGAGGGAGGAGGTCGAGGCGGAAGAGAAGAAGGAGTCTGTTTGAGACCTGGAGGAGGTGGATAGGACATGATGAATGGACAGTCCACAAAGAGAGAGAGAGACGGCTGAGCTGTGTGCAAAGTAGCAACCGCAACGTACCTACAGGGCCTGATTGATAACGCAGTCAATCCGCCAGGCGTTACACCTGAAGTCCTAGTCACAGGGATGTTTTTTTTTTTTTTTTGGAAAATAAATATCCGCAGAAAACAGAGAGAAGAAGAGATAATTCGGAATCAATTCACTTGGGCGGCGTGGGCTATGAACAACGATCCCGACAAGGCTTGAAATGACAGATGAAAGATTGAATCTGGGAATTTCATCGCGTTCGGAGCTGGGCAGAACATTCGATGCGATTTGACCGCCTAATGGAACCAGGCACGTGATATAAATCTGAGCAAAGAGTAAAAGTGATGCCTGATTTAGTTGGCACAAATAAGGCGTAAATGAGTCAGCATGATGCAATTTCTGCTGACTGAGCCAGCCCCCATTAAACCCCCACTCTAGTCCGAATGCGGCCTAGTGGGGGTATCGGCAACGGAGGAAGTTTCTCCTTTGAAAAGGCCGGATGGACCATTTCCTTCACCAGAACAGTTCACCGATGCGTGGATGCGGTGCTGCGGTGATGCGATTCCCGGAATTTGAATCTCCTGAATCTGCAAGCTTCTTAACTGGTTACCTGGATCACTCTGTTACAAGAAGATACATACAGCAACGGCCAGTGGACAAATTGCTATCTTTTACAAGGATCAAATGAATGTGATACTACCCCTCCATGCCCCGCGTTACATGCAGTCATATCGAAGGATGTCATGTACTATCTACATCTACTTTATGCTGTATATATCCTGTAGCTTCAACGGTCACTCATCGCAGATCCATGCAGTCCTGAGCATAGTACTCCATAATATACACTTATCACATCCTACTGTAATGCGGAAATCAACCGGAATTGAGGGTATTGAATTCGGGTCGGATAATGATCGCTGGTGACCACCCCCATCCTCCGAGAACAGAAGCCGAGTGGGATGACCCTCACCGGAGCAGAGTCGTCCTGTACCGGATACTTGGCACTACACCGGACACAGCAATGGCTCAATGGTCAACGGTACCTCCACTCAATACTGTACAGTAGTTTAGTTTACTGTGTAAATGTACTTGCACCCCGCCGGTGTGTGTCCCACCCATATGACGGAAGACTTGCTCCGTCAGCCGGTTGGGCTCAACTTCTCTTCTTTCCCCTCCATCCTTTTATCCTTCTTCAACCCTCTCTTCTTCTTTCTTCCCTCATCACTCTTCATCACATATCATCCATCATGGCTGAGCAGGCTGTGTAAGTTATCTCTCGTCTTTCTATCTTGCCTTTTTCTCTGCCATATGCAATTCACCCCACCAGTTTCGTCAAGCTTTTGCCCCTCCCCTCTCCTACTACATATCTTCCCCCCCCTCCCTCCTCACCATCACCAGGATTTATATCAATTTCTCCTCTCCAAATTGCCGGTGATTTTGAACAACGAGACTATGAGCTTCGGTGGCAGAAGATGAGAGAGAGAAATCCCGGGGCAATTGCATTTCTGCTAGACTGCAATCTTGTCTCGGCGCATCATCCGCGCCAGGAGCTCAAAGCTCCGCGATCTTCGGAATCACTCGGGTCCCCCCACTACCTTTTCCCTTCTCCATTGCTCCCCTCTTCGCGTCTATTGACAATAAAATAATGTCGCTGACGATAGCGCCCGTCTCGCCGGCATCAATGTCGGCGCTCCGGCGCATCATGTTCCCAGTGCTGATTTCGGCCTCATCGGTCTGGCCGTCATGGGCCAGAACTTGATTCTGAACGCCGCCGATCACGGATTCACCGTTTGCGCTTTCAACCGTACCACCGCCAAGGTTGACCGTTTCCTCGACAATGAGGCCAAGGGTAAGCGATTCCCGAGATTACCTTTTCATATATCTTTTTTGCTTGTTTTCTGTGCCGCCATACTGGGTCGCATTTCAATATATTTCCGACATGCTGATATTCCTTAGGCAAGCCCATCGTTGGTGCTCACTCCATCCAGGAGTTCTGCTCTAAGCTGAAGCGCCCCCGCCGCATCATGCTCCTGGTCATGGCCGGCAAGCCCGTCGATGACTTCATCGAGTCCCTCCTGCCTTTCCTTGAGAAGGGTGATATCATCATTGACGGTGGTAACTCTCACTTCCCCGACAGCAACCGCCGCACTAAGTACCTCAACGAGAAGGGCATCAGCTTCGTCGGCAGCGGTGTCTCTGGTGGTGAGGAGGGTGCCCGTTACGGCCCCTCCCTCATGCCCGGTGGTAACGAGGCCGCCTGGCCCCACATCAAGGACATCTTCCAGAGCATCGCTGCTAAGAGCGATGGTGAGGCTTGCTGTGACTGGGTCGGTGATGAGGGTGCTGGTCACTACGTCAAGATGGTTCACAATGGTATTGAGTACGGTGACATGCAGCTGATCTGCGAGGTACGCCCACCTTCCCCACTTCTCTTGCAGCTCCGCGGCCAAATTGCAGTACTAATGCGTCTGATTGCAGGCTTACGACATCCTCAAGCGTGGTCTCGGTCTCTCCTCCAAGGAGATTGGTGACGTTTTCGCCAAGTGGAACACTGGTGTTCTGGACTCTTTCCTCATTGAGATCACCCGCGATGTTCTCTACTATAACGACAACGATGGCACTGCCCTCGTTGAGAAGATCCTTGACAAGGCCGGCCAGAAGGGTACCGGCAAGTGGACCGCCATTAACGCTCTTGACCTTGGCATGCCCGTCACTCTGATTGGCGAGGCTGTCTTCTCTCGCTGCCTGTCCGCTCTTAAGGATGAGCGTACCCGTGCCGCCTCTATTCTCAGCGGCCCCACCCCCAAGTTCGAGGGTGACAAGGCTGCCTTCATCGATGACCTCGAGCAGGCTTTGTATGCCTCCAAGATCATCTCCTATGCCCAGGGCTTCATGCTCATCCAGAACGTAAGAACAAACCCCTCCATGTCTACTATGTGCGACTTATGCTAATTGACAAATGATAGGCTGCCAAGGAGTACAACTGGAAGCTCAACAAGCCCTCCATCGCTCTCATGTGGCGCGGTGGTTGCATTATCCGCTCCGTCTTCCTGAAGGACATCACCAACGCCTACCGCAACAACCCCGACCTTGAGAATCTGCTGTTCGATGACTTCTTCAAGAAGGCCATCAACACCGCCCAGAGCGGCTGGAGAAACGTTGTCAGCAAGTCTGCTCTGTGGGGTATTCCTCTGCCCGCCTTCACCACTGCTCTGAGCTTCTACGACGGCTACCGCACCAAGGACCTGCCCGCCAACCTGCTGCAGGCCCAGCGTGACTACTTCGGTGCTCACACTTTCCGCATCAAGCCTGAGTTTGCCAGCGAGACCTTCCCTGAGGGCAAGGACATTCACGTCAACTGGACCGGCCGTGGCGGTGATGTGTCTGCCTCAACCTACGTGGCATAAGCGCTATGTGGTTAATAGAAGGGTAAAAATTTGGGTTCAATGTATTTAGATGCCGCATGAATGGAACGTTACGAACTATTCTTTTCCTATGCTCTGTAAATCATGATCTTCTAGACGACTGTTCCGGTAAATTGTTCATAATTCACTGCTAGTATCATAGTAGTCATGGTAAGATGTGTTTGAGCTGTTTGCATCTTCGTCGATATGAGGTAATCCACTTTTACAGGAAGCGCTAAACCTAATCGAGACTCCCAAGCAATGTCGCTCCTGCCATCTTATCGCATCTCCCCTCTTGCCTCCCTTCCATTGCTTTGGCGTCTTCTTTCTTTTTCTTCTTCTTTTCTCTTCTCTCCCTCCTCCCTTCGTCTTCAATCACCGCCGTGTGCATACGGTGCAAGAATCGGGATTCCATCGTATCTCCCACTTTCAGCTCGACACGAAGGACGGGTCCCTATATACTGGAGTCCGATTGGGTACACCTCCCGGCACATCACCGCAATTGATTCGATTGCGTCCATTATACTGTGAATTTGATAGTTCTCTCAGTACGAAAATACTAAAAGGCATATTTCCGTTTGATTATTATCAAGGATAGTCGGAGCCCGCGCCTGGACTCTCGTGAATCACACCGCTTGCCCAGTCACACGCCGCATGGCGGAGAATAAGCGCCAGAGCTCCGGTGCTAAAGGATCTCAAGGTTCATCGGGCGCGACGTCTGGACCCGGTATGGCGACAGCTATGGTCCCCTTAGAAACTGCTTTGAGCGGTGCAATCGGTGCTCGGTGAGTGCAGAAGCCAGATGGTCCAGATCATGCATCATGCTGATTGACGGACCCCTCTGGATCCATCCATCCGACTTTTATTATTCCAATGCTGATGTTCTCTTTCCTGGTGACGTAGTGTTCGGATTGTCACCAACGCACCTGCATCCTCTACATACGAGGGTACGCTCTTTACTGCGTGTCCCATCACAAATCTCGTTGCTATCAACACCAACCCCGCCCCTTCGACCGCCGATCCAAAACAAGCGCAGAATGGAGACTATCATGTTATTCCTGTCTCTCGCATTCAGTCATTCCAGCTGCTCGCTCTCGCCTCGAACTCTTCCGATTCCCCCTCCTTCACCGATGCCCAGCCGCCTATCCAGCCCCTCGATGCTCGTGCGCTGAAGTCGCGTGAGATCAAGGCCGTTGGTGAGGCTATCGACCGCGAGGCACGTCGTGGTAAGGGTGTCACTCGGGAAGCTCAGGATATCTTCGACGCCTTCAGCAGGACGATGCCTGCGCGATGGGACGGCTCCAACATTATCGTTGCGGATGCTGTTACCATAGGCAGCCCTTACCGCTCGGATGATTGCCGCCCATTAGTGGACGGTGATACAGCTGCTCTCGCTCGAGTACGCAAGGTGGTAAGTTAATCCTGGCGTGTTGACGGTTTTCGTTTACAGTGCTGACAATCTTGGCCATAGCTGGATATGGAAAGGAAGAAGATCGAGTTTCGCAACGCCAGTGCCACTATCGGATCAACTAGCACATTTTCTCGTGATCAGCGCAAGGGTGGATAGGTTTAATGACTTTATCTCAGCCTGGCTCTTGCGAGATAGGGTTTGCGGTGACACGATGATGCTGACCAACCCTATTTTTTCGCGGCATTGGATCATAGATGACATTTGAATGTTATCTATATCTGATTTAAATTTATGGAAATACCCCGGGTGACAATGATGGATCGTGTGGATCATCATGGGATTCTTCATGTGAAGTTCACAAGAAGAACCAGTGGAACATTGCATGTCAGTCAACAAAAGGCGGCAATGGTCAAATCAAGTGCATGGGCAATCATGCTCTCTGTACCTGTCGATACTTTGAACGTCGACTCTAAGGAATATCGTGATGAAGTGATACTTTGTTTTTCGATTTGTTCAGTCTCTCTGATGTGTAGCGGTGGTCGAGGCAATCCTTCTCTCGGTGCTTCTACTACTATCCTCTTCAGGCGATTGAAATGTCAAACAAGCCAATTGCTTCCAATTTACAGCCTCGATGTACTTCTCTCTTCTATCGACGCCGTAGGATAAATCTTTCAACAAAAGACACGATAGCATTGTTTCATGTCCTAATGTTGCTCATGGGTACCATCGTATCAGCAAATGCAAACGCTAAGTCCAGACGAGAAAACAATGATGTTAAAAATCAATACGATATAACAAGAAGAAAACATGAAAAGACGAAAAGGTCAATTTATAAAATAACTCGAAGATTCACACCGAAGCACCTGCTAAGTCTCACCCGAAGTTCGCCAAGGTACAACCTCACAGACCGTTCCCACGAACCCTTCTAATCCCGAGATAGGAACGGCCGGAGTCCCAGAAGACGGCGTCGACATGGCCACCCCAGACGAAGTCCCCATCGAGACACCAGGCATGACTAAAACCTTTGATGCAAGTTCAATCCATTCTACAGATGTAACCAGAGCAAAAGTAATCTTCACATCTTCATGTAACGAGTCAGACACCACGCCCGACGAGGTTGTATTTCTGAATCCACCTTCAGGGACGGTACTAGAAACAACTTTCCTGATATCCGTCGCCGATGGTCGTCGGTGAATCCCATTCGAGTCATCGTCGCGAGTCTGAGTTTTCTCTCGGCCCGGAGAGGGCGAGTTCGAGTGGTCCCCATCGAAAGAAAAGAATTCGGGCTCGGAGGGCGATGATGGTCTTGAGATGGGTTCATCTGCACTGGCTAGAGCCATGCTGACGACTCGAACTGTTGTTCTGATATTGGCTATATAAGCTATAGCGTTACCGCCGAGTAGTAGTGGAGGTGAGCTTGGAGCCGAGAAAGCAGATGCTGGGAATGTTGCAGTAAACCCAGTATAAAAAGGCAGAGATAGCGTTGCTGGTAATGGAGACGGGAGTGAATCCGTCGTTGAGGAGTGGAAATCCGTTAATACCATTCCTTTCCGTATGCGGCTGATTCTAGGTATGCGGCCGTCGCTGGGTGAGGCTATGAGTTCAATGCCAATAGTCCCGACTTGATCTTCTCTGAGTCTATGGACTGGGAGTCGGAGGTCGCGCACACTGACTACTCGGACACGCTGCCATTTTGCTTGAGCGCTGGGGTCTTTAGCTAAGACACTTGCTGCGAACGAGGCTGGGAAACCGGATGAGGGTCCAGGTCCGCTGCTGCGGGAGAGAAGACTAAATGGAGTTGGCTCCTTTTCACTGTCGGGGGTCATATCAACTAGAATTGGACCCAGAGTCATTTCATCGCCGATTGCAATGCTACCGTGTCGAACTAGACCGCAGAGTACCATTCCTCGACTCTCGTTCCCTTTATCGGAGGTCATTGAGTAGACCTTCGACGGTGGGATGGCGAAGACTTCATCGACGTCGAAGACATTAGCGTGTGTTTGTTCCGCGGTTAATTGTTCGGAAAAGGAGTGCGTCCTTTGCGGTGGCCGTTGTGGGATGGGCAAATAACGCATGAAACCGTGTAATCTGCCAATTCCAGTGCCATCCACAGCGCTGGAGAGTATAATCGGCACTGTATGAAGCCAGTCTCCACTTGCGGCATCGATTGCTTTCTGAACCTCGGTACGGTCAGCTGCACTGACTTGATGCAAATCAGCTGTTTTGTCGCCTGCTGGAGATGCTGGCAGCACAAGAGGCTTGCATCCAGCAGTCTTAAGTGCCGAGAGGACTTTAGTGAGATTTTCTCGTAGCCCAGTACGCGCTGCTATGTCAAGCTTCGTTATGACTATCAGCACGGGGACCTCGAGCTTGAGGCATAGAGTCAAATAGGCCAAGCAAAGGTCAATTTCAGAAATTTGATCGTTACCAGCTTGATCCTCCATTCCTTCGGCGTCACAGTTTGCTGGTATGCATAGCATTACATAGTGAGGAGCCCAGCTTACTAGGCCTCGCAATGTAGATTTCATGTATCTTACAGAACCTGGAAGATCAGATACAAAAGCCAGACGACCTCCCTGGGAAGCAGCATGGATATCATCCCATGCTGCCACATTTCCAGAAGCATAGTTTATCACAGATGGAGGTTCATCTGCCCCATAGCCAATGAGTTCCTGGGCGACAGAGCTGGTTATTCCTGAGGACATTTCATGACGATGTTTGAGAAGGCTGAGACGGCTCGAGCCCCTGCCGTTATCAAGAGCCGAGGATGTCAAAGTACCTAACAGCGAGGATTTTCCCGCTGTGCTAGGGCCAGCTATTGATATTCGAATCTGCTCAGTGCGTGAAGATTCCTCTTCTAAGACAGAGGGCGCCACAGATTCGGCTTTGGTCCTCTCGCTGGTATTATTCCTTGTTAGGGTCGGAGACAGATTATAAAAGTCGAGGTCTGGGCTAACAAGAGCTTCTGCCACCCAGAGATCTTCCGTTCGTGTCTGAGTCGAGGCTGCTTTCGGGGACGTTTTTGAATGGTCTTCTTCCCATTCGCATGTCCCAACGAGGACTCTGCGAAGGATTTCCACCCTACACCCCAGACTTGCTGCCATAGCTTGCAGATTCGTTACGCTCTCATCAAGTTCATCTTTCGTGAGACCCACAAAGGTCCCATCATCGGCGACGCCAATCTCATACAGAGCACCTTGGCTTTCTTCTAGTCCGGGAAGCAACCTAGCGGGCTTCGGAGGCACGCCTAATTTCGGTGCTGCTTCTGGCAGAACTGGAACAACCAGATTTGCTGTAGTAGATGAATGGAACGGCGAGGACTGTTGTAATCGCCACAGCAGTTGAGTTGTGAGTCCTTGCAGTCTTTGCTGGCGGTTCTGGCTCGACTTTGCTTGCATGGGCCGCGGGGTAGTTGCATGATGGCCTGGAGAATTCGACTGGTGAGGTGGCTGCTGGCTCGCGCGTGAATGATAGGAGCCCGCAACAACATGGCCCGTCGACATTGTCAGGTATGGGCGTCTTGGATGGAGAAGCAAATGCAGCTTGTACTCCGTAGGACCTTCCTGGGGCTCTGGCTCCAATTTGGTGATTCCATAGTCGGAAAGGAAGTCCGCTTCTTTATGATCTAGAGCTGTACTAGAACGAGATCGTATTGCCAAGTTTCGGCCGCTGGCTGCTGTTACTTGAGGGGTCGAGGAACCCGAATTCGACCATGGGGATGATACCCGAGGCGGGTCAGGGTCGTAAGTGAAGATGGATGCCATGACACTTGTTCCCGTTGAAAGTGGAGTTCACAATTCGGTATAATCTGGTTCACCGACCTACACAGATATAGAATGTACAAAAGGTATTCGGTATCCTGGTAGTATTTGCCAATGGGTTATTTGAACAAAGACAACAGGCATTCTTGCGTGTGAGGGTGAAGTGGTCAAGTTCAAATGAGTGATGAGTTCAAGTTATGTTCGACTCATAAAGTTGAGTCACGTTCTGGCCTAAGGCATCACGTGGTTCGGGTCTACTATAGTAATTGGACAATGCGAAGATCTACAATTGTCAGTCAGTGTTGATAAATATCATTGGAGATGATTATAGAAATCAGAGCACGAAAATTTATCATATGGTAAAGGAGAGGTGGAACAAGTATTTGTAGTTAGTAGAATATACAAGAAGTAGACTTCAGGCAGTAACTGTGTGTCCCCATACTATGGGGACACTATCTAATTTCCCTACTATTGATAAACATAAATTTGATACCTATTAAATTTAAGTAGTCAACTGTATGTCTTATGGCAGTCTTCAGATGACCGCCTGGGCAACTCTTCAGTTAATTCCCGCCCACCTCCATCTTCCACTTCCCTCAATTTCAGACCTACGCCCAATGATATGATACTGACCAATTGATCCATTCAACATGCAGCAATCGTCCTCTCATCAAGTTCATCCTTCAAAATCTTACTTGTTGTCACTGGCCAAATTCTCATACACCGCAACGCCCATAGATCACCCTGGTCCTCTATCATGGAGTCACATCAACGCCCATGGGGATCTCGTCTGTGCCTTGGATCAATATCCAGCCCATGAATCAATTCCGGCGAGATTGATCCTGAAAATTACTCGGAATGATACTATCATGGTACTGCCCAAATTTCTCCAGTCGAAACTCGAAACTCCAGGATGAAAACTGATTGCTTTTCAACTTTGATAGGAGCAGATTGACATCGCCCGGTTTGTCCAATCAGTCCTCTCACAGCATGCATCTGCGTCGAAATCACCATTCGCTGTTGTAATCAAATGCCCTTGTCTGGCAGTGAAATACCCTCAGAACGGATCGGTGAGGATCCAGCTAGATGAAAGGGACATAAAACAAGGAACGTCTGACGAAAGTGAAAGGAACAGATTCGTCGATTTCAGCTCAAGTTTCTCGTAGAGCGAGACTTTTATACTGCTCTCTCTGTGTTCAGCGAAGTCAATTGTCCCCTCACGGAAGGAAATGCTACAGCGGTACCACAGTTACGACGATTGCCTTCTTCTTCCTCGTGGGCATCATCCCTCCAGGCACCGACTATTCCCATAACGAACAGAAACATCGTAATGACACCAGATAGCAACGCCGCTGGTCCTACAACAGCTCAGTGGCGGGGAGAAGTGCCTCGTACGTGTCACTAGCCGCATATTTTTGTCTTTTGCATTTGCTTACCTTGATAGCCCTCCATCTTCCACCTCCGTCACCATATGTGCCCCCAAACACCATGCTGCCCAAGGATCAAAGACCACGACAATTGAAAACAGTACCACAAGCCTTGCCTTTCAATACTACACACACTGAGGCCATGTCCGCTCCAGTGCAGGTGACTGCACATCCTACGGACCCGAGCTCAAAGCCCGTAACAAAAGATGGATACTATGATCTTCAAGAACTAAACCAGGTCCTCCCTCCAAAGAGAGACCTACCCTTCCTGAAGCCTAGCACGAAGAGGAAGAGAACAGAATCCACTGTGGTAGACGAAGCGACAAAATCGAAGCCAAAATCTTTCAGAGTGGACCAACTAACAGCCCAGTCAACCCATAATACACTGGAACGTCGCGAAAGCATCATGTCAGATACGTCTTCCCAATCACTCGTCCCAACACAACCATACCCAGAGTTCATAGAACCACCAAGTACCCAGCCAGACCTCCAAGCAGACCGAGGGAATGATCCTGCAAATTCAATGGAGCGGCTCGCAACAACGGTCTCTGCGGCCATTGCCACCAATCCCATGAACAACATCCAAGTTGAACGAACACAATCACCTTCACAAAGAGCTGCTCCTATCTCGAATTCAGTTCAAGAACAGCTCTCTGCATATTTATCATCTCCCAATCCAGAGCGCGTGCAGTTCCTGGAGAATTGGATGTGTGAGCTCGTCAATGATGATAATTTCATGACTCTTTGCGAGGATGTCGAATCGACCTGGCGACGATTCGCCTTCGGAGTCAAAAAATAGGATATTCTTCGCCTTACAACATCTTCTAATTGCGTCTACTGTGTTTGAAACATTACCTGTCATGTCTTCGTCCGAGCTCAGCCTGTTGACTGTCACCTATATTGTCTTAAGAGTGAATTTCGGCGAACTGGATTTCGAGACATGTGCTATTATTCCTCGCGCAATCCGAATGGAATGTACTACTTGACATGATTACTGACACTTCTCGATCAATAATTATAGCTTACATGTACTGAATTTCATTTGATCTGTCTTCCTTTGCTGCGACAACTTAATCTTTCAATGTCGAAATGGTAAAGACAGTAAGGAACAGCAACTTCGAGTTCTTGGCCTGGACAGGAATCCCGTGGTGGATGAATTGAGACAAATTTCCAATCTTCTGAAAGTCCAAGCTTGAGCTTCGAGTTGGAAAGCAAACAATTCAACATTTGTGTCCTGCGTTCCTACTCAGTGACTCGGACCGGTAGGGGATATATTAAGCGAATGAGAAATGGTGAAAGCATCATGGTACATTTGAACAGGGACTCAAGACATAATATTAGAGAGAAAAAGGCAGAGGTATCTCCTACAACAGACCAAACTCCATATACGAGGGAAACCACAAGGTAGGATTACTGAAGAGTAAGACACTGGCAATTTCAAGGCCACTTTATGAACCTCTTCATCGGTTTCGGCGATAGATCAACCCAGAGAAGACATTCAAGTAACCTTCTCTAGTGAGCATAGTGAAGTCAACGATGACACGACCATTGCCACTCTGTGATTGCGCCAGTTGCGGAGCAAGGTTTGGCGACGTTTCACCTTGTTCAACGGACAGACCTGGCGGCGGCGTAGACGGTGCGTTTTGACTGACAGAGCCCTCGGCCCCAACGGCCAGATCCGCCAGGTGTTGAAGTGAGCGCTGTTCATTCGGTCCCAGGGGTGGCTGAGAGCCTGATCCCTGGCCAGAGGACTTTGCGATGGCACCAATCGACTCCTGGAGCTGGCTTTCCTGCGACTTGATGCGACGCCATTCAAGGAAGACTCTGATCTTTGCGTCCCAGCTAGGTGTACCGAAGATATTTTCAAATTCAGTTGTTGATGCGTTGCGCTTTGAACGTCGGTCGAGAATTTCTTCCACTTTTTGCAGGGAGTCCCAGCATTCGGTGGCGTGTTCTGGGAGAACGGTGGCCTCGAGGAGAGTCATTGAGGCGAGAGCTAGACTGTGCAGATCAAACGGTGTTTGGGCACGAGAGTTAGATGTAGCATTATGTAGCTCATTAACGACTTCCTGGGCACAGTATATAATCTCGTATGGGCTGTAGACGAATACATGGCGTTTGATCAAAAGACGCACAGTCCAATAGAGCTGGGCTTGAAGGCTTTCGAAGAGAGGGCGAGCACTTGAGTTCTCTGGCAGTTCATGGATCTTGAAGATATCCTCCATGTCCGCAAGGCGCTCGAGAGAGGCGACAAGATTAGCTCCGACCATACGACCCAGCCCGGTGTTTGTCTGGCAGACATTGGGTTCAACAGTGGCCAGTGTGACCATTTCCGAGAGAAAAGTCGAATAAGCTGAAACAAAATTAATACTGTTCTCCTGAGACGACACCATGGGAGGAAAACTTACAAGCAATTCCTGTTGTAATTTGACCGACCACTCGCTCATCCTCGCGACCACCAATTTCTTGTCCACCGATGACAGTTGCATCAGCGACACTGATAGCATACCATCGCGCCAAGATAACCAAAGACACATATATGCGCCGGGTAAGGTTGGCCTCCGAGTCAACATCAGGGTCTGAAGAACGCTTGCTCTTCAACTGGCCCTGGCTCTTCGCCAAGTCATACCCCAGTTTGCTGGCAGCTGAGATCAAGGTATGCTTTGGCGCGCTATCGTTGCCTACCAAGTTATCCGGACCTCGTGTGTCGCAGTCAATGGCCATGAGCAACAAACTCTGCAGCCAGATGATATTCACTGGAGTTGAATGAACAATTAATGGCTGGCGGGTGTGGAAAAGAAGCAGGTCTTGCGCATGACCGAATGAGGTCACCCGCTCAAAGTTGCCAGCAACACGGGTTAAATCGGTACGAGTAACAGTATATAAAGCGTAACAAAAAATTTCCTGGGCTTCTCGATGACACTGGTGCAGCAACTCAAGTGTGCGCTCCTTAGTGTGAGGCAGAATGGGTAAGAGTGCGTGAACTTCCTGATAATAGATATCGAGGGTGGCCTCATCGAGAGTAACAGGGCTCATGTCATCGTCACCTTCATGCCGGGGCAACTCAGTCATCTCAAGGCCACTTGGAAGATCTTGCTCATTACCAGTCGGGTTCCAGAACAAGTTTCCAGGTTTCGACGCAGTGCCACTCGTGACCGTCGGGTTATACGGGTCTGCGGTCGTGTCTCCTCCATCAAAGGCATTTTGCGACCCGCGGGTATTGAACGAGGGCTGAGCAAACGATGAGCTCGGTAATCCTTCAAAAACGGAGTAGGTTCTCTTGCGATTGGCGGATCCCGAGTCCACTGGTGATGTGAAGTCTTGGTAGCTTCTTCCGAGAGACACTTCGTTGATTCCTTGATATGGTACGTCGGATTGGACCATTCCAGGTTGCATCTGATTTTCAAGAGTATGGAGACGTTCGGCAAGTTCCTTGATATAGCTGTGGAAAGGTCAGTTTGGTACGATATTGTGGTCGCGTGGTGCGCGTATTCATCATACCCTTTGCTAGGCCCGCGTTTCATGGGCACGCGACTGAACTGACAGACAACACCTAACCGGCGACAATTTGAACATGTTTCGAGACCTGTTTCCGAGCTCGCATCGCATCGTACCTGCGGAGAAGAAGAAATTGTATCGTTAGCGACTTGAAGAACGCGTCTCGTGCGAATTTAATATCAATCAACATACCTTCTTTCGTCGACATTCGTCACAGGCGCGAGAAATCTTCGATCGCTTGCGCGCACTTTGATCGCCATAACTGAGATCATGGTTTGGGTCTACGCCAACTTGTTGGCTTGGGGTGAACTGGTGGAGCATGTGTTGGTGCGCGTGCTGGTCCTCCGACGAAGGTCGGCCCATGTCACCGGGATTCGAGGAGCTTAATACCATCGACTGGCCGTGATGTACGCCATTACTTGAGCCATCGCCCAATCCAGGGCCAGACGTTTCGCGCGACAGTTCAGCGGAGAGGAGTTCATCAGTAGTCAGTTGACGGTTGCCGTAGTATTGCATGGCGCCCTGAGCCATCTGCGCGCCGTTGGGAGACGGGTAGGAAGGGGCTGGTGGTAAGTCAGACTGTTCACGAGAGTTCATTTCGTCAGAAAGAACCCAGAAACAGACGACAATTGATGTATTTGGTTATGGTTGGGAGTGAAGGACAGACTTCCGGGGGGAGGTGGAAGGATGGTGTGAAGACGCGAAGTGACTGAGCTAAGGTTTTTTTTTTCTCTCTCTCTTTTCTTTTCTCTCTTTAGACTAAGAAAATTTACGCGGGGGCATTTCTCAGGGGCTAGCGCCGCCGCATCGAGCAACACCAACATTATGCCATGAGTCCATTCATATACTCGAGGATTCTACATGAATTGATGATATCAAATGGTCTATAGTTCATCGGGCCGGAGAGCGGCCTTTCGTTTCTGCGTGTCCAGCGGATTAATACTATTTCCCAGTCCGGAGAGAGTATTTCCGAGATGTTCTCGTGGCAGAACATAAGTTTGCGACCCTCTGCTGACCGCTTGAGGCCACTGCTCACGATAATTCATATACCGCCTTCCGCTTCTACCATCATTTTCCAGGCTTTCACGTAGTAAAAAGAACGGCAGAAAGAAGAGTAGTTTCAAATTAATATCACGGCGCTTTACACAGTATAGTACACGCAGATCCTGTATGATCAGACTCAAGTTGATCTCTTGATCAGAGGGAAGTAAATCCCCAAGAATGTTGGATTATCTATCAGTGTTGTTTGAATAGTTGTATTGTGGATTATTGCCTACTGGAGCAGATGGTGAAGATGGTGAGTCGGAATGATAGTCCAAGTGTAGAGTATGTCGAAACTAGCAGTGAATGATGCCTACAAGGAATCGTATATCATTGAATCTTGAATATCAAAATAGTCAAGCATCTTTCTCTCTCTCTCTCTACAAGTCACTCACCTTCACATGTCTCAATTTTTTACATATCAGCCATATGCAAAGAACAGAACGGGGTAGTGACAGCTGTTAAACTAACGTAACCTAGTTATATTTCGTTGCCTCTTCCTCTCACCTGCTCTTCTCAACCGGATCTACTTCAAGCTGAACCCTGAGAGAAAAATCGAAAGGGCTTTCGATATTTCTTCCTATAATTCCTTTCATCTCAATCTCTCGTCTTGCTACGCTGCTGACCAAATCGAAAGCTCTTTCCGATCATGTTTGATAGACTTCAAGAGTCAGTCTCCGTCGGCGACCTCATCATGGTCTTCCCGTCTAGGGTTGGACTCCAAGCTGCAGATATCTGGGTTGTGAGGGAATGTCCAGGTCCGGAAAACAATCACCCACGGACTGATTCTATCATGGTATCAATGGGACGATATAGCAGGCATTGCTCATTCTCAGAAGGCCGGTGGACTCTCGATGGTCCAGACGCTTATTATGTTCCGGACCCAGATGAGGATCCCAATACAATTATTACCAAGTCCCTGAAGACTGTCTTGCAACCGCTAGCCCGCACTTATGATCAGTATCCGAATATCACGATTGAAGTCAACCCCCATGGAAGGTGAGCTGAACAGCCCTCAGCCCATTGACACTCCCTTGTGCGTGTATGTGCAATCCTGACACCTTAACCAGGCATGTGCTTCGAGATTATTTCCTGGGGCAATGTCCTCTGTGTCGCAACGACTACTGGAATTCCGAAGACAGTGAGGATTTCTGGCATCACTTCCAGATTGAGGATATCGACTGGTGCCCTGCTGACCAGGCATGCCCGGTCTGTATGGGATACGACTTTGCTCTCGAGGATGTTGGCTATTTGACACGGCTGGCAGACCTAAGAGATACCATCGACAAAGGGAAGAATCCTGAAAATTTAAGCGAGAAAGATTTTGAAGCATGCAAGAGGAAGTTTCTCAGCCTCGTGCGCGAGAGGTACACACAGCAAAATAATCGAAAGTTCGAGATGGGACTTGAATTGTGGGATGTTAACGATCGAGTCGTACGATTCCGGAAATTGTACATCGAAGGGAGGGAGTCTGTGTTTTCAGATGAAGAGTGAGGGAACAAGTCCATTCATCGTGGATGAATGCACTCCAGTGCTCAGTTATGAAGCAAAAGCACGAGGACGGACGACAGGTAGAATCGAGAGTCCAAATTTGCCTGCACTGCACTAGTGACTACCTTAGAGTAGGGTATATTCTTATCATCTGATTCATGATCATTAATTAGTACTATGTATTAATGTTTCAAGGATTAGCAGGGTAGGTAGTCTAGAATGATATATAATACGTGGTTCTTAGTACAGGGTACTGGGTGTAGTACTCACAAGGATAGTTTAAAGTAGCCAACTTCATACCAATACTCTGCTGTTCAATGGTTCAAAAGTGAACCCGGCTTGGTGAGCCTCCCAAACTCAGACACCCATATTGAAGAAAAGAATAGACAGGATGACTCCAGGATTCCCTTTGCATGCAGGATCGCCTACTCAACATGATTAACTTCGAGCCGGGGAGACTAACTTATTTTGTCAGGTTCATCCCGGCGTCCTTAATTTAGATTCCACCCGAAAAGGCATCGATTCAATAAATTCAGACATCATTGTTTACCCCATCAGCCAGCGAACATACATAGTACAACAAAATGGGAACTGTACAGAATTCCAAGACACCGGCATACGACAGTGGTACAGCGAGACAGGCCTGACTCTCTCCAACGGGGGAGAGATGGGGTATTGTTCTGTCACCGGAACCCACACCCAGATCAACAATGATTGGCCTGAATCACCCACAGGTGCATGCGCAGATCAGGGGCCCACCCGCCGGCGCCAAAACCCTCTGCAGCCCGCCCGAAGCAGGCACAGTGACGCCATCTGACCGCCCGGAACACGCTATGACAAACAGTACCGTATTCACCCGTATCCAGCCGGGTATTTTACGTACCTTTACACTCAACTACATTTTGTAGTTACATGTACAAGTAACTATAGAAGTAGTTACTATGTAAAAAATATACTCCAACTGAGAATAGAGAATTTTCATCGGAAAGAGTTGACTGAATTCCAGACTGTGCCAAGCTTGCCATTCTGGTTGTGTTGTCAATGTTTCCCCCCCCCAATAGATATCCGGGATTCTATCTGACAGGGATCGTGGAAACTTCTTCGATCACCTGGTACCTGGTAATCTTGAATTAGCGCGATCGGAATCGCCATAATCCACTCCCAATCCAAATCATCACTAAGGACATCTGCGATGTACCAAGGCTCAACAAAAGGCACACCATATACTGTGTACATAAATAACTAGATATGAGAAAACAGGTGTCAAAAGGCTTGGAGAGTGCGGCCCCAGATTTACTAGCGAGATCCATCGTGGGTGGGGGTCGAGTTCGTGAAAAGACCGTGCTCGGTGACTCCGCTGGCTGAACTACCCCCCAACCTTCTGGTGAGATCCTCTCTGCGGAGTACTGTACCTGGCGGTCTGATATTCATCAATGCTAACACGGCAGGATAGTGTATAAGTGAGTGTAGGGAGTACATCTTTACAAATAATTTCACCTTCCCTCTTTTCCTACTTCCAATTTCTTGTTATTCTTCCTTCCTCGTGGGCAGGCTGCAAGGCGGTCATCGGGTGAATGGGGAACTCGTGCAGGGACTTCACGCAAGGCGGCCTCGATGAGGTGAGACGGTAAGAATACATTTTTAAATACATTGCCTCAGTACGGGTTATGTATGTATGTTTCTTGTACTATAGAGGAAAGAGACAGAGGATTATCCTCACAAGAATGTACTACAGTATGGGGACTTTTTTTTTTCTGCTTCCCTTTTTTTCGTTCGTCACTATTTCTAACTCCTTGTTTTCCCTGTTCCTTCTTTCTTGGCTTTATAGTTTCGCACAATGGAGAATCGTGCTGTAGTCACCCCATAGAAACCCTAAGTAGAGCCAGACAAAGGAGGCCAGTGGGCCCGCCACGTCCGAGGCTTCGACTACAGTGGATACACACCACTTTGTTAGTACTGTACATGATACGCAGGGGAGCAAAGAGATCAATCTGTTGAAGTTTTCTGCTGGCTGTATATCTCAGAATCAGGTACTTGCGAGCTTTCATAATTTGAATTGTTACGTACTCGAATTCTACAGTATAAATCCTCACTGGTCATAATGTACCACATGTATGTACATAGTAGTTACTTATGCAAATCACCAGGGCAATACTGGTCCTGTAATATATACTGTAATGATACCGTAATATGTTACTGTGCCTTCTCTCCGGCAGACTGCAGCGACCACTTGCGCAGTGAAAATCCCAGTACCGTTACTTAACCCTCGCCTCTTCTCCCTCCTCTTTTTCTCCCCGGCATAGGGTGTTCCTCGACTCTCTATATCGATCGCTTTCTATCTTGGCCGCCACTACCGGTACTTGGTGTCCTGTCTCACGGCCGGCGCCAAACGGTGCGTAGGCTTGGTCCCCCGTTTCCTCTCTCCTCTCTATTCCCAAGCCTCGCACTCCTACGACTCCCTCTTGATACCCTTGGAATTGCTTCTCTTTTATTTTAATTATAACCCCTTTGATTCGGTAATCCCTCTGCGACCCGTGCGAGAGACACAAGTACTCTGCCGAAAAGAAAAAAACCACAACTCCGCAGTGACGATAACCCCTAACTACTGCTGGAACGGCGTTCTGTGAACTTCCGCGCATTGGGATCCTTTTGCTTGAGATACCCTTTTGACTTCATTTTTGTTCCCAATTCGGCCCCTCGAAGCGGCTGAACTCCTCTATAAATTTCTGCCTTGACGGCATTGCGGTCTACCTTGGTGACCAGCTTTCTCAACTTCATACCATTTCTTTGACACCCTTCATATACTCAACTTCGCGATTCATCGCATGTGTGCCTCGCAGTAACCGCCGCGATGCTCATTGATGGTGAGAAGTGGGCTTGTGAAGCTTGCGTCCGGGGTCACCGGGTCAGCAGCTGTCACCACAGTGGTACGTCGATCCTGATCTTGATCAGCACTCTCTATCTTCTCTTTATTTTCTATTCTTTCTCTCTTCTATCTTTGTCTCACATGGTCTCCCCAAACGATTCAATTTGGCTAATTCACATCTTTGCATTCTATAGATCGCCCTTTGACTCATATCAACAAAAAAGGCCGCCCAGTCTCTCAATGTACCCACTGCCGCGGCCTACGCAAGTCTCGGACAACCCACGTCAAATGCGAGTGCGGCGACAAGAAGAAGAAACCCGACTCGCCCGACTGCGGATGCAGTCATGGTCAGCGCTGCACCTGTGCGCTGAAGAAGGAACCTCATCTTGATACTGTTCCGGAAACGGGCCTCCCCGTGCCCCATCCCTCGGTTCCTACTGAACTCCCGCGGAAACCTCTCCTTACGTCGACTAAGTCCGAATCAACTTTGACAATATTTCGTGACGGTCACCATAAACCCGCCCATAAGCATAATGACATGGCTCACAAGTGCGGATTGCCATATACAATCCCTCGATCACATAGCATCCACCACCCGACCGACATGCCTCGTCGATCGGTGGACCACCTCCCCTTGACCAACCAGTCGGCATTTGTCCATGAACCTCTCAGTCTGTCGATGGATCCTCGACCTCAATCACAGCAGACCTCGCAGAAGGGCTCTCCCGATAGTGCGCCAGCTGCGGCTGCCACCGAGGATGTTTCCAGTACAACTCCTTTGGGTCCATCCTATCTCGACAACTTTGCTCACCCTGTTATGCCGGCTCCCCCAATGGACCACAATTCGACAGACAATTCCAACAACCCAACATCCGCCCCAGCCACCATGGATAAATTTCCTTTGGAGCAGATCATCACCAGCGCACCTCCACCCCTCGATGTCTCGTCTTTTACCGCCTTCCCTCCCACGTCTACCAACTCGCCGATTACGTGCATGGCATTCCAAGATCCTTACCAGGATGCTTATTTTACGTCTCCCGACTCGGAAGTGCCTCAGGGATCGACCGGTATGGGCGCGCCCTCGGTCGATTGGTCAAGCTTCCCGTTGTATTCAGGCGTGCCTGCTTCAACAAGCACGCAGACACCCTCGTACGCCAGCTTCGACTACAACTCCTATCCATCGGGTTTGCCGCCACCGTCTTCCTCTGGCGATATCTCCGAGGTCGATGAGTTCGGACCGCTCCCCGGTCTTGGACACGCCGGCAGCAATGACGTGCACGATCTGCACAGCGTTAGTGAAGCATCAGACATGGACCACCTCCGCATCAGCTCCGCATCCTCATTGGTCGGTCTACCTCAAGCGCAACTCCTCTCATCAAATGATCTCGAATCGATCAACATCGATGATTTCCTCAAGTCGGCTAATGAGTCCACCGCTGCGCTCGAGCATCAGCTGCAAGCCAGCATGGGAGCCGAATCCAAGTCGGTCCCTGCGCAGGACATGTTTAGCCTCCCGGCCTCGCAGGATTCGGTACCCATTTGGCCGTCCAATATCTTCGATGATTCTACTCCACCTGTGGACGAGGGCTATTTTCGCCAGTCCTGGGCGCAATAGCCGCGCGGTGTCGTCATGTTGTCTTGCTTCTGCCTGTCTCTCCTTATCCCAATTCTTTCTTCTCCTCGCTCGGGGGTCTCCACCTTTGGGCGACACCTTACCACCACCTCAACACCGTCTTTATGACCTTGATGAGAGATGATGATAAATGCCTTGAATTTGTGTCTTTTTCTACCCTGCTTTCTAGCCAGCCTAGACCTCTTACGATAGTATCCAATCTAGAAGGATTCTGTGTTTTGAGTTAGTAGTATATATGAGTTTTCACCTCGACGCCCTGTACATGATCCGGATCGTACTTTATCCCGTTGTTTATACCCTCTACCTATTTTGCTTTACCTTACTATCTACAAGTTCCCTCAATGTATACTAGGCTATCTGCTCTCTTCAAATGTTACAATATCATGCTTCCAGCGGAATCTCACAACATTGATACAGTAGGACTGGCTTCCACTGGATGCAAAGTACATTTATATCTAGTAGGTAGTACTAGCAGACCTCGTAGCAAACATTGATACAAAAAGTACACTGCTTTTTGCATGATGGCAAACACCTTACACACCCAAGCAAATCTCCTTACAATTCCAACCCCGTCAGTTTGCACAGGCAAAATGCCACGACGATCAATCGCAAGCCTACGTACACCATGCATATTTCCCCCAGTACGCCTCAAACGTCACGACGTACTATGTAGTCCAACACCGTCATGGGCGCGAGTGCTGTCGGTAAAAACATCCGAACCACAAGGGTAGACTGGACAACATGCATATATAATATGCATTCTGCGTGGAAGGGAGTCGAGGACTCGACCATGCCTTGTGCATTTCGTGGAGTTTCACAAGACGCAGGTGGCGGTGAACTTCCTCATTTCAACCAAAACTGTGTCTCATCTCAGCGTAAGCAGGTTTTTTTGAATCAGGTGGGTCGAGTATACTATAGCTCGATCATACTGCAGGGTGATTTTTAGTGGGAGATCAGTGATTTCTTATTGTTTCAGTGTTAGCGTGGTATACTACGTAGATTAGTATTCAATGCTTCCCACTGGGCAGAGATATAGTATACGAAACCCTCTTAAATTGAACTATACAGAATCAAATATTCCAGTCATTGTCCGATCAAGACTTTCCCATGAATTTCCCAAAATTACAGATCCCTCCAGATTGATCTGTCACCAAATGAACCCGCACATCACTCCCATACTCGGCTCTCCCGAGTCGCAGAGCGCATCTGACAGAGGTCCAGCACCAACCTCAACCCTAAAGTAGCGGTGAGTTCTCAACGAAATACACCAACGCAAGCAATAAACAAGCCCGCAAAAGAAAATTCCCCGAGCAAACCCAGTCATTTACTGTAATCGAAACCAATATAGAAAGAGAAATCCGATCATTTAGTCCATTCCATTCAAGCGGGTACATGTATACGTGTACTGGACGGGGTACATACCAACCGAACTCCCGACATGATACCCGCATACCAAGCCTTCGAGTCAGAAATCTCGTACAGTACACCGGTACTGTACATCGGGGGATCGACCTTGGTACATCTCGTACATGATACAGCATGCCACACCGACTCTGCATCCGAAAGACCCGCTTTCTCGTGGTACAAGCCTTGAGTGCATGGACTTGGCTAATGCTTAGCTCTGCACGGTGCGTATCGAACAAGGGGGAACCTGGCTTTGTTTCGAGTGAAATATGATATTGGGTGTGAGGAGAATTGTCAAACTAGGTAGTTACCCAGACCATCATGTGCTACGTGGATGAGCTAGTTGAGGGTGATTTACTTTATCTGGGATTTCTCTTGAAGTTGCAAGCTGGGTTTTAAGTAAGTAGTATACTGGTGCCATTGATGGCCAACTGAATACTCAAGGTTGATAACTGCCGTGAGTCCTGTTCTAGCTAATTCCAGGAGGACTGTTCTTACAGCTGGAGGCTGACGCCGTGGCTGATGCAAGGGAGATGTAATATTCCATTCCAGAACCTCTGGACAAGTGTACGAGCGAATGCTGAGAATACCAAAATGCTATTATCCACCATGCTTTTCGAAAAGTACATTCCAGTTCGGATCAATCGGCAACTGGAGTATCTGAGTATCTCGTACTTGTTTCAAGAATACTGAATTGATACTGGTACATAGACAGCTGTGACAATATAACATGGTCACCACTGTTTCCGAAAAGGATTGGATCAGGCAATGGGGTTGTCTTTTCTAATTGATCGAAACTTGCTATGTTCTTGAAGAACATAACTACATTGACCTTTATATGGTGGGAGTGGTTGTCTCTCTAAGAGTACTCATATTAATCAGCGTGCTTGGATCATTGTATGAATGAATTAGTCTGCTGGTTCATTCCGTTCATGTGGTCAAGATCATTACTTCAAGTTGCCCAAACGTAATCTCACATCTAGCGAATATCAGTCTAGACTAGAAGTTACCGTAAGTCACTCCGCAGACCCGAATATGGGCAACATAACAGCCTGGTGTCATCTTTCTATGCGGGTTTACATGTATACATCAATGCTGTTCCAAATATTGCTTAAAGCTAATGGAAGTCCCACCCATCTAAATGGGGGACACCATAAGCAAAAGTTTGGCGATAACTGATATGTTGAGTCCTCCATTCGGGCTATCAAGGACCCAGGAAAATCTCCTATAGCATCAACCAGCCAGGTACTACCTGGCTGGTTGATGCTAGGTGTCCTAGTGACAGGTATTGAGTTTACTAATACTACTGTACTTCTGTAGCTCATACACTCGTACTATTAATTTTAGACACTTGTTTGGTGTATTGGGATGCAATGAAGCATCTCTAGTCTCTATTTAGCATATATAGATGCATATATCCACGACTATATAAAGGCTTCAATCCAGCCTACTCCCAGACCGAGTCATGCTAGGGAGACTGATCCCCAAACCAAGTAATGGGGTCAGCACCGCGGGTATGTGGTCTATATGGTATCAAATCAGAAAGACGGAGACTCGAGCAGAGGTGAGTCTCATAGTAAGAAAGATGACAAGGCGCATGATCGTGTCACGTAATGACGTGAAGAAAGTGGTCCGAACTAAAATCCCAAAGAAAAAACGGAAAAGTGCAATTGTAGGCTCACGCTCACAGCTGAGCTTTTTTCAGTCCGCCGTACTTGCTCATGAACTCAGAGTGGAACTTGACAATGCGCTCAACCCAGTCTGTACCGGGAGCAAGGAAGGTAGTGCGGAAGTGAAGAGTGTTGGGCTTCTGGCCAAATCCAGAACCTGGGACAACGCAAACACCGGTGGCATCGAGCAGGGCCAGGGCGTAGAACTCGTCCGCGGCGCGGCCCTCGGCTTTAGCAGCTTCGACGGCCTTGGTGGGCAGGTGGATGGTGGGGAAGAGGTACATGGCACCTTGGGGCTCCTGGCACTCAACACCCTCCATGCGCTGGAAAGCGTGGTACAGGGCAAGGGCGCGCTTGTGAAGACCGCCCTCAATACCGCTGTACTCCTTTTGGTAGGTCTCAAAGCTGGGGTCACCCTTTTGAGGAGGGTTGACCATAGTCTCGAGGAGACACTGTGCCACGACCGGCGGGCAAAGGCCGATACTAACGAGCTTGTAGATTTGCTCCTGAACCAAAGGATCGAAGCCGACCAGCTCAAAGTAACCGCCACGATGACCACACTCACCCACCATACCCTTGGACGTACTGTGCAGAGAAACCAGCTCCACGTTGTCGTACTTGCCGGGGAACTCTTGCTGAAGCTGACGGAGACGCTTCTTGAAGGAGACAAACTCGCCAGTGAAAACGTTGGTCTGGTACACCTCATCGGCGATGATGACCAGCTTCTCCTTGGCGGCAATGTCGATCACCTGCTTAATGTCGTCGGCGCTCAAAGAGGCACCAGTTGGGTTACCCGGGTTGATCACGACGATGGAGCGCACATTGGTACCCTCAGCCTTAGCGTCCGCAACCGACTTCTCAATGACCTGAATATCGGTACCCCAAGCCTTTTGCTCATCCAAGAGATATGGGACGCACCGGGCGTTCAGCAGAGAAAGAGTAGCGGTATACAGAGGGTATTGAGGGATAGGCACCAAGACACCGGCACTGGGGTTATCGCAAATGACGTTCAGCAGAGTGCTGACGCCAGATGAGGCACCAGCAGTCAAGAAGAGGTCTTGAGGGTTGGCCGGGAAGCCATCACGGTCTTCAATAAACTTGGCGACACTGTTCCTAATGCCGGGGGCACCCTGGCTGTGACTATAGGCACCGACGCTGCGGACATCGGCCAAAAGGGCCTGGGCCCGGTCGATCACATCTTGCTTGTATCCAAACGAGTTCTTGAGGGCTTCCGGGTTCTCCAGCAGCAATGGGTTCTCGACAAGACTGAGCACTTGGCGGAAGAAAGTGATGGGCTTCTGGTCGAGTTGCTGAGGGTTACCAATGTTGGCGAAGATGACGCTATCGAAGGGGAGAGACTTGTCGCCTTGGGTAAGACGAGCGCGATATTCCTCTGCCTTGACAGCCAGTTCTCCGCGCACGGCGTACTTAGCCGCTCTGACGTTCTGGTTGATGTTGTCAAGGGTCAGACCCTTTCCGGAGACGGTGGATTGAGTACGAGTCATGATGGGCGCTGTCGACGTGACCCGAGGAGGTAATAGTTAGTGAAGAGTCAAAATAGGAGGAGTCAATTGAATATAGAGGCCAGAAGCCAGATTCCGCAGGATGACAGGAAAAAGGGGAGGGGATCAGAGTCAGAGCCAGAGTGGAGCAATCCCAAAAATGTTGTCATACGACGAAGGTTATCATCGGATGGGCGACCGACAATGGCCATATATAGCGCAAATCATCCGACGTCAAACGTACCTGATTTGGACCAAGCGGAGAGTCCCCCCGCAAGCGCGGTCGGGCGAAGTAGGAGACCATTCGGCCGGGTCACCGATGCCCGCAACGGGGATGCCCGCGCGCGTGAGCCGAGACGAAATTGCCAGGACATGACGATCGGATAGGGGAATTGTAGTAAGATTGGTTCCCTCTTTTAGGCTTAGCAGGCTTCGATCCAATGATGGCGGAGTCTGAAGAGAGGGGACTATTTTTTTTGGAGGGGAGGAAAAAAAAGGGAAACAATCTTCAGGGCCCGATTGGGCGGTGAGACGAGTGAGTCAGCATGTTTTCCCCACACGCGCGATAAACGGAAATGCGGAGGCCAATGAATTATATCGGGCGAGAGTGTATAGTGTGTATGTATGTGGAATTGAGGGAGAATAGAATTAGAATTGAATTGAGGGGTAGTCAGATTGTACCAAGGTAGGATTGTATGGCTGGAATTGACTAACTAGGTAATATTCGGCTGGAATGGATTGTATTGGTGCTAGGATACTACGGCTATACATTGAATACTCTCCTCGGGCCTTTCCTCGGGAAGTCGCTTTGCCCGACAGAGTGGACTCCGTGACTAACCCGGAGCCGCCCGACATTGTGGGGGATCTGTTCGAGCCTCCACTGCTTCGAGATTCATTCGAGACCTTTCCTTTTTTTTAATAAATGCAAAAGAATATCTGTATCTCATTCCGTGGTGATTTCAAACCCTATCTCATGTCTATTCTACTCTAGCTGCGCTCACTACCCCGAAGGCGAACAGCCTGTCCATATTTCTGGAGCTTGGTGATCAGAGCATCACCGTGCTTCACCACGTCGGAGTATTGTTTGTTCTTGTCATCCGGTCGGTTGGTTTCGATGATCCCGTTGACGCGGTCGATCGTGCAGGCAATGCGGTTGCTGGAGATGAATTTGGCCAGATCGCTATATTGAAACACAAGTTAGAATGGATGAATCAGACAAAACAGGACAAACAAGACAAGGGAGGGCAGGGAAGGAAAAGAAAGGCGAGGAATAAGAAGAAACATACCGGTCCAAGTAGTCCACTGTCACACCAAAGTCACTCGCCATACTGTTCAAGCCCACCACACGGTAGCTCTGAAGCAGCTGTTGGTAAGCACGAAGACGCATCTCTCGGACGAACCAAGCCCGGTGCTCATGCAAGTATCGGTCCTGTGTCAAGAAGTGGTCCTCCACGGCGGCGAGCGCCACGAAGAATGAACGGTAGTTTCCATTATAGAGACTGTTCACGAGGTCGGCCAGAGGTGAGAAATCTACAGGGACCTCAGTCTCGGCTTGCGAGCCGGAGCCAGTCGCCAGGGTTGTCAGGTTAACAGCGGTCTTGGCACCGCTGGCTGGAGTTGACCTCGAAGCTGTGGCATCCTTCATCTCCTCATCCCGGGCTCCGGGGCCTGATGAAGTCTCGCCAGCCAGAGCGGCTAGTTGGTCTTCACCCGCACCCAAAATGGCCCTAATTTCAGGCGCATCCACGACCTTGGCCTTAAAGTCCACACGCTTCAGGGAGAGAGATCCCGCAAGCACAGAGTAGATTACCAACCCAGAGTAGCTGCACAGTTCGTAGCTCGTGAATGTGGACAGACCATCAAGGAGAAGGGGAGCGGCAAGGCTGTAGGAACGGATTGTGAGCAGGTGCATGCCCTTGTAGGCCTTGAGGCGATTCCTGCGATCCCAGTCACCACCGCTCTCGACTAAGGTCTCTGCGCGTTCAATTGTCTTCTTCACGAAAGCGCGGTCGCCAAAGAACAATCCAATACGGATCATCGCCAGTACCAGGTCGATTTTAGTGCCAAGGAATCCGATCTTGTCGAGGAGGGCTTCGTGTGATTCGATAGCTTTGTCCTGTAGTAAGTGGATTAGAAATTAGAGACAAAAATATACAAAATAAATGAGGCATACAGAGGCCGCATGGTCATGCGTATACATACTTTATCTCCGACTCGAGCCCAAAATTCGGCTCGTTTTCCTCGCGCAGCTTGTACTTCGGTCTCGCCGGCGGCTTCCTCTGCATCATCTTCTTCCTTTTGGAAGGTCTCCAACTCCTTCTTGTTATCTTCCACGAGAGATTGATAGAGTTTCTCATCCCAGGGGAAATCGATCTTTTGTGGAGACTTGCGAGATGCAAGCATGTCGGAGATGATCAGAGGCTTCGTGGTGGCCGTGTGAGGGTGTTGCGTCACACCTTCACCCGAGTTATTCAAGATACCCTCTGTGGGATGAGCGAGGTGGCGATAGAAAGGGGCCATCTTGCGCTCTTTGATGGCATCTTGCAGTTTGGACAATGAGATCTTCTGGATGGAGGACTCGCAGGCAGGGTTGGAGAGGTTGAAGACATGTTGGGCGAGGAGGAGGTCGGGGTACTTGATGTACTGCGGATCGGACCCCATGATTGTGAGGGGCCTTAGAAAATCGAGACGTCAAAAAAGGAATGCGAAATGGGGGGAGAAGGGAGGATGGGTGTAGAGAAGATGGTGTTTTGATGGGATTCAGGATGGTCTGGACATCACGTACATCGGGCAAGCTGGGATTCAAGCTAAGCTGGTTGAAAGTTATTCCGTGCCGATATGTGCCAGGAAAGCAAGGCAGTAAGGCAGAAGAAGACTTTCTGCCTGAAAACGAATGCCTTCGGAATTTCCGAGAGTATTTCCTACGAGTATTTATTTTCATACACAAGCGTGTCTATCCAGTCTACTCAAGAACGGTGTTCTACATTTCAATATGAGTTAAACACCATTCACTCAAAACTATGTCTCCGAGTACCAGCAGTCTTCGCTTTGCTTCTTTGTACTTCCCCAACCTTGGAAGAGGGTCGGCCCGTGCTTTCGTGATAGGCCAACTGCCCCAGAATATACTCGGGATCCAACTTGAATCATGGAAATATCGAAGCATCTACCCTTCTGCCTGCACTCTTCTTTGAATGCATCAAGCCAGTCGGACTCGCCGAGGTGATCTCGTGGTCCGATAGTAGCCAAAACTGGTTATTGGTTCAATACCAAAAGGGCCAAAATGCTTAGCCCAAAGCAGCGGGCGTTTCTCCACTGAGTCCCACTTCAACTGCAACTCGGACTCGCGGGTGGTATTTGTTCGCCGTGATTTAGTATGTTCTCTTCTCTTTTGGTGGTGTTTGGTTGGAAGACTTCAGAAGGAAGACCACTTGCTTTAGCAGGTTAGTCTCTTCGCTGCTAATTTGACCTCAGGTCCGCCTTTTTTTTTTTTTTTTTTTTTTTTCACTTTTTTTTTCCTTTTTTTTCCTTTTTCTTCTTTTTTTTTTCCTCTCTTTTTTTATTTCCCTCTTTTTTTTTTTTTT
>Ga0102593_1001087_pt1 | contig 30312 bp, 33 predicted proteins | sample AraplaCol_mMS_r2_2_FD_76862 | JGI IMG/M metagenome (GOLD analysis project Ga0102593, IMG submission 76862) | Arabidopsis root microbial communities from North Carolina, USA - plate scrape MF_Col_mMS_r2 (SPADES assembly) (version 2) | ecosystem: Host-associated > Plants > Roots > Endosphere...
GGGGCCTTTCTTTTTTTTTTTTGTTTGTTTTTTTTGGTGTATTGCTTTCTTTTTCTCTCGCTCCCGTTTTTTTTTTTTTTTTTGCTTAATTTTTCTATTCTTCTTTTTATCCTTATTCTCCGGTATGGATTTATAATCTTACAAATATAGGTTGTCTCGGAAAATAGTAATTATACTAGTACAGGTATAAGGTAGATCCAATAGGTACAAGATAAGACCCTCGGGCCTCTAGTCTATGTAGAGAGAATCTTGAAATGGATTTCGATCTCAAGTTATTGATACACTTCAACCGTATGGAATATGGCTAGGAAACTGACAAGAGAAGCGGTGAACGTGATACAAGCCAACCCGATGCTGATCGCGTCGATTGGAGCCCCTGATCCACCGAATGACGAGCATACCAATGGTGTGGAGATCCTGCACAAACCCCGGTCGTCTGGATGGAGGCACTTCCTGGCAATCGGAGCGGCGATCGCCAATCACTCCACGTCTCTGCTTTCCCCTCTTATTTTCTCCAGTCGAATCTTCCTGGATATTGCGGATTCTAGATCTGTCGTCTGTGGTGGTAGGGTCCGTGTGATCCGACGCTTGTCGCGGGAACTCCTCGCTCGGATGATGTGACGTGATGGTCTCAATGCGCTGCAAAATGACACATCCATCTCCAATAATTCTAACCCCCTCAAATTGCAGAACTATTGATATTTCAGGTGGAGTGCCACTGTCGAAGGATTTCCAGTCGGTGCGTGAGCGCCTCTTCGCCTAGGCCCGAAATGAGTGCTAAAGAATGAGGGGCTCCCTTTTCATGCCCAACGCAATTTGCGCCTCGACCAATTTGCAATGAGACACTTCTGGTACCGAAATCGTTACCCCCCTGTTCAAATCTCCCAAACCATCGGTATTGAAGTTGTCTGAAAGAGAGAGGAGCTGACATGGCCGCTTCGACCCTAGGGCACTATGTAATGAAACCTACTCTCTATTTCGTGTGCTACCTAGGTCAGAAAATCAATATATAATTACTAGTTTTGGGTTACGGTCAAACCCACGCAAGACTGAATCCACAGCGCTTTCTATAATGATCGTATGTGCATAAATACGGTTTTCTTATTCTAAGCCCTAATCTTAAGTCCCCACTCCGGGGCGGGATGTTAAAATACTATGCCACGGGCAGTCGATGTCGTTTCATCTCTTTGAACAAAGAATAAAACTGTTAGTATCGCCGTAGCCCGGGCCCATTGCATCCCCAGCCACGTGTACTTTATTTCTTTGTTGGGATTGAAATACTCAACTTTCCCATTCGTCAAAGTCGACGTTGTCGACGCGGGACCTCCCTGCGCATGTATTACTTCTGTCAGAGTAGCTTGCGATTGGAGCTTCCAGGATTATGCATTATAACGATGCCGGGTATTCCTGGATCTCGCCTCAATCTCGGGGGTTTTCTATGGTCAAGAACAGAGTACTGTACTATTCCGTAATTCGTAAAATTCACCCTTCCAACCCCGAGTGTGGCAATTTACTAAATTACCAGGAGTTGCGGTCAAGCCATTTTATCGCCACGGGCATCACCGACTTCTTCCTCATTCAACCCAAGACATACAGTAAAATGTATAGGAATCGGAAAGAATGTTGAATGCACGATATGTGATATAGGACGAATCAGAATGTGCAACCCAAATTCTAATAACTTTCCTTCTTCCTAGGCTCAATATGAATCCCACTGGCATTTCCGTCAGGTGGCCTAGGGGACCACAACCAGAAGCAGCAAGGATGGGAAAATTGCCACTCTTGATTCTGCGATCTATCACCGTGGTCGCTAACCTCCACCCTTGAACCAGTCTAGCCAGAAAAGGTATCGTGGGTGGTGTAGCTTTTCCTCGACTCCCCACCAAGCCATGACCAGGTAGATCATGCAAGACCGTGCAGGCTTCTAAACCGGTCGTCCGTGCAGACATCAAAAGAACGTTTTAAGGAAACGCATGTGCGATGGCTTCCAGGGACCCACTCTGAATCGATACCCTAGTATGTACAGATTGACTGTTCTTACATTCCAGGGCTAGATATAACCCTAAAGTCATCATGATCTTTCTAGAGCTGATATTAGGAACACACAACTCCAATTTCTATCCCGATGTCGGTGGGGTGTTTGCGTTTGATTCTTCTCCATTCAACAGCGACTGGTACACGATGATCTGACTAGTACAGACTGCATAGTATACGTACTTGATGACTGTTAGTTGATGATTGCAGTTGGTGATTTGTCTCGAGACTACTCAATAGGTATCACTCTCTACTTTGCATCTACTAGATACCTAGTAGGTACTAATAATATTGATGTTACTCAATTATATGTAAGATCCCGATCATGAGGTCATGATATTTAGTTCCTTACCTTAGAAAAAATATACAATCCATCCAACAATGGATTGTATATGGTATGGATACCGAAGAATTTTATAATGGACATGCAGCTCGCTCCATCACATGGAGTGGTTTTTTTTTTTTTTTTCGAAATAGGAGAGACTCACTGGTTTGTCTGGTGCGCTAAGAAAGCAAATGTCATCACGTTACTCTACTACAGCTTTCAAAGAAGCCTAAATATGTTATTCGAATGGCCGATTACCATTGATTAGTGCGACAAGGGTTGTGATGCCTGAGGCGTATACGCTAACCCGATATGGATAGCTGGTGATGAGATAAGCCAAATTTCTTGAGACAAGATCGCTTCCCCTCCACGCTGCATGACACTGGCGGACGTGCACCCACACTGCTTGATATCTTGACACCTGTGTGGCTTGAGATCGCGTAGATCGTCTCTTGCAAATTCAGCTGTCTTAGCTATCATGCCGCCCCGCAAGAAGTCGCAGGCTTCTGCGACCAGCCACGGCCGGCGTCCGTCGGAGGTAACAAAACTTTTTTCTTGACCCGATATGAGTTTCTCAATGCCGTGACTAATCTTTGATATCTTGCTTGAATAGACTGCGAATGCATCAGCCGCCGATGCTTCAAAGAGAAAGCGCCCATCGTTTGCTAAAGAGTCCCATCGCCCAGCAGAGTCCAATGGAGCGGCCGAGCAGCCAGTCAAATCTGATTACAAGGAGAGAGACCCGTTTGATGCGCTCCTCGAGCCTTTTTACTACAACAAGTCGCTTACTGATCCGATTGACACGGCAAAGGACAAGTGGAACTTGCTGCCCGCGTTCTTGAAGGTCAAGGGATTGGTCAAGCAACATATCGACTCATATAATTACTTTGTCGAGGTGCAACTGAAGAAGATTGTCGAATCGAGTGCTATAATTCGCAGTGATGTCGACCATAATTTCTATATTAAGTTCACAAACATCTATGTTGGTTCGCCCCGCCGGGCGGACGAAATGCAAGATGCTGGTGTTGAATTTGAGTCGGATGTAACCCCACAAGAGTGCAGACTTCGAGATACGACCTATGCTGCTCCTATTCTCATCGATTTTGAATACCTCAGAGGTCGCACAAGAGTTCACAGGAAAGGCGTCTCGATCGGCCGAATGCCTGTGATGCTTCGCAGCTCAAAATGTGTACTGGCAAATAAGACTCCCGCGCAAATGACCGTTCTCAATGAATGCCCACTGGATCCCGGTGGTTATTTCATCGTCAATGGAACGGAAAAGGTTATTCTTGTCCAAGAGCAATTGAGCAAGAACCGTATCATTGTGGAAACCGACCCCAAGAAAGAAATTGTACAGGCCTCAGTTACAAGGTGCGTTATTAGCTGGCTGTTATTTTGTTCAAGGAATCAGGACTGACTTCTCCACAGTTCTTCAAACGAGAGAAAATCGAAGAGTTATATTGTTCTCAAGAAGGACCGACTGGTTGTGAAGCACAACGTGCTCAGCGAGGATATCCCAATTGTCGTTCTACTCAAGGCTATGGGAATTCATACAGACAAGGAGATGTTGCAGCTTGTTGCTGGTTCTGACAGCGTCTACCAGGACGATTTTGCCATCAATTTCGAGGAGGCAATCAACTTGGGCATTTTCACGCAACAACAGGCGTTGGAATGGATCGGATCTCGCATCAAAATCAATCGCAAACAGGGAGCCTATCGCAGGACCCATGTTCAAGAGGCCGTGGAAGCCATTGCATCTGTGATCATCTCTCACATTGAAGTCAAGAACATGGACTTCCGACCAAAGGCTATTTATGTTGCTCACATGGCCCGCCGTGTCCTCATGGCTAAAAATGATCCTTCAATGGTCGACGACCGCGATTACCTCGGAAACAAGCGACTTGAGTTAGCTGGTCAGCTTTTGGCTTTGTTGTTCGAAGATTTGTTCAAGAAATTCTGTTTTGATATCAAGATGAACATTGACAAAGTTCTCAACAAGCGAAATCGCGCAGAGCAATTTGATGCCTGGAGTGTGATGAGTATGCATGGAAACCACATCACCCAAGGCATGAACCGTGCCATCTCGACTGGAAACTGGAGCTTGAAGCGTTTCCGCATGGAACGTGCTGGTGTGACTCACGTGTTGAGCAGACTGAGCTATATCGCTGCCCTCGGTATGATGACTCGTATTAGCAGTCAGTTCGAGAAGACTCGCAAGGTCAGTGGACCGCGTGCATTGCAACCATCCCAGTTTGGCATGCTGTGTCCTGCCGATACTCCTGAAGGAGAGGCTTGCGGTTTGGTCAAGAATTTGGCACTCATGACTCACATCACAACCAACGACGAAGAAGGACCTGTGCGGAATTTGATCTTCATGCTGGGCGCAGAGGATATTGCCACGGTTAGTGGAATGGAGCTCTACGCGCCTGGGACCTACACAATCTCAATCAACGGTACACCTACAGCTATGACTAGACGCCCCAAATACTTCCTTAACTCCTTCCGCAGGCTTCGTCGCATGGGCCGTATCTCCGAGTTTGTTAGCATCTATATCAACCACCACCAGCGATCAGTGCACGTCGCTACAGACGATGGTCGCATTTGCAGACCGCTGATCATCGTGGAAGATGGCAAATCACGGGTTCGCCAGCACCATTTGAAGAAGCTGAGAGATGGAACCATGTCTTTCGACGATTTCCTTGCCCAAGGACTTGTCGAGTATCTCGATGTCAATGAGGAAAACGATTCCTATATCTCTATCTATGAGAAGGACGTCAACGAGGCGACTACGCATCTGGAAATCGAACCTTTCACAGTGCTTGGTGCGGTGGCCGGTCTTATTCCTTATCCCCACCACAATCAATCGCCCCGTAACACCTACCAATGTGCCATGGGTAAACAAGCCATTGGTGCCATTGCTTCGAACCAGTTCCAACGAATTGATTCCATTCTTTACCTTATGGTGTACCCCCAGAAACCAATGGTAAAGTCGCGAACCATCGAGTTGACCAAATATGACCAACTTCCTGCCGGCCAAAATGCCACTGTTGCAGTCATGAGTTATTCTGGCTACGATATTGAGGATGCTTTGGTTTTGAACAAGGGCTCCGTTGACCGTGGCTTTGGGCGTTGCCAAGTCTTTCGCAAATATGTTACGAACCTAAAGAGTTACCCCAGCGGATTGAAAGATGACCTGGTTGGACCAGAGTACGAGAACGATGCACCGATTCTCAAACATGCCTTGCTCGACTCCGATGGTCTGGCTGCAGTAGGTGAAAAGGTCAAATCCGGCGAGGTCTACATTAACAAGAGGGTGCCCGACCAAGCGCACACTATGGGTCTTATGGGCTCTGATTCCGGCAAGCCTATTTCTTTCAATCCTGCACCAATGGCCTACAAGCTCCCCGACCCTGCGTATATCGACAAAGTGATGTTGTCTGCTACAGAAGGCGAGACAAGACTTATCAAGATTCTGACCCGCCAAACCCGTCGTCCCGAGGTTGGTGACAAGTTCTCGTCCCGACACGGTCAGAAGGGTGTCACTGGTATCATTGTTGACCAGGCCGATATGCCATTCACTGATCAAGGCATTAACCCTGACATCATCATGAACCCTCATGGTTTCCCCTCCCGAATGACAGTCGGTAAGATGTTGGAGTTGGTTTCGGGCAAAGCGGGTGTTTTGTCTGGTCAGCATGGTTACGGTACCTGCTTCGGTGGCAGCCCTGTTGAGGAAATGTCGCAGATCTTGATCGATCATGGCTTCAGTTATGGTGGCAAGGACATGCTCACTTCCGGTATCACTGGCGAGCCATTGCCATTCTACGTCTTCACTGGTCCGATTTACTACCAGAAACTCAAGCACATGGTTCAAGATAAGATGCACTCTCGTGCTCGCGGTCCAACTGCCACTTTGACCCGCCAGCCTACCGAAGGTCGTTCGCGTGACGGTGGTCTCCGTCTCGGTGAGATGGAACGTGATTGCTTGATTGCTTATGGAACAAGCCAGCTCTTGCTGGAGCGTCTCATGATTTCTTCTGATCGGCATGAAGTAGACATTTGCGAAAAGTGCGGCTTCATGGGCTACCTGAACTGGTGTCCTGGATGCAAGTCGTCTCGTTCTGTCGTCAAGATGGTGATGCCTTATGCTGCCAAGCTCCTTATCCAGGAACTGATGAGTATGAATGTTGCTCCACGGTTGAAGCTGGAGGATGAGTTCCCCGAGATGAAGGGTCGCTAGACAATGATACCGCCGAGTTATGATGATGGTGTTCTGGATAAAAAGGGAGGGTGCATTTGGGTATTTCTATATGTGTATATTCTTTCGATAAATGGCATAGCGCGGCGATTTGAAGACGATTACCTCAACCATTTTAGGGTAGGAAAGTTTCACGGTAGGAAAGAATGTAGGAAATGTGGAATACGAGTGAGAGCATTCTTCATCTAGAGGTTTTTGCGGCATCCACGTTTGTTGAAAACAGAGATTAGAAGATACAGGACTGAGAGTCGTTTGATATCAACTTTGGAAAACGAGTCAAATCGATATCAAGAAAACCAGAGATACTAGTACATTTAAATCGAAATATCTAAAGCATCTAAAGCATCAACACGTTAGACTCAAACGCAACTTGCTGGTACCGTCCAAACTCAATAAGCTCATTCAGACAATCCACCCTGAGCTCAAGCGCTTCTTTCAAGCTCAACGGCATGTTTCCTTTCTGGTCCTTATTATCCAGTGCCAATTTCGACATTGACTGCGCAAGATCCCCGTCATCAGTTGCAGCATCAATGGTCCAGTCCAATCGTTGAGGAGGAATATTGGCAGTTGAAATGATCCGAATATTTGGATCGACCAAGTAGAAGGCCAAACTACGCGATTTACCAGGCTTTGATTTATCTTTCAGCTCAAACTTGGTGAATCGATGCTGTACCGTGCTTGGGAAGATAATGGCACGTCCAACCGGGCATTTGATCGAACCGGAACGCTGGATGGCTGGTTCACCATTTTCCAGGCCAAAGATTTGTTGAAGCCAAATGAAGTCTTTTGGCTCATGTTCAACTTCTTCCAGGGAAGCTGCTTCAACAATATTGCGAAATTCCATGTCGGCATCTTCCATATTCTCGCTTTCATAGGTGACAAAGGCTGCAGCACAGATGTGTTCATTCTTTGGAAATGTCACTTGAAGTTAGTTCCATCATCTCAATATCGGAATATATAATTTATACTGAGACACTCACCATCTGCCCTTCAACGTGCCATTCTGTTTGATAATACGGGTCATCGGGGGTGAGATCCACGCCCATTAAGCGAACCATTATCTGCAAGCCCCTTTCTTTGTAGTCTCTCTTCAGATCGACACCTTGTTCAATGCGAACGGGGCTAGGTAGATCTTCCGGAAGCTTGGACATAAGACATCGAGGCACAGCCCAGGGTATGAATTTCCCTGCATCTGGTTGAATGGCCGTGAAGTTGTTCATTCTCCATTTCTCGAATCGTTCCTCGAACTCACTGTGTGCTTCTCGAGGCTTGATCTGTGGTTGCTCGCTCGCCTTTTCTTTTGGTACGGGGAGGTACTCTGCCTTGTGGTATTCAATTCGAGCCCTTGAATGAAGCATGTCTCTCAGTGGCGTAATGGTCATGTTGAATTGTGGTACCAAGCAATTGAAGATCTTCTCAACGATGCCGTATATATTGCGGTGCTTGACAGGGTGTAAGTTATTGATATAGGTCGTGATATGCCATTGACCGCCATCGTCCAGTTGTAAGTCTGACGGGAGTACTTGGAATAATCGGCTGTATGGTCTGACGGAAATGTCCTCTCGAGCCCGTACACGCCAGGCCATGTCCTCCCTTGTCACCCCTTTGTCACTGGGGATAGGGATCACCTCACCCTGACCGGCATATCGCAGGGCCTCGTCTAGGCCAATGAGCTTGTCAGGGAGAATGCGGCTTTTACCATAAATAAGCGGGTAAAGAGCCATGGCAAGAAGATCGCGCTGTTTGTTGAAACTTCCTGGATGGTAGAACTTAAGACTCTCGTGCTCCATCTCCAGCACTTTGACTGCGGAGGATAATTCGTCAACGAGAGACCTGGGTATAATCGTGTCAGACTTGGTGACATCTCCATTGTACAGCCCAACGCATTGAAATCTCTCGTATATCATAGCCTTGAACGCCAATTCATCCACAATCCAATTGGCCATGTTCTGAGTGATATCTTTGCCGCTATTCATGGCCTTTTTCTTCCATTCTGCGGCCACCACAGGATCCGAGACCTGCCAGAGGTGATCATTCCATTAGAACTATATCATATTTAAAGAAAGCATTTCGGGACATACATTTTTCCACCACTCGGGAATGTCAGTTATCTCCTCCATGATACCGACCATGGCTATTTCGCGGAGAGTCTGGACAGGTAACCTGAGTGCAATTCAGTCTTTGTTCCATAATGTGAGTGCATCGACCTACTCGGTATATCCATTTTCAATGTCTCGATCGTCACCAGCTGTCGGAAACATACTTCGACTCTCCACTCCATAGATATTTTGCTCAGTCGGAGCATAATCCAATGGACGGCCATATCCAGGAAGGCAGAAACGGACATCTTGGTTGTCCCTCATGCTGAGGAAGCTTTCCTCATTTGCTTGATGCTGGAACATTGTGATAGTCGATTAGTGCTAGTACCGTTAGTAGTACTAGGGATTCAGGAACTTGAATGTGCATTGATGTAGCAGAAGAGGGTCTCCATGCTTTTTCGATCTGAAAATAGCTTTTCATGAGGATGATGCACTGCTGTCGTCTTTAACTTACGGATTACTGGGAAGAATTGTGCCATTGAAAGTTTTTCATGGAAAGGTACGGAACTCCAGTCCGGCTCAGTTTTCGGAAGTTCATATTCTGGTAGACTCAAGTTGCGTGGCGATTGTCATAGTGACCAAATAAAATAATTGGCGTACCAAGAGATTCTGACAGGCGTACCATAAAAGCATAGTTCCAAGACTTCAAGTTACGCTATGCTTTTACTAGCAAGACTAGGCAGTGATGGTCAACCCTAGAATTAGTCATTAATGATTGGTGCTCATTCTTTATTCAGAAAACATGATTTTCACTATAGTCCGTCAATAATACATGTCCATTGCGGCAGAGAGCCACTCTTAAACCAGGACTCATTTCCTACGCTGCAACTTAGCTTCCCGCGATATTCGAGGATATCTAAAACCCGATTCGAAATCATTAGCCGAGTATGACTTGTTTGAATTGGCAAAGGAAAGCGAAGAGATACCTAGAAGCAGCTTCCCAATTTTCCAGTGTCGAGCGACGCTGCGCAGAACTGATCGTATCGTATCCGAACATACACTCGCCGTGTCGTTTCTCAATGACATCTGACCAGCTGATACATGGGCTGTCCCAGGGCCAACAAGAGCACAGAAGATGAAAGGAGAGCAAATAGATATGAACTCTAAGGGTATCAGATTGGCTGCGCGATAAACCCCTATAATACTATAGGCAGATCTATCGGTGATATAACGCTTGTTGAACACTATAGTCCGGGAACTGAGTAAAGTTAGTATTCTGCCGGATATGAGCCATTTTAACATCACTCGTGTACGGCACATACCACTCGATTGCAATATTGGAGCATATAATCCAACTGTGCTCATGCCAGTTAGACTTGTTGATATCCGTCTTGTTCGGTGAGAGATGAAAGGTATATGGTAGTGATAGGAGCAATGAGCCAATAATCCTTTCTATGTTATTGACGCCTTTGAATGTAGCCATTGGCGAGAGTGCAGTCTCACACGCCAAGCGAAGAACGGCAAGACATATCAAAAACCATGCTCTTTCATTCTGGTTGTCCGAGTGACTGAGTGCTTGCCACGGTGCATCAAAGCATGGGCCGAGGAACGCGGAGGATATCAGGGGAGTATTACCTTCCAAGCATTGATCAGACAATGGAAGAAGAACCCAAAATTGGCGACCATTTATCGCATACGGACGGAGAGAAGTAGTTGACGAAAATGTATCCATTTCCCATATTGTCCACCACAAACGTCGTTTCTCTTCTCTCTTCATATTATCATCGATATCCAATACAATACTCTCATTTCCAAGTACCGCCAGATCGGCATCCGTGTTGTGCAGGTCTATTTCATAAGCAAGTCGTGTGCAACTCCCAACCATGAGCCAAGTCTGAACAGATGCATCGTGTTGCAGCATATTGAAGGAGAGCAAAACGAGACCTTGTAAGCATTGGATCGTTGAGAGCTCCTCGTGCGAAGTCCTGGAGATCGATTCCCAGAGTCCTATTGCCCGCGCCATAAACACATCACCCCGTGAAGCGGGATCAATATGGGCGAGCACGACTGCTTCACTAAAGCGGGCCGACAGTGCAAACATCGCATTAAGAATTAGTCTAGACGTTGCCGATAGCCCATGAAATGGCGATCGTACCACATTCGCTTGATGAAGAACGGTTTGACGAAACGTTGAGCGGCGAAAAATGGGACAGGAATTATGAATATTGTCAAAGAAGAGCTCCACCAATTCATTCGCCAACAAATCTGAGATACCAATTTCGGAAACCTCTTCTGGCAATGAAGTGATCAAAATTGTATCGCGAGGGGATGGTATCGTGAAAACATTTTGAGTTAACCAGAAGTCGACGCAAGGTGCCAGTCCTTCCACCATAGAGCCCGATTCAAAGGATAGCAAGGAATCAGGGCTATGTAAAGCATGATGTGGGTTGTATGATATTCCAGATATACCGTCTAGTGAACTGACTTGCAGATATGGTGTTGATGGGGCTTCCACATTACTAGGGCACTCTTCTGGGCTTGGGTTGGGATCGCCTCCAGCCCCGCGTCTCGCGCTGTAGACGCAAGTCTCACCAGTTCTAGAGCACAGAGAGCACTTTGGATACTTAGTGTCGCATCTGGCCTTCTTTTTTCGGCATCTGGTACATGCACGACGTCCCGATGGGCGTCCGGAGACTGTCAAGGAACGCGAGTATTCCTGACCTTGAAGTACTCCACACTTGTTTTGGCTGTTGTTCATTGGATTTTCGAATGGATTCACATCGAAGGTATTCGGAAAAGGTGCACCTTACAAAAAAAGAGAGAGAAGACGCGGGATATTTAGCTATCGCTGGTAGAGGAAAGCGTATCGAGAAAATGTGGGGAAAGCAATCGAGCACTTTGATAGTCCCCACTCAGCACTGTTGGCTTACTTCTATGTATCATTACATATTCTGCCCCTAGTATTCTATTTGATTGCGGGGTAAATGCTTGTAGACTGTGCATAGATCTTGAGTGGCATTCATATTGTATCCAAACTTATACGAAGAACGCAGAAAAATGCCGAAGCTAGCATGTCCACTATAACCCAGTCTCGTATTTCGAGAAGACATCTTGGGATACCTGGGCAAATTCACGCATAATGGTGTTTTCGCGGGCCTGTGAGCGAGATGTAATTTTGCACTTAAATGGACGCGCATTGATCAGGAACCCCTCGGTATACCCTGTTTGGTAATCTGTATCGATATCAATTGGCTTTCCCGAACTGTCTGTTGCTTTTTCAAACCGGAAAGCCCACAATAGCTTCACGATTCCGAGGAAAATGTTTCGTTCACCGAGGTGGATTCCGGGACAGAGTCGACGGCCATTGCCATACGCATAATGATCTCGTTTATCATAGTTAGACGAATTTGCATATTCAGACGCCACCATGGTATAGCCAGCGTAGCGGTCAGGATCAAACTCGTCGTGATTCTCCCATCGTCTTTCATCATGATGAATATCCCACAAATTTATGAATACACTGGCTCCCTTGGGGAGAAGCTTGCCGTCGATCCACTGGTCTGAATTCGACTTTGTTGTCAGAAATTGAGCCCTTTTTTCTTCCCTCAATGGTGGGACTTACCTGCTGTGAGGGTATGGGGGAAGCCCAGGCCGCCGATGGGACGCCAGCGCTGGGACTCTTTCACGACTTGAGTCACATACGGCAATTGAGCAAAATCCGCCCACACTGGAGTCCGGCTTTCGTCAACTACTGCATCAATTTCCATCTGTGCTTTCTTCTGTATCTCAGGAAATTGAACCATTGCTTGAATGCAAGAGGTGATGACAGCCGATGAAGTATCCGAGCCACCTTCGAGAGCCACACCAGCAAGGAAGTAAATTTGATGATCTTTCAGCTCTAACCCTTTATTTTGGTCCAAGACTTTGTCCACGAAGCTACCTAGAGCCCCCGTCTGCTCTCGTCGGCGCTGAACATGACGTACGAGGTCACCGTACAAGGAATTCATCTCCGCTTGTACTTGCTGAGTTCGTGATAACCAATTCCCTAATAGTTGCTGGGGGATATACTTCAGCCAGGGAAAGTCATCGACTGGTGGGGTGGCGCCAATCTCCATCACCTCAGACCAATGATCCATGAGATCGTAAAGGCGTTGCATATGCTTTGACTCGGTGGACGGGGTTCGTACACCAAATACTTTGTGCCATACACAGTCAGTAAAATATGGCACCCCCTAGCCCTAGGATCACGTACATATACTCATGATGATACTGTTACTGTATCTCTTCGGGTGGCTCATATGCTGTTCCGGAAAGACAATCAAGTCACGCAGTAATTGAATCGCTTCCGCATTTTGAACCACTATATGGACGTCGTTGCATCTTTTCTCCGTCATTTCCTGATGCACAAGCTTTCTGAAACTCCTCCACATTGGACTTCCATTCATGGTCAACAAATGGTGACCACCCGTGATCGTCTGGGCCACTGAAGTCTGAGGTCGGTTGCTTGAAGTTGCACTGTTCTTATCAAGGACCTGTTTGATGATTCGTCGGTCACTGAGGATAATAATCGTCCCAGGTCCGATTTTGAGGGAGAACATATCTCCATATTTCTTCCTCATTTCTCGGAATCTGTCTTATCAATCAGTAAGGTAATTCTAATTTCCAGTTCTATTAGAAGCGGCATTTATACAGGAAATGGGCCCCCTGTCTTGGCATAAGATGGGCATTTCCAATGATTGGGAGGGTTGGAGGTCCTGTCATGAAAATTCTTAGATCTATGCGTACTATCGGTCCGGCACATGTTTGTACACGACCACCTACCGGAAGGAAGATTGCGGTCACGTCGACCGATAGTCAAGGCTTTGTAAATGATCCAGGAGAACACCACGATAAGCACGGTAATTAGAGGCTGGCGCATCATTTTTCGTTGCAAGGTGTGCCAAAAATATTTGTTCGCGAGGGCAAGGTATCAAATAATTAGATAGATATATGCATGAATCCTGAGCCAAGAAGAATACGATCTCGTTTTGTGGGAATATTATACCTGTAATATCTTTCCTTGATCCGTGGATGACGTCCAACAGTTACGATCACTTTCCTAAACGCGGGGCTTTGGTTATGGTATTCCGATCTACTACTTTCTCGAGCTTGTCTCAATCTCCACATGGCGGTGATTTTCCTCATTCGATATCGACCATCTTCATTCTCCCCGCTTTTTGTTTACCGAGAGTCAGATATATTTCCCGCAATTGACGTCTATCATGATGAATCAGAATTTGCCACTTGCTATTTACCGAGAATATGGTAGACATCCATCTCTTGAGATCCGTAGTGGGGACGGCGATTTTCCTAATTAGGATACCTCATATGGAGGGAGGCCAATCAATCATTGGGAACGCCCTGTTCATATAACTACCTCATATCAAGGCATTTTGCCTATGTTCGTACTTTTATACTTTGCGCAAAAGCTGCAGAAATTTCTATCGACGGGTAAATCAATCGGGTCACCCAGTATCCAAGCATAGTCACCAACCTTCCCCACAGATTTACCATGACGAAGACGCACGTCGACATGCCACGCCAGGTGGAGGCTCCTGCCCTAGTAGTCGGAGCTGGACCCATCGGAATGGTGACAGCCTTTCAGCTCGCAAAACGGGGTATACAAACAGTTCTCGTGGAGCGAAACCTGGAAACTACAAAATGGCCCAAGATGGACATCACCAATCCACGATCAATGGAGCTGCTCCAGCGTCTGGGACTTGCAGATGGGCTACGAGAAAAAGGTTTTTGGCATCTTAACTGGTTTGCAAATCCAGCAGTTGGCTAATATTTACACTTTATCAAGGAGTTCCATCGCAGTTTTCGTTTGACTGCATTTTTAGCACTGGGCTATCTCCTGGGGGACAAGTTCTAGCGAAATGGGTATGAAAATAAACCTTCCAGCTTGATTTGGCATGTAAGACTTCTCAAATACTTACTGAAACTCAGGATCTACCATCCCCGGATCAGCAAGCAAAGCAGATACAGGATAACCGCGACGGGACGATGCCACGTTACCCGTATCAGAGATGTTCTCAATCCATCTTTGAAGCCTGGTTGAAGAGCCTTATACAAGAGGAGCCACTGATTGATTCCTACTTCGGGATGAAATTTGAAACGATCACCGAGTCGACAGAAAAGGTTCTGTCTACTGTAACCAACGTGGTCACGGGAACTAAACACGTTATCGAGAGCCAATACGTCGTTGGATGTGATGGCGCCAGTAGTCGCGTGCGAAGCTCCGCCGGAATCAAGCTTACCACGTCTCCGATGTAAGAAATTGCTGGTTATTATATGGCAAATGTCCGTTCCCTCTGTTATATCGCAGTGCTGATTTGCATTTTCGTTGTGATTAGCTCAGTACCGACACTCCTAGTTCACTTGAAGTCCAGAGACCTTGAAGTTATTCACCGTCAGGGTCAATTTTGGCACCTTTTCCTATCGAAAGGTGGTGTGGTGATCAGTCAAGACGAGAAAGATACTTGGACCATCCACACTCCCATGCCACCCGACACAGATATTGCCGATGTCGATCTTGAGCAAGCTGTCTATGCTGCGCTCGGTGACTCGGGCCCACCGCAGCCGATCAAAATCGACGAAATACTGGTTAGCAGTACATGGAGGGCGAGCTTAGGCGTTGCGGATCAATTTCTCTCACCCGGGAAACGCATCTTTTTGGCTGGCGATTCAGGTACGATTTCATGAATACCTATTTCGGTATATTTCTTTAGGGCTGGGACCTACTCACTGCTGACACCTCGACAGCTCACCAGAATATCCCATTCGGTGGGTACGGTATGAATACTGGAATTGGAGATGCATATGATATCGGATGGAAGCTGGCCATGTATCTAAACGGCCAGGGCGGCCAACGGCTACTCGAATCGTATGAAGCTGAGCGGCGTCCAGTCGCCTTGCGTAATGTTGCAATGTCAGGCCGACATGCCCAGGTTCATATGGATTATGCTGGGTGGGTTCGGCAGACAAGCGAGGGGGAAGTCCGCAGTGATGGTCCTGAGGGACATGTGCTTCGTGAACGTATTCGAAGCCATGTCTGTGCCAACGATGGGGAGAATAAGAGTTTGGGAATTGAGATGGGGTACCGAGTCAGCTCCTCGGTCATCCTTTTGGAGGAGGGCCCAATAAAGGAGCCGAGGTGGAGCGAGCGAGACTATATTGCGACTACATGGCCTGGCTCTCGAGTGCCAAATATCATACTAAGTGATGGAGTGGCTATTTACGACTGCCTTGGACGCGACTTCACGCTCGTCGACTTTACGCTCGACGGGGCCTATGCAAAGGAGTTCAACAGGGCGATTCTCCAGATGAAGAGTAAATTGGCTGTTGTGCATTTGCCCCAGGAGACTGTGGCTCAGAAATTGTGGGAGAAACCTGCCGTTTTGGTACGCCCTGATATGCATGTGGCCTGGCGGAGTGGTGAGACGCAGGGACCTTGGAGCAAAGAAGTCGCTGAGAATGTCCTAAAGACCTGCTTAGGTTACTAAATGAGCGAATGAGCCCTAAATAGAGTCAATGGGAGCAAATGGGACGTGCAGGAAGGGGGGTCACTCGGACTGTCTCTGATCTGTGAGGTTGGTGTGTTCTATGCTCTCTACTCTCGGTGTGCAGAATGTATGTGGGGACAATATTTAGTCCTACAGGGTAAATAGTAGATCCTCCAGACAGGGCCCATACTGCCTAAATCAACAAAAAATACTATGTATGCAGGAAAACACAGCCCTTGTTGTAGAATGTATGGAGGAGGTTTCCGTGAGCAAACAGCATATGTTGAATTTCAGGTAAATCGACTGGACACCTCTTCTTTGACGAACTTCGGTAATGGTGCCTCTACCATAGAGGCAGTACATGTACACGAAAATCACTACGTAATTCATCGATCGAAAGACAATCTAGGTAGGACATCAATTGTTATCACTCATTACTGATGCTCCGTATTCCCGTCGACAACTATAAATACATGAATCATGCTCATCATTCCACTGAAGTAATCCCCAGCCACTCCGAAATCATTCTCTTCGGGCTGATAACAGGAATCATATCTCGATGATTTCGTTTATGGGGCACTGAGTCGTGGGAACAACTTCAGTGCATTACCATATTTTATCTTGTCCGTGTCACTGCCCAAATCTTTAGCTTGAGCCAGGCCGTTGCTGAAAAACTTGATTGAAGGGACTGGTGCATATGGAAAATCACTTCCATAAAGAATGTGATCGGGCATAGCGAATTTTCGCAGAAGTGGAAGAGCAAAGGTCGAATCTGTCAATGCCAGATCATAGTAGAACATGCGTGCATTTTCGAGAAAGTGCTCGGGTGTCATTTTACAGAGTCCACAGTCATTCCCAGCGACTGCAGGACGCACGGCAAGGTAGGGCAGGGTGCCTCTAGCGTGGGAGAGAATGACCTTGCAGTTGCTATATTTGTGGACGGTATCGGTGGTGATGAGATCAACCGCAGTACGCGTTGTCTCATGCGGATAATCAATGAAAGGCTGTAGAAGCATTTTGTTGACGAGGTTGTTTATCCACTGCATGGGTTGGGTGGATGAAGACGACTGCAGAACGCCGGTGTAACTCTTCCCAGATGGGACGAATGTCTGGGTGGTCCAGGTAATAATTGCCATCTCCGTAGCGGGTGAAAAGGGTCACTCCATCGGCTTGCAACTCATCAAAAGCATATCGAATCTCTTCCAAGGCTGCCTCGGTATTAAGAATATCGGGCAACGCATCGAAGAAGCCGTACTTTTTCGGGTACTTGTCTCGCAAAGATTTGCCATACTCATTGCATTCTCTCGCAAGCTGCGAGGCCTCGGTTCCTTTCAGAATGCCAGGACCCGGCGCGGTCACGGAAAGGATAGCCGTGTCGATATCACATCCATTGCAAAGTTTTTGATCGGCATCAATGGACCAAGCGGGAGTGGGGAATCCAGAAGGGTCGCCGCCCACTTTGTCGAGGGCTTTCATACTGATCAGCTTCTTAAAATCTCCTTATATACTCCTTGATATTAGGGAAACGCACCTTGCAAGTGAGAAAATGATGGTGTACGTCAATGCGTCCTGCCATTATGAGGGGTCTCAGCTGGTGAAGATGCGATAGAGTAGATTCAGAGAAAAGTGACAAGGAACAGAAGAAGTAGCTGGTCTCGTTGAGCTTGGCGGCCACTTATGTACCATCTCCGAGTCCATGAATGGGTTGATCGGATATTTCGGATGTCAAGAAGTACAAGTAGAGGAGTGGGGACGGCGAATTCCCCTTTCAGGCATGAGTCGGAGATATGCAGTCAATCTAAGAGGGACAAGCTTTGCTTCCTGTAAGCCAACCATGGATCAGTGATGTCAAATATATCAACTTGTCACGATAGATCCCACATTTCTAGATTTCGGATTCATGCCATCTTGTGTGGAACTAACGCTAGCATTTCCTAACTCGAGAAGTGAGCTTCGTTAGATCCATCAGGCGGTCTTAGTCTTAGGGTTATCCCCCGCAATTTCTGCTGTGCCGAATGGGATCCATCATTCCTCTTCCATAGGCCCCTCATCCGGCTGCTATACCATGTCGCCCAATGGCTCCCATGGGAGGCGACGCCGCCCCAAGACCTCCCAAGACGAAAGAATATGTTCAATTTGCTCGCAGGCATTCAAGAAGGCAGAACACTTGGACCGGCATATCCGGTCTCACACGAAGGAACGCCCGTTCACCTGCGACGTGTGTGGTAAGCTCTATGCGAGACAGTACGTTAACAATGCATATGGAGTGGTGTGAACTGGGGAGAATGAAGAGCCCCGTTAATTGGTTTTTCATAGAGATACCCTGTTGCGCCATGCGAGATCGCATCGCCGGAATGGCCAGACGAGTAGAGAGACTAGTAAGGGCACTGGGTCCACGGTGGGATGTAGACCGCACGATGACACGAGTGACAATCAGGCCTGCATGATGCAATCATCCCATGCTGCAGAATCAGTCCCATCGGCTCCTGGACAGGAGGAGCAAATGTTGTTGGACCTCCCACTACCTCCCAATCAACATCCTCTAACCGACGTGACGGCGTCGATATTAGATGCGTCGGCTGGAGCCTCACCTGCCCAGCAAAGCAATCAACCCATGAACCACCGTGGTGACATAGCGATGCCGCATTGGTCCTCCGCAAATATGAATGATATTATTCCTTCCGAGGCAAGCCCGTGGGAGATACTACCCGGCGCACCAGGAGACCTCGATTGGATGTCGTGGTTAACAGGGCCTGATTTTGATCTGGACGCCCTCAATCAATCCTTAATCGAGACAACCGAGAATCAAACAACGAATCCCATACAAAACTCGAAAGAAGTACAGGGGCCAATTCAGAGACGGTGGCATACCTTCTCCGAGTCCATAGTATCGTCTGGTCAGACGACACCAGATCTTCGGTGCCCCAACAGCAGTGACCGTGACCATGGTCATATACACATGATCGCAGACGAATCATACCGGCAAAAGCTAGCCGAGGGTCTTCAACAACGTATACAAACAGGGATTCTGCCATCCACTGGATTCTTGGTGAGTGTTTCTTATCTACCTCCACAATCACGCAATTCTCATCTCTGCTCGTATTGGTAGGACTTTTGCCTTCAAGCATACTTCAAACATTTCCAGTCCATATTTCCACTGATTCATGTGCCAACATTTCGTCCATCGAAAAGAAATGCACTTGTTCTCTTGTCGATCTGTTCCATTGGTAGTTTGTTTCTGGGCTCATCACGAGCAATGGCTCACGGCATAAGCATGTTTGAAAGGCTGCAGAAGTCAATGCTTGCCTCGGTATGCTAATCGGACAACTCATGAAGTGGATAAGCGGGCCTCTACTGACAGTCCATTCAGTGGGATACACATATAGCAGGGACAGGAGACTCAGCCATCAATCCATTGCAGGCTTCGGTGATAGGCCAAACATTCGGTCTTCTAGTCGGGGTAGGCTATCTGTTCCACGCTCCTCTACCGCGAGATAGCTCCACTGACCGATATTATTAGAGACCCAAAGATCTAACGGGAATCGATATGTTCCACGGTAGTATAATTGCGGTGAGTCCCCCACATTAATCTGTGGAAGTCACTAACTGATCGTAAAAGTGGGCACGCAGCGCAAAGTTGTTTCAGGTGGTCGATGAACCCACCAACCCGGTCGATATTGAAACAAATGGCGAGGAACTGGAAGCATCATGGAAAGCATGGGCTCGATTGGAGGAAAAGAAACGGTACAGTCCAAAGAATCCGTCATAAAACACAAAGCTTACGACGTCTTTTCTAGTATAATTGTAGGCATCTACATCCATGATGTGGAACTGGCTAAGCTGCACAATCGTGAGCCCATCCTGCGACATGCCATCGAAAAGATCCCGAAACTATCCCCGCTGGGCATTTTCACGGCGCCCAACCCAGTATCTTGGAAAAAGCAGCTCCTTATCACACAGCAATCAAATATCATCCCTCGCTCACCACCTTCCACCGACCCAATGTCCCTATTACTTGAAACAAAACCAGGCAATGACTTCGAATCGTACGCCATTTTAGAGTCCATCGGATCCTTGGTCCTGGAGGACCGAGGCTCTGTCAGAATGCAGGACCCAGCAACAGTCGAAAAATATCAAAGACTGCTCATACAGTGGTTCATGCAACGGCAAAACCATAACCAAGAAGCTGCACTTCAGTCTAGTAGCACAATCGCGGACCCTTTCTGTCTCCGTATCCTTTGGCATTCAACCTTCATGCACATATACACACACTTCGATGATCTAGAATGCGCTTGTGGCCGAGAAGGCGAGAAGTTATCCCAGCAAAAATGTGCGTACGCCACATCATGGGCTAAATCAACAAATGCGAAGCGTACGCTTCTTCATGCGGCTTTGATCCAGAGACAATTCCAGACACACGCGCTTGGTGTAGAGCCAGCAATTCACGTCCCAATGGCACTTTATTATGCAGGCTTGGCCTGGGCCTCTTTCAGTCAGTTTGGTGGGAGTGATGATGCTCAGATTGATCGGAGCACTGAAGAGCTTGATTTCCCCGAGCTGAGGCTCCTCGGAATCAGTCAGATAAAATTATTCACTGAGATTATGGGGAATATTCAAATGGGAAGACCAGAGTCAGGTCCGCTATTCAGGGCGATTGATTTGCTTGGGAAAATCAATCATTGGAAATTGTCGCAGAATCTCACGAGTACCTTGCTATCATTTGTGGAAAATATGCCGGATCTATTCTGATTCCATTGGTTTGTCATCATGTTATTCAATACTTAAAGGTTGATGCTCTCGGATTTTTTTTCGGAACTAAATTGTAATACTATAGTAAATCAAACGGCAAAGCCTCGTCAACGTATGTCTAGTCTTTTGATGCAACCATTATGGGAATGCTCATCGACTGAGCAATAATGATTTGTTACACGGCAAGGAAGTCTTTCAAGTGCATGTAAACTTATTTCATACTATCGATAGGTACTTGACGTTGCATGTTTCCCCGCATCAGGATCCACAAGGAATGCGGGGCTTATTCAAGTCTGGAAACCCATACAGTACAAGATATCAACTTGATAATCCTCACTGGCCCCGCTACAGATACTTGATCGTGTTCTTCACCTTCGTCATGCCTCCAATCTCAACCTCCACCACATCTCCATCCTGCAAGAATTCCTTCCGGAAGAATCCCACCCCCGATGGGGTGCCAGTCATGATCACAGTGCCCTTTCTCAGAGTCGTCCCGCGGGACAAATGACTAACGATCTCTCGCACTCCCCAAATCATATCACTGGTTTTGGTAGTCTGCTTGACCTGCCCGTTCACTTTAGTGATCAGGCTTAGCTGTTGCGGGTCTTGCACTTCTTGGGTGCTGACGAGAACATGCCCGATGGGGGCGAACTGATCGAACGACTTGGCATAACAGAATTGACCCCCCGATGCGTCGGGGAGCTGGAAGTTGCGTGCCGAGAGATCATTCCCAGCAGTGTATCCGAGAACATAGTCGAGAGCATTCTCTGTAGAGACATTCTTCGCATCTTTGCCGATTACGACGGTTAATTCGCCCTCGTAGTCGAGGTGGGATTGGGCGTCACGATGTATGGGGATGGTTTCAAATGGACCGGCGAGGGCGTCGGCGGGCTTGGTGAAGACTGGAGGATAGGTTGGGACCTTCAACTATACAGATTTTCTTTTCAGTGAATTGGATCCATGTCCCTTGATTGGGAAGGGGACTTACGCTGGCCTCCTTGGCGTGTTCATTATAGTTGAGTCCAATACAGATAACCAGTGGAGTACTTGGGACGGGTGATAGAAGCTAATTGATTGTTTCATTGTGAGTTTTGTGAAGGTGGTTACAAGGCCAGCAAAACATACATCAGTCACGGTATGGATCTTGTCTGTCGAAAGCAACTTATCGAAGGGAGTCCCATCAAACTGCTGCACCGTGTATTCGTTGCCGTCGATGTTGATCAGTTCACCGTAATGCGCCTGATCACCGACGGCAAATCGAACCAGCTGTTTGAAGGTAGCCATTTAGAGTAGATGAAATCCCGTAGAAGGACAATAGATCCAGCACAAACGTTTGTCTGAAATTCAATGGATGTCTGGCCAGCACATTGATGGATGGCCGGATTTATCACGCATTTTCATACCGGCCATGTGCTGGTGGGACCTATCTGACGATGTGGGAACAATCGCTGAATGACAGCACTACACAGAAGATAGTTGACGCTTATAAGCACCCCACCTGCTATGAGAATAGGAATTTGCAGCGTTCAAACGTTAATGGCAGGAAAAGTCACCATCGTCAACAGCCAAACATGTCCCCACCTACAATCTCAGCAAATCGCGGAAGCACGCTACCTGATACTGAGGCGATGGGAAAAGACCAAGAGCCCCAGTCCAGCTGGCTGCAGAAACGGAATATCACCACAGATACTCGTATCAATCTCAAGAAGCTATCACACGTCCGCTACCAACACCCCAATCTAGATGAGATTCATCAATTCATGTTGGACTTTGGACTTCAGGTTGCGCACCAGACAGAAGAACAGATCTGGTATCGCGGATATGGCCCCGATCACTATGTCTATTATGCGCAGAAGGGCCCCCGTAAATTCCTGGGAGGCGCCTTTGAGGCGGCTAGTCTAGAAGACTTCAAACGGTAAGCAGTGTGAGGTCTGACAAATTGTGCCCTAAGAGCCCCATTTCGTTAATATGGCTCCAGGGCTGCGGCTTTGCCAAACGCAGGTCCTTTGCAAGATCTTGTAGATGCGCCAGGTGCTGGATCCCTGGTCACGATCACCGACCCTGAAGGATTCCCTTTCAACGTGATCTACAACCAGGAGCCCATCAATCCTTCCCAAGAACAGCCACCACGAGAGAAGATCGTCCAAAACTTTCCGAGCGAGAAGCCGCGAGTGAGACGGTTTAACCGGTTTGAACCCGGACCAGCTGCAATTTACAAGGCAAGAAACCGTATCTCGAGATGTATTGGGAATAAAGAACTAACTCCGCTGTTCAGCTGGGTCACTTTGGTCTTTCAACGCAGGATTTCGAGTCTCAACTCCAGTTCTATACTTCTACCTTCAACCTCGTACCAACTGACTTTGTCTACATCGAACAAGATGACCAACGAATTCCTGTCACAGTGTTCATGCATCTTGATCTGGGAAAGGAACCCGTAGACCACCACGCGTTCTTTCTCGGGGCCAATCCGAAGACATCGCAGGTCCACCATTGCTCATTCGAGGTCCACGACTACGACACGCAGCAGCTAGGCCACCAGTGGCTGGTCCAGAAGGGATATCGGCCGGCCTGGGGAGTAGGTCGTCATGTGCTGGGATCTCAGATCTTCGATTACTGGTGGGATGTCTCGGGAAATATGGTCGAACACTACGCCGATGGTGACTTGGTGAATGCCGAAACGCCGATTGGATACGTGCCTGCTGGGCCGGACTCGTTGGCGATTTGGGGACCTAAAGTTCCGGCGGCGTTTCTGGAGTAATTCATATTGGTAGAGTCTTCTGATTTCTCGTTGTGTGCTCTGATGCCGTTCGCTGTGAATCCGTAGATTGTTGGCAGAGTATGTCATTTGGCAAGGTATTCGTAGATGACCTCATGGAGGTCGTCGTGGCGAGGACAGCCTGAATTTATCATAGTCTCATCCTGGATTTCATCGATCTTGTTGTAGCCACCAAATTGCTGTGAACGCCCGTGTCATTGAGATTCACCTACAACAGTCATTGCTTACTTACAATATGGAGTCGAGTCGTATTACTTGAAGATTTCATTGTGCATGAAAATTCACAATTGGTAGTATATGCTTTTATATACAAGTCATGCTAATCAACGTGTGAGGTTTTTATAGTAGGCTCCAAGTATTCCTTGACAATGCCCCAATATCGATCTGGTGCTGCTCTCATATGCCCAACATGAGGTGATCCCTCGAATCGCTCACATCGCACGACCCAACCAGCAGCTTCTGACTCAGATACGTGCTTTTCAACGTCTCGATAGTCAACCAAATCATCAGCATCGGAGTATATATAGCACCGGGTGGGCAGATTGTTAATGTTGGTAGCTTTGAGGAGTGAAACATCATTGATCGTCTTTCGTGCAGAACTGATGACATCCGGAGCTCGTGCGATAGTTTGAATCAATCTCATTGTGACCAGGAATATCCATAAGATACCCTTGCCAAATAGTCGCAATATCCACATCCGAGGGAGTGCAAAAGAAAAAGCTCTGACCGCTGATCGGAGTCTCGCGGTTCCAGGTGCACTATCCACAATCATAGATGAAAAGGGTAGAGGCTTTCCAGTTGCTGCTTTGTATGCTCTGAGTAGGTGGGTAGTTTTGGACAGGCCTCCATTAGAGAAGAGGTGCAGGAAGACTGGATTCTCAGGGTCCACGAAGGACCGTATTGCGTCTACGGCGGGAGCTACTTGAACTCTTTGCGCGTGATCGGTGGCTCGTAGAAGGAAATCATTTGAAGAACTACGCATGAAAATGATGCGAGCGGTGGGTACCAAACGCCTGTACTCGACAGCGTACTTTGCGAGGGCGCGAGGTGGTGCGTTCATCCAAAAAGCGATGAGGATTAATGGTCGGTTACTCTTTTCTTCGGTTTTCACTGGATCCTGCATATAAACAGAAGGACCCAGTTGAATAAAAGGAGCCAGTGGATCCTGTTTTGTGGCCATCGTCACGCTGGACGTCGAGCTAGACAGATTGTTGATTGCTGACGAGGAATAAATTGGGAGTGAAGATCTTGTAAGCCGCGAAGTGCCGTGTTTTAGTGCGAGACGGCATTGAGTATGGAATGACACATACACCACTTTAAGTTGTCATCGTCGAGTGGTAGGTCTAAAATATTAAAACATGGATAGTATCAGAAAAAATAGAGTCAATTATCATTAATTCCATAGTTTTGCTACGAAGTTTCCAACATAGATTGTACCACCCCAAGTACTGACTGACTGGGAATCAGGAAAACAAGACAACCTACTGTGCACCGAGGATTTACAAACCAGACGACATTATACAAGAGACTGCTACAGCTATAAAAGACATTAATGTCAAAATGAATGTTTCCTGTCGTCGCAATACAATTACCGAAACGCCTATTTCTCGCTATGCCCGCCTAACAAAAGTGCCTGCGCGCGTTATCCAGAAGCATCGCGTCTAGAGACTTCCGAACTAATATCATGCAAGGGTTCATAAAAAGGGACACGTGGGCTGCCATTTGTCTCAGCGTTTCTTGCCCAAGGTCCGGCCCCCTCCACTTCCAGTGCCCTTTTGAGACTCAGCCTCACTGCCCGAGGTCGGTGTTGCAGAATCCCCGAGATCTGTTTTCTTCCCGCGTAGTGTTTGGCCGATGCCTTGGAACTTAGGTTGATCCTCTGGAATGACCTGTCCGTTCTCATCGCGTGGCTTTGGCGGCTTGATGGCGTATCCGAAGAAGAGCTGATTAGGCGGAAGTCGAAGAGGCTGAGGACCATTAGTTCTTCGAGCCGGCGGCGGGTGCTGAGGGTTTGTAGCTCCTGGTGCTGGAGTGCTGGCCTTCGGAGTAGGTGCTTTGCTTCCTTTCTTAGCATTAAGTCGCTGGCCACCAGAAAGGAAATTTGACGAGACAGCTTTCGCTCCAGCGGCGGCATCAGTCGCCTCAGGTGCTATGGCGGAATAATTGATGGATTGTGCCATCGTGCCGTGCGGGTGAAGGAGTCCACCAGCAGGTAGCTTGCCACCGCTCATAATACTGCCTGGTGTACTTGTTCCGCTGCTACGTTGAGGCTCCTCATACCCAACGGGGGGAGCGAAGTCGACCTCCAAATCAGTCTCGAGCACAGAAACTGCGTTCTTCGAGCCCGAGGGCTTTGTTTCAAGCACAGCCATCTCGTATATCTGATCGTTATACGCGAATGTGAAGATGTCGCCCTTTGTCAGGCAGGAAAAGTTGCGGAATGCATTTTCAAGCACTGCCTTAGGATCGCTAATGTCGAGGAACGAGGTTGATTGAGCCTGAAGCTTAATAAATTGACCAGGGGGAAGATCCGTAGACTTGATCTGAAGGAGGTCGCCGGGTTCCAGGAGGAGTGTTTGCATGAGCTGAAGGTGATATCATTAGAACCGAGGTTGCTGTTGAATAGTATCTCCAAGTCCAGTCGAAGGTCTTCCAAGTACTCACCCAGAATGGTAGATAAATCTTGCCCTCCTCAGCAATAAATTCCAGAACACCAGCATGGGTCATCCTTTCCTTTGCGCCGTTATGCAACTCGAAAAGCATTGGATACGTTATATGGAGGCGGGTAAGCTTGTCTAATGCACTGGGCGGCATGATGACCTTTCCGCCATGGTTGACATTCTCTCGTTCAGGTCCAGGAAGCATCGCAACTGGATAACAACGGTAATACTCATCGAAGCGACGAGCGGCACCGCGCATCATACCAGCACCTAGAACCCCCTCCATGGGATCGTTGAAGCCGTATTCGGGTCGGAACTGAGAGCTATTAGAATCCAATCAATGGAGCTTACGAGATTTGAGGTGCAAAATAAAAGAAATGCATAAAAGAACTCACCATGATGTGACGTGACACAGAGATGATTCACGAACTGTCAAAGACAACTGAATAGCTCGAGTGTTCAAACCATGTGAAGACGGGCGAACGACGGTTGTAGTGACGCAAGTCCCAAGTTCGCTCCGCTCCGCTTACGATTTTCCGCTCCGACCCCAGAAGGATATCCTGCGACACAAAAAAAAAGCAGAGCTACACAACAGCTTTCTAAAAGTGACTAAATCTTATTTCAAGTACCATGGCAAGCTCGCATCCTCGACCCAAACGGGCCGGCGAAGATTTTACGCGCTCCCACCTCAATCAGGTTGATTCTGAAGGCCCCTCTGATAAGAAGCCGCGATTCGACCTGCGCAACCCCTCTGCCCTTGCGCCGGATGCGCCCGAAGAAGATGCCATTCTTGATGCCGACGAGATTGGCCGAAGAGGTCAGAAAGTCCGAAGAAAGGCTATCAACATCGACGGATACGACTCTGATAGTGAAGATGAGGGCTTCCCACGGCACAGAGACGAAAAGACAGACCAAAAGAAAGATGATGGCGACGACGATGACATGTTTGCCGAATTAGAGGAGGATTTTGGAAACAGAGATGGCGATCCTGATGAGGAAGCGAGCAAAAAGAAGAATGATCTTCGATTTCTACAAAATGACGAGATTGAGGGCCAGGAGGCTTCCTCGAAGGGTGGAAAGAAACTACATGTCGATCTGAGTAAAGGCGCCGATGCGATTGATAAACAAGAATCTGAAAGTGACAGCGAGGTTGACGAAGAGGAAAGAGATAAGGCGGATGCAGAACTGGATGAAGAGATCGGTGCTGGTGGAAAGAAAAAACATGCTCCTTTGCTTGATGCTTTCAATATGTCCACAGAGCAGGAAGAGGGCCGCTTCGACGAGGCCGGGAATTACGTGCGGAAAGCTGTTGATCCGGACGCCGCCTACGATTCCTGGCTGGATGGAGTATCTAAAAAGGATATACGAAAAGCCAAAGAAGCCGCCGACAAGCGCGACGAGGAAAGGAAGCAAAAGAACCGAATGGATGGGGAGGTCTTGACGTCCGATGCATTGTCAACACTTATCACGAACCTCGAACGTGGCGAAACGATACTAGAAGCGCTGGCTCGTCTTGGCAAAGGTCTGCAACGCAAGCCGAAATGGCAGAACAAGAAGAGAAACAACAAGAAAGAGAAACAACAAGAAGATACTGAAATGACTGATGAGAACTCAGACGAAGCCAGGCGGAGGAAAGCCATCGAGGCTGTTACTGGTGCTGCTGATATCCTGATGGGCCGGGGCCAGGCCGAAATATACGATACTGAGCGCGAGCTTCTCACTCGACAGTATAAAAGTGAGACTGGTGAAGACTGGGTTGATCCTCCAACATCAGAGAATGCAGAAGCTGAACAAGGACCTACGATGTGGGAATATCGCTGGTCCGACGCCCGCGATGGTGGTGGTGCCCACGGTCCTTATGAAAGCACCATGATGCAGTCATGGCAGAGCGCCGGATACTTCGGGGATGGTGTGGAATTTCGTCGAGTGGGAGATACAGGGCCGTGGAGTAGTACAGTCAGTTTCGTGTAATGTAATACCTGTAAATGCAACAAGGTCTTTAATTAATCCAAAAAAGAAGAAGAAGCACAAAGATCTCCTTGACAAAGCGCCAGTCCTATCATACATCGTTTGATGTGACAATCAAAAGTAAAGAGTCAAAATAGTAAAGTTTTTCTTCCCGCTAAACCGTCTCCCCATAAACATTGAACGCGCCTATGAAAAAAAGAGAGCGAACTATTATTATGAAATTTCCATTGCATCACCATTGGCGGCCGCCGAGAAATCCACAACGCCTTGGTTTCCAATGAAGCGTTGCTCATATTGGTTAACAAACTTGACACTGCGAGCCGGGTCGTAGAATAGTCGGAAGCTGCGTTGAACATCCTCGACGCTAACTTCCTTGAGCTTGCGCTTTAGGCTCAATAGATGAGAGGTAGTGATGATGTTGCTTGCGTATCGGAGGTTAGACTCCTGGCCAATCTTTGTCAAGAGGGCGAGGGCGTCCGGTGAGAGATCAATCTCCTCCTCTTGGGCACGGATCGCCAGAATTTGCCGAATCTCATCCGCGCTGTATGGTTGGGTGCTGACGATGACAACTCGGTCAAGGAAATCCAGAGGGAGGCCGTGTGGTGATGTATAAGTGGTGCCGCGAATCTTAGCCTGGCCGCGGTTACTGGCCATGATAACAATGGGTGCTAGCTCGGCCTCGAGGGCACGGTTGATGTAGGAAAAGCACTCGATGTCCAGCATATGGACCTCGTCAATGAAAAGAACTCCGGGAATGATCTCGGCCTTTCCTTCTTCCTTCCACTCCGCAACCTTGGTATTGATCTGATCGCGAACCTCGCTTCGGATCTCGCCGGTGTCGCCTGAGAAGAGCGCCAAAAACCCTTGAGACCGCGAGTTGATGACATCAATCTCATGAAGACTGACAGTATGAACAATTTCCTTGCGAACCTGCAGCTCTCCCTCAGGGCATTGAACGAATTTGGTGTCGGCGCCCATGGCGTCGTAGTCTCGCGAGCGAGCGTATGAACGACCGAGTTTGGTGATTTTGCCCGAAGACTTGTCAATGGAGATCACATCACCTGCCATAACACGCTCTTTCGTCATTGAGTCGATCATCTTGGTTCCCATATCATAAATCGTTTCCATATCGGTGGTTTTGATCGTGAGTTTGCCTTGTTTGTTACCCTATACTGGTCAGTCTATAGCTCATTACTCCGCGCGAATGTTCCTCCCCGAAGGAGAACTTACCCCAGTAACACTACGATCGATCTGAATTTCGACCACTTCACCCTCAATGATTTCACTCTCCTCCTTGATTCGTACCCCGATGGACTTTCGGAAGGCCTGAGTTAAAGCCTCGGTCTTGGACATTTCCATTGAGAATATTTCTGAAGAGGCAAGCATTGTAAAGGGAACGTCAGATCCAAGCGACTGAGCCATGCCCATCGCGATGGCAGTCTTTCCAGTGCTAGGAGGGCCGGCGATCAGCACAGCGCGACCAGCAATTTTGCCTTCCTTCACCATTTGCAGAATAACAGCGGCAGCTTTACGCGCCTTTTCTTGGCCAACCAAGCCTTGCGAGGCCCCGCGGGGCTGAAGTGAGTCGACATCGACACCGAGACCTCGGATATGCGAATGGGCGGCGATGAGGTTCAGACCTCGGAGCTCCTTGCTCTCCGCGACGGTTGTAATGGGCTAAATCTTGAGGTCAGCAAGTGTAGGTCCAATTGGAAGTTTCCCGACTTACAACAGCCATTGCAACCTAGTTCCAGAAGGTTTTTATCCGCGGGAAAAAAAAAGAAAAGCAAAGATATTCTGTGTGAAGTTGAGTATGGGAGGGAAGCAGGTATTCAAGAATGGAACAAACGGCGGAGATGAGCGGTCGAAGGTTCGCAAAAAGGGAAAGAGGCGTATTCACGTGACCTGTGATGCCAACCATTGTCTACGGAGGCAAGCGCGAAGCTCCAAACGCGCTTT